>Ga0209096_1000253_pt1 | contig 76360 bp, 65 predicted proteins | sample AD_UKC034_MetaG_FD_184407 | JGI IMG/M metagenome (GOLD analysis project Ga0209096, IMG submission 184407) | Active sludge microbial communities of municipal wastewater-treating anaerobic digesters from USA - AD_UKC034_MetaG (SPAdes) (version 2) | ecosystem: Engineered > Bioreactor > Anaerobic >... | reverse complement strand
TCGCTTCTCACAGATCTCAGCGGATATGCTCGTCGCTCGCGCGGCTCGACTGAGCTCGCCGAAGTCCTTGTCTGGCGGCAAAACTCCTGGCCGCGAATGTCCACCCATTTGAGGGACACCACACTAGCGAGGCGCCGCCTCAGACCGATGAAACATGCAGTCCAAAGGAACCGTGGGGGGCAGCGGGGCACCCTGCCTCCGCGCCTCGCTGGCGGTGGCGCGTTACGGGACAGGGAGGCGCAGAATGGGACACCATACTAGAGTCCTCGACTGGGTCTGAGCTGCGCCTCGCCAGGCAACCGTGTCGGGGCAGGTCATCCGTACCGGTAGGGTGGGCTCAAAGGGAAGACATTCTCGAGATGCCGGATCTCACTGACAGCGTCGTCTTCGAGGAGCACCTCGACGATGTCGAACCGGATACGGACGGCGGGATGGTGCAGGGCCCGGAGATAGTCCAGGGCGGCACGCGAGAGGTGGAAGCGCTTCTCGGCATTGACGGCGGCCGCAGGCCGGGTCCATTCCTCCGAGGAGCGTGTTTTGACCTCGATGAATACGAGGCAATGGCCCTCGCGGAACACGAGGTCGATCTCGCCGCGCGGCGAGCGGTAGTTGGCGGTCAGGAAGCGGTAGCCGATCCTCTTCAGGTAGCGGCGCGCGGCTTGCTCACCCCGTCGGCCGCGATCCTGGGTGATCGGCAGCCGCGGGCGGCGGAACCACTGGCGGAGCCAGCCCATCGGCGTGGTGGATCACAGCCCCAATTCTCCCTGGACAGAACGCAGGGGAGCGAAGCTGCGTCGGTGGATAGGGCAAGGACCGTGCCGGGCGAGGGCTTCGAGATGAGCGGCGGTGGCGTAACCTTTGTGTCGGGCGAAACCATAGCCGGGGTATTCCCGGTCGTACTCGACCATCAAACGGTCTCGGGTCACCTTCGCGAGGACGCTGGCGGCCGCGATCGAGTAACTGCGGGCGTCGCCCCGGACGAGGGCGGTGTGGGGGACGGGCAGGCCGGGGACGGGCAGGCCATCGATGAGGGCATGATCGGGAGGGGGGTCGAGGAGGCTAAGGGCCTTGCGCATTGCCGTATGCGTGGCGGCGAGGATGTTGGAGGCATCGATCTCGGGCGGGTCGACTCTCCAAAGCGTGTGTCGGAAGCCCGGGAGGCGGAGGAGGATTGCCGCGTACTGCTCTCGCTGGCGGGGGGTGAGCTGCTTGGAGTCGGTCAGGCCTTCGAGGTTGGCTGGCAGGCTGTCACGGATGGTTGCGGACGGGAACGAGGCGGCTGCTGCGAGGACGGGTCCGGCCAGCGGGCCGCGGCCGACCTCGTCCACGCCGGCGATCCGTTCGATCCCCCGGGCCAGGAGGGAACGTTCCACCGCCCAGCGGTCGGGATTGCCGATGGGGCTCAAGGGACGGTGCGCCGGGGGACAAGAAAACGGCGAGGCCGCAGCCTCGCCGGAGACGTATCCCGCGTGGGGGAGTGGTTACGTTGCCGCGGGTTCGGTGGGGGCGGGCCCGCTGGTCTCGGCGGGTTTGGCTTGAGGCGCCGGCTTGAGGGCGGCTGCCGGCTTGCCGTGCTGTTCCTTTTCCTTGACGGCGATGGCGCCCTTGCCGATTCGCTTGCGGAGGTAAGTGAGCTTGGCGCGGCGGACGGATCCCTGACGTTCGACCTCGACCTTGTCGATGCGGGTCGAGTGGACCGGGAAGACGCGTTCGACGCCTTCGCCGTAGCTGATCCGGCGGACGGTAAACGTCTCGTTAACGCCATGGCCGCGGCGGCCGATGACAACGCCGGAGAACACCTGGATGCGTTCCTTATCGCCTTCGACGACCTTGGTGTGCACCCGCACGGTATCGCCGACGTGAAACGGCGTCGGTTCCTTCCGCAGTTGGGCTGCTTCGATTTTGTCCAATAGTGCCTGATTCATAAGCTTGGGTCTGTTGGTTCGTTCGGTTGGGGCGGAGTCGATTCTTCGGGCGCCAGCAGGTCTGGCCGGCGTTCCCGGGTGCGCCGGCGCGCCTGGCTCGCCCGCCACCGGGCGATTTCCGCATGGTGGCCTGAGAGCAGGACATCGGGCACGCGCAGGCCACGAAACTCGACGGGCCGGGTGTACTGCGGGTACTCGAGGCAATCCTGACTGAACGACTCCTCGGAGGCGCTTTGGCCATCCCCGAGGGCGCCGGGCAGCAGGCGGGTGAGGGCGTCGATCACCACCATGGCGGGCAATGCCCCGTTGGTGAGGACATAATCGCCGATCGACACCTCATCGTCCGCCAGGCGCTCACGCACCCGTTCGTCGACCCCCTCGTAGCTGCCGCAGATCAGCAGCAGGTGAGGGCGTCGGGCGAACTCGCGCGCCACCGCCTGACGGAAGACCCGGCCTGCCGGGCCCAGCAGCACCACGTGGGTCTCTGCGCCCCGCAAACTCTCTACCGCTTCAAAGATCGGTTCCGGCTTCAGCAGCATCCCTGGACCCCCTCCGAAAGGCCGGTCGTCGACCGTCTTGTGACGGTCATGGGTCCAATCCCGCAAATTGTGCACCCGCAATTCGAGCAGGCCCTGGTCGCGCGCCCGCCGGACGATGCTCTCATCCAGGGGACCGGCGAACATCGCCGGGAACAGTGTGAGCACGTCGATTTTCATGCTCTTCCTGATCCCCGGCGGGTCCTGCGAGAGTCCGCTACGGCGCTCCCGCACGGTGCGCGTTGTCTAAGGGGCCGGCGGCGGTTCCTCGACCAATTCGAGGCTGCATCGTTTGCCTTGCTTGGCGCTGCCGACCTGGAGCAGGGCTCGCAGGGCATGGATCGTGGCGCCCTCGCGCCCGATGATCTTCCCGACATCGCCAGGGTGCAGGCGCAGTTCATAGAGGGTGCCGCCATCCCGGTCGACCGGCGTCACGGTCACCGCGTCGGGGCGGTCAACCAGCCCTTTCACGACGAATTCGAGCCAGGCCTGCATGGGGGTGTCTCCAGTCAGGCCGGCGCGGCGGTGGCCCGGCGTCGTTCGCGCCGGATGAAGCTCGCGACGGTGTCCGACGGCTGGGCGCCCTTCGAGATCCAATACTCGGCCCGGGCGAGATCGAGCGTGACGTTGTTCTCCTTCCTCTCGGGGAGGTAGGATCCGATCTCCTCGATGAACCGGCCGTCGCGGGGGCTCCGGCTGTCCGCGACCACAATGCGATAGGCCGGGGCGTTGGTAGTGCCCACCCGCTTCAAGCGAATTCTGACTGCCATAATGTGTATGCTCTGTCTCGCCCGACCGACTCGGCCGGGCGCCGTTCGGCGCGCCTGAGCCCGTGCCCGGCACGGTGCCTCAAAAGAGCGGAGACAGTAATCTCGCATCCCCGACCTTGGCAAGCCAAAGATTTTGTCCCGAGGCCGGCCGGTACTCCTCTCCCGCCTTCGCCAAGGCTTCGGCGTGCAGGCCCTCGATCCCTCCCCCTCCGCCTTCGCCAAGGCTGCGGCGGACAGGCGGTTCCGGGGTCGCAGGGGGATGGAAGGACCGGCGCGCGGACTCGATGCAGGGTGGGGACAATGAGTCTGTCACCCTGTTTGCGGCACCGTCCTCTGGACTGGGTGCTGCATCGGTCTGAGGCACGCCTCGCTAGAGTCCTCGACTTGTGAAAGTCGATGCGATTAGGTCAAGTTCGGCCCCTGCCGTTCCAACCCCACCCCCCTGCCTCCGAGGACTCTACGTTAGCGAGGCGCGGAAGAGGGGTGGGGACTGACAGCAGGGTCTTCATGAGTCTGGGGACTCGACTGGGTCTGAGGCGGCGCCTCGCTAGACTCTGGCCCTGTTCATGCTGCGTTAGGGCGCGGTTGCGACGCCAGCGTTGACACCGGGGCGGGCGACGATAAGCTTGGGCCGAGTTCGCGAACTTAACGATTCTGCATCATGTTACTCAAAGTCAGCCTGATCATAGCCATTCTGGCCGGCATCGGCACCCTGGTGGTCAGTCATCTTCAAGTGTCGGAGGCGGTGGCCATCCTGAAGCAGACGCTGCAGGACACGACGGCCGATCTCGAAAGGACACGGCTCGCCGAGGCGGCGGCCAAGAAGGATGCCAAGGCGTCCAAGGATGAGGCGGAGAAGACGGCCAGGGAACTGGCCGAGACGCAGGCGAACCTCGAGACGGCGACCACGCAGTGGAAGGCGCAGGAGACGCGCGCCAACGACAACGAGGCGAAGCTGAACCGGGCGACGTCGCAATTGAACGACGCGCAGCGTGACCTGGGTGCGTGGTCGGCGCTTGGCATTCCGGTGGAGCTGGTCAGGAATCGGCTCGGCGACCTGGTCCGGGTCACCCAGGCGCGCGACGCTCTGCAGGAGGAGAACAAGGAGATGCTGCAGAAGATCAACAAGATCCAGGCGGAGTTGGCCAAGTACACCCAGGACAAGGATGTTCCGCCACCCCTGCCGGCCGGCCTCAAGGGGACGGTGGTGGCTGTGAATCCGCAGTGGGAGTTCGTGGTGTTGGACATCGGGGGCAACCAGGGCGTGCTCGAACGGGGCGAGATGTTGGTCAGCCGCGACGGCAAACTGGTCGCCAAGGTGCGGATCACGAGCGTTGAAGCGAGCCGGTCGATTGCGAATGTCCTGCCCGAATGGAAGCAGACGGACGTTCAGACGGGCGACATCGTGATCGTGACGAACTGATCATGGAACGGCTTTGTCACTGGCTGCGGGGGATGGGATGGGTCATGCTGGCGCTGGTGGCCGCGGCGGTGCTGTCGGGTTGCGCCAGCACTGACGACTCGGAGAATCTCTCGGAGCGCCCCTGGAACGCCCCGAGGAGCTGGGAGCACGGTCTACCCTCCGGGATGTTTGAAGGGCGCTGATTTACTTTGCGAATTCGACGCAGCGCGTCTCCCGGAGCACTGTCACACGGATCTGGCCCGGGTATTGGAGTTCGCTCTCGATCTTCCGGGCGATGCCGCGTGCGAGCAATGCGGCTTGGTGATCGTCGATCGTCTCGGGATGCACAAAGACCCGGACCTCGCGTCCGGCCTGGACTGCGTAGCATCGTTCGACGCCCTGGAATGACTGTGCGAGGTGTTCAAGCGCTTCGAGTCGCTTGAGGTAGGTGGCCATCGATTCGGATCGGGCGCCGGGGCGCGAGGCGCTGATGGCGTCGGCGGCGCTCACGACCACGCCCAGCACGCCGTTCGACGGTGCGGCGTCGTGATGGGTTGCGACGGCGCCGACGATTTCCTCGGACTCGCCATGGCGACGGAGCAGGTCGGCGCCGATCTGGGCATGGCAACCCTCGACCTCATGGTTGATGGCCTTGCCGATGTCGTGGAGCAAGCCGGCGCGTTTGGCTGTGGCGACGTCCAGGCCCAGTTCGGCCGCCAACATCCCCGCCAACTGGGCGACCTCGATCGAGTGATCCAGGATGTTCTGAGAGAAGCTGTATCGGAACCGCAGGCTGCCGAGCAGGCGGGCGACGTCCGGGGGCAGGGGGGGCAAGCCCACGTGAAAGACTGCTTCTTCGCCGCTTCGGAGGATGGTCTCCTGGGTCTCCTGGGCGACCTTGGCCACGATCTCCTCGATCCGGGTCGGGTGGATCCGGCCATCGGCGATCAATCGTTCCATCGCCTGCCGCGCAACTTCCCGTCGAACCGGGTCAAAGCCGGAGAGCACGACCGCGTTGGGCGTGTCGTCGATCAGCACCGTCACGCCCGTGGCGGCCTCGAAGGCGCGGATATTCCGGCCTTCGCGGCCGATGATCCGGCCTTTGAGATCATCTCCGTTGAGGGAGACAGTGGCGGTGGTTGTCTCGAAGGTGTGTTCGCCGGCGTACCGTTGGATGGCGACGGCGATGATGCGGCGCGCCTGCTCTTCGGCCCTTGCGCGGGCGGCTTCCATGACGTGGCGTGAGAGATCCGAGGCGTCCTTCTGGATGTCCTCCTCGACTTCACGGAGCAACAGGGCGCGGGCCTCGGCCTCGGAGAGATGCGCCAGCCGCTCGAGTTCCTTGCGGCGCTGGCGGACGAGGGCCTCGAGTTCCGCCTGGGTGGCCTCAGCGGTCCGGCGGTCGGCGTCGACTTGCTGCTGCTGATCGCGCAGGGACCGCTCGCGTTCTCCGAGGATTTCCAGCTGGTGATTGACCAGGCACTCGCGTTGCGCCAACCGCTGGTGGGTCGCCTCCGATTCCCGGCGCTGGGCCTGGAAGCCCTCCTCGGTCTGACGCCGGACACGGAGCGCCTCCTCGCCGGCGGCGATTCGCGCCTCGTGCACGACGCCCGCCGCCTCCCGGCGGGCTGTGTCCAGCAGCGTCTGCCGTTCGCGTTCACGGGTTCCCGCGTTTCGTCGATCCCGCAAGGACCACAGCGAGAAGCCCGCCACCGCGCCCAAGACCAACGACAACCCGACTTGTGCCCACTCGATCGATGCCAGCAGATTCATTTTCAGACCGAGCGCTGCCTGCAAGCAATCCAGCGCGTCGGCGTCAGGATACAATTCAACAACACGTCCTGCGGTCCTGTGGGAACAGACAGCACGACCTGCTCGTCCATCGCCACTCCGCAGAGCCACCCGCGGGCGTCAGCCAGCAGCCGGTCATAATGTCCCTTGCCCCGGCCCAACCGACCCCCGACGGGGTCGAATGCTAATCCAGGCACGAGAACCAAGTCCAGTCGGTTTACGGGGATGGAGGCGCACTGGGGTCCTGGTTCGAGGATTCCATACCAGCCTGTGCGGAGGTCGGCGGGGCCCCCGACGCAGGCGGCTTCATAGGCTCGGCAGGCGGGTTGGTATCGAGGCAGAGCGACGGTCCGGTCTTGGGACCATGCCTCGCGGATCACCGGCCACAAGTCCAGTTCATCGCGCATGGCCGCATAGAACAGGATCGCGCGCGCCGTCCGCCATTCATCGCGGGCGACCAGAAGCCGGCAGGCGGCGGTCGAGGCTTCGGTGCGGGTTTGAGCCGGGACGGCCTCGAGTCGGGCGGTCAATTCGGTGCGGAGCGCGGCTTTGGCGGAGTCGAGGGATTGATCCATAAGTCGAGGACACTAGCGAGGCGCGGCCTCAGACCCGGTCGAGTCCCCAGGCACATGAAGACCCTGCTGTGCCTGCCGATCCTCTCTTCCGCGCCTCGCTGATGTAGAGTCCTCGAAGGCAGGGGGGTGGGGTTGGAACGGCAGGGACCCAACTTGAACTGTTGACTCCATGTTCCACAAGTCGAGGACTCTAGCGAGGCGCGGCCTGGCGTTGGGCGCGCCACTGGTCGAGCCGCTCCTTGATCTTCCGCTCCACTCCCTGGGCGGTGGGGGTGTAGTACTGGCGAACGGCGCCCAAGTAATCCTGGGCGACGAAATGTCCCGGGTGATCGTGGGGGTAGACATAGCCCTGGCCGTGGCCAAGCCGTTCGGCGCCCGAGTAGCCCGTGCCGCGGAGGGCTTGGGGTACGGGCAGCGTACGGCCGGACCGGACATCTTCGAGCGCGGCGTCGATGGCGACGCAGGCGCTGTTGCTCTTGTTGGCGGTGGCGATGTAGAGAGTCGCTTCGGCGAGGGGGATGCGGGCCTCGGGCCAGCCGACGAACTCGGCGGCCTGGCAGGCGGCTTGGGCGAGGACCAGCGCCATGGGATCCGCCAGACCGACGTCTTCGGCTGCGCAGATGACAATCCGGCGGGCGAGGAAGCGGGGGTCTTCGCCGGCATGGATCATCTTGGCCAGCCAGTACAGAGCCGCATCCGGATCGCTGCCGCGCATCGACTTGATGAACGCCGAGATGGTGTCGTAGTGCCCGTCCTCATCGGCGTCGTAGACGACCGCCTTGCGTTGGATGCTCTGTTCGGCGACGGCGAGGGTGACTCGGACGATGCCGTCGGGGGCGGCCGGGGTGGTCAGCGCTGCCAGTTCAAGGGCGTTGAGGGCTTTTCGGGCGTCGCCGTCGGCAATCTTCGCCAGATGGCCAAGCGCGGCGGGCTCGACCTCGAGCGCGAGAGCGGCCAGGCCTCGCTCGCGATCGACCATGGCCCGTTCGAGCAGGGCTGTCAGTTCGGCTTCCGTCAGCGGTTGCAGCTCGAAGACCTGGGACCGTGACACCAGGGGTGCGTTGACGAAGAAGAACGGGTTGTGGGTGGTTGCGCCGATGAGGCGGACGCCGCCGCTCTCGACGTCGGGCAGGAGCACGTCCTGTTGCGCCTTGTTGAACCGGTGGATTTCGTCGATGAACAGGATGGTTCGGTGGCCGGCATTGGCGAGGCGATTGGCGGCGGCGGCCAGCTCGCGGCGGAGGTCGGCGACGTTGGACTCGACACCGCTGAGCCGGATGAACCGGGAGCGGCTGTGCTGGGCGATGACGTGGGCCAGGGAGGTCTTGCCGGTTCCGGGGGGGCCAAAGAAGAGCAGGGACTGGAATCGGTCAGCCTCGATCGCGCGTCGGAGCAACTGTCCCGGCCCCAGGACGTGCGTCTGCCCCACGTAGTCCTCGAGGGTCCGGGGCCGCATCCGAGAGGCGAGCGGCGCTGTCGATGGCGGGGGCGCAGGTTCGCCGGCCGGTGCTTCCTGTCGCGGTTCGTGGGGGAACAGGTCGTCTGCCTGCATGCTTCGAGTTTAATCCCGCGCCGGGGCGGGAATCCAGGGCAGAGTCCTCGACGTGTGGAATGTGTGGTCAACAGGTCAAGTTTGGTCCCCGCCGTTCCAGGCCCAGCCCCCCGCCTTTGAGGACTCTGAATTAGCGAGGCGCGGAAGAGAGGGTCCGGAAAGGCGGCAAGGCTACATGGGATCGCGGGCTTCGTTAGGTCTGAGGCGGCGCCTCGCTAGGCAAAAAAAACCCCGCCACGATGCCGTGTGTAACAGTTCCTTTGAACTTCCTAGAAACAGGTGGAGCCCTGCCGACGGCGTTCGACTTCCAGTCAAGGCGTGTCGGCGGCCGTGCGGCGGCCGGGCTCCCGGATTTCGAGCTTACGGTTCAAGGACATAGTTTCTAATCACGAGCAATGGCAGGGTAAATCCGAGACCGACTTTCCAAAGAGCACTTGGCGGTGTCCCGCCGGCTGCAGTCAACGGTGCTTGTATGGCTCGAATTCCTGGCGGCGGCAAGTGAAAAAGAAGTCCAAGGGGTTCCAATGGGACCCCTAAGGCAGCGCGGCGAGGCGGCGTTGGCCTTCGAGCAGGAAATCGAGGTAGGTGACGAGCTTATCGCCGAGCTCCTTACGAGGCACAATCGCGTCAATGAAACCGTGGTCCTGGAGGAACTCGGCGGTCTGGAAGCCCGGCGGCAGCTCGGCCTGGGTCGTGTCCTTGATGACGCGGGGGCCGGCGAACCCGATCATGGCGCCGGGTTCGGCGATGATGAGATCGCCGAGGCTGGCGTAGCTGGCCATGACGCCGGCGGTGGTCGGGTGGGTGAGCAGGCTGATGAAGGGAATTCGATTGCGGGTGTGATAGGCGAGAGCCGCGGAGGTTTTGGCCATCTGCATGAGGCTGAACATGCCCTCGTACATGCGCGCGCCGCCGCTCGTCGAGATGATGATCAGGGGCAGACCGCGTTCCGTGGCGGCCTCGATCAGGCGGGTGAGCTTCTCCCCGACCACCGAGCCCATCGAGCCGCCGAGGAAACCAAAGTCCATCACGCCGAGGGCCACCCGATGGGATCCGATGACGCCCTGGCCGGTGATCACGGCGTCCTTGAGTCCGGTGCTTTGCTGGTAAGCGGCCAGCTTGTCGGTGTACGCCGCCACTCCCGTGAATCCCAAGACGTCCACACTGGTCATTTGGGCGTCCATTTCCTCGAAGCTGCAAGTCTCCACCAGGGCGTGGATCCGCTCGCGGGCGCCGATGGGGAAGTGGTGGCCACAGCGGGGGCAGACCTTCAAGTTCTCATCCAGCTCCTTGTCGTAGATCATGGACGAGCATTTGGGGCACTTGGTCCAGAGCCCCTCGGGGATCTCTTTCTTGCGTGATTTGAGCCCACCCAACTTGGGTTTGCGGGTGAACTTGGTCTCCGCGGGCGTCCCTCCCGGGTCTGCCGGTTCGAGGTTGAGCGCCTTCTTGGCTGGGAAGGATGCGGCCATAGGCTCGGGCTTGAGACTTCGTTGCGGGCGGTTTTTCACAGGCATGCGCAGGAGGTTCAGGTGCGGCTCAGTTCAGACTCCCCGGGCGACGGTCCAGACGCAGATCTCCGCCGCACCCGCCCTGCGGAGGACAAGGGCGCAGGCGTTGGTCGTGGCGCCTGTTGTGAGGACGTCGTCCACGAGGACAAACCGGGATCCCTTGGGCACACGACCGCCCGCGAGGGCGAACGCCCGGCGCACGTTTTCCGCCCTTCGATTTCGGCTCAGCATGGTTTGTGTCCGCGTAGGTTCGACCCGCTGCACGAGGCGGGTGTTCAAAGGGATGCCGGTTGCGGTGCTCAAGCGTCGGGCCAGGCGTTCGGCCTGATTAAACTCCCGTTCCCGTTGTCGGCTCGGATGGAGCGGCACCGGCACCAGTCCGTGCCACGATTCCAGGGCCAGATTCGGAGCCGCGCGCTGGATCAGCAAGTCCGCGAGAAACGGCTCGAACCACATGGCCCGGTGGTATTTGTATCGGTGAATCACGTCGAGAATCAGCGGGGTCGCCACCACCGCGGCCCGGGCGTGCGAAATATGCCAGACCTGTCTCGCGCAATTGCCACACACAAACGCATGGTCAATCGCGCCCTCATACGGCAGCCCACAACGGCCGCACCACGGCGGTTCGACAAACCGCACGCCGTCCGGACGCGATCGGCACGTACGACCGACGTAGCCTTCCCGGGCGTTCGACGGTTCGGCGCGGCAGATCTGGCACCAGTCAGGGTAGAAGAAAGCCACTGCGGCATCAAGAAGCCAGTTCAACCGGCGGATTGCTGGACGCGCGCGCGGCATTGCCTCCTTCGCCGACCAGCAAGCGGCGGGCCAGGATCACCAGGAGGATCACCAGGACGGCCAGACCCAACCAGCCGTCCACCACCTTGCCGGTCCCCCAGAACGCCGAAGCCTGCATCGTGTCCGGACGCTGATTCGTCGCAAACGCGAACGTCTTGATCCAGAACGTCCAGGCGGCATGGAATCCCATCGACATCCACAAGGCCCCTGTCCGCTGATAGATCAAGCCCATGACTGCTCCCGCCATGGCCAGCGTGAAGAAGGCCGGAACCAGGGTGTCGCAATCCGCCAAACCCCGCAACATGCCTCCCAGGACCGTCAGTCCCGTCGTCCATTCCACCGGTCCCGTCCACCTGGTTCGCTCGAAGAAATGCACCAGGGCATAGAGCAGGCTGCTCGACACGAGCGCGATGCGGGGCCCCGCGGCGCGTGCCATCGAGCCCAGCATGGCCCCGCGAAACAAGATCTCCTCGATCGGGCTCACCAGCAGGGCTGCAGAGCTCGCGTTCAAGCCGTGGCGCCAGATCGCCTCCGGTTGGCGCCCCGTGTCCCACATCCTGGGCCCGAGGGTGACCTCGAACACCGCGACCACGGCCACCAAAAGGAAACCGCCGATGGCGCCCCGGAGAAGTTGGCCGGTCGGATTGCGGCCACGGCCGAGTCCCAGGTCCTCCAACGAGGAGAGGCCATGGGCCCTGAGCATGGGCCAGAGTCCAGCCAGCGCCATCAGCAGTAGCGACCGGTGGACGTAGCGATGGAAAGGCATGGTCTCGAGCACCCGCAGTCCGGGAAACGTTCGTGCGAGGAAACAGCCGGCCTGGTACAGCCAGGGAGCGAGCAGAGCGCCCCCCAGCAGCACCGCGCCGACAAACAGCAACCAGTTCCACAACGCACGCATGGCCCGCGGAGGCTAATCTGCTCTCTGACCGCTGACCAGCATTTCGCCCCCCGCAATCCGCGGGCGTTCGATGAGAATCCGGGATGGGGCGCACGACAGGATTCTCCAGCAGACGCGAGATGCGGTTCATCGCGTCCTCCCCCGCCGGACAGGCATCGGGCCGCGGTCACCCCCCGGGCCATGTTCCTCGTTCATCCCCTCGCGTTTGGGCGCAAGACAGGATCCCGAGGAGTCGGCGTGTGCCAGCAGTGATTGTCACCCGAGGAGGGAGCACAAAGGGCAGCTTCGGGCTGGATTTGCGCCTCTGCAACGCGTAGATTCCCCGAGCTGGGTGTTCCCAGCCTCGAGGTGTTGGACTCAGTACCCTGGGGGCAGGGGGATGAGTTCATGCGTCGCATCCTATTGGCAGTGCACGGCGAGATCGGTAAGGAACACAAACCGGCTGCGTGAGCGAGGCGACCGAGATCTTGAAGGCCATCCGGGCCGGCGGACCTCAGGCCACTGAAGAACTGATCCTGGTGGTCTACGATGAGCTGCGTCGGTTGGCCGCCTGCCAGCTGGCCCGGGAACAGGGCACCCAGACACTCCAACCGACGGCCCTGGTCCACGAAGCCTACCTGCGACTCGTCGGCGACTCGAAGGCGTGCTGGGAGGGGCGGGGCCATTTCTTTGCCGCAGCAACCGAGGCGATGCGGCGGATTCTGCTCGAGAACGCCCGGCGGAAAAAGCGGGTGAAGCGCGGCGGCGGCTGGCAGAAGGTGGCATGGAGCGAGCCGGATGTGGCGGCAAGTCTGCCGTCGGAAGATCTGCTGGCGCTGGACGAGGCGTTGGATCTACTGGCCCGGACCGATCCGCCAGCCGCTCAGCTCGTCAGGCTCCGGTTTTTTGCCGGCCTGTCGTATGAGGAGGCGGGGGAGATCCTGGGGATGTCACGGCGCAGTGCATTTCGCACGTGGGCTTACGCCCGGGCGTGGTTGTTCCGCCGGTTGACTGAAGCCGGGGGCGGTTCCGGCAAGGTGGCGTCGGGTAACCCGTGAGTCGGGGGCGATTCTCCGTCGGTGCCGCTGGCAAGGAACTTGGCACTGTGGAGCAGTTTCCGGCGCATGAGTGAAGTGTACGGCGCACTGGGTGCCAGGCGTCATGAGTGCCGATCGCGAAGAACGGGTCAAAGAGATCTTCGCCGATGCCCTGGAGCGGGCTGAGGGAGAGGAGCGATCCCGCTATCTGGCGGAAGTCTGCGGCGGCGATCGCGAACTGCGGCAGTCGGTGGAGGCCTTGATCGCGGCGCATCAGGAGGCGGGTCCTTTTCTCGCCGACCGGGCGCGTGGGGCGAGATCGTCGTCGGGGGGTGAGAATCCGTTGTTTGGTGAGGGCAAAGCGTTGGGGGACTTTCGGCTGTTGCGGGAGGTGGGGCGCGGGGGGATGGGGGTGGTGTACGAGGCGCAGCAGATCTCCCTGGGGCGGCGGGTGGCGTTGAAGGTGCTGCCGTTTACGGCGCTGCTGGATGAACGGCTGCAGCAACGGTTCAAGAACGAGGCTCAGGCTGCCGCCCAACTTCATCATGCCAACATCGTTCCGGTATACAGTGTCGGGTGCGAACGCGGCGTCCATTACTACGCCATGCAGTTTGTCGAGGGGCAGCCGCTGTCGGCGGTGATTAAGGAGTTGCGGCAGCGGACCGAGGGCGGATCGGCCCTGCTGGGTCCGCAGGCGGAAGCTGAGGGCACCTCCGGGCCGGCCGGTTGGCTGACGAGCGGCGGGTCGACGCGGAGCCCGGCGTATTTCAGGTCGGTTGCCAGGCTGGGGATTCAGGCGGCGGAGGCTTTGGATCACGCGCACGAGCTGGGGGTGATCCATCGGGACATCAAACCGTCGAACCTGCTGTTGGACGCCAAGGGCCATCTCTGGGTGACGGATTTCGGGTTGGCGCATTGCCGGTTGGCGACGGGCGAGACGTTGACCCAGCCGGGTGACCTGCTGGGCACGCTGCGTTATATGAGCCCGGAGCAGGCGAGCGGGAAGCGCCAACTGGTGGATCCCCGCACGGATGTCTACTCGCTGGGGGTGACGCTGTACGAACTGCTGACGCTGCATGCGGCGTTTGCCGGGCAGGACCGGCAGGAGCTGTTGCGGCGGGTTGAGACCGAGGATCCGCCGCCGCCGCGGCGGTGGAACGATGCGGTGCCGGTGGAGCTTGAGACGATCGTCCTCAAAGCGACGTCCAAGGAGGCTGAGTCGCGGTATGCCACCGCAAAGGACCTGGCGCGGGACCTGGAGTGTTTTGTGAACGACCGGCCTATCGAGGCGCGGCGACCGTCCGGCGCGCAACGGCTTGGCCGGTGGTCGCGCCGGCATCGCGCGGCGGTGGTGGCGGCGGTGGTCGTGCTCGCGCTCTTCGCGGTGGGTTCGACGATCGGCACGGTCCTGGTGCTTCAGAAGCAGGCGGAAGCCGTCCGCCAGCAGGACCGGGCGCTGGCGGAAGCGCGGCGCGCGGACCTCAACTATCACCTGGCACTGAGCACCATCGAGAGCAGCGTGCTCAAGGTGCTGTATGACGAGTTGCCCAGGCAACAGTCTCCCGATGGCGACCGCGAACTGCTGCTGGGCGCCGTGGGGTTTTACGAACGGTTTCTCGACAACAACCAGGACCGGCCCCAGGCACGTTTTGACGTCGCCCACGCCTTCTCGCGCGTGGGCCGGCTGCGGCGCCACCTCGGAGACCTGGAAGAGGCCCAGGCTGCGCTGGAGCAGGCGGCTTCAAGCTGGGAGGCGCTGGTCGCCGAGGTCCCGGATAATCCGCTGTACCGTGAGAATCTCGTCGAGACTCTGTGCGACGTGGCGGGTGTCCTCTCCAGTCTGGGGCGTTTCGAGGAAGCCATTGCCCGCGCCCAGGAAGCGATCCGGCTTGGGGCAGAACTGGTGCAGGCGCACCCGGAGAGGGACACCCACAGCCGCCGACTGGCCCAGGCTTGCGAAACACTCGGCAGAATCCACGGCGAAAGAGGAGACGCGGTTCGTGAGGTCCAGGCCTCCGAGAAAGCCCTCGCCGTGCTCGAGGCGTTAAGCGTCGATGCCGCGGCTGACGCCAAGACCCGGACCGCCATTGCGAACATCACGCTCAAGTTGGCGGAGGCCCGATTCGCACAAGGCAATCGGCGTCAAGCCGAGAAGGACTTTCGAAGCTGCGTGGACCATTATTCTGCCATGGCCCGGGAGGAGCCCGATATACCCGGGCACAGGCAGAAGCTCGGCCGGTCGCTCGAAGGCCTGGGCAATCTCCTGAGCTGCGCAGGCCGGGTTGCCGAAGCCGAGCAATGCCTGCGCCAAGCCACGGCCACCCAGGAAGCGCTCGAACAGGAGTTTCCCGCCGTGCCGGCTTTCAAGTGCGATCAGGCCCGCACGCATCTGAACCTGGCCTGCGTGTTCGAACTGCTCAACCGCCCCGATGCGATCCAGGAGCATGCCGAACGGGCCTTGGCCCTCATGGACGAAGCGATGGCATTGTGTCCGGCGAACGTCCCGTACGCGAAGCGGCTGGCCGATATCCAGGCTGTTTGCGCCGGCTTGTTGTTCCGGTTGGGGGACGTCAAGAACGCTGAAGCCCTGGCTCGGAAGAACCTGCCCCGGCTGGAAGATCTGGTGGCGCGGCAGCCCGCGGTGCCGGCCCATCGATTTGCCCTGGGCAGGTGTCATGGCACGCTGGCGGCCGCCAGGGGGATCGCCGGTGATCTCAAGGGTCTCGAAGAGCACAGCGCCAAAGCGATGGCGGCCTTCGAAGTCCTGCGGCAGGCCCATCCGGAGATGTCCAGCCACATAATGGACCAGGCCCGGCAGCAGGGGGACTGTGCCGACATACTGTACCAGAACATGAAGTTCCCCGAAGCCATTGCTGCCTATGCGATGGCTCTAAAGATGGTCGAGGCCGGCGGAGAACGGCTCCTGGCGTCGCCCGGTGCGCAGGCCTTCCTCGTGTTGACGTGCATCCGGATGAGCACTGCGGAGCGGCAAGTCAAACAGTACGCCGACGCTCACGCGCATCTGGCCAGGGCCCTGGCTCTGGCGGAGAAGCTGAGCGGGCAGCACCCTGAGAACCTGCAGTTCCGCAATATCCTGGCCTATACCTGCAGCGTGTATCCCATGCCGCCCGGCCACACGGAGTTCGAGGAGGCGGACCGGGTTTTTCAAAGGGGGCTCGGGATCGCCGGACAATTGCTTCAGCAGGTTCCCGCCAACAGGGACTTCCGCGAGACCGCCAGCACGCTCCATCTTAATCGTGGCCTCATCCAGTGGGAGAACGGTCAAAAGGAGGAGGCCATCGAGTCGACGCTCCGTGGTCTGCGAATAACCGAGGGGATCGTGGCGGAGATACCCCGGCATCCGGCTCTGCGCCGCGCCCTGGCCCAGGTGCACCGCATGCTGGGAAGTCGCTACCAGTCTCTGAATCGACAGGAGGAAGCGATCGCTGAGTTTAGGAAAGCGGTTGAACTGCTCGAAGGCCTGTCGGCGGAGTTCCCGGACATTCGCAGTTACCACGTGAACCGCACCGGAGGCGTCCTTCTCGCCGACGTCCTCGGCAGCCTGTCGGCGCTCCTTGCCCGCTGCAACGATTCCACGCTGCGCGACCTTGACAAGGCCCTCGCCGCGGGAAGGCGCGCCGTTGAATTGGATCCCGAGAACGCCGCCTGCTGGCAGAGTCTTGGCGGAGTGTTGCTTCTGGCCGGGCGCTGGGCCGATGCCGCGGAAGCGGCGCGTCGGGCCGCCGCGTTGCACGCCGCCGGCGACACCCCCGAGGATGCCACGCCCCTGCTGATCCTGGCCGCGGCTGCTGAGAAGACCGGTGACCGCCCTGCCGCGGCGGCGCAGTACCTGGCAGCGCTCCGCCCGCTATCCAAGGGCAGCGATGAGCCCCCGTTCGATTGGGTGGGACTCGAAGTGAGCAAGCTCCTGGGGATCACGCGCAAGCCGTTTCACCGTCGCCTCCCCTCGACCGGCAAGCCCATCGAGGGCGTCGAGGTCCGGGTCGGGTCGGGCGAGGCTGGATCGGGCTTGTCCCGGCTGGTGGATGGCAGCGGTTTGGCCGACGGCGACCGGGACGGCTTGCTCGAGCACGACGTGGATCCGGCGCAGATGTGGTTGTCGTCGGAAGGCGGTCCGCCGGCCTGGGTCGAGTTTGACCTTGGCCGGGCGCGCCCGCTGGGGGCCATTCAGGTCTGGAACTACAACCAGGAGGGAAAGACCAACCTCGGCATCGCTTCCCTCGACGTGTCGGTGTGGACCGCAACCAACGGCTGGCAACGCCTGCTCGATGACGCGGCACTGCTGCCCGCGAGAGACCGGTTCGATTACGACGAGCCCGACATTCTCAGTGCCCATGCCGCCCGGGCCCGGAAGGTCCGCTTCGATGACCTTCGCGCATTCCAACCGGGTGGCGTCATGGGCTTGAGCGCAGTCCGGTTCACCGAGGCGCGCGGGGCTGAGCCGACGGCGCCGCGACCGCCGGATAAAGGAGTCTTCGGGGTCGGCCTGCCGGTTTCTCTGGGATGGGTGGCGGGAGATGGAGTGCTGGCGCACCGAGTGTATTTGGGTGCCGATGCCGATCACCTCGAACGGGTGGCCGAGGTTCCCAGTGGGGAAGGATGCGAGGTTCGTCTGACGGTCTGCGCTGTGGAGCCCCGTTACGCTTGGAAAGTCGAGGCGCTGACTACAGACGGTCGCACCGTGCCCGGCCCGCTCTGGACCTTCTCGACCGGCCGGGTTCTCGCCCACTGGGCGTTCGATGCCCGGGATTCGGAGGACGCGGCCGATGCCAGCGGCTTTGGGCGCACCGGTCGATTCGTCGGGCACGCCCATGTGACGGAGGATCCCGAGCGTGGTTGGGTCCTCGAGCTCGATGGCGATGGCGACCGAGTCGAGTGCGGCGGGGAAGCGGAACTGGCGTTGGTCGACGGTTTCACCATCTCTGCCTGGGTGAAGGTCAACGAGTTCGAGCGTCCCTGGCAGGCGGTGGTTGCCAAGGGGATCAGTGCATGGAGGTTGGCCCGGCAGGAGGCGCAGGACAGGCTGTGCGTCCACTGCGCTGGACTGAAACCGGCGGATTCCTGCGGCGGCCTTGCGGCGGGCGGAACCGTCCCGGCGAACGACGGCCAATGGCACCATCTGGCGGCGGTTTATGACGGCTCACGCCTTGCGCTGCATGTGGATGGCCAACTCGATGGCGAACAGGAAGTCGTGGGCGGCGTCCTGCAGACCAACGCCTTCGCCGTCTGGATCGGCGACAACCCCGGGACTCCCTCCAGCGCCTTCAACGGGTGGATCGACGACGTGCAGATCCACAATACGGCCCTGAGTGCGGAGCAGATCCGCGCCTTGCACGCGGCCCAAGGACCAAGTCGCAATCCCTCTTCTGTTGGACCTCGAGTGCCGGCCGAACCCACTGCCGGGCCGGAGGTCGACGTGACGCAAACGGAGCCAGATGAAGAACCGCCGATGAAATGATGGATCCCAGAGCTTTCGGCACCCGCGGTGGTCCGGCGCAGATCGGCCACGGTGGGTGCCGGGAAACAGGCGGCCGGTGAGTTCCTGTTGGAGAGCAGCGCACTCGCCGGCCGGGGTCGCTCCCGGGCGAAACGTCCGCCCGCCCGGGGGTCAGACCTTCTTGTGTATAGCGCGGACACAGAACCGAGGCAAGCCGCGAAAGGCCTATCGAAGAACCGGGTACTCGATTCGGGAGGCCAATTCCGGTCCGTCAGGCGGTCGGTTCGCCGGCGCCTCGACGCATGAAAGGTAAAGCAGTGAAACGATGCAATGCAACAATACGACCGGTCGTAGTCGCCCTGGCCTTGCTGGGGTTGACGGGAACGGCGCCCGGGATTCGAGGCGCCACGCTTCAAGGTCTGGGTGACCTTCCGGGGGGCACTGTCTGGAGCTGGACAACTGCCGGAAACGGGCACGCACTGTCCGCGGACGGCCAAGTCGTGGTCGGCCAGAGCAGCAGCGACATTCCCGGGCTCCCGTCCTACGAGCCGTTCTGGTGGAGCAGTGACACCGGGATGCTGGGGATGATGAACCTGTTGGGCATCAGTACCCCCGAGTATGGTTGGCACGAGGCGCGCGCCGTGTCGGGAGACGGTTCGGTTGTGGTCGTCTTGGGATCATACCTGGGCAACCGCTGGACTTTTGGCCCGTACGGCTTGACCGCCGATACGGTGCCGTTGGATCCGTATTACACGTTCGACATCTCGGACGACGGGCAGGTCATCGTGGGCGCAGTCAATGCCAACGACATTCTGCAGGCTGCTCTGTGGAGTGAACAGACGGGCGTGATCGTTCTGGGATTGCTCAATCCGGGCGATCTCCAGAGCGAGGCGCGCGCGGTTTCCGGCGACGGGATGGTGGTCACCGGCTGCAACCATCGGCCGGTGCCACCCGATGATCCGGTCGGCTCGGACAGCGCCGGTTTCGTCTGGGCACCAGAAACAGGGATGGTCGAACTGAACGGTCTGCCAACCGACGGTCGCTTTAACGTCATCCCGAAAGACATCTCCCAGGATGGGGCACGGATTGTTGGCGAAGTGTGGGAGTATTTCATCGGCGTTGATCCGCAGACCGGCGAACCGCTGATCACCGCCCAACCTCAGGCGTTCCTGTGGACTGCCGAATCCGGGCTCTGCCGGCTGGGCTTTCCGGCGGGGGCCGGAGGCAGCCAGGGCTTGGCAATTTCCGGTGACGGAACGGCACTCGGAGGGAGAATTGGTTCGGTCGATGCCTTTCTGTGGCATGAGGATTTGGGTTTGGCTGAGCTAAAGCCGCTCATAGCTGACTTGGGCTGCAGCGCCGTGAGCTCCTGGCATGATCTCGGAGCCGTGTCTGGCCTTTCGGCAGACGGGACCTTGGTATGCGGTTGGGGAATCAATGCTGAAAGCCGGCCGGAAGCTTGGGTGGCCAACATTGCTGATCTGTACCTCCGCGTGGAGAGCATCGACCTGAACCTCAAACTGGTCAAAGGTTCGGCTCAAGCAACTGCCATCGTGCTGGTCAAGGACCTGGCGGGCAATCCGGCAAGTGGCGCGCTGGTGACCGCCCACTGGAGCGGTTCAGCGCAGGGGACGGTTCAGGGAACCACGGATCGCAACGGCAAGGTCAAGTTCACCTCCGCCAAGGTCAAAAGCGCGACCGAGTTCACCCTGACCGTGGACGACGTGTCGAAGGCGTTGAGGGTCCACGACTCGTATCGAGACCTCGAGACGTCCGAGACGATCTGGGTCGAATGACCAAGACCGATCCGCATCTGCTGTTCAGACCTTTCGGAGGGCTGCCCAGTCCGGATGTTTCCTACTCGTCAAAGTGTGAGCGACATCCGGGTGGGCTGACGGGTCGGATCCTCTCGGGGGCGCTTGCTGCCTGGATCGGGCTGGAGGGATGGCAGACGGCTTCCCGGTGGACCGGCCTGGAGGAGGCTGAGTTGGATGGGGACGGCGTGATCGCCTACGTTGGCGCAGACCTGGTCGTCGCCGGCAAGCCCCTCGACTACTGGTTGTTCATGCGATGCCAGGATCCAGGCGCCGCGGCCGTCTCTGAGGCTGAGTCCAAACGGTTGGTGCCCCTGCTGGCGGATCGGTTTGCCGGCATGATCACAAACCATGAGACCGGCCTCGTGACGCCCCGGTTTCCCGAGGCCACCCGCAGCCTTAGCCTCTACGCTCTGATGCGGATGGGCACCAACGCCGCCGCGGCCGTTCCGGCCCTGGCGCAGGCGCTGGGTTCGGCTGACCGAAGAACCTGCCTGCTGGCTGCCCAAACCCTCGGTTGCATCGGGCCGGCCAGCGCGAGCGCGGTGCCGCAGTTGACCAACCGGTTGCGCACGAGCAAGGGCGATTACCAGCGGACAGTCATCAAAGCCCTGGGCCGGATCGGCCCGCCGGCCAGGGTCGCCACGCCTGCCCTGTCGGCGGCCTTGGATTCCGGTGACGAGAGCGCCGTGTTGGCCGCCGCCGGGGCCCTTTGGGCCATCGAGCACGATTCGGCCATGGTCGAACCTGTCCTTGTCCGATTGGCCGCCAACGGCAGCGAGGAGCTTCGCCCGAAGGTGCTGGCCCTGTTGGGGGAGGTGCGCGCCGGACAGCGATAGGGTTTCCTCCCGTGGACATCGCCTGTAACCAGACTGTGCTGGCAAAACCCGACGGGAAGCGGGATGGACTGGGTCCGGCGACGTCGCATTGGGCTGACTTGGGGAGAATGGCTTCGGAGACGTCGGGTCCGGCCCGGCGGGAACCGCGGCGGAGGCTTGGACGTGTGCGTTGGAGATTCATCGTCCTCCTGGCCTTGGCCCTGGCCGCCCGCTGCCTGGTCATTCCTGTGCGGGTGACCGGCGATTCGATGTTGCCAACCTACGCCCATGGGCGACTCTCGGTGGCGAGTCCCGTGCCCTATTGGTTCCGCGCACCGCGCCGGGGGGACATCGTGCTGATCGGCAGGAAGGGCCTGGCCTACGGCTACTTGAAGCGCATCCTCAGCCTGCCTGGTGAGACCGTCGAGATGAGGAACGGTGAGCTCTGGGTGAACGGCCGGCAGGTGCCGGAACCGCACGCTCTGTTCTCCTCGGCTTGGCGCTGGCCGGCGGTGACTCTCGCCGTCGACGAGTATCTGGTGATGGGGGATAACCGACAGATCCCGCAGGCGCTCCACTGCTGGGGCGAAGTCCGGAAGTGTGACCTGAGAGGCGTGCTTCTCTGGTAGGCGGCCGCTGCCTCGTTACGACCGAGGGCCGACTGTGAACCTATCCCCATGGGGCCTCTTCCGAGACAGGATGAACTGAATAGGGTGAGCAGGTTCGGAGTTGGCACCCGAACTCACGGCTCCGGCAGCCTTCTTGCACCCTCCGGGAGGGCGGCAAACCGTTGACAGCAGACTCCAAAAACCGGATAAGCGATGCCATGAAACATGCCAATCGCCTGCCTCGCCGCGCCTTTCTCCAGCAAGCCACGCGCCTCACGGTGACCGGCGGCGCGGTGCTCTGGGCTCCCCATGTGTTTTGGAACCGCACCCGCGCCCAGACGGGCGAGTCGCCTTCCGAGGCCATTCGCGTGGGCATCATTGGCGTGGGCGGCCAGGGCCGATCCAACATGAGCACGCCGACCATGGCCCCGCACGTTGTGGCGGTCTGCGACGTCGACCGGAGTCATGTGGCCGAGGCTCAAAAGCAACTGAAGGCCAAGACGGGCTATGACGCGAAGGGGTACTGCCCGGACTACCGCCGGATGCTCGAGGACAAGGACATCGATGCGGTGTTGATTGCGACGCCGGACCATTGGCATGCGTTGCCGGCCATTCACGCGTGCCAGGCCGGCAAGGACGTTTATGTCGAGAAACCCCTGACCCTGACCGTGCACGAAGGCTGGGCGATGGTGAAAGCCGCCCGATACTACAAGCGGATCGTGCAGACGGGCAGTCAGCAGCGCTCGTGGTCGGACCAGAAATTCCGCCGCGCCTGCGAGTACGTGCGGTCGGGGCGGATTGGGGACATCAAGACCGTGCGGGTTGGGCTGCCGGGGGTCAACTGGACCAAGGATGCCGCCGTCCCGGATGGGGAGCCGCCCGCCGAGCTCGACTACCCATTCTGGCTGGGGCCGGCTCCGTTCCGGCCGTACAACAAGCACCGCGTGCACTACTATTTCCGGTTCTTCTGGGATTATTCGGGCGGGCAGATGACCAACTGGGGGGCGCATCACCTGGACATCACCCAGTGGGGGCTTGGCATGGACGAGAGCGGTCCGGTCGAGATCGAGGCCCGGGCCGAGTTCGACCCGCAGAAGCGGTACGAAGTGCCCTCCTGGTTCGAGATCACGTACACGTATGCCAGCGGGATCAAGGTGCTCTGCGGGCAGAGCCATCGCATCGGCACGACCTTCCAGGGACAGGACGGCATCATCTATGTCGATCGCGGCCGCCTCGAGTCCACGGTCAAGGACGCGCTTGCCGAGCCCCTGGCGGCGGATGAGGTCCAGCTGTCCGTGAGCAGGGATCACCACAAGAACTGGTTCGACAGCATCAAGAGCCGCCAGTTGCCCATCTGCGACGTCGCCATCGGCCATCGCTCCGCCACGGTCTGTCATCTCGGCAACATTGCGGTGCGCACGGGCCGCAGAATGCGGTGGGACCCGGCCAAGGAACAGATCGTCGGCGACGACGCCCTGGCCCGGCACCTCAGCTACGAGTACCGCAAGCCTTGGGAACTGCCAAAGATACCGTCCGCCTAGAGTCCTCGACTTATTCCAAACCTGATGCAACGGATTCGAGTGCTTCACCGGCGCGACTGCGCCAATCGGCTCGGCGGGGTGGCGTTGGTTTTGCGTTTGGAGCGGAAGCACTCCAACGCCCGGTCCTCATGAGGTCACCCCCGGAGAGTCAAGAACCATGGTCGGTCCGCGAGGCTTTTCAGTCCCCAGCCGGAAGTGCAGTATCGGTCCGTGGGGAGACTCCATTCTCGCGCTGGCGCATCCGGCGGACCATGGTGGGCGCGAGCGCGAGGAGCACGAGTCCTCCGGCGGCGAGGATCAGGGTGATGCGGAGGTACTGGGCTGGGAAGGCGGCGACGGCTTCCGCGCGAAAGCCACCGGCGATCAAGCCGGCGAGCAGGTTGCCGAGGGAACTGGCCAGGAACCAGACGCCGAGCATCTGACTGACGAGGCGCCGCGGGGCGAGCTGGGTGACCGTGCTCAAGCCCACCGGGCTCAGGCAGAGCTCGGCGACCGAGTGCAGGAAGTAGGTGGTGACCAGCCAGACGGGGCCCACGTGCGCGCCGGCGGCGACCCATTGGGCGGCTCGGATCATGACGGCGAACCCGGACGCGAGGAGGAGGAGGCCCAGGGCGAACTTCACCGGCGCGGCCGGATCCAGTCGCCGGGCTGCGAGCCGCACCCAGAGGGCGGCCATGAGCGGCGCCAGCACGATGACGAACACCGCCCCAAGCGACTGGAAGTACCCGGCCGGGATGGTCCAGGACAACGCCGCGATCTGGCGTCGCGTATAGCGGTCTGCGAACAGGTTGAAGGTCGAGCCCGTCTGCTCGAAGCCGGCCCAGAAGAGCGCCGCCGCCAGGAACAACACGACGATGATCCCGAGCCGCCGACGTTCCACGGCCGACAAACCAAAACACCCGAACGCGGCACCGAAATAGGCGAGGGCGATCAGGACGATGGCGTACGTGGTGCCCCGCGCCACGGTCACGGGGTCGACTTCGATCCAGCCCGTCCATAGCGCGACGATCAGGGCGGTGAACACCAGGCCCGCCACCAGGAGAACGCGCTGCACACGCCGGGGGTGGCATTCCGTCGCCGGCGGTGGGAGACCTGCGGTGCCGAGGCGGTGCCCGGTCCAGCGGAGCTGGAGGAGCCCCAATAGCATGCCAAGGCCGGCGGTGGCAAAGCCCCAGCGCCAGCCGAAGCGTTGTCCGACCGTGCTGCACAGCAGCGGCCCCAGCGCCGCACCGACGTTGATTCCCATGTAGAACCACGTAAAGCCGGCGTCCCGCCGGGCGCCTCCCTCCGGATAAAGCTGACCGACCAGGGCGCTGATGTTGGGCTTCAGCAGTCCCGATCCGATCACGACGGCGAGAAGCCCGAGGTAGAACGTGTCCGTCCGGGGAACGGCGAGCAGGAAGTAGCCGGAAGCGATGGCGACGCCGCCGCACCAGACCGAGCGCCGGGCTCCGAGCCATTGGTCTGCGACCCATCCGCCGGGCAAGGCTGCCAGGTAGACTGCGGCCGTGTAGAGTCCGTAGATGGCGGTGGCCGTGACGTCGGAGAGACCCAGGCCGCCATGCGCGATGGCGTCGACCATGAACAAGACCAGCAGGGCCCGCATCCCGTAGTACCCGAGCCGCTCCCACATCTCGGTCAGGAACAGCGTCAGCAGGCCTGGCGGATGGCCGGAGGGGACCGGGGAGGGTAGGCCGGCTGCCGGTCCTGGGGGCTGATCGGCCGGGGGAGCCATGCGGTGCGCGCGGACGTTCGAGGGGGCAGCTTCCGGTTGGGATCAGCGCGGCTGGCTGAGCCGGGCGCGCACCAGAACGGGGAGGTGTTTAAGCGGGACCGACCCCAGTCCGAGGACCGCCTCGTGATAGCGGCCCAGGTCGAAGCGGTCTCCCAGCTCATTCTGGATGGACTGTCGGAGGCGGACCATGGCCATGCGACCGACGAAGTAGGTGGAGAGCTGCACCGAGGTTTGCTTGGCGCGGGCGATTTTGAGGCGCGCTTCTTCCGCGGATTGGAAGGCGCCTTCGGTGAGGAGGGTCATCGCCTCCTGGTCTGACATCCGGGTGCAATGCATCCGGTGGTCGAGCAGGGCGTTGACCACCGCTCTCAAGTAGAATTTCAGTTGGGTCAACCGCAGCGCCAGATCGCCCTCGCCGTATCCCTGGTCGAGCATCGTTTGCTCGGTGTACACCGCCCATCCCTCGATGTAGGGGCCGGACTGGATGGCGCGCCGGATGAGCGAGGGGGCGCGGTTGGCGTATTCGAGCTGGACATAGTGTCCCGGGTAGGCCTCATGGATGGTGAGGATCTGGAGCATGTGCCGGTTGTACTCCTCGAGCAGGCTGCGGACCCGGTCTTCCGGCCAATCAGCGGACGGCGGGCTGACGGCGTACATGCTGGGGGCCTTGGGATCGAGCGGGGGCGCCGAGTTCAGGTAGGCGACCGAGTTACCGCGTTGGAACTCGGGCATCTCGATGACCTGGCAGCGGTCCGGGTCGGGCAGCCGGAGGAAATCGCTCTGGCGGATGAAAGTCCGGATCCGGTCGACGGCGGCCTGGGCGTCGCGGACGAGGTCTTTGCCTTCGCCGTGTTCGAGGCTGACGGCGCGGAGCACGGCGCGGACGGTCTCGCGGCGGCCGGTTTCGTCGGCGGGCGGCAACGCGGTGCGCGGGTGGTACCGGCTCCAAAGCTGTCGGGCGATGACATACATCTCGGACAGAACCCGGCTGAACTCCGATTCGGCGTCGGCGAGCACCTGGTTGGCCGTGAGTCCGGCGTCCAGCTCGAGCTCGAGCTTGTGGTGGAACCGGGCGCGGCCCAGGCGCCAATCGCCCGTGGCTCGCGGTCTGAGCTCCTGTTCCAGGAAGCGCTGGTACTCGCGGAGGAGGGCGGCGGTTTGGGTTCCGAGGGTGGCGACCGCCTGGCGCTGCGGGCTGTTGCCGACGAATTCGAGGATTTCCTTTTCGTAGAACTGGACGGCGCCCTGGTTTTGGAGGATGGCGGTCTCGAGGACGGCGGCAGGCGGATGCCGCAGGTTGGCTCGGGCCGCGGCGATGACGGCAGGGATCGCCCGCATTCGGGCGAGGGCATTTGCGATATTGGTCTCCGGGGGCAGGGTCGACTGGGTGAGGAGCAGGAAGACGCTGTCGCTGACGTACTCGCTATAGACCCGGGGATCTTCCTCGAACGGACGCGTGCGGGTTGCCAGCCAGAGGATCTTGGTCAGCTCGTGCTGGAAGATGTCGTAGTCGACTTGCCCGTCGCGGGAGAGCTGGCGACAGGGCACTTGGCGGGGAAGGTCTTTGAGGGTCTGGCGGACCAGCGCAGTCCATTCCCGTCGCGCTTCGGGCCGGAGATCCTCGAGTTGGTTGTCGAAGCGGTGATCGCCGAGGCGGGTGGCCTCGAAGGGCCGCAGGCGGAACATGGCTTCCTGGTACTGGCGAAAGAACTCCTGAAGCGTCGCATCGGCATCTGTGGCCCCGCCGGCTTCCAGTCCGGCGCCGGTGAGCAGGGTCGCCAAGCCCAGGATGCAGAAGGCGCGGCGCAGGAGATTCTGTGGCCGTATCCGGGAACCGTTCCGGCCGCGGGCCGAGGACGGCGAGGTTGGCGGATGACCGGGGCGGACCCCGGGGAGGACGTTGTTGGACAGGGAATGCTTCATGGTTCGATTTCCTTCCAGACGAGACGGCGACGGAACTCAGGGAAGTAGAGGTTTCGGCCTGCGGCTTCGAGTTCGCCGCGTTGGAAATCGACGGGATCGGATCGCAGACTCCGCTTGGGGGGTGTCAGCGGCTGGTTGTGGTCCCGGTTGGCGGCGAGCCGGTATTGGCTGAGGCCGCCGAAGTAGAAATCGCGGAGCTCGCGGCGCTGGGCGGGGTCGAGGTCGGTGGCGTACTGGGTGGCGAAGCCGCCCATGTAGGGGTCGACGGGCACCCAGCCGTAGGGGGGGAGGTGGATTTCGCACCAGTCGTGGATGGACTCAGATCCCGGGAAGAGGCTCCAGCCGGACTGCCAGCGCGCGGGGATTCCGTGAAGGCGGCAGAGGGCGATGAAGAGAAACGCCTGCTGGCCGCAATCGCCGTACCGATGGGACAGGCAGTAGTCACTCAAGTTCCGGATGGTGCCGTACTCGGGGCTGTAGCTGTAGCGGATGTTGTCGGCGATCCAGTCATAGAACCGGCGGGCCAGCCGGGCGGGGTTGCGCTCGGCGCCGGCGATTTGGCGGGCCACGGTGCGGAGGGGGCTGGTGAATTCGACATGGGTTTCCTGCCGGGTGTGCCGGTCGAGGTCGGGATCGAGGGGTCGGGGCAGGGCGACACGAGCGGGGTCGATGTCGAAGTGCACTCCCCAGGCGGTGTAAGCGTACTCAATCCAGATCCGGGTTTCGGCGTTGGTGGCCGCGGGGTGTTCGACGTACGCGGAGCGGATGGGGCTATCCGGATCCGCCAGGGCTTGCAGCGGGGAGGACGTACCGAGCAGGGTCAGGCGGTCCTGAAATCCGTAGCGCCGAGGCACAGGAAACCAGGCGCGGACGGTCGTGCCGGGCGGGATGGTGTCGGCGGGCACGGTGAGCGTCATGGTCACTTGCAACCGCTTCGGCAGCACATACGGCCGCTGTTCCCGGCGGGCGGCATCGCGGATGGCGACAGCGTTCTCCCACGAGAGCCGGGCTTTGCCGGCGGCGCGCCCGGGGGAGCGCCGTCGTGCTCCGAGCTCGGGGTGTCGGAAGAACAGGTTGCTGATGGCGGTGTCCGCATACCAGCGCGTGCCGTCGATCTGGATCGAATCGAAGCGGCCCTCCGCGAGCCAGCGTTCGAACTCGGTCGGCGAAGCATCGACCAGGGACTCCTCGAGCGCGGTCCAGAGGGCCGCTCGGGTCAGGGGGTAGTCGAGCCGGATGCGCCGCAATCGCTCGCGCTCCTCCTCGAGGCGGAGGCGGTGGGTCGAGCCGGGGCGGGCGGTTTCGAGGGCGCGTTCGAGGGCGGTTTCCGCCTCGCGGAAGCGTCCCTTGCGTTCGAGTTGGGCGGCGTGATCGAGGACGCCGGCCTGCAGCAGGCCGGCGAGGGCACAGGCCAAGCCGAGGCCAACCAGCCCGGTTCTTCTGAGGACCGACCGGAGGACTGGGTGCATGGGCTTACCGTCGGGCCTTCCGGCCGCGGCGTTGCATCAACTCTTCGATCGCATCCGCCTCGAGGGGGATGTCGGCCATGAGATCGACGACGCCGTTTTCGGTGATGAGCACGTCGTTTTCGAGGCGGACGGCGAGGCCTTCCTCGCGGATGTAGATGCCGGGCTCGACCGTCATGATCCAGCCGGGGGCGAACGGCTCCGTCAGGTAGCCGACGTCGTGAACGTCGAGGCCCAGCGGATGGCCCAGGCCGTGCATGAAATAGGGCTTGAGCGCGGTGATCTTCCCGTCGGTCGGCCGCAGGTCGCGCGGCCGCAGCAGGCCGAGGTCGACGCATTCCCTGGCGATCATCTCCTCGGCGGCGTTCTGCCAGTCCGACCATTTCCGGCCGGGCACGAGGCCTTGGATGGATGCGCGGAGGACGCGCAGGACGGCATTGTAGACCTGGCGCTGACGGCGGGTGAACCGGCCATTGACGGGGACGGTGCGGGTCAGATCGGAGTTGTAGTTGGCGTAGGCCGCCCCGACGTCGAGCAGCAGCAGTTCGCCGTTCCGGCACTGGCGGTCGTTGTCGAGGTAGTGGAGGACACAGGCATTGCCCCCGGAGGCGATGATCGGGTTGTAGGCGAACGTTCCCCGCTGCCGGATGAACTCGTGGGCGAACTCGGCTTCGACCTCATGTTCCCACACGCCGGGCTGCACGAAGCGGCAGACCCGCTTGAAGGCGTCGCGGGTGATGCCGCAGGCGCGGCGGAGCAGGTCGACCTCGATGGGCGACTTGGTAACGCGCAGGCGGTGCATGAGGGGCGCGAGCCGGCGGTAGGTGTGGAGCGGATAGCGCTCCTGGACCTCGCGGACAAACCGGGCTTCGCGCGTGGTGACGACGATCTGCGCCCGCTTGTGCTCGTTCGCGTCCAGGTAGACTTGATCTGCCTCGCACATCAGCTTGTGGAACAAGGCCGGGAAATCCTTCAGCCAATGGACGTTCTGGATGCCGGTGACGCGGCGCGCTTCCTCGATCGTGAGCTTGTGGCCCTCCCAGACCGCAATCAGGTCGCTGGTCTCCCGCAGGAACAACAACTCGCGCTGTCGCTCGTCGTCCGCGTCCGGGAACAGGACCAGGACGGATTCTTCCTGCTCGACGCCGGTGAGGAAGAAGAGGTCGGTGTTCGGCACCATGCGGAGGGTGCCGTCCGCATTGGTGGGGAGCAGATCGTTGGCATTGACGACGGCCATGGCATGGGGCGGCAGCAACTGGCGGAGCCGCGCCCGGTTCTCCTTGAACAACTCGGTCGGTATGGGCTGATGACGCATGGCCGGCATCGTGCACCCCGTCCGGCCCGGCGACAAGCTCCGCGTTCGCCGGGGGGGGCATGGCCGCGCAGGATCGATCGTAGCGAGTGTCACCGGGTGATTGTCGCTCGCTCCTTACAGACCGCTGGCGGGTATGCTCCTTCCTCGCTTCGCGCCCCAGGCCATTTGGGGCGCAACGAAACACCAGCCGTTTGTGAGACACTACACTAATGTGCTGACGGCCCCTTACGGAACGCTTCGGGGCACCGGCGTCGGCGGCGCCCAGTCCACAACGCAGATCTGGTTTGCGGCCGTGCCGTCGGAGGCGCGATGGCGGATGAAGGCGATCCGGCGGCCGTCCGGGGAGAACACGCAGGCCTCGGGACGCGGAGACTCGGGCTCGTCGCATCGCGGGGTCAACCGGCGTGTTTCGCCGGAGCTCGCATCGGTCACGCAGACGCTTCGGTCCATGACATGGGCGAGCCAGCGGCCATCGGGGCTCCAGGTGAACGTCGAGGCGATCGGGTGCGGGTTGTGGGTGACTTGGACGGGGGAGCCTCCATTGGGGGAGACGGTCCACACCTGGACCACGCCGGCGTCGTCTTTCATCAGAAACGCGATGCGGGTTCCGTCCGGGGACGCCCGGAGCCAATGGCGCGGGCCTTGGATGCCGGGGTGGGGGCGGTCCGCGGTGCGGGTGAGGCGGCGCTGGCGGGCGCCCTTTGGCGGCGCCGGCCGGCGCGTGGCGGTGCCGGGCAGCGGGCCATCGCCGGGGATCGAGAGGTCTTCGGGCAGATCGACGAGGTAGACCTCGGCGATCGTCTGGCCGCGCGGCGTGACCACGTGGCCCTGGAAAGCCAGCGCCCGACGCTGTCGGGTGCCGTCGGGTCGCACGTAGCCTTCGGTGCCGATCCAGCCCTCCTCGCACGCGCGCAGGATGTCATCCGATCCCGGAGCGGGATTAGCCGTGGTCCGAGTGGCCAGCACACAGAAGTACTCGCCGTCGTGGTTTCGCGGATGGTCCCGCGACACGCGGACGGGCCGGCCCGGCGCGCCCACGCCGACGTTGCGCAGGTTCGCGTCGTGCTCGGGTGTGTCGTCGGTGAACCCGGCCAGGAGGGCGTCCTCGTAGGTGAAACTGATCCAGTCGCCGCGGGGATCCCAGACATGGACATGCGACCCGCCCCGGAGGGCGCCTGGGGTGAACGGCGGCACGAGATCCCGGGCGTCGAATGGCATTCCGGTTCCCGGCCGCGAGGTATCGACGATGAGTCCGTGGCGATGAAAGGCGGAGTACTGCCAGTCCGGGGTGGGGTTTTGGGGGCCGAGGATGAACGCGACGCGCGGTTCGCTCGGGTGATGGGTCACGACGCCGCAGCGGGCGCCCTGTTGCGCCTGGTAGAGCGTCTGGACGCGGCCGGTGTCCGCGTGCACCTGCTCGATCCGGTCGCCGTCGAAGCGTTCTCCCGCGGGGTCCGACCGGACATCGTAGACGATCCAGGCGCCGTCCGGGGACCAGACGCCGGTATTGGTCAGGATCCGGCCGCCGGGGCCGCGGGTGATCTGGCGTTCGCTCGGGTTCATAGGCAAGTCGGCGGGGGGCGCGAGGGCGAGGGCCGCCCACCCCGCGAGGGTGAAGGCCAGTGCCCGAGTCCACCCCTGGCATCCGAGGGTCATGAAGCGGCGTCTCAGCCGCCGCTGTCGCGGACGGCTTTGAACAGGGCGAGCATGTTCTCGAGCGGGGTGTTCCCCTGGATGTTGTGGATCGCATCGAACACGTAGCCGCCGTCCTGGTTGAAGATCTCGATCCGCTCGCGCACCTCGCGGTAGACCTCGTCGGGCGTGCCAAACGGGAGCGTCTTTTGTGTGTCGACACCGCCGCCCCAGAAGACCAGGTCCTTTCCGAATTCGCGCTTCAGCCGGACGGGGTCCATCTCCGCGGCGGAACACTGGACTGGGTTCAGAACGTCGAAGCCCGCCTCGATGAAATGCGGGATCAACCGGTAGACGGACCCGCAGGAATGGATGAACGTCCGCCACCGGGTTTGGCGGTGGATGAGATCGTTCACCCGGCGGTGGAAGGGCTGGAACAGGTCACAGTAGGTCGCCGGCGACACAAACGGCCCCCGCTGCGTGCCGAAGTCGGTTCCGGTGATCATGGCCACCTGCACCTTATCTCCGATGAGATCGATGAGGGTCTTGATGTTCTGGAGGGCGATGGCGCACTGGCGCTCGAATACTTCGAGCACGTACGACCGGCGGGTCTTGGTGGACACATACCACTCGGTGACATCGCGGATTCCCTTCGGATGCTTCAAGAATGGCGCGGGCACGAGCGCGATGTCGCCGAAACCGGTGCCTGGCACGACGAGGATCGCGCCGGCGTCCGGTCGTGCGTCCCGCCACGCGGCCAGCTGGCGGTAGTGATCGAGGTCGGCCGGGGACAGCAGGCCGAATTCCTCGAGGTTATCCGCCGGATCGAGCGTTTCCTCGACGATCGGGTCCTGACGGACCGTCGAGTCGAAGAAGTAGGCTCCCTCGGGCATGAAACCGCTCGGGGGCACGCTCGTGTCGCCCTCGGCGTAGATGTACCAACCGCCGTCGGGGGCGCGGGTGACGTTGAACTGGCCGGGCACCAGGCAGGGCGTGCCGTCGAACAGGGTGAACGGTTTCCAGTCCCGCCCTTCGGTGCCGAACATCGACCGCCGCGACAGCATGCCGATCACATCGATGCCCAGCGCCTCGCGGAGGCGATCGTCCACCTCCCCCAGCATCTGGTACGGTTCGATCACCTTCACGCGATGGTCGGGCTCACCGAGCAAACGCTGCCGGAGCCGGTGCACCGCCGACACGTGAATACCGGTCACCGCCGTGGCCCCGAAGTCCATGGGTACACGGTCCGGGGTTCGATGCTCGAGGGCGGCCTGCAGACGTTCGCGGCTCGTCATAGTGATGGGTCCTTTGCGGGCATTATCCAGGTCCAGGGCGGGGGAAGCGAGCCCGAAGTGAAAGCAGGGGGACCGGTTCAGCGCCGCGAGAGAGAAGGCGATGCCGCGACGGAGCAGAAGAATGGCCGCGAAGAGGCAAACCGAGCCCCTTGTCAGACATAATCTGCCAACATGTTGTCTCCTTCGCCCCCTCGACTGCGCTCGGGGGAGAGGGCCGGCCTGTCCGCCGTAGCCTTGGCGGAGGCCGAGGAGAGGAGGGGCCTTCGTCACTCCGCGGGCGGGGCCCCCCTCTCCCTCGATCCCTCCCCCCGCTCCGTGGTCGCAGGGGGAGGGAAGAACCGGTGCGCGGACTCGATGCGGCGATCGGCGTTCGCGGACTTCGCTGGGTCTGAGGCGCGCCTCGCTAGCGATGTTCTTGAAAGTGCAGCGAGGGTCTCTTAATCTTCAAGGAAGTCACTTGGGCCGTGGAATCGCCCACATTATCCCGATGAAACGTCATCGCTCGCTACTCCTGCTGGCCGCGGCCAGCGTGTTCCTGGCCGCCGGTTTTTCCGCAAGCGGCGCGGACGCCGAGGCTGGCTCGAAGAAAGCCCAGTCGAAGGCTCAACCGAAGGTGTATCCGACTTTCGGCACGATCGAGCGGCTGGATCCCGCGCTCGACGCCCTGATTGCCCCCGGGGCGGTCATCGAGAAGCTCGTGGGCGGCCTCGAATGGGCCGAGGGCCCGGTTTGGAATCGCAAGACGCAGACGCTGTTGTTTTCGGATGTGCCCCGGAACGTGATCTTCGAGTGGCGCGAGGGGGTGGGGACGCGCGACTACCTGTTTCCGAGCGGGTACACGGGTCGGACGCCGCGCGGCGGGTCACCGGGATCCAACGGGCTGACGCTGGATGCCGAGGGCCGGCTGGTGATTTGCATGCACGGCGACCGTCTGATCGGGCGGCTCGAGAAGGCCAACGCGTTCACCGTGCTCGCCGAATACTACCGGGGACGCCGCTTCAACAGTCCGAACGACCTTGTGTACCGCTCGAACGGGGATCTGTACTTCACCGATCCTCCCTACGGTCTGGAGAAAGGAAACCAGGACCCGACCCAGGAGCTGTTGTTCAGCGGCGTTTACCTGTTGCGCCGCGGAGGCGATGTGGTGCTATTGACCCGGGACCTGGCGTTTCCGAACGGCGTTGCGTTGTCCCCGGACGAGAAGACGCTGTACGTTGCGGTGTCGGACCCGGCGCGTCCGGTCATCATGGCGTACGCGGTCAAGGCGGACGGGACGCTGGGGGAGGGCCGGGTGTTTTTCGACGCCGCGCCGCTGGCGGCGGGTCGTCAGGGGTTGCCGGACGGGCTGAAGGTGGACGTCAAAGGCAACGTGTTTGCCACCGGCCCGGGGGGCGTGCTGGTGCTCTCGCCGGAAGGCCGCCACCTGGGGACGATCAATCCGGGGCTAACGACCGCGAATTGCGCCTGGGGCGACAGCGGGTCGACGCTCTACCTGACCGCCAATACGCACCTGTGCCGGGTGCGCACGCTGACGAAGGGGCGATTGCCCTAGCCCGGAAATCTCACCGAAGCACCGGTGCCAGGATTTCCGGGCTTTGGCAACACCGCGCCCTGAGTGCAGGAAGAGGGGATGAAGCGGCCTCGGGACACGCACGCTCGTCCCGACACGGCGCAGTCTCTTCCCCTGCCCTCGTTTGGGCGCGGTGTTGCATTTCTAGCGAGGCGCGGAGGCAGGGTCTCCCGCTGCCCCCACGGTTCTTTGGACTGCATGTTTCATCGGTCTGAGGCGGCGCCTCGCTAGACCGTGTAGGTGCTCGAGGCGGTGGTACCGCCGCGGCCGGTCCAGTTCGTGTGGTGGGGAGTGGCGTCAGGCGGATCGTCGATCCGGCGGTAGGTGTGGGCGCCGAAGTAATCCCGCTGGGCCTGCAGGAGGTTGGCCGGCAGTCGCTCGCTGCGGAAGCCGTCGTAGAACGCCAGGGCGGTGCTGAACGCCGGCACCGGGATTCCCTTGCGCACGGCGGTGCTGACCACCTTGCGCCAGGAGCGCTGGCAGCTCCGGATCGCCTTCTTGAAGAACGGGTCGAGGAGCAGATTCGTCAGCTGCGGGTTCCGATCGAAGGCCTTTTTGATTTCGCCCAGGAACGCGCTGCGGATGATGCAGCCGCCGCGCCACATGAGGGCGATGCCGCCGTAGTTGAGGTTCCACTGGTGCTGTTGTGCAGCGGCGCGCATCAGCATGTAGCCCTGGGCGTAGCTCACGATCTTCGAGGCGTACAACGCCCGGCGGATATCGCCGACGAAGGCCTGGCGGTCGCCGGCGATGCGCGGGGCGGGGCCTTTGAAGACGCGGGCTGCCGCGACGCGCTCGGCTTTCATGGCGGAGACGCACCGGGCATAGACCGCCTCGGCGATCAGCGTAATCGGGATCCCCAGGTCCTGCGAGGAGATGACCGTCCATTTGCCGGTCCCCTTCTGGCCTGCCGTATCGAGGATCTTGTCCACGAGCGGCTGGCCGTCCGTGTCCCGGAACGCGAGGATATCGCGGGTGATCTCGATGAGGTAGGAATCGAGCTCGCCGAGGTTCCACTCCGCGAACACGGCGTGCATGTCGTCTGCGGTCATGTCGAGGCCATCCCGCATCAGGTGGTACGCCTCGCAGATGAGCTGCATGTCGCCGTACTCGATTCCGTTGTGGACCATTTTGACGTAATGGCCCGCGCCGTTCTCGCCCACCCAATCGCAGCACGGGGTGCCATCGGCGACTTTGGCGGCGACGGCCTGGAAGATCGGCTGGACGTGCGGCCACGCCGCCGGGGATCCTCCCGGCATGATGGACGGTCCGCGGCGGGCTCCCTCCTCGCCGCCGGACACGCCGGTGCCGATGTAGAGCAGGCCTTTGGATTCCACGTGGCGTGTCCGTCGGATGGTGTCCTCGAACAGCGAGTTGCCGCCGTCCATGATGATGTCGCCCGGCTCGAGCACCCCCAGCAGCGTCTCGATGAACTCGTCGACGGCCGCTCCCGCCTTGACCATGAGCATGACCCGGCGGGGGCGTTTCAGCAGACGGACCATCTCCTCGAGGGAATGCGCCCCGAGGACCCTGGTCCCCTTCGCTTCGCGGGCGAGGAAGTCATCGACCTTCGACACCGTCCGGTTGAACGCGACCACGGTGAATCCGTGGTCGTTCATGTTGAGAATCAGGTTCTGGCCCATCACGGCCAGACCGATCACGGCAATATCAGCTTGAGCGTCCATGTGTGGATACGGGCAGCGGCGGCGACGTTCGCGGACCGCATGAGGCCCGGACGATCCTACACGACCGGCGCGGTGGTTCCAGCAGATTCCTCCGGGGCTGGCGCAGCGGCGGCGGCGACCAGGCTGAGGCGGTGGCGTTCGACGAGGGCGTCGACGGCCTCTCGCTCGAGGAGCAGCGTCTTGCCGGGTTCGACGGCGAGCACCGCGACACCGGCGGCGGCGCAGGTCTCGATCGTCTGCCGTCCGACGCACGGGATGTCGAACCGCAGGTCGTGGTTCGCCTTGGCGACCTTGACCGCCACGGCGCCGCGGTCGGGTCCGGACAGCTCTCCCCCGCGGGCCAGGCAGCGGTCGGTCCCTTCGAATCCTTCCACAGCCAACACGGTGCCGGCCTTGACCACGACCGTCTGTCCGATCTCGAGGCGGGAGACCTCCTTCGCGATCCGGAACCCGAACCCGACATCGGCGATCTGCTCGGCCGAGAGCGTCCGGCCCAGCCGGAAGCCTGGCCCCGGCATGTGGGAGCTCAACCAGGGGACCGGTTCGACCAGGGTCACGCCGTCCTTGGCCAATTCCTCGGCGACCGCTCCGAAGACCGTGTGGGCGTTCCGCTCCCGCAAGCGCATGAGCACTCCCATCCCCCGCAGATCAAGGCGCACCTCGAAGAGGTTCCTGGGCGCCACCTGGCCGAGCATGACGCAGTGCCGGAGCCCGCGCTTGCTGAACGCGCCGATGAGCTTTCCCAGCTGGCCGACGCGGATCCAGATCAATTCGTCGACGAGCGATGCCAGGGCGGGGTCGGTTTCCCCCTCGAACCCGACCGCCACGAGCCGCGCGACGCCCCGGGCGCGGGCTTCGCGCGCGAAGAGCAGCGGCAGCGACCGGCTTCCCGCGATCAGGCCGAGCTCGGTGGGCAAGGCAGTCATGAGACGAGCGTAGCGTCGGCGATGCGCCCGGGGAAGCGGTTTTGGTCTCCTGGTTTCATTTGCCAGCGCTGTCGGGCCTGCAGTAAGAATGACGGAGGGAGCCGGCGTGCTCCCCGCCATCCCATGACGCTTCTCAATCAAGCAGGTGCAATTCAGGAACCTCGAGGTCGCAGGCGATTGCGTGCAGCATTCTGCAGCGTGCTCCTTGCCGTGCTTGCCCCGGGGGCCGACGCGGCCGCCGGAGAGGCTCCGTCCCCCGTGGCGGAGGGGCTCGGGACGGCGGGGACGCCGCAGGCGGCGTTGGCGGAGCTGAGGCGCCTGTTGCCCGCCAGCGCACCGTGGGAGCGGTGGCTCGAGCGAACGGGGGAATTGCCTCCGGCCTTCGACCAGCTTCCCGCCCGTCGGTTGCTGCCGGATCCGCTCCGGTTCGAGGATGGGCGGGCGATTCGCCGGCGCGGCCAGTGGCCGGCGCGGCGGGCCGAATTGCTGCGGCTATTCGAGCATTACGTTACGGGGGCCTGGCCGCCGGCGCCGGCCTGGCGCGTGGCGGAGCGGCGCGTGGACCCGGGGGCGCACGGCGTGGCGGTCGAATCGGTGACGCTCGAGTTCGGGCCGGGGTATCAGGCGCGCCTGCACCTCGACCTGATGCTGCCCGGGCGCGGGTATCCGGCGCCGGTCTTTCTGACGCAGGAGAACCACCGGCGCTGGGCGGCGATTGCGGTCAGCCGGGGCTACGTGGGCGTTGTCTACGCGGGAGCGGACGTGCGGGATGACACGGGGGATTGGGTGGCGTTGTGGCCGGAGGCGGACTGGACGAAACTCCAGCGGCGGGCGTGGGCGGCGAGCCGGTGCCTTGACTATCTCGAGACCCGGCCCGAGGTGGACGCCGGGCGCATCGCGCTGACGGGTCATTCCCGGAATGGGAAAACGGCGCTGATGGCGGCCGCGTTCGATGATCGAATCGCCGCCGTGATTTCGAGCAGCTCCGGGGCGGGAGGCGCATGTCCGTACCGGTGGTTCTCGGAGGCGCAGTTTGGCGAAGGCATCGAGTTGATCACCCGTTCGTTTCCGGACTGGCTGCATCCCCGGTTGCGGTTTTTTGTCGGGCGCGAGCATCGGCTGCCGATTGACCAGCATGAACTGGTGGCGTGCATCGCGCCGCGGCGGTGCCTGATCTCGACCGCGCTGAACGACAATGTCGAGAGTGCCTGGGCCGTCGAGCAGACGTACCACGCTGCGCTGCCGGTGTTTCGGTTGCTGGGTGTGGAGGATCATCTGGGCCTTCGCTATCGCGACGGGCCGCACGCGACCCGGGCGGAGGACATCGAGGCTTATCTGGACTGGCTGGACGCGGGTTTTGGTCGACGGAAGGCGGGGAAGACCATGGCGTCGACGGGGCCGAGCGCGCCGGTGTTTCCGACCTACGCGGAGTGGCAGAAGCTCAGCGGGGAGCCGGGGGAGCCGCGTCGGGCTGCATGGCGGGGCAGGGTGGCTTTGGGGGTGCCTGCGGGGCCTCCGGCTGCGGAGGGAGGCGACGGCGGCTGGGATCGGGCTCGGGCGGAGCTGCTCGAGCGCGTCGGCTGGGTGTTGGGCGACGCGCCGCCCCTGGCGGCGGTGGAGGCAGGGGCGTATGGGGCGGAGCCGAAGCCGGTGGCCACGCTCCTGAATCGGGCGACACCGCCCTCCTGGCTGCACAAGGAGAGTCTGAATTTTGGCAATGCGGTGACGGGGGATCTTTACCATCGCACGAACGTGTTGGGGACGGATCGGCGACTGCCGGTGCTGATCTGGCTCCATCCCATCTCGGTGTCGCACGGCTACACGGCCGGCTATTTCCGCGGGGAACAGCCCCATGTATCCCTGGCGCGGAGCGGCTGCGCCGTGTTCGCCTTCGATCAGATCGGCAACGGCTCGCGGATTGCCGAGGTCCGGGACTTCTACCGCCGGTACCCGCGGTGGTCGCTACTGGGGAAGACCGTTGCCGACGTGCGAGCGGCGGTCGATGCGCTCGAGCGGCATCCCCGGGTGGATCCGGCCCAGATCTTCCTGGTTGGGTATGGGGTGGGCGGTTGGGTGGCGATGCATGCGGCGGCCGTGGACTCGCGGGTGGCGGGGGTGGTCTCGCTGGCTGGCGCGCTGCCCTTGCGGGCCGACGGTCCGGGAAAGCCCAGCAGCGCCCTGGCCACCGTGTCGCGGCTCTATCCCCTGGCGCCGCGCCTGGGCACGTTTGTGGGACGGGAAGACCAGATGCCGTACACGGATGCGGAACTGATGGCTTTGATTGCGCCCCGGCCGCTGCTGGTCATCACGCCGGGGCTGACGGATCGGTCGGAATTCGACGAACTGCGGTCCTGTGTTGAGGAGGCGCGGCAGGTGTACGCGCGGCTCGGGGCTGGCGAGGCGTTGGTGTTTCAGCGGACGGACGACTACCACCGGTTTTCTCCGGAGCTGATCTGGTGTTTGTGCGGGGTGGAAACCGTGCGCTGAGGCGGAGCCAGGCTGCTCCGGCGAATGCTGTAGGGTGGTATCCAGAAAGGGAATTCGAGCCATGAAGAAGATCATCGTGGTGGTGGTGTTGTTGGCGGTGTTGCTGCTGGGTGTTCTGGTCGCGGTGCCCTTGTTTTTCATCGACCCGCTGATCAAGGCCGGGGTCGAGGCCGCAGGCCCCAGAGTCGCCAGGGTCGACATCAAGCTGTCAAGCGTCCGGCTCTCGCTCTTCTCCGGCAGCGGCGAAGTGCGCGGTTTGGTGATTGGGAATCCCGAAGGGTACAAGACGCCCTCGGCGATTCAGGTGGGCCACGCCGAGGTGGCGCTCGAGCCCCGGTCGCTGTTTTCGGACAAGATCGTCGTGCGCCGTGTGACTCTGGTGTCGCCTGAGATCACGTTCGAAGGAGGGCCGGCGAACAACAACCTGAAGCGGATCATGGAGAACATCCAGGCGGCTGCCGGGGGGCCCTCGACTGCCGCTCCGGGCGAGGGGCCGGTCAAGAAGCTTCAGATCGACGAGTTCACGCTCACGGGAGGCAAGGTGAACGTGAGCACGGCCCTGCTGGGCGGGAAGGCGTTGTCGGTGCCGCTGCCGGACATTCAATTGCGCGGTCTGGGCACGAGCTCGGAGGGGATCACCGGCGCCGAGGTCATGCGTCGGGTGTTCAGCGAATTGCTCGGGAGAGTCACGTCCTCGGTCGCCGGCGTCGCGGGCAAGGCCGGCCAGCAGGCGGTGGATGCCGCGACGGCAGTGGGCGGGAGCGCCTCGCTAGGGATCGACGAGATCACCAAGGGCGTGGGCGGCCTGCTCAAGAAGAAGTAACAGCGAGCCCAATCTCCTTCAGCAAGACCGGGGTCGTGGTTGGGACAGAGCCTTACCTCGCCTTGAGGTGGATGTTTCCGGCGCTGGTCCGCAGGCGCAGGGTGCGGCCGCCCTGGCCGAGTTTACCTTCCAGCGCGCCTCGTTTCTGTTCGCCCTGCACCACGATGGACAGGTCGGTCCTCACGGTGCCGCCGGCGGTTGCGGCGTCGATCTCGGCCGAGCATGTCCGTGGCACCTGAAGCTCGATGCTCCCGGCTGCGGTCTCGAGCGAACAGTCGGTCTCCGGCGAACCGGTGAGGGTGGCGCTGATGGATCCCCCGGCGGTGCGGGCGTGCAGGGGGCCGGTGCACTCGTCGAGGGTGATGCCGCCCCCGGCGGTCTCGGCGCGGACGCCAGCGCCGGCCTGCCGGATTCGGATCGAGCCGCCAGCGGTTTCGGCGACCGCGTCGCCGCCTGCGGTTCCGATGTCGATGGATCCTCCTGCCGTGCGGGCATCGACGCGCGCGGCGGCGGCGGCGATGGTGATGCTGCCGCCGGCGGTTCGGGCCCAGACGGTGTCGTCGATCTTGCCGGTCTTGATGTTGCCGCCGGCGGTTTGGGCGCGGAGGGTGCCGGTGAGGTCACCCACGGTGATCGAGCCTCCTGCGGTTTGGAGGTCGAGGTTGAACCGCCTTGGCACTTGGACGACGTAACGCACCTGGAGCTCGGGCGACTGGCGCAGGAACCCGCCGAGCTTCCCACGGAACCTGGCGCGGACCGTCACCTGGGGGCCCTCGGCCGCGAAGGTCAGTTCGTGGTTCTTGAGGGTTTCCTCGGCCCGGGTGGCGGTGGGGGCCTTGACGGTTCGCTGCACCCGGATCTCGACCTGATCGCCGTCGCCGGTCTTGATGTCGATCGACCCTCGGTCGGAGTCGATGACGAGTTTGCCTCCCGCCGGCGCGGGGAAGGACTTGACCATGGTATCGTCGATTTCGGCGGCGCGCAGGGCGCAGGCGAACCCGAGGGCGGCCGTCAGGCCGGCAAGACAGACTAGGTTTTTCATGATAGAACCTCTTTCAGAACACCGGAGGGGCGGCCGGTGTTTCTACAGTCCTCGACTTTTGGAACGCGTGGTCAGCAGGTCAATCCTTCGTCCCTCCGGCTGCAGCCTCCCTTCCTTTCGTCGAGGACTCTCTGATAGCGAGGCCCGGAGGCAGGGTGCCCCGCTGCCCCCCCCAGTTCCTCTGGACGGCGTGCTTCATTGGTCCTGAGGCGCCCCCCGCTGGTTCTTCAGACTTGACCGCGGGGAGCATCCGTACGAGAAGCACTCAGCCGGAAGGCGTTTGGGGGATACATGAGTAAGGGGTGCAGTACCGCCGGGAAGTGCGTACAGGATCTCAGACGGTCCGGAGACGCCGAGGGCGCGTTCACGCTCATCGAGTTGCTGGTCGTGATCGCGATCATCGCCATTCTGGCGGGCATGCTGCTCCCCGCTCTCGCCAAGGCCAAGACCAAGGCCCAGGGTATTCTCTGCATGGGGAACGGGAGGCAGATGATGACCGCCTGGCGGCTCTACGTCGATGATTACCAGGACAAGCTGCCCTCGGCCTACCAGGGGCCGGGGGAATGGGTGAGCGGGGATCTGGACTTCAGTTCCGGCAATCCCAGCAACTGGGACATCGAGCGGGACCTTATGAAGAGTCCGCTCTGGCCTTATTGCGGCGGCACGGCGGGCATTTGGAAGTGTCCGGCCGACAAGTCCACCGTCAAGCCGGCCAGCGGGGCCTACGCCGGCCGTGTCATGCCCCGGGTACGCAGCATCTCGATGAACGCCTGGTTCAACGGCTCGGATGCAGCCGCATTCGGCCCAGCCGGCTTCCTGGTCTACAAGAAGATGAGCGATCTTATTGACCCAGGGCCGAGCATGACCTGGGCGTTTCTGGACGAGCGCGAGGACAGCATCAACGACGGCGAGTTTGTGGTCGGCATGTTCGGCTATCCGGACCATCCCAGCCAGTGGCGTATGGTTGATTACCCGGCCAGTTACCACAACCGCGCCGCCGGTTTCGCCTTTGCCGACGGGCACTCTGAGATCAAGAAGTGGCAGGACCCGAGAACTTGTCCGGTCCTGAAGAAGGGGCAGGGACTCTCGTTGAACGTCGGCAGTGCCAACAACCCGGACGTGTTCTGGATGATGGAACGTACGACCCGGAAGACGAACTGACCGGGCTGTTTCCCGTGGTCCTGTGCGCCGGCTGGACAGGCGCGGGGTGTGGTGGCAGTTTCCCGCGGTGTCGACGGACAAACTCAGGATGTTGAAGGCGTTGTTGCGCGGGTATGGGTCGTGCGTGGTGGCCTATTCCGGGGGGGTGGACTCGGTGTTCCTGGCCTATGTGGCCCATGAGGTCCTTGGGGACCGGATGTTGGCGGCGATTGCCGATTCGCCCAGCCTGCCGCGGCGCGAGTTGCAGGAGGCTCTCACCCTGGCCGAGCGCCATGGAATCCCCGTCCGCGTCGTGCGCACGCAAGAGTTCGCCAACCCGCACTACGTGGCCAATCCGGAGAACCGCTGTTACTTCTGCAAGCGCGAGTTGTTTGTCGAACTCGTTCCAATTGCCCGGGAGGGCGGCTTTGCGGTGATTGCCTATGGCGAGAATGCGAGCGACACCGGCGATCACCGTCCCGGCGCGGGCGCCGCGGCGGAGTTCCAGGTGCGCGCCCCGCTGAAGGAGGCGGGTTTGACGAAGGAGGACATCCGGGCGTTGTCGGCGCAGTCGGGGCTCCCCACGGCGGACAAGCCGCAGATGGCCTGTTTGAGCTCTCGCGTGCCGTATGGGGAAGCGGTGACGCCGCAGAAGCTGCAGATGATCGAGGACGCCGAGGTGGTTCTCAGGGATCTTGGATTCCACGATGTCCGGGTTCGGCACCACGAGCTAAAGCCGGTGCCGGGTCAACCGGAGCGGCATCTTGCGCGCATCGAAGTGGGGTCGGCGGAGCTGGCGCACCTGCTGGAGGAGGAGTTGCGGACCCGAGTGACCGACGCGTTGCGCCGGCTGGGCTATTCGCAGGTGACACTCGATTTGCGCGGCTATCGCCGGGGCAGCGTCAACGAGGGGCATGGTCTGACACCCCCCGTCGGCGGTTGAGGAGGGGGGTGGGTGTCAGACCCCGTCATAGGCCTTTCGGATCATTCGTATCAGGCCGGCGTGGTCTCGGACCGCCGGGAATGCGGGGTAATCGGACCGCAGCTTCGCCGGGGGCCGAAACAGGATGCCGGCGTCCGCCGCGGCGAGCATGGCCATGTCGTTGTACGAATCGCCGGCGGCGATCACCCGGTAGTTGAGCGATCGGAGGGCGTCGACCGTAGCCCGCTTCTGGTTTGGGATCCGGAGCTGGTAATCGAGGATCCGGTCGTTCTCGACCCGCAACTGGTGACAGAACAAGGTTGGCCATTCGAGCTGCCGGAGCAGCGGTTGCGCGAACTGCTCGAAGGTATCCGACAGGATGATGACCTGGGTGAAACTGCGGAGCTCGCGCAGGAACTCGAGGGCGCCGGGGAGCGGATGGAGACGGCCGATCACCGACTGGATTTCTGAGAGTGTGAGTTCGTGCTCCTCGAGGACGGCCAGACGGCCGCGCATGAGGACGTCATAGTCGGGCACATCGCGCGTGGTGAGCCGGAGACGCTCGATGCCCGTGGCGCGGGCGACCGCGATCCAGATCTCCGGCGTCAGCACGCCTTCCATGTCGAGCGTGACGATGCTCTGCTTCACGGGGCGGATGGTTCCAGGATTGTCGCGGACTGTCCAGTGGCGGCTCCGGGCCCGGATCCTCGCCTAGCCGGTTCATTTTTGGCTTGGGAAGGGGCGGATGGGTGAGTTATACACAGTGCCGGATCGCCATCGCCTATGCAAAACGCACAAACGGCACCGCAATACCGGGTTTGGGGTGCAGACAACATCGCTTACGGCCCCTTCGAGCTGCCGATGCTGGTAACCTGGATCAAGCAGAAACGGGTATCAGCCGCGAGCTGGATCTTTGTTCAGGACGAGGGCCAATGGGTGCCGGCGGCCCAACTGCCGGAGCTGAAGATGTTCTTTGACGCCAAGCGGGGGCATCCACAAGCAGGCGGCGCTGCGGCGTCCGGTTCGGATGCCGCGGCCGTGGTTCAGCCCGAGAATCTGCGGCGGATCAAGATCTTCGCCGAGATGGACGGGGCCCAGCTCGAGTCGTTTCTCAGCTACCTGGACGTGGTGAAGGTCAACAAGTTCCAACATCTCTTCCGGAAGGGCGATCACGGGGACGCGATGTACTTCGTGCTCGAAGGCGAGGTGCGGGCCATGAACCTGATCGACGGCAAGGAGACCACGCTTTTCACCCTGGCGGCCGGCGAGTCCTTCGGCGAGATCGCGCTGCTGATCCATGGTCCCCGGACGGCGGACGTCGTGGCGAACGAGGAGAGCCTGCTGCTGATGCTGCCTGCGGCGGCGTTCGAGCGGGTCATCCGTGAAGCTCCGGCCTTGGCAGCCCCGTTTCTCCTGGCGATCGCCCGGGTGATCACCAATCGCTCGCTCGACATGAGCCGGAAGTACGAGGGGGCCATCCGCTCCTCGCGGGCGATCTCTGCGATCCGGCTGTGACCGGGGATCCACGCGTGCCGGAGCGGACGGCGGGGTCGGGGGTTGAGTCAGGCCAGATCCCCAAGGGTTCGCGCGGCATCGTGGCTCTCAGCGGCGGGGTCGATTCCTCGACCGCGGCCGCCCTGTTGCTCGAGCGGGGGTGCGACGTCATTGGGGTGACGCTCCAGCTCTGGCGGGATGACCCGCCCTGCGGCGCGCCGGGAATGCCCGGTCGCCGCCGCGGATTGCAGGCCGCGGCGGATGCCGAGGCCGTCTGCCGGAGGCTCGGCATCCCCTTTCATCGCATCGATGTCTCCGCGGAGTTCCGCGACCGGGTGATCCGCCATTTCGCGGATGAATACACGGCGGGGCGGACCCCCAATCCGTGCGTGGTGTGCAACGAGACGATCAAGTTCGGCCTTCTGCTGGACCGGGCTCGGGATTTCGGCGCGGACTGGATGGCCACGGGCCACTACGCCCGCCGTGATGCGGATCCGGCGTCCGGGAGGCAGCATCTCCGGCGGGGGCGGGATCCGCGTCGGGATCAGAGTTACTTCCTCTTCTCGTTGCGGCAGGAGCAACTGGCCCGTGTGGTGTTCCCCTTGGGGGATTGTCTCAAGAGCGAAACGCGGGCGATGGCGTGCCGTTTTGGCCTGGAAACCGCAGACAAGGCGGAGAGCATGGAGGTCTGCTTCGTGCCGGACGGCGACTACGGGCGGTTTCTGCAGGAGACGGCTCTGGCAACGCCGCACCCGGGGGAGATTGTCGATCTGGAAGGGCGGGTGTTGGGCCGGCACGAGGGGATTGCGTTTTTCACCATCGGCCAGCGGCGGGGACTTCGCGTGTCCGCGTCGGCGCCGCTGTACGTGGTGGATCTGGACCCGGTGGGAAACCGTGTGGTGGTGGGAGGACCGGGTGACCTTGAATGCCGCCGCTTCCGCATCGAGCGCTGCAATTGGATCGCGTGGGAGACGCCGCCGTCCGTCCTCGAAGTGACCGCCAAGATCCGGTACAACCATCCCGGGACCCGCGCGATCGTGATGCCGGGCGCCGGCGCCCGTGCGACGGTGGATCTCGCGGTGGCGCAGCGGGCGGTGACGCCGGGCCAGGCGTGTGTCTTTTATCAGGAGGATCAGGTTGTGGGCGGGGGATGGATCGCGCGCCACCGGCCGCTGGCGGGGGATGAGGAGACGACCCCGGCGTGAAGGCAGCAGCCCGACGTTCGCTTATGAGGAACAACACGGTCCGTGAACCCGTCCGGGTGGCTTCGGCGGCTCGGTTCTGTCTGGTGTTGATCACCGCTCCGAACCCGCGCGTGGCGCGGCGGTTGGCGACAGCAGCGCTGGCGGCCCGGCTCATCGCTTGTGCGAATCTGGTGCCGCAGATCGAGTCGCACTACTGGTGGGGGGGGAAGATCGATCGAAGCGGTGAAGTCCTGATGATCTGCAAGACGCGTCGGTCGTTGGTGGGGCGTCTGGCGACGCTGGTGAGGGCGCTGCATCCCTACGAGACGCCCGAGGTGCTGATTGTGCCGCTGACGGCGGGGAGCGTCGCCTATCTGGCATGGCTCGGCGAGGCCGCGACGGGTGATGCGGGCTGAGCCGCGGCCGGCGCCCGCGGTTTGGATTGGACGCCGTGCGGTGTGCCGGTACACTCGGCAGCGGGGATTGACCCCATGCCATGGCGTTGCCAGCAAAGAACATCGTCTACTTCGATCTCGAGACTCAGAAGTCAGCCGAGGAGGTCGGAGGCTGGGACAGGATTCGCGACATGCGGATGAGCGTGGGGGTGACGTTCAGCACCGCCCGCAGCGGGTACCGAATCTACGGGGAGCGGCAGGTGACCGACCTGATCGAGGAGTTGCGGCGGGCGGATCTGGTGGTGGGCTTCAACATTGTGCGGTTTGATTACGACGTGCTGGGGGGGTACACGCCGTTCTTTGATCCGCAGCAGGTGCCGACGCTGGATCTTCTGGTGGAATTGCAGAAGAAACTGCCGCATCGGTTATCGCTGGACGCCATTGCCGGCGCCACGCTGGGCGTCGAGAAGACCAGCGACGGCATGCAGGCGATCCGGTGGTATCGCGAAGGGCGCCTGGTCGAGATTGCCGAGTACTGCTGTTTCGACGTCAAGATCACCCGGCTCGTGCATGAGTACGGACGGGAGCATCACCGGCTTTACTATACGGACCGGCGCGGCAAGAAGCTGTCGATTGCCGTCGACTGGTGACCGAGCGAGGCGCCCCAATCCGCGCGTAAGCGTCCCTTGCGGCTCAACCTCCTGGGCTTGACCAGGCGCCTTGAGCCTGCCGGTCCGGGGTTTTCGTGGATTGGGAAGCCCGCCTCCGGGATGCGCGCCCGGGCTTGACGGGGGGCAGGTCCGGGGGCTAGAAAAGGCCAATCGACTTCTATGACAGGTGTTTGTTGGGCTCCGTGGTCGGGTGTCCGGTGGGTCCTCGTCGCGGGGCTGATGTTGTCCGTGTGCCGCGGCGCGGCGGCGGGGAGCGAGGCCAATCAACTCACGGCGGAGGAACGAGCGCAGGGTTGGCAGTTGCTGTTTGACGGCCAGACGCCGCGCGGGTGGCGGGGCTACGGGAAGGCAGCATTCCCCGAGAAGGGGTGGACCGTCGAGGAGGGATGGCTGAAGCACGTCGCGCGCGGTGGTGGCGGGGACGTTGTGACCGATCAGGTTTACGGGGATTTCGAGCTGGCGTTCGAGTGGCGATCGGGAGCGAACGCGAACAGCGGGGTGAAGTATTTCGTCCGGGAGCAGGGTGGGGGTGCGATCGGGCACGAGTACCAACTGCTTGACGATGGCGCGCGCCGATCCCGGATCCGGAGCAAGAACGAAACGGCGAGCTTCTATGACGTCCTGGCGCCCGACATCGACGCGCCGCCGCATCCGGCGGGCCAGACGAATCAATCGCGCATTGTGGTGCAGGGAGATCGGGTCGAGCACTGGCTCAACGGGCGCAAGGCGCTCGACTATGAATTGGGCTCGGCCAGGGTTCGCGCTGCCGTGGCGGCGAGCAAGTTCCGGAACGTGGCGGCGTTTGGGACGAAACAGCCGGGTCGGCTGCTGCTGCAGGACCACGGGGGCGAGATCTGGTTCCGCAACGTGAAGCTGCGCGTGCTGACGGTGTCTGCGGAGTCGGATGGCGCGGCGGCATCGACGCCTTGAGGCGTCCGGGTTCGCGTGTTGACACGACGATGAACCGGTCCCGATGCACCGAGAGTCTGGCGGAAGGGGAGTCAGGCCGGGGGGAGCGGGTCGGGCTTTTTGGGGGGTCCTTTGACCCGGTGCACTGGGGGCATTTGATGGTCGCGTTGGCTGCGCAGGAGGAGTTGCGGCTCACCCGGCTTCGGTTCATTCCCACGAACCAGTCTCCGTTCAAGCCGGATCGGGTTTTGGCGCCCGGCGCGTTTCGCCTGCGTTTGCTGCGGTTGGCGTTGGCCGGCCGGACCGGGTGGGACGTGGACGATTCAGAACTGCGCCGTGGCGGCGTGTCGTACACGATCGACACCGTGCAGGCGGCGGCCCGGCAGCATCCGGGTGCGGAGCTGTACTGGATTCTGGGGGCGGATCATCTGGCGTATCTCCCCCAGTGGCGGGAGGCGGAGGCTCTGGCGGCACTGGTACGGTTTGTGATGGTGCCGAGGCCGGGCGAGGTGTCGGGGCCGGTACCGCCGCCGTTTCGGGTGATCTGTCTGAAGGGCACTCCCGTGGCGGTGTCAGCCTCACAGGTTCGGTCCCGGATTCAGGCGGGCCTGTCGGTGGACCTGTTCCTGCCTGGGGCCGTCGCGGAAGCGATTCGCAATAATCGGCTTTATCTTGATGCTTGAATGAACCATCCTCCCGTCTCCATGGATTCTCGAACACTGGCCCTCCGCTGCCGCGAACTGGCGGAGGACAAGAAGGCGGAAGACGTCGTCGTGTTGGACGTGCGCCGACTCAGCTCCGTGGCGGATTACTTTGTCATCGCCACCGGGTCGAGCGAACCCCATCTCCGCGCGATCATGGACGAGATCGTCGAGAAACTGCACGAAGAGAGGGGGGAACAGCCACACGCGACGGACGGCACCGTCGAGACGCAATGGGTGGTGCTCGATTACTTCGACGTGATGGTGCACCTGATGCGGGACGGCGTGCGTCAGAAGTACGATCTCGAGAGTCTCTGGGGCGATGCACCCCGGGTGCGGGCACGCCGTGTCACGCGACGGTCAAGCCTGGGAAGGGAGGCGCGCACGACAAAACCCCCTGCCCGGAGGAGGTTGCGAAAGCCAGCTTCGCGCCCTTGATCACCGGGCGTGCCGGCTTGGGGCACATCGAGGCCGGATCAGGCCTCACCCTGGATGGGCGTGTTAGCTGACTCGCGCGCCATGGCATCCACGACCCGGACGAACTCTTCGAGCCCGGTGGATGGCACAATGACACTATCGCGCCGTCCGTTGACGTCCTCGGTGATACGCAGGAAGCGGCCTCGGGGATTCTCCTTCAGGGCGAACAGAAAAGTCTTACGTTCGATCTGGATCTTCTCTGTTCGCAGCGTGCTCTCCTCCCCGTAGGCTTTCGAACCCCCTGATGAGTATCGATGCCCTGTCGTCGGCGGACGATCGTCAGATGTCATAAACCCATACGCCAGCTTGGCGTCCTTCGCGCGACCGTAAGTCTTCTTTACTATTTGACGTCGTTTGTCAACTTCTTATTTTGCCGAAAGAGGTGAAACGCAGGGTGTTCAGAGGGCGGGACAGGGACCAGAGGTAGTAGAGAATTGCGATAATCATCAAGACATTAAGGACTTGCGAGAAGCCGTGGAGCAGGCCGAACGCATTGGCGGCGGACAACTGCTGGGCTGGCGTGGCCGCCGGGGAGTAGCGGATCCGTTGCAGCCCGTGCAAGTGAGGCAGAAGCCAGTGGCCGCCCACGAGGGCTGCGGTGAAGAGCCCCGAGAGAAGTCCGACGTTGACCCGGTCGACGGGGCGTCCGGTGTAGAGGTACTCGAGGAGGAGGTGGAGCAGGGCGATCGCGGCGCACCACTGATGAATCAGGTAGTATCGGTGAAGGACGATCTCGGCGGCGCGTCCGGCATGGGGCCGTGGCAGGAAGCTCAACATCTCGCTTGAGAAGAAGGCCGGCCCGGCCGCGAGGGTGTAGAACACCGCCGATCCTAACCAGATCGCAGCATTAACCACCCCGACGAATCGGATGAACGCCTGCACAAGCCCAGGCTAACCGGAAGGCACTCCCGGTGCCAAGCCGGGAAAGCGGGCCAGGACACTGGCGTTCGCGCCACGGCCCCACGGTTTGCGCGATAGCGTTTTGGAGTGCGGTGCCGCGACCCAAGGCGGCACCGCTTTCGACTTGTGGAATGTGGGGTCAACAGGTCAAGTTCGTTCCCTGCCGCTCCAGCCCCCCCTGTCGTCGAGGACTTTATGCGAGCGGGGCGCGGGATGGAGAGACCGCCGCGCGTTCAGGCTGGCGGATGAGACAGGCACGGAACGGATCCCTCGGCTGGATCAAGGGTCAGCAGATGGGCTTCGGGTCGGGCACGGCCAAGGCATGGGATCCCTGGTTGGCCGAGCACGAGGAGGGCTGTCGACAGTGCGTCCGCTTCGGCGGCAGAAGGGAGCACAACCGCTGCCAGCAAGGTTGCGGCGACTGGTTCGCCGGTTCGCGGGTCGACGACGTGACCGCAGGTACGGCCCTGATGGACGAAGTGTTTGGTCCACCATGCGGAGACGCCCAGCGCGGCGTCCTTAAGTTCCACGACGTGGAGGATATCGGATGCGGCGGGAGGGGCGCTGGCTTGAGGGGGATGGGGGCGGGGGATGGCAACCCGCCAAGCCGGAGCGTCCGGGGGGCAGCCGAGGGCGGCGACACTGCTGGTCCCGCCGTGAAGGAAGGCGGACTCGACTCCGGCTTCGCGGAGGCTGTCCAGCGCGCGATCGAGGGCGTGGCCTTTGCCGATGGCGCCGAGGTCGAGCATCATGCCGGGCCTGGGGAAGCGGACGGTTCCAGTGGAGGGATCGAGTTCGACCCGTTGCATGCCGACGGCCTGCAGGGCTTCAGCGAGCGCCTCAGGGTCGGGGGGATGCCCGGCGCCGTCCAGGAATCCCCAGCAATCGAGCAGCGGTGCGACCGTTGGATCGAAGGCCCCCTGGGCCAGGCGGCTGAGGTCGCGCGCCTGTTCGAGGAGGCGGAAGACGGTCGGCGATACGCGGACGGGCTGGCGATGGGCATGGCGGTTGACGCGGTGGATCTCGCTTCCGGGCCGGTAAAGGCTGAGCTGATCTTCAAGGTGTTCGATTTCGTCGAGGGCCGCCTCACCGGCAGCGCGGAGGGCGACGGCATTGGTGCCGTGCAAGAGCACCTCGAATCGGGTGTTCATGGCGCGGCGGGCGAGGGTGACGGTCTCGAAGGGCATGGCGCGGGGCGGGAATGACGAAGGGGTCCCGCGGCGGTGCGCCGGCGGAACCCCTTCCCGAGACTTGCGGAGCGGGTCCTGGTTACGAAGGTTCCAGGACTCCGTAGCTGAGCGGAGTGACCTTCTTGCCGGAGCCGTCCGTGATCGCGCGTGTCTTCTCGTCGAAGTGGCAGGTGATGCCGAGTCGGTCGGAGAGTTCGCCGAGCGAGACGATGGCCTGGACGCGGATGGCGAGCTCGATATCGGCGTTGGGGGCTTTGTTGGACCGGATGCAGCTGAACCAATTGGCTTCATGGACGCCGACGTCCTCGACCGGTTCGAGGTTCGGGTAGTCCTCGGGATCCATGTCCTCGGTGAAGGGCCGTTCCGGTTTCAGTTCGACGCGGTTGCCGCCGATCATAAGGGTGCCCATGTGGCCGCGGATGACATCCGGGAGCCCGACCTCGTTGACGGAGCTGCTGCAGACCATGAGACTGTAGCCGCTCGGAAACTCGGCGATCAGGGTGAGGCATTCGGGCACATCGCGCTCGGGGGTGCCGGGAGTGTTCTTGTCGGTGTGAATCTTCCGTGTGCCGATGGCGGCGACGCGGACTGGGAACTCGGGATTGCCGGTGGCGAGCACGAGCGGATGAAGCCGATGCGGGAACAGGTCGCCGAGCAGTCCGGCGCAGTAGGGATAGTACTTGCGCCACCGGAAGAAGTGATCCGGGCTGAAATCGGCCCGCTTCTTGATGTCGGGTCCCAGCCACTGATCCCACTGGATGCCGTCGGCCTTGAAGTCCTGGTCGATGGTGTAGTTCCACTCGCCCTTGGGGTTATTGCGCATGTAGGAGCCCTGGCCGAGGACGAGGGGGCCGATCTTGCCGGCCTTGATGAGTTCGGCGCACTTATGCCACTTGGCGTCGGAGCAGCCCTGGGAACCGACCTGGAAGACGCGACGCGTGGCTTTCACGGCATCCCAGACCTCGAACGCCTCGGTCAGATACCGGCTCAAGGGTTTCTCGACATAGACGTGTTTTCCGGCGCGCATGGCGTCGATGGCGATTCGGGCGTGCCAATGGTCGACGGTGGCGCAGAGGACGGCGTCGATGTCCTTCTGCTCAATCATCTTGCGATAGTCGGTGTAGGTCTGCGGATTGCTGCCTGCCTCGGCCTTGGCGGCTTCGCGGCGTTTCGCCCAGAGATCGCAGACCGCGCCGATCGCGGTGTTGGTCTTGTCCGCGTTGGCTTTGACGGTGCGGAGGTGGAACATGCCCTGGCCGCCGAGGCCGACGAAGCCGACGACAATGCGGTCATTGGCGCCGATGACGCGACCGGTCGAGGGGGCCTGGGTCTGTCCGTAGACGGGCGTCCTGAACAGGCTGGTGGTGGCCACGGCGGCGGTGGCGGTGGCGGCTTTCTTGATGAAACTCCGGCGGGTATCGCCGCCGGAAACAGCGGGTGTTTGAATCGGTTGCATAAGGCGCGATGTCACAGTCAACGAAACGTTGGACGCAGCGTAAGGCATTCCTCTTCAGCGTCAACGCAATTGCATTCGCCGCCGCCTTGACATCAGAGGGTGCTTTCCGAAGACTCACCCGACTTATGGCGGAGTCCAAGAGCAACGAGCTGATGGAGAGGATCGTCTCCCTGTGCAAGCGTCGGGGGTTCGTCTTTCCGTCATCGGAAGTCTACGGCGGGATCAACGGTTTCTGGGACTATGGTCCGCTGGGGGCGGAGCTGAAGCGGAACGTGAAGGAGGCCTGGTGGCGGTCGATGACCCAGCAGCGGGACGATGTGGTGGGGTTGGACGCGACGATCATCATGCACCCTGCGGTGTGGCGGGCTTCCGGGCACGTCGACACGTTCAGCGATCCCATGATCGACTGCAAGACCTGCAAGGGGCGGTTTCGCGCGGATCAGATTGCCGAGATCCCGTGCCCGCAGAAACCCAGCAAGTGCGTGGCCGAGTGCCACGGGGAGAAGACCGAGGCGCGGGCGTTCAACCTGATGTTCCGGACGACGGTGGGGCCGGTGGAATCCGAGGAGAACCTGGCCTATCTGCGGCCGGAGACGGCGCAGGCGATTTTCGTGCAGTTCAAGAACGTGCTCGAGACGTCGCGCCAGAAGGTGCCTTTTGGGATTTGCCAGGTGGGGAAGGCGTTTCGCAACGAGGTCACGCCGAGGAATTTCACCTTTCGCTCGAGGGAGTTCGAGCAGATGGAGCTCGAGTTCTTCATCCGGCCGGACGAGGTGATTCAGAAGCTGGCGGGGCAGGTGGCGGCGGTGGATCCGGCGGATCCGTTGGCGGTGTTGCGGGCTCCGGTTGCGACCTGGGGGTGGGAGGCCTGGCACAAGTATTGGGTCGAGGAACGTCTCCGGTGGTACGAGAGCATCGGGCTGCCCCGGACCTCGCTCGAGGAGTATTGGCAGACGCGGGAGGAGCTTGCGCACTACGCCAAGGCGACGGTGGATATCCTCTTCAAGTTCCCTTTCGGCACCCAGGAGCTGGAGGGGATTGCGGCCCGCGGCGACTTTGATCTCTCGCAGCACCAGAAGCACAGCGGCAAGTCGATGGAGTACTTCGACGAGGAAGCCAAAGCCAAGTACATCCCGCACGTGATCGAGCCGAGCGCGGGTGTGGACCGCCTGGCGCTGGCGCTGCTGTGCAGCGCCTACACCGAGGAGGAGGTTGCCGACGAGAAGGGCCGAAAGGAGACGCGGGTCGTCCTGAAGTTCCATCCGCGGATTGCGCCGGTCAAGGTGGGAGTCTTCCCGCTGCTCAAGAACCGGCCGGAATTGGTCGAACGCGCGCTTGCGATACGGGATCGACTCCGGCCGCACCTGTCGGTCTTCTACGATGAGTCGGGGGCGATTGGCCGTCGCTATCGGCGGCAGGACGAGGCGGGCACGCCGTTCGGGGTGACTGTGGACTTCGAGACGTTGGGCGAGGCGGGCCCCGAGCTTCGGGACACCGTGACCCTGCGCGACCGGGACACCATGCAGCAGACCCGGGTCAGGATCGACGATCTGCTCCCCTTGTTGCTCGAGAAGATCCGGTGATCGGCCCCCGCGATGGACCGCATGAACGTCAGCAAGACCTGTCCGCCGGGGTCCGCCCCGGCGAGCGGTGGCGGGGCCCGGGGAGGACGGGGCCCATGAACGCCGAACTGCTGGCTCGAGCCAAAGCGCTCGGGTTCTCCGACCGCCAGATCGCGCGGCTCACCGGCCGATCGGAGGAGGCGATCCGGGCGTTGCGCGCCGAGTGGGGGCTGGTCCCGAGCTATCGGCTGGTGGACACCTGTGCGGCGGAGTTCGAGGCCTACACGCCGTACTACTACTCGACGTACGACCGCGGCGACGACGAGGTGCGGCCGTCGGACCGCCGGAAAGTGATGATCCTGGGGGGCGGGCCGAACCGGATCGGCCAGGGGATCGAATTTGACTACTGCTGCGTCCACGCCTCCTTTGCGCTGAAGGCGATCGGGTTCGAGACCCTGATGGTGAACTCGAATCCGGAGACGGTGTCGACGGACTACGACACCAGCGACCGGCTGTACTTCGAGCCGCTGACGCTCGAGGACGTGCTGCACATTTACCACCGGGAGCGGTGCTGGGGGGCGATTGCCCAATTCGGAGGCCAGACGCCGTTGAACCTGGCCCTCGGCCTCGAGCGCAACGGGGTGCGCATTCTCGGAACCTCCCCGCAGAGCATCGAGGTGGCGGAGGACCGGAAGCTGTTTGCGGCGATGCTGACGCGTCTGGGGATTGCCCAGCCGCCCAACGGGATTGCCACCAACGAAGCCGAGGCCCTCGTGGTCGCCCGTCAGCTCGGCTATCCGGTCCTGGTCCGGCCCTCGTTTGTCCTGGGCGGGCGCGCCATGCAGATCGTTGACGCGGACGCAGAGCTCCAGCACTACATGCGGGTGGCGGTCGAGGCGTCGCCCGAACGGCCGGTGCTCGTGGACAAGTTCCTCGAAGACGCGACGGAAGTGGACGTGGATTGCATCGCGGATGTGGGGCTGTATCCGGGGACCGACCAAGGGGACGTGGTGTTGGGGGGGATGCTCGAACACATCGAGTTCGCCGGGGTGCACTCCGGGGATGCGGCGATGGTGTTGCCGCCGCACACGCTGACCGACCGGGTGATGCGGGCGATCCGGGAGCAAACGCACGCGATGGCGCGGGAGTTGCGGGTGGCGGGGTTGATGAACGTGCAGTACGCCGTGAAGGACGAGACGGTCTATGTGCTCGAGGTGAATCCGCGCGCTTCCCGGACGGTCCCTTTCGTGAGCAAGGCAATCGGGGTGCCGCTGGCCAAGCTCGCGGCCCGGATCATGGCGGGACAACCGCTCCGGGAATTGGGGTTCACCTCCGAGATCTGGCCGGTTCATTGGGCGGTCAAGGAATCGGTCTTCCCGTTCAACCGGTTTCAGGGACAGGATATCCTGCTCTCCCCCGAGATGCGGTCGACCGGCGAGGTGATGGGCCTGGATGCGGACCTGGGAATTGCGTATGCGAAATCCCAGATGGCGGCCGGGGCGCCGTTGCCTCTCGAGGGCCGGGTGTTTATCAGCGTGTGCGATGCGGACAAGCCGGGTGTGGGGGCGGTGGCGCGGCTGTATGCGGATCTGGGCTTTGGTCTTGTCTCGGCGGGGCGGACAGCCGGGGTTCTCGAGGCGGCCGGACTGAGTGTCCAACGGATCTTCAAGCTTCAGGAGGGGCGGCCCAACGCCCTCGACCTCCTCAAGAACCGTGACCTCCAGCTCGTCATCAACACCCCTTCCGGGCAGGCGCCAAGAGCCGACGAAGTCCGGATCCGGACCACCTCGGTCTATACCGGCACGCCGATCATGACCACGCTGAGCGGCGCCCGGGCCGCGGCCCATGGGATTGCCGCCCTGCGGAGGAAGGGATACTCGGTGCGGCCCCTGCAGGAGTACCATTAGCGAGGCGCGCCTCAGACCCAGCGAAGTCCGCGATCCCATGGAGCTTCCCTGCCCTTCCGGACCCTCTGTTCCGCGCCTCGCTAACATAGAGTCCTCGACGGAAGGAGGGGGGGCCTGGAGCGGCAGGTACCAAACTTGGCCTGTTGACCCCACGTTCCACAAGTCGAGGACTCTTGGGAAATAGTGCTTGCGCGGAGTTTTCGGCCGCTGATAGGGTTTCGCGCTTTCGATCTGACGAAGGACTGAGGCGTATGGCAAGACGTTGTGAACTGACCGGGAAAGGCCCCCGCAAAGGCAGCATTATCTGGCGCAGTGGCAAGGCCAAGAAGGCCGGTGGCATCGGCACGCACGTGACCGCCATCACCAAGCGACGGTTCTTCCCCAATCTGCAGCGGGTGAAAGCGGTGGTCGACGGCGAAGTGCGCTACATCCGCGTTGCGGCGAGCGCCATCAAGAAGGGCCTCGTCACCAAGCCGCCCCCGCGCACCTGGAAGAAGGAAGCCGCTGCTTCGAGCAAGGCCTGACCCTCGATCAATGCCGGGCGAGGTCGTTGGATCTCGCCCTTTTGCATTTCGGGGTCCGAGCCGTAGGAGGGGCGGGATTGCCAGCCGGCGGGCCGCGACCCGACAGGCTCTCAGGGCGTGCGCAGACGTTCGATCCGCATCCCGGTGTCGACGACCAGGAGGAAAAACCCCAGGATCAGGATCAGGCCGAAGAACCGGAGCAGCATCTCGTAGTTGACGGACGTCACCCGGAGAAAGAACTGGGAGGCGTAACGGGTCCGCTTGAGGCTCTCATGATAGTACGTGATCCGGACCTGCACCCGCTCCGCGTAGAGCAGGCACCAGACTCCGATCCCGAAGAGACCCAAAGCCAACGGTATGCGCCACAGCATCATCACTCGCACTCGAGTTGATCTGAACTCGTCTTGGCTCTAGCGAGGCGCGCCTCAGACCTGACAAAGTCCGCGATCCCATGAAGCCTTCCTGCCTCTTCGAACCCTTTCTTCCGCGCCTCGCTAATATAGAGTCCTCGAAGGCACGGGGGCGGGTTGGGAACGGCAGGGACCAAACTTGACCTGTTGACCACACTTTCCACAAGTCGAGGTCTCTAGCACGGTCCCCGGCCTGCTGTCGAGTGTCCGAATACTAAACTTTGGTATATGGCACCCTAGCGAGGCGCCGCCTCAGACCCAGTCGAGTCCCCAGGCACATGAAGACCCTGCTGTGCTTGCCCACCCCTCTACCGCGCCTCGCTAGCGCCGGTTCAGCCAGTAGAGGAGGTAGCCGAAGAGGAGGGAGAAGATGATGCCCGCAATGATGGCGGCGGCGTGGACCCGGCGGCGATGGCGGCGGTTGCTGCGGCCCATGCCGGGCAGCAAGTAGTAACGATGTTGTTCGCGGTTTCGCCGGGAACCGAACATGGCAGCAAACCCATCGGGTTCGCCCGGAACGTTTAGCGTAATCGGAGGGGGGAAGTCCAGACGCGAAACAGAACCCGGGGAGGCGAAGCGGCGTGAACTTCTCGCTCGCCAACGGAAGCGGAACCGCGCATCGTGGCGGGGCATACTATGGCACGGTTGTCATTTCGCGGCACCCACACCGCCCTGGTCACTCCGTTCCGCAACGGCCGGGTGGACGAGGAGGCGTTTGCGCGGTTGATCCGCGCCCAGATCCGGGGGGGCGTCGACGGCATTGTGCCGGTGGGGACCACCGGCGAGTCGCCGACGCTGGGGTTCGAGGAGCACGTTGAAGTGATCCGGTTGGCGGTGCGCCTGGCGGACAGAAAGGTGAAGGTGATCGCGGGCACGGGCGGCAACTCGACGGAAGAAGCCATTTTCCTCACCCAGGCGGCGGCAGAGGCGGGAGCGGACGCGTCGCTGCAGGTGGCGCCGTACTACAATCGCCCGTCGCAGGAGGGGTTGTTCCAGCATTTCCGGGCGATCGCACGGTCCGCGCGGCTGCCGATGGTGTTGTACAACATCCCAGGGCGGTGCGGCGTCGAGATCGCGGTCGAGACCGTCCAGCGTCTGGCCGCGGCGTGTCCGGGCATCGTGGGCATCAAGGAGGCGGGAGGCAACGCCGATCGGGTGAGCCAGTTGCGAGGGGCGCTGGGGCGGGAATTCACGATTCTCAGCGGCGACGACTCGCTGACGCTTCCCTTCATGGCCGTGGGGGCGGAGGGGGTGGTCAGCGTGGCGTCGAACGTCATCCCGAGGCCCGTGACCACGATGGTCCGGGCGTTTCTCGCGGGGCGGCTGGCGGAGGCCTTGAGACTGCACGCGCGGTATTATCCCTTGTTCAAGGATCTGTTCATCGAGACCAACCCGGTGCCGGTAAAGACGGCGTTGGCGATGATGGGGTGGATGGCGGAGGACGTCCGCCTGCCGCTGGCACCCCTGCGTCCCGCAAGCCGGGAGCGGCTCGAAGCCACGCTGAGGGCCTGCGGGCTTCTCCGGGCGGCGCGGGCTCCCAAGGCCTGAGGAGAACGCATGACGCGCGTTGTGATCCACGGTTCGCGGGGGCGCATGGGGCAGGTGTTGGCGGTTTGTGCCCGGCGCACGCCGGATCTTCGCGTGGTGGGGGAGATCGACCTGGGGGACGATTTGGCGACGGTGATCGGGGAGGCGGATGTGGTGGTCGATTTCAGCCTGGCGCCGGCGACCGCCCGCGTGGTCGAGTTGTGCAGTCGGCACGGCAAGGCCCTCGTGTTGGGCACGACCGGCCACACCCCGGCGGAAGCCGACGCCATCCGCAGCCACGCGCGCCGGATCCCGTTGGTTTGGTCGTCGAACTACTCGACCGGGGTCAATGTCCTCTTCTGGCTCACACGCAAAGCGGCTGAGATCCTTGGCCCCGGGTACGATTGTGAGATCATCGAGGTGCACCACCGGTTGAAGAAGGACGCTCCGAGCGGGACGGCGCTGACCCTGGCAGAGACGGTGCGGGCGGCCCGCGGGGGGGAGGCGGTCCTGCGCCATGGGCGAGAGGGCATGGTGGGGGAGCGCCCCGTGGCCGAGGTGGGCGTGCATGCGGTGCGGGGTGGGGACGTGGTGGGGGAGCACACCGTGCTGTTCGCGGCACCCGGCGAACGCGTCGAATTGGCCCACAAGGCGTCGAGTCGGGAGACGCTGGCCCTGGGGGCGCTGCGGGCGGCGGCGTGGGTGGTGGGCCGTCCGCCGGGGGTGTATTCCATGCAGCACGTGCTTGGTCTTGCGGGCTGAGCCCTTCCGGTGCATGGCTTCCGCGGACGATTCTCCGCCGCTGCTGCTCACGCCAGAAGGCGCGCGGCAGCGGGCCTTCGTGGCGTTGGGTTCGAATCTGGGGGATCCGCAGGCCGCCCTCGAGGATGCGATGGACCGGCTCGGGCGGGTATCGGATGGGCCGCTGGTGCGATCGTCGCTGTGGCGGAGTGCGCCGGTGGATTGTCCGCCGGGATCGCCCTGGTTTGTGAACGCGGTGGCGGCGCTCTTCCCTCGCCTCGGGGAGACTCCCGAGACCCTGCTCGAACTCCTGCTGGCGATGGAACGTGAGTGGGGTCCGCGGTCGAGGCGGATCCGGAATGCTCCCCGCCGACTGGATCTGGATCTGATCGCGTTTCGGGAGGAAACACGTGCGACGGCGACGTTGACGCTGCCCCATCCGCGGGCCTGCGTGCGACGGTTCGTGCTCGAACCGCTGGCGGAGATCGCGCCGGACTGGGTTCTGCCCGGGCAGAGGGCGACGGTTCGGAGGCTGCTGGCGGGGTTGCCGGCAGGGCCCGGCTGTGAGCGGCTGCCGCCGCGAGCCATCCGACGACAATAGCGTTGCGCGCGTGGGACCGGGGGCGCAAGGTCCGCCGGATGCGAGTGGTGAAGTCAGCGGCGACGATGCAGCGGTTGGGGCGTTGGTGGCGGCGCCGGGGTGTGCGGGTCGGCTTGGTGCCGACGATGGGCTATCTGCATGAGGGGCATTTGAGCCTGGTCCGGCGCGCGCGGCGCGCGGTGGGGCGCCGCGGAGTGGTGGTGGTGAGCCTCTACGTCAACCCGACACAGTTCGCTCCGCACGAGGACCTGGCGCGGTATCCGCGGGATCCGGCCGGGGACCGGCGGGCCTGTCGCGAGTCGGGTGCCGACGTGCTGTTTATGCCCGGGGACGCCGAGATGTATGCGAGGAACCCGGAGGGGGCGGCGAGCACCTTTGTGGTCGAGGAAGCGCTTTCCACGAGCATGGAGGGGGCTTCGCGGCCGACCCATTTCCGCGGAGTGACGACCGTGGTGGCGAAGTTGTGCAATCTGGTCCTGCCGGACGTGGCGGTGTTTGGGGCCAAGGACTTTCAACAGGCCGCGGTCGTCCGGCGCATGGTGCGGGACCTGAAATTCCCGATACGGATCCTGGTGGCGCCGACCGTGCGGGAGCCGGACGGTTTGGCGATGAGTTCGCGCAATCGGTACCTGTCGCCCGCGGAGCGGCCCCAGGCGCGGGTGCTCTGGCAGTGCCTGAGATGGGCGGACCGGCGATTGCGCTCGGCGCGGCAGCCGCTGCCGGCGGCGGAGCTTCGCTCGGGAGTGGTGGCGCTGGTCTCGGCGCAGCCGGCGGCCAGGCTGGATTACGTGGCGTTTTTCGATCCCGAGACGCTCGAACCCCTGGATCCAGTCCCGCGGGGGGCGCGGATGGCTCTGGCCATCGTGGTGGGGTCGACGCGGCTGATCGACAACGCGCCGGTGGGATGACCAGAGTCCTCGACTTGTGGAATATGTGGCCAACAGGTCAAGTTTGGCCCCTGCCGTTCCAAACCCGCCCCCCCGCCTCCGAGGACTCTGTGTTAGCGAGGCGCGGGAGAGAGGGTCCGAAGTGGCAGGAAGGCTTCATGGGATCGCGACTTCGTTAGGTCTGAGGCGGCGCCTCGCTAGGGGAGTGCTGGATTTGAAGGAGGCGGCGTCCTACACTGGGCGGCATGGACGAAGCAACCAGCTCGTTTGACTACCTGGTGTTGGGGAGCGGCATCGCGGGCTTGTTTTGTGCGCTGAAGCTGGCCGCCCACGGGCGCGTGGCCATCGTCACCAAGAAGAGCAGCGCCGAATCCAACACCAACCACGCCCAGGGCGGGATCGCCTCGGTGACGAGCCGGGAGGATTCGTTCGAGCTGCACGTGCGGGACACGCTGGTGGCGGGGGCGGGTCTGTGCCAGGAGACGGTCGTGCGGCAGATTGTCGAGGACGGCCCGGCCCGGATCGAGGAGCTGATGGCGTTGGGGATGCAGTTCAGCGAGCGGCCGAACCCGGCGGTCGCGGGGGGGCGGGAGCTGGATCTGGGGCGCGAAGGGGGGCACTCGAAGCGCCGGATTCTGCACGCGAAGGACGTCACGGGCCGGGAGATCGAGCGGGCGCTGCTGATGGCTGCGGGACGGACCCCGAACCTCAGGATCTTCGAGAACCACATCGCGATCGATCTGGTCACGACCCAGAAGCTGGGGATCTCGGGTCCGAACCGGTGTCTGGGGGCGTATGTGCTCGACAAGGACACGCGGGCGGTCCGGGTCTTTGCGGCGCGGTCGACCGTGCTGGCGACGGGAGGCTGCGGCAAGGTGTACTTGTACACGACGAACCCGGACATTGCGACGGGGGATGGCGTGGCGATGGCGTATCGGGCGGGTGTGCCGGTGGCGAACCTCGAGTTTGTGCAGTTTCATCCGACCTGTCTGTATCATCCGAAGGCGAAGTCTTTTCTGATCAGCGAGGCGGTGCGCGGGGAGGGAGCGGTCTTGCGGACGCACGACGGGCGGGAGTTCATGGAGTCGTATCATCCGCTGAAGTCCTTGGCGCCGCGGGATGTGGTGGCGCGGGCCATCGACAGCGAGATGAAGCGCAGCGGCAGCGAGCATGTCTATCTGGACATCACGCACCGGCCGGCCCGCTTCATCATGCATCGGTTTCCGAACATCTACCGGACGTGCCTCGAGTACGGCATCGACATCACCAAGGAGATGATCCCCGTGGTGCCGGCGGCGCACTACCAGTGCGGCGGGGTGGTGACGACCGTGGACGGCGAGACCGACCTGGCGGGGCTCTACGCGGTGGGGGAGGTGGCCTGCACGGGGCTGCATGGCGCCAACCGGTTGGCGAGCAATTCCCTGCTCGAAGCCCTGGTCTGTGCCCATCGCGCGGCCCAGCGGGCCGGCAGTCTCTCGTCCGATCCGCGGGTTGCCGACATCCCTCCCTGGCAGTCGGGTAAGGCCCACGACGCCGATGAACTCGTCGTGGTGGCGCATCTCTGGGACGAGATTCGGCGGCTCATGTGGGATTACGTCGGGATCGTCAGGACCACCAAACGGCTGCAGCGGGCGCAAAAGCGGATTCAGAACCTGCAGGCGGAAATCCAGGAGTACTACTGGGATTTCACGGTCACTTCGGACCTCCTCGAGCTGCGGAATATCGCGACGGTGGCGGAGCTGATCGTCGCCTGTGCGATCCAGCGGCCGGAGAGCCGGGGTCTCCACTACACCCTGGACTATCCCGAGCCGAATCCGCTCTGGGCGCAACGCGACACCTGCGTGCAGCGGACTCTCTGAGCCAGGATGCAGCCGCGGGCGATGGCCGCGGCCGGTGGAAGGGGGGCGCCCCCCCCGGACAGTTCGCGTGCCGCCCTCGTCGCGGGCGGCTACAGGGCGCCTTTATCAGCGGCGCCATGATTGACTCCCCCGGGGAAGGGGGTACTCTAGAGTCCTCGACTCTTGGGATATGTGGTCAACAGGTCAAATCTGGTCCGGTTCGGTTTCAGGCCTCCCCTCCTGTCGTCGAGGACTCTGGTGCAATAGCGGTCAGGCAAGGCGTTGATTTTATGGCAGATGAAGTCTCTTCCGGAAGCCCGAGGCGGCTGCGTCGTTCCAGGAAGCGGTCGTTTGGAGTGGCCGCGCTGGTCACGCTGGCGGTGGTTGGCGTGCTGTATTTCGGCCTGACGAGCGCGGCGTTCCTGAAATCGGTGGTGCTGCCGCGGGTGGGAAGCGCCATCCACGCGAAGCTGACAGTCGAGGACCTTGCCTTTAGCCCGTTCAAGCGGCTCGAACTGCGCCGGGTGCGGCTTGAAACGCAGGGCAGCGATCCCGTCTTCGAAGCCGAGGAGGTGCTCGTTCGCTACAGTTTGTTCGGTTTGCTGGCGGGGGATCTGGTTTTTCCCGAAGTCCGCCTGGTCGGACCCCGGGTGAGCGTGGTCATGGGCGCGGATGGGAAGAGCAATATCGATCCGCTGGTGGATTCCCGGACGAACCGGGTCGAGACCGCGGCCGGGGAGGCGCCATGGGCGGTGAAGCTTGACCGGTTGCTGGTCACCAATGGCGTCGTGCGGGTCACGCGGATCGCTGCGGACGGTTCACGGCAGGTTTCCGAAGTGTCGAACCTGGGGGTGCAGGTCGAGACGTTGGCGAACGGGGCCTCGGGCAAGCTGGCGCTGGTCGGTTCCGCGAGCCATCAGGCCGCGCCGGCCGGGCCTGTCGCGGGGACCGGCGACACGTTGAAGGCGCCTTTCAAGGGAGGATTCGAGTTCACCCTGGACGGTGATCTTTGGCCCTCGGCGGTGAAGGGGGATCTGCGTTTCACGGTGGATCCGGCCGAAGGGTCGTATCGCGAGCTGTCGGGCTTAAGTGGCCTGTTGACCTGCGAGGTTTCGCCGACCGAGGTGCGCGCCTTGGGCTTGCGGTTTGAGAAGGGAGGCCAACGGCTCGGATCGGCGGGTCTGAGCGGGACGATTGACCTCGGCAAGAACGAGGCCCGGCTTCGACTCGAGGTCTCGGGAATCGACCGCAACGTGTTGAACCTGTTTGGCGCGCCGCTCGGGATTGACTTCGTGGAAACGGCCATCAGCGCCTCGGGGATGGTCGACGTGTCGCGGCGGGGCAGCACGGTGGCCGCAACCGGCAAGGCGTCCGCAACCCAGTTCAGTCTCCGACGCGCCGGGGTTGCGAGCCCGCCCGTCGATTTGGGCCTGGACTATCAACTGACGGTGAGCGTCGATGACGAGACGGCGGTTGTGCACAAGTTCTCGGTGACCGGAAAGCGCGAGGGCCGGGAGTTGCTGGGGGTCGTTTTGAACCGGCCGATGAACCTCTCCTGGGGCCAATTGGTCCACGGGCTGAACGAATCGGTCCTGGACGTGACCCTGAGCGACCTCCGGCTGCAGGACTGGCGCATGTTCCTGCCGACGAACGCCCCGAACGGTCTGATCAGTGCCAAGGGCAGGATCACCTGCATGAGCGACGGCCAGCGCTTTGTGGCGGAGCTCAGCGGGGGGGGCAGCGAGCTGGCTGCGGCCGCGGCAGGCTACGCGATCAAGCAAGGCGAGGCGAAGTTCCAGTGCCGGGCGGTCTTCAGCGACTATCGGGCCCTTCACGTCGAGCAGTATGCGTTCGAGCTGAACGAACAGGGAACGCTCCTGGCCAAGGTGACGGGCTCGGCGAGCTATGACCTGGGCAGTCAAGACGCCACGCTCCAGGCGGAGATCAGGTCGGATCTGCCCGCAGTCGTCCGTTACTTCCCGGTGCCGGACCTCGATGTCAGGCAGGGGCGCCTGACCCTGGAGACTCTGATCACCCGGGAGAAAGGCATGCAGAAGGCCAGTGCCGATGTCGGTCTGACCGAGTTTGCAGGGAGGTATGGCCCCTATCAGTTCACGAACTACGAGGCGCGAGTCGATCTCGACGCGGACATGTCCGACAAGTTTGTGAACCTGCGGCGCGCCCAGGTCTCGCTGCGGCAGGCACCGGGCCCGCTCGGGAGCCTCGATATCAGCGGCCGTTACGATCGGGTGCTCGAGGTGGGCGATTTCGTGTTGAACCTCGAGAACCTGGCCGAAGGCGGACTCGAGCCGCTGCTGGCGCCGATGCTGGCGCCGCGCCGGCTGGGAACAGCCCTGGTTCGAGGGACGGCCAACGTGCACGTCGACCTCCGTGCCGAGTCCACCGCCACGATGGCGATGGAAGTGGCCAAGCTCCAGCTCCACGGACCCGACGGTCCGCTCCCCCGGCTGCCCATCGATCTTCAGGCGGAGGGCGATGCGGTCTACCGGACGAACGTGGTCGAGGTGAAGAAGCTGACCGTGGCATTCCCCGCCACCAACCGGGTGCATGCCACCGCCCGCATCGAACTCGCGAATGCCAACGCCGTGAATGGCCAGCTCAAGCTGGCCGCGGAGACCCTGGACCTGATGCCGCTATACACCGCCTTCACCACGAACGCCGCCCCCGCTGCCGCCGGAACCCCGCCGGCGTCGGGCCCGGGTCCGGGGGTGCCTGAGACCGAGCCGCCGGCGATGAACCTGCCCATCGGTCTGTTCCTCGCGGACGTGAACGTCGGGCTCATGCGGTTCGGCGAGGTGGCGATCAGCAACTGGGTGGCCTCGGTTCGCGTGACCTCGAACAGCGTGGTCATCGATCCCTGCCGATTGACCGTTAACGGCGGCCCCGTCAGCACCGATGCCCGCGTGGATCTCGGCAGGCCGGGGTACGGGTATGACGTCAACCTCAACGCGCAGCAGATCCCGATCGAGCCGTTCCTGCGGACGCTCGCGCCCGATCAGAAGGGCAGGGTGCGGGGCGATCTGGCGGCGGTATTCAAGGTCAAGGGGGCCGGGATGACCGGGGCCAGCCTGCAGCAGAACCTGTCCGGCCAGTTCGATGGCGGGAGCACCAACCTGCAGTTGGCGATTGGGAACATCCGCAACTCGCTGCTCAAGTCGGTGGTGAATGTCGTGATCGGCATCCCGGACCTGGTGAGGAATCCGACCGCCGTGGTGGGCAACGTGCTGAGCCAACTGACAGGCGGCGGCGCCGGCGCCAGCAAGGGAGGCTTGCTCGATGAGTTCGCCAATGCGCCGATCCAGAGGATCACGGCCAGGGGGACCCTTGGCGGCGGCCGGGTGAACCTCGAGCAGGCCGCGGTGCAGAGCGCCGCCTTTCAGGCCGGAGCCAGCGGCACCATCACGCTGGCGCCAGTCCTCACGAACTCGACCCTCCAGATGCCCGTGACCGTCGCCCTGCAGCGGGCTCTCGCGCAGCGGGTAGGGCTGGTGCCACCCGGCGCTCCGACCAACACCCCCTTCGTCGAGCTTCCCGATTTTGTCACGGTCGAAGGGACCCTGGGTAATCCGAAGACCGACGTGAACAAGACCGCCCTCTTGGCCCTCACAGCCCGGGCGGGAGCCAGCCTGGTGGGAAACACCGGCGACGCCGGGCTCGACAAGGCTTCGGAGGTGCTCAACACGGTGGGGAACCTGCTGGGCGGTATGGCCCCCGGAGCCAAGTCGGAAACGAACAGGGCCGCCGGAGCGACTAACGCGCCCGCACCCAAGTCGATTCTGCCCATCAACCCTCTCGATCTGCTGAAGAAGCGCTAGCGAGGCGCCGCCTCAGACCCAACTTGACCTGTTTGCCACATATTCCACAAGTCGAGGACTCTAGCGAGGCGCCGCCTCAGACCCAACCCATCTTATGAAAGCTGTCTTGGACTATTTGAAAGCCAACGAGGCCCGGTTTGTGCAGGACCTGTGCGAATACGTCCGGTTCCCCAGCGTTTCCGCGCAGGCCGATCACCGGGCGGATCTGCAGGCGTGCGCGGAGTGGATGGCCGCCCGATGCCGGAGTCTCGGCCTCGAAACCCGGCTCTGCCCGACCGAGGGGCATCCGGTGTTGCTGGCGCGCACGCCACGCCGGCCGGGCCGACGGCACTTTGTGGTCTATGGACACTACGACGTGCAGCCGCCGGAGCCCTTTGATCTCTGGAAATCGCCGCCTTTCGAGCCGCGATTGGCGGGCGGCGCGCTCTACGCGCGGGGGGCCAGCGACAACAAGGGCCAGCACCTGGCTCACTTGAATGCGGTCGAGGCCTATCTCAAGACCGACACCGACTTGCCCTGCGATCTGACCTTCCTGATCGAGGGCGAGGAGGAAGTGGGCAGCCGAAGTCTCTCCGGGTTCCTGAAATCGCATCGCCCCGAGTTGCGGTGCGACGCCGTGGTGGTATCGGACACCGGCATGCCCGCCTCGGGCTTGCCCGCCCTGACCTACGCCCTGCGCGGCATCACAGCGCTCGAGATCAAGCTGACGGGACCCGACCGCGACTTGCACTCCGGGATCTTCGGCGGTTCCGTGGACAACCCGGCCATGGCGCTCAGTCAGCTCCTGGCGCGCGCGCGCGATGCCCGCGGCCGGATCACGATCCCCGGATTCTACGACGACGTTCGCCCGTTGAGCGCCTTCGAGCGGCGCCAGTTGGCGCGGTTGCCTTATCAGGAGCGCGCTTACGCCCGGTTCCTGGGGGTCCGCCGCCTTTTCGGCGAGAAGGGCTATACGGTTTGGGAGCAGCGGACCGCCCGGCCGACGTTCGAGATCAACGGGCTGACGAGCGGGTACCAGGGGGAGGGAAGCAAGACGATCGTGCCGTCCTGGGCCAGCGCCAAGATCACCATCCGGCTGGTGCCTGACCAGCGGCCGGATCGCGTGCTCCGCCAGGTGCAGCGCTGGCTTCGTGCGGTTTGCCCGCCCACCGTCCGCCTCGAAATGAAGGCCGGTCACGGCGCGGAGGCCTACTTCATGGAGCCCACGCGGCCCGAGGCCCAAGCGGGGCTGCGGGCGCTCGAGGCAGCGTTCGCACGCAAGCCCGTCCTGCTGCGGGAAGGGGGATCCATCCCCATCGTCACCGAGTTCCGGTCGATCCTTGGCGCGGACACGCTGCTGTTGGGGCTGGCGTTGCCCGACGACAACGCGCACTCGCCGAACGAGAAGTTCGACTTGGCCAACTACGCTGCCGGCATGCGTGTGGGGGCGCACTTGTGGAGGGAACTGGCTGCGCTTCCGGCTTGAAGGACTCTATCGAGGCGTGCGACGTTGGCCGTCGCATGAGAGGCTGGGCAGGGTGGGTGATCCTCGGATGGCTGGCGGGCGCGGTGTGCCTGATGCCGGGTGCGGCTTGCGCGGCCGCTCCGGTGGCGCGGCTGACGGCGGTGCGCGTGAACAGCCAGGAGTGTTATGACCTCGCGCGGTGGGGCCGGGCGCAGGCCCTGCGGATGACCGTGAACCGCGAGAGCCGGGAGGTGCGGCTCACCAATCGGTACACGCGCCTCGACCTGGCCCTCGGCTCCCGCCTGGCGACCATCAACGGAGTCAAGGCGTGGCTTTCCGTGCCCCTGGCGGCGCGGGACAACGACGTATTCGTGAGTGTGCTCGATGTGCGGACGACGTTCGAACCCGTGCTCCAGCCGGTCCGGCTCAAGGCGGGGCGCAAGGTCCGGACGGTTGTCCTGGACCCCGGTCACGGGGGCCGCGATCCCGGGTATCGGGTCGGCGACCGGGAGGAGAAAACCCACACCCTGTTGCTGGCCCTCCGGCTGAAGACGCTGCTCAGCGAAGCGGGTTTCAAGGTCGTGTTGACCCGGTCCGGCGACACCACGGTCGATCTGAACGAACGGGCGGCCATCGCGCGGCGGGCTCGCGGGGATGTGTTGCTGAGCCTCCACTACAACGCGGCGGCGCCGGGCAACAAGGACGCCAAGGGAGTCGAGGTGTACTGCATCACCCCCGCCGGCGCGGTGTCGACCAACGTCGACCCGAGCGAACCCGGGTCGACGCGGGCTGTGCCCGGCAACCAGGCCAATAGCCGCAGCGCACTGCTCGCTTACCAGGTCCAAAAAGCCATGGTCCGAAGTCTGCCGGTCGAAGATCGCGGCCTGCGGCGCGCTCGATTCCAGGTCCTGCGGTCGACAGAGATCCCCGCCGTTCTCATCGAGGGCGGCTTCATGAGCTGCCCTGACGAGGCCAAGCGCATCTTCAACATCAATCAGCGAACCGAATTGGCGCGCGCCATCGTGGATGGCGTGCTGGCCTACAAACGGCTCGTGGAACGGAAATGAGATCTCGCCTCGACCACACCACACTAGCGCGGCGGGCTGGACTTGCTTCCGCCCGAGCCCCCTCGTTTGCCGCCGCCGCTCGTCAGCACCGCGCCGGCCAGTATGCCCACGGCGAAGAACGCGAAGTACATGATGGCCGCCGGTTGCTGGACCGCCTTCGGCAGAAGGGGGGGTAGCGCGAACGAGACTGCCTGCTTGTTGTTCAGGCCGATCAATACCAACAGGAACAGCAGGATGATGATGAAAACGATCTTGAGGAGCAGCTTGGTGTTCATGGTCAAAACCGGCGGCACCATAGGTTCGGAAACCCGCCGCGTCAACCGGCATTGCGACCAGCCATGAGCATCGTGACGCGGACCGGCGACGGGGGCACCACCGGCTTGATGTACAACCGGCGAGTGCCTAAGCACCATCCCCAGGTCGAGGCCTGCGGCGCGGTCGATGAGCTCAATGCCGCCCTCGGGTTGGCCCGGGCTGCCCTCCGCCGCGGCGCCCTCCGGACACAGCTCCGGGATGTCCAGCAGGATCTCGTGGTTCTCATGGGCGAACTGGCCACCCTTCGCACCGACCGCGACCGCTATCAGCGGGACGGATTCACGGTCGTCGGTGCCGACAGGATCCGGAAACTCGACGGGATCGCAGCCGCCGTGGAAGCCAGAGTGCCCAGGCGCCGCGGTTGGGCGTTGCCAGGGGAGTCGCCCGTCGCCGCCGCGCTGGATCTTGCAAGAACCGTATGCCGCCGCGCGGAGCGACGGGTCTGCGCCCTCCTCGATGCGGGCGAACTCGAGAATCGCGAGGTCGGCGTCTACCTGAATCGGCTGGCCGATGTTCTCTGGCTCTGGGCACGAGAGAGTGAAGAGTGAAGAGTGAAGAGTGAGGAGTGAAGCGGCGGTAAGTTGAGCGGCAATGGTCGATACCATCCGGTCTCACCCTGCAACTGCGGGCGCTGACCGCGGCAGCTGAAAGGGGGGGGCCCGCGATCAGTGCTCGCACCTCCGTCGGCAAGGGCGGGTACAGCATCTCATCGCGGATTGGTGGCGCTTCCCTTTAGACCACGGGATGGAGTAGGCTGAGGCCCGTGAGAATCAGCCTTGTTCTTCTGGCGGCGTGGTTTGTCCTGGGCACGCATGCGGCATCGGAATTCCGCCTGGCGCGGGATGGCAAGGCCGAGTGCGTGATTGTCCGGCAGCCGGGTCTGGTCCCGGCCGAGACGAATGCTCTCGAGGAACTGCGCCAGATGCTGAAAGAGATTACGGGCGCGGAGTTCCCGGTGCAGGAGGTGGGCGCAGGCGATCCGGTGCCGGCGCAGGCGATCGTGGTGGGCCCGGGGCCGGTGGCGGAGGCAGCGTTTCCGGGGGTGGCCTGGGACGCCCTCGGGGCGGAGGGCATCGTGCTGCGCAGCCAGGGGGGGCGGCTGTTGCTGGCGGGGGGGCGGCCACGCGGGACGCGGTACGCCGTGTCACAGTTTCTCCAGGAGGAGTGCGGCGTGAGGTGGTGGACGCCGTGGGCGAAGGACGTGCCGCGGCGGCCGACGCTCGAGGTTCGGTCCCTGGACGTGCGCTACCAGCCGCCCTTCGAGTCGCGGGATCCGTTCTGGTACCCGGCGTTCAACGCCGAATGGGCGGTCCGCAACTTCTCGAACAGCCAGAGCGCTCGGATCCCGCCTGAGCTCGGGGGGTGCATTGGGTACAAGGGATTCGTGCATACGTTCTACCCGCTGGTGCCGCCGGAGGAGCACTTCGACCGGCATCCTGAATGGTACAGCCTGATTGACGGCAAGCGGACCCACCAGCATGGGCAGTTGTGTCTGACGAACCCGGAACTGCGGAAGCACGTGGTCGAGCGGGTGCGGCAGTGGCTCCGCGAATCGCCGGAGGCGCGGATCGTCTCGGTTTCGCAGAACGACTGGCATGGCGCGTGCCAGTGCGACGCGTGCCGGGCGTTCGACGATGCCGAGGGAAGCCGCGCGGGGACGATGGTGGACTTTGTCAATTTCGTGGCCGAGCAGATCGAGCCCGAGTTCCCGCAGGTGGCGGTCGACACGCTCGCCTATCAGTACACGCGCAAACCGCCGCGCAACGTCCGCCCGCGACCCAATGTGATCATCCGGCTTTGCTCGATCGAGTGCAATTTCCGGGAGCCGCTCGAACATCCGTCGAACGCTTCGTTTGCCGACGACATCCGCGGGTGGTCGAAGATCTGCAACCGGCTCTATATCTGGGATTACACGACGGATTTTGCGCACTACGTGCAGCCGCATCCCAACTGGTTCGTGCTGGGGCCGAACATCCGCTTTTTCGAGGCGCACCACGTGAAAGGGGTGTTCGAGCAGGGCGCCTACCAGTCGTTTGGATCGGAGTTTGGGGAACTGCGGGCCTGGGTTCTGGCGCAGCTGCTTTGGAAGCCGTCTTGCGACGATCGGGTGTTGATCGACACCTTCCTGAACGGCTACTACGGCAAAGGGGCAGCCTCCCACCTGCGGGCCTATTTGGACCTGATGCAAACCGCGTCGCACGGTGTGAACCTCACCTGTTTCTCGAAGACCGACGTGCCGTTCCTCCGGTTTGGGACCCTGGTCCGGGCGGAGCAGTTGTGGCAGCACGCGGAGGAGGCTGCGGCGGGAAACCCGGAGCTTCTGGCGCGGGTGCGACTCGCCCGGCTGCCGGTCCGCTACGCCTGGCTCATGCGGTGGGAGAAGCTGCGGGAAGAATGTGTGTCGACGGGCGGGATCTGGCCGCTGCCCGCCTCGCGCAAAGCGGTGGCCGACGAATGGCTGAAGGTGGCGCAAGGCGAGCCCGGGCGGGACTGGACACGCGTCAAGTTGATCAACGAAAGCGGCTTGACGCCCGAGAAATTCATCGAGCGCTTTGCCCAGGATCCCCCCGAGCCGAAAGCGGCGCTCTCGCCCCGCGCGGCCGAGGCGGTCCGGGTCGTCCAGACCCGGCTGAATCAGGCGCTGCCCCGGGTTCAGGTGTCGGCGGACGGACGCGGATTCACGACTGCGGACAACCGTCCGTTCGTTCCGTGGGGGGTGAACTACTTCCGGCCGGGCACGGGGTGGGCGCCAAGGGTTTGGAAGGAATTCGATGCCGAGGCGACCCGTCGCGACTTCGCACGGCTCAAACAGTTGGGTGCCAACTGCGTTCGTGTGTTCCTCACGTTCGGCTCGTTTTACTCCGAACCCGGACGGCTTGATCCCGAGGGGCTCGCAAAATTCGATCAGTTCCTCGAGATGGCGGAGCAGGCGGGGCTCTATGTGCATCCCACGGGGCCGGACCACTGGGAGGGCTTGCCGGAGTGGGCGCGCGGCGACCGTTACGCGGACGAGTCGGTCCTGGCGGCGCTCGAACAGTTCTGGCGGCTGTTTGCCACGCGTTATCGGGGGCGGAACGGGGTGTTCGCGTATGACCTGCTGAACGAGCCGGAAATCCGCTGGGACACCGCGCCGATGAGGGAGAAATGGCGGGCGTGGACGCAGCGCAAGTACGGATCGGGGGAGGCGGCGGCTCGCGCGTGGGGCATCACCGGGCCGGCGCCGGAGCTGGCGTCGCTGGCGCCGCCGGCGCGCGACGCCGCACCCGGCGCCCCGTTGCTCGACTACCAGCGGTTTCGCGAGGAGGTGGCCGAGGAGTGGGTCCGGAGGCAGGTGATGGCGATCCGCGGGGCGGACCCGGGCGCGCTGGTGACGGTCGGCCTGATCCAATGGTCGGTGCCTGTCCTGCTGGCCGGCCCCTTCCAGTACTCCGCGTTTCGCCCCGAGCGGCTCGCTCCCTGGCTCGATTTTCTCGAAGTGCATTTTTATCCGCTGGCAGGCGGTTTCTACGAATACGGAGGTCCGGAGGCGGAGCGGCAGAATCTGGCGTATCTCGAAGCGGTGGTCCGGGAGACGGCGCGACCAGGGAAGCCGGTGGTGCTGGCCGAGTTCGGCTGGTACGGGGGGGGCCAACTGACTTCCGACGGCGGCCGGCATCCGGCGGCCACCGAGGAACACCAGGCGCACTGGTGTCGGCGCGCGGTCGAGACCACGCTGGGTCTGGCTTGTGGATGGCTGAACTGGGGATTTCACGACCATCCCCAGGCCCGGGATGTCACCGAGTACACCGGTCTGCTGACCGCCGAGGGCAAGGTGAAGGCGTGGGGCAGAGTCTTTGAGGAATTGGGCCGCAGCGTGAAAGACGGTTCGGCGGTCGTAGCGGGGCGAGCCGACCGGCCGGTGCTGGACTGGGATCGCGCCATCGCGGATCGTCGGGTCGTGGATGAGTTCCGTCGCCGGTACACCGAGGCGTTCGAGGCCGCTCCCCCACGGGTCGCCGGACTGCCCTGACCTGAAGGCACGAAGAGAACCTGGGGTTCCGGAAGAAGAAAGAGAATCAGCCATGACACGAACTGAAGCCTGGGAGCTCTTGTGCGAGTACACGCCCTCAGCCGCCCTGCGCAAGCACGCCTTGGCGGTCGAGGCGGCAATGCGCCGGTACGCGGTGCGGTTGGGAGGCGACCCCGAGATCTGGGGCTTGACGGGTCTGCTCCACGACTTCGATTACGAGCGCTGGCCCAATCCGCCCGACCACAGCCGGGAGGCAGCGCGGATTCTGCGGGAGCGGGGCGTGGACGAGGAGATCGTTGGGGCGATCCTGTCGCATGTGGAGTGGAACCAGGACCAGTACCCACTCGATCGGCCGATCCGAAAGGCGCTGTACGCCGTGGACGAACTCTGCGGTTTCCTGCTCGCCGTGGCCTATGTCCGGCCGGACCGGCTGGAGGGGATGGAGCCCTCGAGCGTGCGCAAGAAGATGAAACAAAAGTCCTTCGCCGCCGCCGTCCGGCGGGAGGACATCGAGAAGGGCGCCACCCTGCTGGGGGTGAGCCTCGATGACCACATCCGGGAGGTGATCGCAGCCCTCCAGGGCGCGGCTGCCGAGCTCGGCGTGGCGCGCTAGAGTCCTCGACTTGTGGAATGTGGGGTCAGCAGATCAAGTTGGGTCCCTGCCGTTCCAGCCCTGCCCCCCCGCCTTCGAGGACTCTACTATTAGCGAGGCGCGGAGGCAGGGTGCACCGCTGCCCCCCCCACGGTTCCTCTGGACTGCATGTTTCATCGGTCTGAGGCGGCGCCTCGCTAGAGGGCGCGCTATTTCCCGGCGGCGAACTCGTTCAGTTCCTTGATCACTGCGGCAGGTCCGGTGCCGCCATAGCCGACCTTCTGTCCGAGCTTCGCGCCGTCGCTCCCCAGAAGCAGCAGGGTGGGAAAGCCGCGCACCTGGTACTTGTCCCTGAGCGCCGCGTTGGCCTTCTTCTGGTCGTCGGGCAGGGTCTTCTTTCGCGGGAAATCCAACTCGACGAGCACGAGCTTCTCCTTCGCGTACTTCTGGAACTCGGCAGAGTCGAGGACTTCGGCCTTCAGCTTCATGCAGGGGGGGCACCAGTCGGAGCCGGTGAAGACGACGAGGACCGCCTTCTTTTCCGTCTTGGCGAGGGTTTGAGCTTTCGGGAGGTCAGTGAGCCAGGTGAGCTCACCGGCTTGGGCGACGGTCAACGCCGCGCCGGCGAGGGTGCTGAGGATCCAGGATTTGATGGTCACGGTCGTGTCTTTCGCTTTCGTGGTTTTCGGGCATGACGGACAGGGGCCTCGGTGGCGTGTTTGAGGGCGGGATCCCGCCAGGCGAAGTTGCCCCCGACAATGGTGGCGAGGGTCTTGCCTTTGAGGGGCCAGCCAAGAAACGGGCTGTTGTGGGATTTGCTGGCAGTGTCTGCGGCCTGGAACGTCCAGGCGAGATCGGGGTCGAACACGGTGACGTCGGCGTCAAGACCGGGTCGCAGGGAACCCTTGGTGTGGAGGCGGAGGAGTTGGGCGGGGCCGGTGGTGAATCGCGCGATGAGGTCGGCCAGCGGCAAACGCCGGGCGTGGACGAGCACCGTCAGCGCCAGGGCCAGCTCGGTCTCGAGCCCGATGATCCCAAAGGGCGCATAGTCGAACTCGACTTCCTTCTCGTGGTTGCAGTGCGGGGCATGATCGCTGGCGATGACTTCGAGCGTGCCGTCGGCGAGGCCGGCCCAGATCGCTTCCCGATCGCGAGCGGTCCGGAGCGGCGGGTTCATCTTGAAGTTCGTGTCGTACGATGGCCAGCCGGGCAGGGCGACGCCCTCAGGGATCTCCGGCAACAACCCCTGGCCATCGGTGCTCCAGAAAGTTTCGCTTCCCGCCACGGCGGCGTCGGTGAGGGTGAAGTGGTGGGGGCAGGCTTCCCCCGAGACAGGGAGACCGCGGGCCTTGGCCTCGCGGATCAACCGGACGCTGCCGGCGGCGCTGACGTGCTGGCAGTGGATCCGGGCGCCGGTGCGTTCGGCGAGCAGGATGTTGCGCGCGACCATCATCTCCTCGCCTTCCGCCGGCCAGCCCCGGAGGCCGAGTTGGAGGCTGAAATAGCCGTCGTGCATGACACCGTCGGTCACCAGGGAGTAGTCCTGGCAATGGTCCATGACCAGGACATCGAACATGGTCGAGTACTCGAGGGCACGGCGCATCAGTTCGTGGTTCTGGATGCAGCGCCCGTCGTCGGTCACGGCGACGACGCCCGCCTTGCGGAGCGAGCCGATCGGGGCGAGTTCTTCGCCCCCAATCCCGGTGCTCAGGGCGCCGGCGACCAGCAGGTTCACGCGGGCCTCGCGGGCGGCGCGTTCCAGGATCCAGGCCACCACGCTCGGGGAATCAATGACCGGCTGGGTGTTCGGCATGCACACGACGGTGGTGAACCCCCCGCGGGCAGCCGCCGCCGTCCCGGTGGCAATCGTCTCCTTCGCGCTCTGCCCTGGCTCGCGCAAGTGGACATGGAGGTCGATGAGTCCCGGGCAGACGATAAGGCCGCGGAGATCCAGACGCTCAGCCCCCGCGGGAGCTCGCGCGACCGCCTCGGCCCCGAAAGCGGCCACCTTGCCGTCCGCCAGGAGAACGTCCATGACGCCGTCCAGTCGTTGGCTGGGGTCGATCACCCGGCCCTGGACAAGGAGGAGCGCCTTCATCGGGCGGGAGCTTATACGCTCCCGAATTGACAAGGCAAGCGCGGTCGGTTACATACGGACAGGAGCCGGAAGCGGGTGTAGCTCAATGGTAGAGCTCCAGCCTTCCAAGCTGGCCACGTGGGTTCGATTCCCATCACCCGCTCCAAAACCTGCAACGTGGTTTCCCCCAAACTTCGCGCACTTCCAGAGGCAAGTGCCGGTCGGCGGCAGCGATGTCGGAACCATTGCACAGCCGGAAACTGAACACCAGACCTTCAGACGGATAATCCTACGCCCACCTTTTCGGAAACCGCCGCCGTAACCGACTGCCATTGATTACCAAGCACTTAAGCCGCTGGTCTTCAGCAGGTTAACCCCGGTTTTGGCACGATTCTTGAATCCGCGCGAGTTTTGGGCGCACTGGGGCGCACTGGGGCGCACTGGGGCGCGCTGGGGCGCAAAACCAATTAAGTTTTTTGTCGGGCTGAGGAGCCAGGGGTGGACGTTGTGGCAGTGAAGCGTGGTCGACGAAGCCGCGACAAAAAACGGGTTGGACTCAATCCCGCTCAGCGAGCGGTGGAGTTGCTTGGGGTTTGGACCGAGGTTGGTTGGTGGTGCAGGGTCTTTGTCGAGGTGTAGGGAAGATGAAACGCGGCCAGAGGTGAAGGCTGGCCG
>Ga0209096_1000251_pt1 | contig 76697 bp, 63 predicted proteins | sample AD_UKC034_MetaG_FD_184407 | JGI IMG/M metagenome (GOLD analysis project Ga0209096, IMG submission 184407) | Active sludge microbial communities of municipal wastewater-treating anaerobic digesters from USA - AD_UKC034_MetaG (SPAdes) (version 2) | ecosystem: Engineered > Bioreactor > Anaerobic >... | reverse complement strand
TAATTGACGGTCTCGGCCTTGGTCACTTCTCCGCGGGACCACGTCAAAATGTCATCGGGGCTGGCGACGGAGAGCGCGATGGCGTCGAAACTGTCGGTGGCGGCGGTGGGGGCGGAAGGCATAAAAAGGTAGAGAAAGTAAGAAAAGGCAGAAAGGGTGGATGAGGACGAAGGACTAGGGACTAAAGATTCAGACTTCGGAACGAACTACCAATCGCTAACCACTAACCACTTATCACTAATCACTACATATGAAATCCCGCCTCGCCCGGCGGCGTTCGTCTCAAACGCGCGGGAAAGGACGGTGAATGTGAGGGTATTGTACGAAAAAACCCTCGGAGTGCAAGGGGTTTTGAGCATCATTTCATGACACAAATAATAATGGTCATTTTTTCAATAATTCTGAATATGCATTATTGATTATTTTGAAATCAATTCGTGCCTGAAGAAAATCATCAGGATAGAGATCTGGGTGATATTTTTGAGCCATTTTTTGATATGCAAGAGAAATGTCTCTCTTTGAATATCCATCTTTGAGGCCAAGGATTGCTTGAGCAGAATCTTTCGGATTAAGCTTCTGGTATAGAAGAGTATTTGCTTCTGCCATAGATGCCCGAATTTGAACTGCCCTGTCTTCCAATTCTTGAATCTCAGAAGATATTTCATGGCGAAACCCAGAACCATTTCTCCTTGATCTCATCGCATGTTGTTTTGCATTATTGTCCATTAATTCATTTGTCATCCTTTGCAGAAATGCCTCTGGCGTTTCTCCGGGACGTAACGGAACTACTGCCTGTCGCGGTTTGAATGTATCAGCATTCGCCGTCTGACCCTTCGGTTGCTCCTTCGAACGAGGATTTGATCTTGGTTGTTCGTCACCGGCTCGCGCATTCGGCCTCTCACGTCGTGTAGTCTTTCGAGTTCTTTCTGCAGCCTTTCCTTTTGCTTTTGAAGCACTATCAAACGTCTTTTCAGTATTTTGACGCGCGGAACTCTGAGTCTTTCTAGATTCCCATACATCTTTCACCCACTTCACCGTCTTGTCTTTAGTACCGCTCACTTTCGTTTTCGCGCCTTGATACAGATCACCTGATGCTCGCCATGTCTTGCCAAATCCACGTCCTGCTATAGGTAAAACTCCTCCAATCGCCGCTCCCACCGCAGCTCCCTTCGCCGTATCCACAGTCACATCCGCAATCGCCTCGCCGGCAGTCTTGTCGCCACTCATATATTCATCGGCGTTTTGACTCGCCGATAATGCACCGGCCATCGCAGCACCCTCCTTCGCCCCCTCCGTCGCCGCTTGCTTCACCGCATACTTCAATCCTTGCTGCGCAACCACCTGCGCTCCTTTCCGTGCGACACCGGCCACCGCTCCGCCTCCCAATGATCCCAATGCCATGACTCCCTCCATCGCAACATCGCGACTCACATCCATCAACTCTTGATCCTGCTTGAAGTGTTCGACGCCGCGAATCGCTTTCTCCCCCGTCGGATTCTCTTCCGAAGGCGTAAAGTCAGCATTCACCTCACGCATGCCCAGTATCCGCCGCACCGCATTCAGCTGTTCCACCTGTTTCGTCACGTCCGGTTCCATCTTTGCTGCATCCAACATATCGTTTGCGTAGCGCACAGTCTCCATTCTCTTCCGGCTGTTGCTGATTTCCATGTCATACGGATTCGATTGCGTGACGATGCGATGGAACGTTCCAAAGACACCCGATTCGATGTGCCCCATTTCATTGGCGTTGATGTTGGATTGTTCGCGGTTCAGCACTGCTTGAATACGCTGCCAGGTTTCATAAAACGCCGATGATCGTGTTTGCTCGTCGAATTCCGGAACCGAAGACCGATGTTCCTCCACCACCCCCTCCTCAGACCTCTGTTGCTCCGCAGTGATGTTGCTATCACCCGGCTTTTCGCCGGGATCAACTTTTGGGCCCCCTGTATTTGGGGGAACGGCGGGAGCTTGCGGAGCCGATTCTGTTTGTGCTTTATCCGTTGCATGCTTCAACACCGCGTTGAATTTGTCTGGATTCTCGACAACTCCCGCGTCGCTGATGGCAAGATCCGGACTGGTAACCAACGTTCCTGTCGCCTTCGCGAGTTCCATGCGGAATGAGCCGATATCCGGCCCTGCCAACTCCACCTGCAATGTATCGGGATTCTTCGTCACCGTCATAGTCTGCATGGCATCGAGCAACGGTTTCATGGGATGGTCCACTTTGCCGCCGACTGCATTGGAAAGGACAAGCTTCTGTGCGTCGAGCCCGCGCTTGATCCCCTCGACACCTTGCGTGGCAGCTTCGTCCAACTTGGTCAGCGCATCAAGATCCGAAGCTGCATCTGCCACTTTCTTCTCCGCTGCAGTCACCTTCGTCTGTGCCTGCTCCACCTGCTGCTGGGCATTGGCGACTTTTGTTTTCGCTCCGCTCATTCTTGTTTCCATTGCAGCCCTCGCCGGATCATCCGCAGGCATTTTTTGGATCTCTTCCTGTAAAGTTTTTACTTCCGCTTCCGCACTGCCCAGTTCCGTCTTAGCCGTCAGGAGATTCTTCTTGAGATCTGCCGGAGGACCATTCAACTCATTTTCAGCTGCAGTTTTTTTCGCCTCTCTGTCAGTGCGAATATCTACGGCGGATTTTCCTCCTTTTATTTCCCCGCTCACCCGTTCGCGCGCTGCTGCCACATCGGGAGTTTCCACTTGTGCTCCTTCTTTGCCCTCCGCAGCCGTATCCTGCGGCTTCTCTTCTTTCTTTTTGAATAAATCGGCAAAGGACGTGAGGAATGTGACGAATCCGATGATTTTATTGATGCCGGCTTCCATTCCGTCAATGGGGGCGATTGCCACCAGTTTCCCGCCGCTCTCCACGACATTCACGCCATGCGTCATCATGACCTGCCCGATCCGCATGTTCTTCTGGACCTCCGTCATATTGGCGAGATCGAATTTCCCGAGCGTATCATTGATCTGATCAAGTTGCTCCGCCGGAACAACGGGGGGCTGAATGACGCCTGCTTCCGGCTGCATGGCGATTGCCTGCAGTGCTTCATTTTGCGCTGGGTCCAATCTTTCCACGAATGAGACGAGACCCGACATTCGCGGATCTTTCTTCGCGCGTTCCATCGCCTTGGGATCCGCCGCAATCTTGAGAACATCACGCTGCTGTGAGGGGCTGATTTTATTCAATTCCATACCAAGCAGCCCGTATTGCAAAGCTTTCTCTGAATCGCTCGCAGCTGTTTCGAGCAAGGTAAGCATGGCGTTCTGGACTTTCGGATCGAGCCCATCAAGACCCTGTCTGATCGCTCCACTAGCCTCCGGATCGATCTTTGATAGAACTTGCTCTTTTCTCGCTGTGAGTATTTCTTCCGGTTTCTCCGCTGTGGGCTTGGCTTCTTCATTCCCGGTTTCCGGCGCCGGCTTCTGCGCTTCAGCAGACGTTCCGGAGACCGGCTGCTCCACTGATTCGTTTTTCCGTATTGACGGCTCAGCAACCATCCGTGGGGCATTGAAGCTGAGTTTGCCCGTATCATGACGATACCGCAGACGATCTTTGAGCGGATCCGGGCAAATATTTTTCACTTCATCAAAAGCCTCTTCATACTTTTTTCCTTGCTGCTGCAATTCATCCATCATCAACTGCAGTGACCCTTGTACTCCCATTTCTGTGTTCAATTGGCCTCTGATAGATTCCTCTTCTGCATTCCTCAACAATTCATTTGCTTCTTCTTCAGCAGCATCGGCGACTGCTTCATCGGACCTTTCCGGAGAATCCGACGGAGCTTGCTGAGACACTTCAACGGGAGGTGGGGTTTGCGACGATTCCGCCGGCGCAGCACCCATTTCCCACACCAACCTGCGCTCCGCGAAGCCGATGGAGAGGAAAGCATCGCGTGTCATAGCGTCTCGGCGGAAAGCATGGATTCAATACCGGACAATCTGTCCGACTCATACGCACTTACCATTTCTTCCACGAAACGTCGCGCATTCCGCTGGAATTGCGTCGTCTCCTGATGCAGAGCTGCGGCATAGTCCCGGAACGCAATCTCGTAAGCAGCGAAAGCCTTCTTGTATCTCTTGCCCCTTTCCTTCTTCTGTTCGAGCGTCTCGCCGGCGTACTTTTCCTTCAGCAGCGGCAATTGGGAAGAGGTCAGTTCCGGCTCGATGACCGCCATGATCGAGTCATAGATCTCTTGACCCGATGGGATATTCGGAGGCATCAATCCCCGGCCATTCTGTGTTTGTGTTGGATCGGACATATCAAGGAATTATAGCAGAAATCGCCGTTTTTCACAATCCAAAGATCAGGGCACGGAAGCTTTGGTACGCAAAAAAAGCCGCTCCGGGAGGGGGCGGCTGAGATACTGAAATACTTGGTCTTTACGCCATATCCGGCACGGAATCCAGATCATCCGGCAGTGCGGCAAGCTGGCGCTTCAGTTGAGCAATCTGCTCAGGCTTTCGCAATTCCATGAGGGCATTGAACGCAGCAACACCCAACGACCATGTACTTGCCATGCCACCACTCAATTGAAACGGCGGTGTCGGTTGCTCCAATTGTGCGATCGTATCTTCCAATTGCTGACGAATTCGCGGCATTTCGTTTTTCTCTACCTGCACGTTGCGCTGAAATTCTTCCATGGAAATTTGATGCACCTTATTTGCTTCCTGTCGAAAATATTCCGCATCAGCCAGCACCTTCGCCTTCAAAGCAGCATCTGTAATTTGAGTAGCAAATGTTTCCTGTTCTTTTGCTTTTGCAATTAATCTCTCTCGTCTTTTGTCTCGAATGTCCTCCCACTTTGTATCAACACGCTCCGCGTTCCGCTTTGCCTTCGCCACATCCAGGCGACCTCCCAATTCCAGAGACATGCGCTGCAGCTCGGTGTATGAATCCGTGAACAGAGCGTCTACGCTCAGGCGCGCATTGACTTTCTCCAGTAATGCGGTGACTTTTCTTACATGGGCTCTGAGATCAGCCGTAACCAACGTATCCAACGGGACCGACATCAGCGCTTCTGCCTCCTGTATCAACTTTTTGTCATTCTCCTCACGTTCTTGATGTTCTATGCCCGTCACCTGCTCCATCTGTGCCTGTATGCGCTTCAGCTCATTCATGGGAGCAACCAAAGCCTGCGCCTCCGGCGAAGCGACCTGCACGCCGTCATCCAACATTTCCTGCGCCACGCCTTCCAGATCCTTGATCATTCCTTTCACTTTCTCCAGTGCGGACCTGCTATCTCCTCCAAGTACGTTGATCGCATCAGTGCCGCTCATGCCCTGTAACGAAGCAACGGGCTCCAAGACGGTGCGCACCTTCTCGGCTCGCTCCAATTGCTTCACTTGCGTCTTTAGATTCTCCAACTGTGGCAGCGCGCGTTCGATATCATCATTGAGCGCAGCATCCGTTCCCTCAAGGAAAGATGCAAGTTCCGTATACTCCGCCTGCAGCTCCTTGCCTGCGCGGATCCAATTATCCACGATCGAAACACCTTTCCTATCGGCTGCGATGGCCCCGGCTTCCAACTTGCTCCAGCCCTTAAAAGTTTCCGCCTTATTCTTCCACGCCTGCACTCTGGGTGCCATTTCTTTCTGTTTCTCCATGCTTTCTCGCTGCATCTTCAGAATACCCTGCTCATGTTCCTGCATTGCAGGATACAAATCCCGACATTGCTTCGCCGCCGCGCGCAAGCGAGAAATATAATTTTCATCCTGAGAAATTTTACCATCAAGCGCATCATATCTATTGGCAATGTCTTCCATCTCTTTTGCTCGTTCGATGAGCTGTTTGGCCCCGGCACCGATACGCGCATCACCGGAAACATTGATGTATTGCACATCGATGGATTTCCCCTCCAAATTATCCCGCACCCATCCAAACTGTTCATCAGCTTGCGCCATATATTCTTTCCTGCGTTCCTGTCGTTCCTGATCTTTATCTGCGGATTCCTCAAGATGATGGGCGGTATTTTGAATATTTTCCACTATTTCATCATGAGTTTGCTCCGCATCTTTCACCGCATCCATCGCCGTGCGCCATGAAGTACTTTCGAGCTTTTGCATTTTCTGTTCCAAATTGGTGATTTCTCTTTCGAGTGTCTTCACCGCATCCGCATCATGAGCATAGTTATAGAGAGTCGGAAACGGACTGTCATGATCCTGCTGTTCGATTTTCTTCCGTAACGCATCCTTGGCTTCCTTTGCCTTTTTGGCTTTCTCGCGCAATTCATCCATCTTCTTTTGCTTCTCCGCCATCACCTCGCGCTGCGTCATGCGCTTGCCCTCATGCTCGATGGTTTCCGGCGCCCTTGCGGAAGTGCGCTCCACCCTGCGATGTCTGCCAAGGTTGGGGAAAAGGCCTCTGCCGCGCAGATGCACCAGACGCGACTCGGCGCTGTCGGATGAGGTGTGACTCGTTTCCATAAAATGGATGGGAAGAAGAATTGGAATAATTACACTTGCAACAGTTGATCTGCGACCGCCGCGTCATGCTCATGCTCCGCACGCTCATCGAACGCACGGCCCGCTTTCTTACACTTACCGATACATCGATCCGCATCATGCATGGCTGCATCGGTCTCGGCATCCAGCTGCGCCATCGCATCCGCAATCTTCGCATCCATCTCCGTATACTGTGCAAGGAGCGTATCGCAAGTTTCCTCCGTCAGTTGAGAGACCAGAGCAGCAAGCTCCGGATAAAAACGATCGGGAAGGTGCGTGAGATCCTTCAGTGCCGCCAAGAATGTCGTGTGGAAAGCTTGCATGTGTGTTTGGTTTGTTTCGCTCACCATCATACCCCTTTTTCTCATTTTCTGCAATGTCTACTCTTCTCCGGCAACCCCCTCCCGCAGCAAATCTGCCCCTTCACGAAGCTTTTCTATGCCTTTTTGAACGGAATCGGCCCTGCGGTCCAGCGCATCGACCCTCTCGATGACCGGCTGCGTCAGCGCATCGGCACGTTCCCGGATGGTCAGTACCTGCCCGCTGGCCGTCTCCCGCACATCCTCCGCCGTTTCACTGAGCAGTGTCTTCACGCTTCCCCAACTCAAAAGTGTGACGATAACCGCACCGGCAATAAACAGAAGAAACGGCATGGGAATCAGGAAAAGAGCTGTTCGAAGGATCCGTCCGCACGCTCCAGCGCCTGACGCAAAATGTCCACCTCCTCCTCTCGATGACACAGTGAGGAAGAAGCGTTCTGAATGCGATCCTGCTCTTCCTTCCGCAATTTGGCACCTTTGATGCCGTCCAGCGATGCGTGCAGAACGATGTACGCGTCGCACATGGGGCACTTGAGCTGCAATAAAACAAAATCATCACCTGTCAGTCGTACGGATGCCATATCGACGGGGATTTTTTCTCCGCATTGCGGACAGCGCATCTGATTGCGAATCCGCTGGATGATCAAATGGAGCGTGTGTGGGTCAAGTTCCATGCGCACACTGTAGCACCGACACACACATGCAACCAATCGAAGATACATGAAAAGAGAAGAAGATTGCCGTACACTGCCGTACTGATCTCCGCTCGTGCTTACGCTCCACACCCGCATCGCGCTCCTCACGCTGCTGCCCATCCTCCTGTGGGCATCGGTCCGCTTCACGCAAGAACAGAAGGCGAAGGATGCCCGGGACGAGCCCGTGCTCATCGGCATCGAGCACACGGGCAATGCCGCTCTCACACTGACGAGAACCGTTGATCGACGGCCGCAACTGTTTGATGTCACCAATGAGCGTTCGGAGACGATCCGCATCAGCCTGCCGGCGGAATGGGAACGCGGCGAAGTGCGGGGTGCCCCCCTGACATCCATCACCGCCGACGAAGCGATGTTTGGCTACCGACGTTGGCATCTGCCCGGTGGCGCCACTCTTTCCTTTCGTAATCCCCTCCCCGGTTCCGGCATGACGGTGCACAATCCCTCCGGTCTGCCGTTGCGATTACGCGTGGTGACGGTAGACCTCGGCGGCAATACGACGCAGCGTGCATCCTACCTGCTTTCAGATCAATCGATCACGCTGCCGTGAAGAGGGACGGGGGAAGAGTTATGAGTTATGAGTGACTAGTTACGAGTCCCGAAGTCCGAATCCCGAATCCCAAGTCCTTCATCCTTAGTCCTTCGTCCTTCGTCCTTAGTCCCTCGTTTTTCGTCCCCATGCTCTTCCTCCCCCTCACCTCCCCCCTCCTGCGCTCCGGCGACGACCTCGTCGCTTGTCTGCGCCTGCGGGAGAATGTGCGACCGGGGGATATCGTCGTGCTATCTTCAAAAGCGGTTGCGACTGTGGAAGGAGCGACCGTAGACCTTGCGACGATGCGCGTGACAGAAGAAGCCCGCGTGTGGAGTGAGACGACCAAACGCTCCCCCGCGTTCTGCCAAGCGGTGCTGGAAGAAACCAAGAGACTCAACGGAACCATTCTACGTGCCGTCCCGGGAGCGATGCTGACGGAAGTGCGCCCCGAAGGCATGACTCGCGGGACGATTCTGGTTGCGAATGCCGGATTGGATGAGTCGAATGTGCAACAAGGATATGCTGTGGGATGGCCGATCGATCCGATTGCGTCATTGCGAAGCATCAAGACTCTCCTTTCTTCCTCCATCCCCCGGCCCCTTCCTCCACCCTTCGGCTCTGCTCAGGGCAAGCGGGAGGAAGGGGGGGATCTGAAAAAGAAGCCACTGTCGCAGACAATCAAATTCTTTGCACGTGAAATGCGCAGCAATCCAACAGAAGCAGAAGAAGTATTTTGGAATGCAGTACGATACGATCAACTCAACGTTCGCGTTCGACGTCAGCATCCCATCGGAGGACGGATTCTTGACTTCTTCATCCCAAAACAGAAATTGGGCATTGAATTGGACGGCGCGTATCACACCAGAACAATTGCACAACGAACCGAGGATGCATTGCGAGATGCGTACCTGGCACAGGATCACAATGTGCAGGTTATTCGGTTTTCCAACGATGAGATCCTTACTGATCTTCCTGCTGTCCTTCGAGCTCTTCGCACCATCCTGGGAACCTCCCCCTCCTCCATCGGAGGAGGGGGCCGGGGGGTGGAGGAAAAGGGGGTGAATAATTTCGCTCTCCTCCTCTCCGACTCCTCCTGCACCCCCCGCCGCCGGGGTGTCACCGCCATCGCGCTGGCTGCGTGCGGGATCGATCCGCTCGTCAGCACCATCGGAACGAACGATCTCTTCGGCAGGCAGATGACCATCACCGTGGAAGCCGTCGCCGACCAACTGGCAACGGCAGCCAATGCGCTCATGGGCAACGCCGCGCAGTCGATCCCGGCAGTGATCATTCGCGATCACGGACTTCCGTTCTCGGATGTGTGCGGCTGGGTTCCTGGCATCGAGCCGGAGGAAGATTTGTTCGGGAGGTTGTAGGAAGGAGGTGGTAGGTGGTAGGTTGTGGGTGGAAAATTTGTACGTTTGTGGACTGATGATTTTTCGCAAAATGTATATTGCCCATGCGGAGAACACTACCCCCTACAACCTACAACCTACTCCCTCATCATGGTCCCCGACTACACCATCACCTGCACGCGAAAATTGTTGCTCGCGCGCAATGTCTACGAATTCGCCTTCACCAAGCCCAAGGAATTTTCGTTCAAAGCCGGCCAGTTCGTCCTGCTCGATGTGCCGCTCCTCGACGACCCGTCAGACATCCAGACGCGCGCGTACTCCCTCGCATCCGCACCGCACGAACGGGAAATTCTCTTCCTCATCAAACTCATTCCCGGCGGCCGCGCCAGTCGCTGGTTCGAGGAATCCGTCGGGCCCGGCTCCCAAGTTCGCATGCGCGGACCGTTCGGCGCGTTCGTGCTCCATCCGCACGCCCGCAAGGACATGCTCTTCATCGGAACGGGAAGCGGCATCGCTCCGTATCGCTCGCTGGTCCTCCATCTGCTGCAGAAAGAGAACAAACGCACCATCGATCTCCTCTTCGGCGTGCAGAGCGAACAAGATCTTTTCTGGCGTTCTCTGTTCCAGGACATCGCCCTGTCACATCCGAACTTTTCCCTGCACATCACGCTGAGTGAACCGAGCGACCTGTGGGAAGGTCACCGCGGCCGAGTGCAAGCGATTGCGCCGATCATCGCGCCGGACATCGCCAAACGCACCGTCTTCATCTGCGGTAATCCGGAGATGACGAAGGAGTTGAAAGAACTCTGTCTGAATGAATGGAAGGTGGAGAAGAAGGACTTGCATGTGGAAGGGTATATTTAGGTGACAATCCCTCTCTCCATTCCCTCACCCCTTCCCCTCTCCCTCCTCGCACCGCACGCCGCCCGGGAGAGGGGTGTCGGGATTCATATCTCTCCATGACGGAGGGGCACCGCCGCCACAGGGGGGTGCAGAGGCGTTGCTCAAAAATTCCAAGCAGTCAAACGATGCGATAGAGGGTTGTTCCGTCATGGTGTATCCCCACGAAGGCACGTCCGGAGGTGATTTGGCGGCGGCGCGCTTTCTTTGGTCCTTTCTTTTTGCGCAAAAAAGAAAGGACAATCCTCACAAATCTATTTACTCTGTTTCATCACATCGATAAACGAATCAAACAAATAATTCGCATCCTCCGGTCCGGGAGTGGCCTCCGGATGAAACTGCACGGAGAAAAATCTGCCTGACTCATGCATGATCCCTTCGACCGATCCGTCATTGGCATTCGTGAACCACACGCGCCATCCCGCGGGCAACTTGTCACTGACGGCAAAACCGTGATTCTGTGACGTAATCAGACATCGCTCGCCTCTCACCTCCATCCCCCTGCCCCTTCCTCCACCGGAGGAAGGGGGGACAGAGCCTGTCTCCCCCTCTCCCATGGAGAGGGGGTCGGGGGGAGAGGAAGAAACCTCCACGCACGGCTGGTTCATCCCCCGATGTCCGTACGGCAACTTGTACGTATCACCGCCGATGCCCAGTGCGAGGAGCTGATTGCCGAGGCAAATACCGAACGTCGGAATGTCCTGTTCGATTGCTTTCTTGATCTGCGCGATCGTCGCAGTGCAAGTTTTGGGGTTGCCGGGTCCGTTGCTGATGAGCACGCCGTCGATCGTTCCCTGATAGGAATCGAGATCGAAATCCCACGGCACGCGGATCACCGTCACGCCGCGCTTGAGAAAGCTGCGCAGGATGTTGCGCTTCATGCCGCAATCATAAGCGAGGACGACGGGAGTATTGGGTATTGAGTATGGAGTATTGAGGTCAGAAAAGGATGTGCCATCCGGGAAATAGACAATCGGTTCCTTGATGCTGACTTCTGCAACGAGATTTTGTCGATTGGGATCCGCAATGTCATTTTGCATTTTGAATTTTGCATTTTGCATTTCCTGGTCCTCTTGCACAATCCTCCCCAACATCACTCCTTCCTCCCGCAGCTTCTTCGTCAGCATCCGCGTGTCGATGCCCGTGATGCCCGGAATGCCGTGATGCTCCATCCAGCGCTGCAGGGAACTCACCGCCGCATGGTGACTGTACTCGTCACTCACTTGGGCCACGACAAGCCCACGTACCTGAATCTCCTCGCTCTCCAGATGCTGCGAAAAACCCCAAGAATTTTTCTCCTCGCTCGGCACGCCGTAGTTGCCGATCAGCGGATACGTCATCACCAATATCTGCCCCCGATAGCTGGGATCCGTCATGCTCTCCGGATAGCCGACCATCCCCGTGGCAAAGACGACTTCGCCGTCACTGTCCGTCGCGGCACCGAACGATTGGCCATTGAGCACCGTCCCGTCCGATAAAATGAGAGAAGCCATAGAAAGATCCCGCACAGGGTAGCGAGTCACAAAGCATCTGTCACGTACGCATGTGCACTACTTCTTTCGATCGATGATGTCCCACCCTTCAACGATGCCGTCACAGAGAAAGTCCTGGAGCAGCGTCGTATCATCCATCCGTTGCGCGGTGTTGAGCGCGGCATAATAGAACCTCTTCTTCTCGGGTCTGATGACAACCGGAGGGAAATTTTTGTGCAGAAGCATCGCATGCATGAGGAGCCGACCGATGCGTCCGTTGCCATCGGAGAACGGATGAATCTGTTCGAAACGCGCATGAACGGAAGCTACGTGTGCGACAGTATCTTCGGAACGATGGAGCTGCGTCATCAGTTCCCCCATGCGCTTGGGAACGGAAAGATAATTGGCTGTCGGCACATTCGACCCCACGATGCGCACGCCCTGTCGACGGTACGCCCCCGCATCCGGACGGATCCCATTCATGAGCATCCCGTGCAGTTTCAGCACCAACGGTTCATCGACGGATCGCTTGGAGGAAAGGTGTTCCAAAAGATGCAGCAACGCCGTCTGATGATTGCGGGCTTCCAGCTGCTCCGTGAATGTTTTATCCGGCAACGCGGCATTCTGAAAGAGGACGGCGGCGGTCTCTTCCTGCGTAAGCGTGCTGCCCTCGATGGAATTGGACGTATACGTGAGCACGAGGACAAACTGATCACGGACGTCAGGATGATCCATGATCATTTGCAGCACGGATGCATCCTTCTTTGCGCGCGCCATCAGCATGGCTTTCTTTGCCGTCAGTGCTTCTTCGGGGATGATCGTGAGGCCGGTGAGCTCCCGGTAGAGCGCGTCGATGCGTTCCTGCGCCTTCCTGCGGGGAACGGCTTTTCCGGTGCTCCATCGATTGAACGCAACGAACGAAACGCCCAACTGCTCTGCGAGAGCGGTTTGACTGAGGCCGGAGAGACGCCGGATGGTGTGGAGCTTCTGGGGGATGGTCATGACACGATGAAGGAAACTTTATAAAGTTTAGCAGAAAGCTGCTTCCTTATAAAGTTCTATTCAACTGCTCGATGCTCACGCCGCCACCGCACGTTCGTACCGGTCGAGGACGGAGGACATGGAAGCAAGCAGCTGCTGATCGGCATGCGCCTTCATGTTCATCCGATCCATGAGAGGCATACTGTCCGCCAATGCATGCTGCTGTTGCCAGAGCTGCACAAACCCGTCCTTCACCGCAATGAGCTGTGTCCAGAGGGGCGCTTTCTCCGGTGCGGCTTTGCAGAGGAGGCCGATCGTGTCGTATCGCCCTCTCAATATTGCGATATCGCGCGTCCACTGCTCCCTGTACATCCGTCCACGTTCACGAACATCCGCAATTTCCTGTTCCACTCTTTGCATTTCTTCCACCTTCCACTGATCCATTCGTGACTGCTGCTCTCTGCGTCCCCCATCCGTCGCGTCGATCACCCCTCTCTCATTGATGGGTCTCCCCGCGGCCTGCGCCTCCAGCAAATGCAACCGCGCGTTGATCTCCGATGCGGGGCGTGCTCGCGAAAGACCCTGCTCGGCGTTGATCATTTGAATGAGTTGGCGGCGCGCGTATACGGGACTGCGCTCCCTGAATTCATGTTGAACCCTCTGCTCCAGACGCTGTGTCCATGACAGTGGCGTACGTTCCCTTCGGGGAGGTCGCGGATGCACGATGATGATGCCACGAGGCTGCGGCGGCATGATGATCATCTGCTGCTGCTGTTGCTCCTGATTTCGACGCCAGTTCGCCCAATTTTGCGCGGCCGATTCAAAATACTGACGGTTCTCTCGGTAGCGATACGGCGCTTGATTGGGATTGCCGGTTCGTCTCTGCATATTTTCCAACGCCTGCTGCGCGATGGAGAAGCGCGTAACCGCCAGATTCTGATAGCGCTGCGCCTCCGTCTGCAGTTCCCGATACGTACGCATACGCTCCGGCGTCATCGGCAGTTGCTCGTTCATTTGTTGCTCCATGATGTTCGGCGTCAATTGTCCCATCCACTCCTGCGGACCCGTGGGCAGCTGACGGCACAGACGGGCTTCCATGAGATTCTCTTTGCGAGCCTGTGGAAAGGAGTGGTACAGCATCAGGCAGCGAGAGCAAACGGATCAGTTAACGATATTGCCGATTCACTCAAAACGGAATGCAGTGCCATGTCCTGCGTAATCTCCTCCATCGCCTCATCAAAGATCGCCAAGCATTCTTGGTAGTGTGCGAGCCTCTTCAGACGCTTTTCTTTGCTCTCCTCTTTGTACTTCTCCTCCAGGAGGGGAAGGTTCTTGCGCAGCAAATCCGGCTCAATCGCCTCCATGACGATGTCGTACATCGCGCCGATGTCGATCGCCTGCGCATCCGACGATGTCGTTTGTGCTGAGGTCATGGATGTGTGTGTACGGCTTGTATTGTAGCATAGGAAGATGTATTTGACAAATATACAATATATGATTATTATATCATTTGTTTCCTAATGTCCTTTCACACCACCGATGATCCCCCACGGATCCTGCTTCTATTGTGCCCGCAAGGGCACAGAGTAGGTCCGCTTGCGGCGTAGCAAGTGTGAAATGTTAGGGCAAAAGCCTCTCACCAATCTTGCTTTCGCTGTAATGGACGTATTCAGCGGAAGTAGGACCACGTGGGGGGGCGAGTTACAAACGCTTTTTTTTCTTTCGATCGCGTTTCTGAGGGATCCATGGTGGGTTTCAAAGAGATGCGGTCGACACACAATGGGAGACTGATCGATGATGAAGTATGTTATTGCGATCCTCGTGGTCGCCGTGTTCGTGGCTGAGGCGCAGGCACAGCGGGTTATTTATGATCCGCAAAGCTATTATGCTGCTGCGGTTCAGGCGCCGATCGTCGGCGACGTGATAGGAGGCGACCTCACGGTTGTCTCCAGTGGCGACCTCGCTGTGACGTTGGCGAACGGCGCAGTGCAACAGGCGATGCAGACAAATGCTGGCATGGCACAGATCGCCATGCAGCATCTCAATCGTCAGCCGGTCATTGTCTGCGTCCCCGGAAGCCGCTGCCAGCCCGGATACTGCGTCGCGGTGCAGCCGGCGCGACAAGCGCCGGTGATCGTCAACCGGCAGGCGCCGTGCCTGCCGCCACCACCTGCCCCCAATATGTATGTGTTCCCCGCTGGGGCGCACACGACGGTGATCAACCCACCGGGCATGGTCTTCAACAACAATGCCCCGGTGCAAAATTCTCCGCCTGTCACCCAGTATCAAGGCGGACAGTCGTCCGCCAACTGGAACGCTCCCCAGCAAACGGGGAGCCCGGTGACCCAGGGGCAGGGGGGGCAGCAACAAGCTCTCGGGCATCCGTGCCCGGGTTGCCCGCAATGCGCCCCGCCGGTGGCCCAGCCACCGGTGCAACAGCAACTCCCAGCTTTGCATCCCGCGACCTAGCAAGGTCGTGCGACAGTAAAGAAAAAGCGCGGAGACTCGTCCTCTCCGCATTTTTTGTGCCTATTTTTTGGCGTATGGCAGCCATTTCACATTATATTTGACATATAAATTTATAATGATATTATATGCGCATATGACTACCAACGCCCCCACGCTGAAGCCACAGATCGAATGTGCGAAACCTCTGTTCCCACAGGGACTCATTCAGAGTGCATTCGACATCGCGCAGGAACACGGCACAGTCGATGGCACCGGCAACCGTACCAAGCACACCATCAAAATTGCCGGAGCCAATGCTACCATTACCATCTGGAGCGAGGGACCGCAGAGCCCGGAACGCCGCACGTGCATCATCATCGATGGCACATACAAACGACAGCCATTTCATGCATCCGTTGTCTACGCCTATGGACTGCGCGGCCAAGAAATTGGCATCGAATCGGTGGAAGTAACGTTGAATGGAAAAACCGACAAAGTTGATCAGCCCAACGATGCACGCGAACGTAATGATCAAGAAACGGAATTTAGAACTGTCGCCGGAGATGAAACGGAAGCGGCGCTCTCCGCCATGCTGACAGACGCACTGCCGATCATCGCTGCAGAACATGCGCGTCTGGATGAACAAGAGATCCTCGAAAGAGCGAGCAAACTTATTTTGGCAAAACGTGAAATCGACAGATCACAATCGATAATGCGTCGACTTGCTGGGGGAATCCTCGGAATAAATGCAACAGTAAAGAAGATAACCGGACACGATCTGGAACACGATCCCCGTGATCCCTCCAAATTGATGGGTCAGAATGCAGCGGATCTCGGACGTTTCGCCGGCAAAGCGGCAATCTCGCGCGACCGAACACCGCTGCAACGAGTGGAACTTTCCGTGGATGATGATCTCAAGGTATACATCGATGAACCGCTGGATGTTCCTCAAGGTCAAAACACCTCATTAACAGTCACCATCAATGATCAAGAAGGCAAACTCATTGCGACGCTCGACTATGCCTACCCGTACTTGGCACAGATTCCTTTGCTACGTTCGATCGGTGCCTACGATGGTAATGTGTGGAGGGAAGGAAGAACGGAAGGAAATAAATCACCTTGGAACACACTCAGACTTCATGCCGATTTATACAATATGACTACTATTGAGGAAACGGTGCGACGTGTAGATGCAGCCATTCAAGCAAAACTGGAGGACTTGGTATCCACAAGAAGTCCTCAGAGAGCAACGAACCCCACAGCATCCGCAGAAGAAGCCACGCCACCCGTCGAAGCACCGGTGGCAGAAACCGTAGCACCAGCAGAGACCACGACTCCGCCAGTATCCGATGAAGAAGCGGCCAGAGTAGCAGCATTTCTACGGGGAGAAGGCGAGCTCTAAACCATCCCATCAAACCATAGAACCCAAGTAATAGATGCACAAACTGCATCTATTGCTGTTTTTGGTGTTAAATACTAACTTGACATAATAGCAATTTAGTTATAGGATTGTAGTTAGCTCCTTCAAAGCGTTGGCAGGTAGAAAAATCAAATTCTAGAAAGAAGTAAGGTGAAGTATGTCCGCGAATGAATTGGGTCTGTTGGTTGCGTTCGCTCTATTCGTTGTAGGTGCTGGGGTGATCATCACGGGTCTGATCAAGACGAAAAATGATGGACACCTTGAACCTCTGGTGTGGCTGATGGTTGGTGCTGCGGTGCTGGCTTGGGCAAGCTATCATCTCTGCAACGCAGCCGACTTCTTCGAATGGGTGCATCCTCTGGCTTGGGCAGTGAGCTTCATCGCCCTCCCCATACTGCTTGCGCTCGTTACGATGTTGATCGGATATGCCATCTACCAGGCGGCAACGATCGGAACGGACGTCGAATTTTTCGGTACGAAGGGGAAGTATGCGGGTGGCCGGCAGTGGGATTTTGTCCTCGTGCTTGTCGTCTTCATGTTTCTTTTCCTCGGTTTCACATTGGCGGCCTGTCGGGCTACATTGAAAGAAATCGTGGGCTTCGTCCCCAGTATCAACCAAGGCGAGCTTCGGCAAGTGGTCAGCCTGGCGAATGAGATTGACGCGATTCGACGTGACCTTGGAATGGAAAACGATCTCTTGGAAGCCAAACGTAACCCCTTTAGCATCCGCTTTCACGAAATCGATATCCAACCAGCAGAGCAAGCCAAATTCACCGCCAAGCTGAATGCGTTGTTGAACCCCCGTGGATACCTGTGTGATAAAGTAGTCTCCCTCCGGTACGAAGCCCCGCACAACGGGAATCACCGGACGGGGTATTGTCTCGTCACTGCATGTGTCCACAAGGCAAATGAACCCGCATGCTTGAGTGTCTTCCGGATGGCCGAACCCATCGGCGCCGGAGGAGTGAATCGATGGGCAAAGGATTGTTTTGAGGGAAAATTGGCAACGCTCCTGGAAGCGATGCGACAAGCGCAGGGATCCGATCCTGCAACTGCTCGTCACATCATTGAGGACGCGTTGAACGATATCCCAGTTGGCGGAGGGATTGACGACTTCGTCGTTGTCCCAACGCGGTAGAAATACCTGCCGACAACCCCCGAATTGATAATGTCATCGAAGGAGCCTTCGGATGACATGCATAGCACAACAAAGGCGCCAGTCGGCGTCGCTATGGAAACTCAATTCGGGGGTTTCGTCATGCCTTTCATTCCTTCATCATATTCGTTATTTCTTGCGCAAAGGATTCTGTCCCCAGCGATCCCGCTCTGAATCAGAAAGGATTTCCCACACTTTATACTTTTCGACTAACTCTTTCGGGTCAATAGCAATTATTTCGTACCCGGATGTCATTGCAACAGGTGTCACAGCCAATCCCATGGCGACCGCAAGTGCAGGATCATTCGGAGAGTAGTGCAACAATTCGCCTTCCACTTTCATCCAAAACTCCTTCCCTGCATACGCCGCCTTTGCTTCCGGTTGTATGGCTTTTATTTTTTCCGGTAACACAGCCTTCAAATACTCCTCCCCGATCTCCATCGTCGTCATTGCATTGAAGCGATCCAGCGGGATCTTCACAGGAGTCAAAAGTGACCCTCCCACTCCCGCCACTCCCCCTATCACAATCCCCACTTCCACCAAATCTCCCGTCCGCACGGCACTCAACCCTGCAAGACGCCCCATGTGTTCGTAGGATTCCAGTGCGGCTTTGCGTTCCAGGAATCTCCCCTGCTCTATCTCCACCTTCCCCTTCTTATCCGGCATCTCACTCAGCCGCAACGCATCGATGATGAATTGTCCCATCGTCTCATCCGCACTCGCATCCAATGCTTCCTTCATGCCCTCCGCACGCAGCTCGCAGTAGAGCCGCTGCGCATCCACGAAGACCCCGCCTTCTATCTCACGATCCCCGGCAGGCAGTTCATCGTAGGAGCCCATGGTGGTGAAGCGCATGCGCGCGTCCTCCACCTGACTCCCGCGCGGATCGCCGGGCTTGCATCCCTTCAGGAACATCACCGTGGAAAGTGCGTCACCAGTCTCCAACGCGATGCGTGCCTGCGAGGCGCGCTCCGGCGAAGGAGCACTGTCCGGTTCGCCCGTGGGGCCGAAGATCGCCGAGACGGAAGAAGTCTTGAGCCCCTTGGCCCGCAGATTATCGCGCACCATTTTCTGGAAAGCGGGATCCCACACGCGAAGACGCGCCTTCATGCCTGGCTGAAACGAGGTGCCCTCAGGAATATCCAGAAACTGCGCGATGTGCGCGATGGGAACGTCGAAGAGCATGTTGATCGCATCATTGGATGTGTTGATATCGTCGCGCAACTTCTCCTCGATGAACGTATTGACGATTGCTTGTCGACGAATAATGGTCTCGCGATCCGTCGTTTGCACCTCATCGGGCGCCAGCCAGTCAGGCATCGTGCCCTTGACCATATCCGCCGATTTGTCCGCCAACCGCTGCACGGGCGCCCAGGGGTTCTCCATCTTCATGAGAAACTTCGCGCCGAAGTAGTACGCCGCGATGCCCGCCGCCGCTCCCCGCGCCACTTTGGATTTTGCCAGCGCAAAGAGACCGATGATCGGAAGCGCGAGCCTGGCGAAGGGGGGCAGATCCCGCCAGATGGTGCCAAAGTTCTTGGCCTCCTTGCGCAGGTCCTTCTCGACGGCACCCATGAGGTCCGCCATCTTGCGACCACCCTCCACTATGGATTCATTGCGCCTGTGCGTGCCGATGCGCTCCTCTTCCAGAATGAGCTGCAGCGCCTCGGGGGGCAGCACGCCCAACTTGGCGGCACCCGTCAGAAAGGAACGATCGTGGGCGCTCACGACATCCTCGACGGAACGCACGGGTCCCGAAGCAGAAAGGTGCTCCAAATCATCCCGAACGAGGTTCGCTTGAAGATTTTCGAGCGGGCCCACTGGCGACGGACCGCCATTCGCGTAGTACCGATTGCGTAATCCCACTTGAGCGATCTGCTCCTCCGTGCTTCCGGCCACGACATCTTTGCCTGTCATGCCCTGCAATGCTCCTATAATGACCGCTTGATTGGTCGGATGTGTCATATAGTTCGCCGACTCTTCCTTGGAAAGTGTCAGCGCACCGAATGTTCCTTCGAACCCGGCCTGCGTGCCGCCGGGCAAGAGCTTCTCCGTTACGAAATCATGGAAGAGAATCTTCCGGGTCGGCAGATCCACCGACTGTAAGAGTCCCGCAGGTCCCGTGAGGAGCGTACTTTCCTGCAAGGTAATCGGCTCCTGGAACAGCAAAGGATCACCGAAGGCATCGATCCAGTGCGGGAGGCTCGTAAGTGCGGCGATCTGCGTCAGCGTGGGACGTTCGCCATTGGCAAGACAGTGTTCAAATCGATTCTGTAAAAATTCAAGAATATTTTTGGGAGCGTACTGCATGAATTCTCCCGCCTGCTGCATTTCCGCGTTCTTCAATTCTTCGCTGCGCGAATCTTTGTTCCATGCCCACAATAGCCCCTCCTTCATCTGTCCTCCTATGTTAATCCCTTTCTTCGTCAGCCACAGCGTCCAATCCGCCGCCACTTGTGTCCCTCGCTCCACCATACCGGGCATCGGGCCGGAGGACGGCGCTCGCATCTGTCCGCACAGACGACGTTCCGCGCTCGACCAAGCCGATGAGAAGTCAAACGATCGAATCATGCGACAGTCGTGGAATGAACGGCATCGTACTTTTCTTTCATCAATGCAGGAAGCTCGATCTTCATTTCTTCAATGATCGCTTGCGCCAACCCTCGGCACTCGGGATTCCCTTCAAAATCCGCGTAATCGGCAAACCATTGGATGAATGCATCCACGTCCTGCGATGCAACGATCGTCTCGCGCTCGGCATTGGCTTCGGCGGAAAGTCCAGCGAAGTACTCCGTCCAGAACGTCTGCGTCACCAGAACCTGCATCGCCTGCAGGAACTCGCTGTCTCCCTCCTGCGTCAAAGGAGGCAGTTCCATGGTCGCCTCGGCGATCATCGTCGTGAAGATGGCGGGGAAGCCGGTGGGAGAAAAGTCGAAGTCAGTCATGAGCTGGAAAGGAAGGGTCAGGCGGCAGTCGCGTAGGAAGTGGATTTTGATTTTTCTCCGGACACCGCTTTGTACGCCAGTGCGGCCAGACCGCCGACCAGAGGACCGCCGGCGAGGGATGCGAGTGCGAAGGTCGCGAGTGTTCCTTTGTTGCCTTTCGCGGTATTCGCCGTTTTCTTGACTCCTCCGGCAACGGCTCCGTACGCCGCCTTCGTTGGCTTGGCAATCACGTACTGCGACCCTAAGACCGCTCCACCCTTGCCCACCTTCCAACCCGTGCCCAAAACAGTCTTCGCTATGCGCCATCCCCGCTCGTGTCTTCCATTCACTTTCTTCGCGGCATCCTGGATGCGCTTGGCGTACCCGGCGGGCGGATCGCCCTGCAGCATCTCGAGAATCATCCGCATGTGCTCCGGTTTCGTCGGATCCTTTTTGATCGCTTCCGCCTGCTCGCCCGTGATGTTCTGCGCCGCACCGAAATCGCGAAGCAATAGAGAAGCATGCTTGCCGGTAATCGCCGCGATGATGCGTTTCATTTCATCGATCACCCGCTGCGTCTTCGGCAATCGCACCTTCGCGGGATCCTTCTTTTCTATGAACGCCTGCATTGTGTGGTAGGCAGTGAGGAGCTGCGGATACGTCGCACCTTCCCAATCCCGAAAATCTCGAGCTGCTCGCTCCGGAATGTATCGCTGTCGGATACCACAGGCGAGTGCAATATTCGCAAGCATGCGCCTATCCGTTGCTCCATCGAATATATTTAAAGTTCCTTGTTTGAATGTATTTGCAATGACATCCCCTACCGCCCTCCACCTTCCTCGCACCTCCGGCACCAGTTCATCCGCGATTTGATCGGTCATCGTCGCGGTCTGCCGGTCGAGGAGCATCTGACTGCGCAGGTACTGCGCCGCCTGCTGAGCTTCTGAGGGGCTACAGTGATGATACTGCTCGAAGTACTTGGCGATCACCGCATGTTGCGCGGCATCGCCGGTCAATGCAGTGCGCTTGCCGGCATCAATATCTTTGATTTGCTGTTCAAGCTTTGTAATTTCCTGCGTATGGTCCGCTCCCAGTAAATTTAGATCTGATAGATTTCTCACTTCATCAAGATACGTACTGATGCTGATATTCGGTTTGAATTGTGTTTCATCGACTCCTGTAATTTTATCACCCGTATATGTAAACATTTTTGTCAGATCTGTCTTGGAAGCATCATGCGTTATATTCATGACTTTCTGAGCGACTGATTGCAACGCGCCGAGCGTCTTTTGGTATTCCGCAATTTCCGCATTTGCATTGCGCACCTGCTCTTGAACCCATTGGACAGCAATAGCGGCCTGATTCTTGTCGATGACTCCGCCAATATTCAAGTCATATATCAGTCCGTAACCCATATCAATTCTCACTCCTGCAGCTCCAATGACAATCTTGCCAAGTTCTGCAGCCTGTTTAGACACAATATCCGTATTTTCTGCCCACGTATGTTTTGTGCTCGGCCAAGAAAGAGAACCAAGCTTCTCAATGAGTGCCAAGATATCCCGCTTGGATTTTGCTTCTTCAAGTTTTCGACTGACCTCTGACTTCTCTCCCGGCCCACCCAGCACACTCGCGATGTCTTTGTAACGCATGAGAATAGAAGATGCAAATGCAGCACTTCCCGAATTATCCGATCCGTCTCGCAGTATGCGGTTATACTGATGTTGTTCACGCAGCATGCGCTGGACATCCATCAATGAAATATTTTGTGTATTGTTAGGAGTTCCCGGCAAACGGTCTCGGCGTTGCATTTCTACAACTGATTGAGTGGCTAAATAGTAAGCCATGTTTGCGGGAATACGCTCATCGTGTCTAAGAGGGCTATTCACAATCCGAATACCTGCCTGTTCCAAGGTCATCCCTTTCAATGCATTAGCAAATGCAGCAGGATCATTTAAAGGCGGTGCCTCCACCCAAAATGTATTTCGCGTATCGATAATGATGCTAAATTTGCCATGCGCTGCAACTTTTACATTATCAATGAGAATTTCAAATTGTGACAAATTGAATGGATTCGGCGGATTCACAATATGCAGCGTTGCATGCCGCGTCATATCATCAAATATTTTTTTATCTAAACTTTGAAAGATTGCCTTCGAAACTTCCAAAGCTCTCATTTGTCTTTCAGGAATTACAGATGATCCGTTTGGTATACGCAATCGACCGCGCACTCGACGCAAAGCTTCATTAATGCTCGGCTCAAGCGAAGTGCGCAGTTCATCTGCATTGGCAATGCCATGACGAGTGGTATCAATCAATTGAAAAATCTGTTGCGATGCAGTTGCCGCAAGTGTTGCTGCATCTGCCATCCAATCTAAATTCAATCCCAGCTGATACTGCAGCAACATTTCATCCGTCGCATTCGCCGTCCTCCCCAAAATGTCCGCAGAAGGCTCGTCTAACAAATCCCCCACGGGAGTCGCCGATGCATCAGGTGTGTTTGTCATGGTTTCCCACCAGTGTACCACAAAATCACCATTGGGACAATCCGAGTGCAATATTCGCGCGCTTTACGCAGCTATTTTCGTTTCCTTCTCTGGTTTCTCGGCTTTCGCCGGTTTCTCTGCGGCCGGTGCCACCAATGAAGCGGGGGGAGCTACTGCAGGAGCTTCTTGCTGCGATGCGGTCGGTGCCGCACTGGATACACCACGCATCTGCAAAAATCTTGACTTCAGTGCCTGCCATGCAGAACCAAAACTTCGTTTTTGAATATCCGCCACAGTACGTGCAGGTGCTGCAGCAGACCAAATGGTCGTCACCGCAGCTTTGGGAGCCGGCGCATTATTCGGTGCATTGGTAGCCATAGAACGTGTGGGGGAAACAGTAGGAGCAGTGGTATTGACTGTAAATTCAGCATCAATAGGTTCACTATTCTCTCGCGGATTCGCCCTACGCTCCACTTCTCCTTCAAACACAAATGGGGCAACACCTTCCATCTGATCACGCCGTTCATCCGTTGTCGACGCAATGACATCACGTGTATGCGATCGTACTGCAGCATTCGGGTACCGCACAATCAACTGACGATTTTTCTTTGAATCATCAGGCAGCCGGGGAGTGAGAGAAGAAGGCATACATTGCTATTGTACTATTTTACATTCATTTGTCAATCCGTCTTCCTCCTCCACCCCCACCACACTCCCGCCACCACCGTGCAGAGAATCACGGAAAGGAGCAATTGCCATGGCACAGCATTGGGAACCGTGGAAAGGAGGATTCCATCATTTCCCGCCAGTTGTCCGGAAAGCTGCGCCCGAAGATCAGATTGCGAAGAAGGTGCATCGGGGACGGACCGCACATCGACGACGTATTTGGTTGCCAATCCAATGATGACCTTCTTTGCTGCGGATGCTTTCCTCTTGGCGGCAGGCTTGGGTGCGATAAAGCAGACGTTCGTTTCGCCGGGCGTCGGACGTTGCGTCACACAATGCTGATCCCCCACTAGCGCATACGACCATCCTTTCTTGATGGATGGAAACGCAATTGTGGCTGCGATGCGTCCGTCCGGTGAACGCAGCACCACGGAGTCACCGCTGTTATTGAACGCGATCTTACCGAGAACACTGCCGGTCAGGAGGTGATACGATTGCGCAGGTATCACCTGATCCATCTCTAAGAATATCGGCCTACTTCCCTTTCCCTCTTCATCATCGATCAGCCAACCTGCAAGAGGAATTGTTTGATCACAATGATTATACAGTTCCACCCACTCACCCTCGTCTTTCTGCGGCGATGGGTAGATTTCCGACACAGTGATGCAATGCGGATAGTGATCGCGCTTCAAGACGTACGCTCGTTCCAGCACAGAAGACGATGCGAGCAAATCACCATCGTGGAAGACGGCGCGAAAGCGCATCGGTCCGTCGCGTGTCACAGCGCCGCCTATGTACGTCATCCACAATCCCGGCAAGATTTCACGTTCGATGCGTGCGGGAGTGTTGGTCACAATCTCAAGCACCGCCCCCTGTTCGACCAATCCCGATTCCGGCCCCACCGTCAGCCGCACACCTTCCCGCTCCACGATATCCCGTACACGTTCTCTCTCTTGAAGAGCATCAATATGCAGCGTGGTCTCCGCATTGCGCCAGATACCCCGCTTCTCCTTCCTCGCTTCCGCCTCGTACACGACGTATTCCCTGCGCTGAGAAAGCGTTTCTCTGCCGGGGACATGTGCCAATCCCATGCGAAGCAGTAGCGGATACAGCTCCGTACCATCCAAGTATATTCGTTCAATTTCCATACCATCCGCACTCATTTCTAGTTCAATTTTTTTATTTTCCATCAGGCTTTTTATCAATATTTCTCTTTCATAAATTATGGAAGTGTACACTCCGTCGTTTTCCGGGAGCAACAGGTCGCGCATCGTCCATGCATGTGCGGGACGCTCCCCGTTGCGTCTCCCCCGAAACACTCCGCTCCCCATATACGAAGCATGGTCCAAGGAGACGAGAGTAAGTTCCTCTCGCTTTACTGCGTGACCGGCTTTGGTGTTCGCCCATGCGAGCACCGATCGTGTATTGCCATTCGGATCGATCAAACGAATCGCGCCATCCGTATTGCGCAATGTGATCATCGTGGAATCCAATGGAATGCGCACGGTATTACGCGGTCGAAATCCCGTGCCATGCACCGATACGCTCCTCCCATCCTGTGTTCGCAACTCCCAATTGCCAAACAGCCATTGAGAGCTGTCCGTGACATTGCGCAGTTCCACCCACTCCAACCCTTCATCCTTTCCTTTGGGATCGGGGAGCGCTGCAGAGATGACAACCGCGGTAGCTCCCGGCCACGGATCGCCGGCACGGAATTGATTGAGTGCACCGGGTGTGGGGCGGGGCGTCCAGAGCCACTCGCCGTCTTCCCGCAGTGCATAGGATTCTCCTTCCATTGCACTTTCAAAGGAAACATCCAGCAAGACTCCCGTTCCTCCGTTTGGCAGGGGCGCGATCAGTCGTACGCTATCTTTGCCATTATTGAGTGTGATCTTCGACTCACTGCGCGGCAGCAGCACGTACTCGCCGGGGAACAGAGAACGGTCTTGCAGGCGGAAAGGTTTGCTCCCGCCTTGTGCGTCATCGACGCTCCATCCGCAGAGGTCCACGAGTTGATCGGATACGTTATGCAGTTCGATCCATTCTCCCGCCGCTTCATCGCCGACGGGATCCGGCAGAAACTCCGTCACGGTCACGCCGGAGAAGAAGCGTGGAGTGCAGGAAGGTGCTGCTTTCTCCTCTTCATTTTTCTTGTTTTTTGCATCAACAGTGATCGTAACCGATTGTATCACTGTATTACCACAGTAATCTTGTATTGATACATTTATAGTCGTATGGCCGATTGAACGCATTGCATGGGACGGAGGATTGCATTTGTCGTAGAGGTACCCGTCCCCGAAGTTCCAACTGCACATTGCACCCGCCATCGATCCGCTCAGAGCCGTCAAGGACAGGTTGATCGTGGACACGGTTGCAGAGGGCGTGACACCTTCTATGGCAAACGTTGGGAGGAGAAGTGTGTTGAGACGACCGGGAGTCGGCACACACAGCGAGCGCGGTTCCTCCTCTCCCAATATTCGACCAAAAGAAATTCCTTCCGGCAGCGCGGGGTACGTCAGACGATCCACTATCTGAGCGTGATAGAGCAGTTCAACCGTCCCACCGGCATTGGGCAGCGTCAGCTTGGTGATGGATGCGGGGAGCTGCAAGGTCTGACCGGACCCCAGAAGCGACCCGGTTCCCGGTGGAAAGCGAAAGACACTCGTCCCGCGCGCAAGCGACCAACCATCCAGGAGTAGGGTGCCGCTCCCGCTGTTTTCTATCTCGATCCATTCCGCAGTATCTAGCCCCGGGGGATCCGGAAGTATTTCGCTGATTATTGGCTTATAGAAGGGCTCCATCTGAATAGTAGAACCTGAAGAATCTCCCGGATCTTCCTCCTCTTCCTCCGACTCCGTCACACTGTTTGCATAGCCCGGTGTCCCCAACACGGGAGAGCCCTCATCCAACCCCAGCGCTACCGTTGCCGTTCCCCAGTTTGCTTTGCTCGTACCCGGCTGCAAGCAGTCCATGCGCTCCATCGACGCTTTGCTGCCCCCCGAAGGATTGGCTCCGGCAAACGGTGCGCTTGAGCCGTCATCCACCTCGTCGATCAGCACTCCCAAGTCATCATAGAGGCGCAGCAACAGTTGTGTATTGGGCAGGCTCACGCTCGTCGTCACCAGCATCGACTCAACGGAGAGGCGCGAAACTTGCGCCGCGTAGTTGCTCACGATCCGAAACTCCCCCGCCGCGATGTCGTGCCCGGCAGTGAATGTGATCATGGTCTCTTCCGTACCGTTTTGCACCGATACGATCGACCAACCTTCCAGCGACAGTCGCGTCGCGCCGCTCCCGATTGCCGCTATCTCCAACCATTCGTCGGCGGTACTCACATCCGTCCCCATCCATTGAAGCTCGTTGATGCAGAGCGTCATCGACGGAGATGACGGCTCTTCCTCCACCGTTCCCATCGGTTCCTGCACGGATTCTTGAGGAAGAGGCAAAGTAGCGCCCGATGCTTGTGTTGCTCCTGCCTCCGATGGAGCAACGAACGGACCCAACGCCGCATCTTCTGCCTCCGATGCCGCTTCTGCGCTTTGCTCTTCTGCCGTGACGAGAAATTCCGTCTCTTCGCTCGCAGCATCCTCCGTCACCACAGCCGGCACTGATTCTTGTGCATCGACAATCATGGGAGCGAGGAGCTCCAGACACAAGATACTCAAGAGAACACTTTCGCGCATGCCTTCATGTCATACGCATTGCATGCAAAAAGGGAGGGCGCTCTGAAAAATTACACTTTGTGAACTGTCATACGTTGTGTGTGCAAGCCTCTTTAAGACGTTCTTTTCAGCAATGGAACGGCACGGAGGAGTCGTCGGGAATTGTAAAATCATACTTGTGAACCCCCGCAAGGTATTTTTGCATTGTGCCTGGCGTAATCAGCTTCCACATGCGTAAAAACGATACTCGCGTTGTCACCGAGTCCCTGCTATACTGCCGATCACTTCTCCGGCGGCGTTTGACTGCCATCCCCCATGCATCTGACCTTCCTCGTTCTCGGGCTGTTCACGGCACTGTTCCATGCCGCTCTTGCCGTATGCAAGCTGCCCCGTCGCGGCCTCGTCCCTTGCATCACCCGTCACCGGAGCTTCCTATCCGTCACTCCTCCTCCCTCCTATGGACTTCCTCACACAAGTACTCTGGCTCCTCTTGGGCGCCGCGGCAGGTACGCTCGGCGGTCGGGCGATCTTCAGTAAAGGCAAAGGTATCAGTCGCAGCCAGCAGGCGGAAATCGATCAGCAGAAGAAGCAACTGCAGGATCTTACGTTGCAGGTGAGCGAAGCCAAGGCACAGATAAAGGCCGCCGAAGCGGAAGCAAAAGCCTCGGCCAAGGAAATCATTTCCGAAGCCAAACTCCAGGCTGCGGATTTGGAAACACGCGCTCAAAAAGATATGGCACGCGTGGAGGAGAAGGAGAAAGTGCTCGATCAAAAAGTGCAGGAAGTGGAACGTCAACGCGAGAATCTGCACAAGAAGGAGGAGGAAGTCGGTGCCCTGCAGAGTGAATTGAAGGATGCGCAAAAGCAGCACCGTGACGCATTGGAGCAGGTGGCGAAACTCAACGAAGAACAAGCGAAGGAAGAGCTGAAAAGCGAACTGGAAGGGGAATTCTCCGGCTACTTCGCATCGCAGGTCAAAGCGATGAAGGAACGCATGATGGACGAAGCGGAGGATGCAGCCAAAGATTTGATGGCACAGGCGATGCAGCGCTATGCATCGGAAGTTGCAACGGAATCCACCGCCACCGTGGTGCAGCTGCCCAGCGACGATGTGAAAGGAAAGATCATCGGGAAGGAAGGCCGCAACATCAACGCGTTTGAAGCGGCGACCGGCGTCGACGTCATCATTGATGATACGCCCGGAGTCATCATCATTTCCGGTTACGATCTGGCGAGACGGTACGTCGCCAAGCTCGCGATGGAAAAACTGATTCAAGACGGCCGCATCCAACCGGCGCGCATCGAGGAAATCGTCGTCAAAATGAAGGAGCAGGTCGGCAAGATGATGCTGGAATTCGGCAAGCGTGCGACGGAGGAACTGGGCATCACGGGGTACTCGCAAGATCTGCTCAAAATTATCGGACGACTGCGCTTCCGCACCAGCTACGGACAGAATGTCTTGAAGCACTCCGTGGAAATGGCGCACATCGGTCGTATGCTGGCCGAGGAAATCGGTGCCAATGCGATCACGGTCACGGAAGCGTGTCTCCTCCACGATATCGGGAAAGCTCTGGATCATGAAGTCGCCGGAACGCACGTGGAGATCGGCGTGGAAATTTTGAAGCGGTACAAAATTCGACCGGAAGTCATTCACTGCGTGGCGGCGCACCACGAGGACATCCCGATGGAAACGCCGGAAGCCTTCGTCGTGGCCGCAGCCGATGCCATTTCCGGCGCACGACCGGGCGCGCGCAGAGAGTCCATTGAAGAATATTTCAAGCGACTCCGCGAACTGGAAGAAGTTGCCAAAGGATTCGAAGGCGTCTCGCGCGCATTCGCCCTCTCCGCCGGACGCGAAGTGCGCATCTATGTGGATACGCAGAAGATCGACGACCTCGCACAGCTCAAGCTCGCCAAAGACATTGCGCAGAAGATCGAGAAGGAACTCACCTACCCGGGCGTCATCAAGGTGAACGTCATCCGGGAGAGGAGAATCGAAGAAATGGCGAAGTAGAGGGGAGGAAGGGGAGAAAAGGCAGAAAGGTAAGAAAGGTCATGGAACACTGCATGTTTCACGGGAACCGGCGAGCATGTAGTGCGATCTGCGTTGTTCGATCAAACCTTCCTGCATCAATTTATTGATCAAAGATAATAGCCAATCCTTGTGCTCCTCTGCATCCCAGTCCATGCAAATGTGACGACCGATTTCCCTTAACGTCCTCCCGGTGGATGCGTCCCGCAGCGCCTCGATGATGCGGCCACGGAAGATGCGATTGGGAATGAACCGAGAACCGACGAAACGACCGGGCTCTTGGATAAGTTTTGAGTTTTGAGTGATAAGTTTTGAGTGACTGTGCATACGAGCGAATGATCGAGGTGTTGTCTTCATCAGACCCTTCTGTGTCAACGGACACATCTCCCACTTGGGATGATTCTTCGTCTGAATGAGGGAACCGAAATCCATGAGAGCGGCGTGCCAGTTGGCCGTATCTCTTCCTCTCCCCCCGACCCCCTCTCCACTGGAGAGGGGGAGATCCTCTCCCATGCGCGTCCCCCCTCCTCCCGCCTGCCTTGAGCGAAGTCGAAGGGTGGAGGAGAGGCTGGGGGTGGAGGATTGATCAAGCGCAACAGCCAGTACCTCCTCCGCCAATTTCAGCAATTCCCTGTCCCCCACCTTCCACGTACCGTTCGGCTCTTCCGGTCCGATGAACGTGCGATGCAGGATGCGACGGATATTCGTATCGATGCAGGGCGTCGGCAGGTTCCACGCAAAGTTTCGAATGGCCGCGGCAGTGTACGGCCCGATGCCCTTGATCCGGAGCAACGCAGGCAATTCCCGAGGGAAGACGCCGGCATACTCTTTGTGAATCGTCCGCACGGCATCCCTCAACCGCAACGCCCGGTTGTTGTAGCCCATCCCGCGCCACGCAAGGAGAACATCACGGTTCGAAGCTTGTGACAATTCTTTCATGGAGCCGAAACTTTCAATGAACTACCCCGCACTCTAAGTGCGGAGTATCGACGGAGTTAGAGATCGAACAGACTGAGTTGCTGCCGATGGATCTGCTTGTACTGTTTTCCTTGGTTTTGCACGTATTGTCTGATGACCTCTTCATTGCCGTGTCTGCCGACGGTATTCATGTAAAATCCGCTCGTCCAGAGATGACTTCCCCAGAGGATGTTCCTGATCTCCGGATGGAGTCTCAGAACCTCTTTCGCGGTGATGCTCTTTGTCGTTTTCACGATTTGCGTGGGAGCCATCATGGGAACGGTTTGGATGAGAAAGTGCACGTGATCCTCATCTGCTCCAATTTCAATGTAGCGCAGTTCGTAGCGCTGCTCAATTTCAAAGCAGATGTTTTTCAGGGTGATTTCCACCTCATCGGTAAATACCTTCTTGCGGTATTTAACAGGACAAACCAAATGGTAGAGGAGAAGAGTGACATTGTGACTCTTATGAATGTGCTTACTGTCAGTCATGGGAAGAGTCTACTCTGTTTCACGCGTAGCATCGCTCTCGAAGAGCGGGGTATTTACCCGACAGAATAAACAACACATATATATGACGCATCTCTCCATCGGTCTTCTCTGCGCTTTTCTCGCGGCTCTCTGTTGGGGATTCGGTGATTTCTTCATTCAGAAAGCGACGCGCACCATCGGGACATACCAGGCGCTCTTCTGCATAGGCGCACTCGGCTCCGTCGCTCTGCTGCCATTCGTCTCCTCCACGCTGCATGTGCTTTCCGGACACGATGTTCTGCTTCTGCTGCTGCTGGGAATCATCACCACCATCGCAGCCGTGTTCGATTTCGAAGCACTCAAGCGGGGAAAAATCGCCGTCGTAGAACCCGTGATCAGCCTGGAGCTTCCCCTCACCGTCGCACTGAGCATCTCCCTGGCCGGCGACATACTCACCGTCACACAGGGGGCACTCATCACTCTGGTGTTCATCGGCATCATTCTCACGATCACATCGCATCCGCAGTACACCTTCTCGGCACGGCTCTTCATCGAACGCGGTGCCATCATCGCGGCAGTCGGCGCGGTGGGGCTCGCATTGGTCAATACGCTGGTCGGTATCGCCAGTCGCGAAACGCTCCCTCTCCTGACCATCTGGTTCACCCATACGTTCGTGGCACTTACGAGCGCGATCGTGCTGCTCCTGCAAAGAGAATGGCCGTCGTTTCTCACGAACGTGCGACGGAACGCCGGTGTGACACTCGCACAGTCCGTCTTCGACAATGCGGGCTGGATCGCCTATGCCTTCGCCACCACCGTCCTCTCCATCGCCGTTGCCAACACCATCGCCGAAACGTACGTCATCCTTGCGGTCATACTGGGCATCGCGTTCAATGGCGAACGACTGCGGACATCGCAACACGTAGGAATCGCACTTGCGATCATCGGCGTACTGGCGCTCGCCGGCCTCTGATGCGGAGAGGAAATCCTTTTGCATTTGGCATTCCCCTTCTTCATCATGCCATGTGCTCCCCGCTCCCGCACCCGCGGAGTGGTGCATCTCCTTCCATGTCCGACTTCCCCGTTGATCTCCCGGCCGACATCGCCGCGATTGCCGCGGACTTGCAGATCAATCCGCAAGACGTGGAGGAGCACTTCGTGCGCGGAGGCGGGCCGGGCGGGCAGAAGATCAATAAGACGAACAGTGCGGTGCAGTTGCTCCATGGCCCCACGGGCATCGAGGTGAAGGTGCAGCGACACAGGGAGCAGAGCCTCAACCGCCTCAGCGCGTGGAAGCTCTTGATCTTGAACATCGAGGAACGGGAGAAAGGGGAACGCTCGCGTCTGCAACAGGAACAATTCAAAATTCGCAAACAAAAGCAGCGCCGCAGTACGCGCGCAAAGCAAAAGATGCTCGACGAAAAGCACCGCCGCGCACAGATCAAAGAAGAGCGGAGGAGTTGTGAACCGTGAGTTCCCAGAAACGAATAAACGAAATAACGAGATAACGAGCGTCGCCCCTACTCCCTACCACCTACAACCTACTCCCTACCCCCCAACCCCTACGCCGCTTTCCCCTGCTGCATCCTCTTGCTCAAGGTGCGCAGATAGGAAGCGGAAACTTTCATGGTCTTGAACGCGCCCGTCACGGGGTCATACACGCGCTTCTTTTGAATATTGGCCTTCCAAGCACGTCGGGTGGCACGCAGCGAGTGGCTCCGGGTATTGCCGAAGGCGGTTTTCTTGCCGGTTTTGGCGCAGATGCGAGCCATGGAAGTTGCGAGAAAGTACCAGAGAGCAGAGGTGGAGTCAAACGATCTTCGTGGGAAGCCGGAGCCCTTATTGGGCATCCACCGCCTCCTTACACTTCTCCCAACGGGGATCATCCTCGGTATCCTGCAGAAATTCACCGTTGGTGTAGGGGAAACATGCGTCGGCGAAGGCGGTTTTCAGAACACGATCGAGGACCAAGTTGCACGGACGATGGATGCAGGTCCGGCGGAGAAAGGAAGCGTAGCGGAGGACGAACGCACGAAGACCGTCCTGATCTCGCGCCAGGCGCGCAATGCGGCCGACGGAATCCTGCAGCGGAGCAAGCGCTTCGTGCACCTCGCGCTGCGGATCGACCGTGCGTACGAAGAGCGGCGACTCCCGGGTGCTCTGCAATCTGCTGACGGAGCGGAGAAAATCACGCAAGGACTGGCGAATGGCGGTGAGAAAACCTGTCTTCTCCTCCTCTTCCCGTTGCGACTTCACCGCTTCGTTGCCCGGACCGAATTCCGCGGACGTCTTCAGATCATCCTTGAACGTGCGGGAGACTTCTTGCGCAGCGCGCTCGCCGAGGAACTCATTGAGAATGGCGAACTGATCTTTTTCCAGCGAAAACGGTCCGCGCAACGCATGCGTCGGCGGAAGACCCCGGGTGTTCTCCATGCAGAGCCCCGCTCCTTCGCAATCGGTGTCATCCAGACAACGACGTATGCGATTCTCCGCGCAGACACCCTCGGGGAACGCGCATGATTCGGCGCCGGCGGCCGTGCACTCGTCATCCGTCATACAGCGCACGCTGTGATCCCCTCTGCACACGCCGCCGTTCCATCCGCATCCGAACGCGTTCAGGTGCACGCGCTCCGACGGAGGCGGCGGGAGGGGAGACTCGCGTCCGAAGACGGCATCGATCTCCTGCTGGATGGTCAAAAATTCCCGGGCCGCGTCCCGATACGCGTCCACCTGTTCCTCGATGATGCGCTGCGCCTCCCACTCGGAACGCAGCGACCCCAAAAGCGGCGCGAACGTCGTGAACGGTTCCATCGTCTCGGCGTCGCACCCAAAACCGACGGGGAAGGCCGGCGCATAATCGGCATCATACGGACAGAGCGGCTCCGCCGGAGCGGAGGATGATGCGCTGGCCGCACTGAGGGCGACGGGGGAATCAAAATCATCGTACTGGTGCCAGGTCACATCTTCATAGAGCGGATCGGAGGCGCCGGTCGCCAGATGGAACGTGCGCTCATTGAGAAATGTCAGAAGCCTTTGGAGCACCAGGATCCCCGAGATCGATCCGCGCTCGAACTGTCGCTCCATGGCGGTACGCACTTCGTCCATGGCGCACTCCAGCAGAAGCAGATCTGTATGCAGGCAGGCGGTGTGCTGCGTCAATCCCTGCTGCCGGAGCGTCAGGCGCAGATCGGCCTCCAGGAGACTCTCCCACGCCGACTGGATGCTGAGCGCCCAATCCGGCAGGTACATGCCAAAATCCTGCTGGGTCTGCATGGTATCCGCCAGGGCGATGCCGTTTTGCGCGCGGAGAAGCACTTCCTGGGTGTAGTGCGTCGAAACGGGGACAATCAGTCCCAATTCCCAGTTCTCGTACAGCTGTGCGCACTCCGTCTGCGCGAATGCCGCCGTGGGAAGGAGCAAGACCAGTGCCGATGCGAGCGAGAGACGCATCATCATGGACGGACGGGAGCGGGAAGACCTGGACTGATGGGGCACATCTGCGTGGGGAAACTGATCGTCGTCATGTCCGCAAGCAGGTCCGCGGCGGTGCGCAGAAGCAGCGCGAACGATCGGCTCGATTCCTCCAGGTAACGGGCATAGAGCGCCGTGCCCGCCCGCGCGCCCAATGCGGGCGACAGGGAGAGAAGATCCGTGTCCGTCTCCTGCTGTTCCTTGGTCTGCTGCAAGAGTCCCCAGGCCGCCTCCCATCCGATGCCTTGCTCGAAGCTGAGCCGCCGCTGCGCGGAAAGCGCGCAGAGAATGGGAGGAGTGCGAGGCGGCATGCCCTGTGCCTGGCAGAGAGCGGTTTCCATGGTGCGCAGGAGCAGCTCCGGCCGGTAGGAGGGGAAGCGCGTGAGGGTGAGAGGAGGTTGCATCAGAAGCGCACCGAGCGGCGTACCCGTGAACGGATCGTCCCAGGGCGCGACGGAATCCGCCACGACGGAGGGCGTGCGTCCGGGAAGCACGCGGTGACGTTCCAGCGATTGTTCGACGCACTGACCGATGAAGCAGAGGTGGCTGCCGATGCGGCTGTCGTAGCGACTCACGCTCTCCGGGTCGCAGACAGCGGTACCGGCATCGATCGCTTCGGCAAATCCCGCCGCGCGCGGATCGGTGATCGTTGTCTTCCCATCCACCCGTGTCACCAGACTGCTGCACGTCGCAGGCACTTGTGCGGGATTATCCGCCAGATGAAACATCTTCTGCACAAAAGCCTCCGGATACGCACGCGAGAGATAACACCCCTTCCCTCCCTCTCGCTGCCTGCAGGTGCTGTCCGTCCATACCTCCGCGCACGTTTCGGCGTTGAGAGGAATACCGTCCATGCTGCCGCCCGCCGCTGCAAACACACCGTCGCGCTCCATCAGATCGCACTGCGCGCGGTACGCGGTCCCCTCATGCTCGCAGCAGAGGACATCATTGGACTCTCGGATCGCCGCCGCAACTTCCGATGACGCTCCCGCGGGAATCTCCCGGTACACCGTCGTGCCGGGAGGCAGGCCGCAGTAGTACTGCGCGTGGACCAATTCGTGGTACAGCAAGTACGTGTTGTTGATGTCGGGTGACTGCTCCATCAAACAAATATTCACCGTTCCGTCCGCTCCTTTGCCGTACGTGATGGCACTGTTATTCGCAGGAACGGAACACCCGGGCGCACATTGAATGTTCAACTGACACGTATGCTGCACGGCATCCGAAGAGGAAGCCTCCGGATGGAGGTACGGTATCTCCCGGCACACATCCGCTCCCGCCGCCGTAAAACGACTCTCATCCGCCGGCATCACGCACCCATTCGCCCTGCATCCCGTCGCATCGACGGAAGGACTGCCACCCTGCAGCGAACACTCCGTGGAATTGATCGTGCGCTTGCACTGCGCGCCCTCACCCGGCACGCAGCACCACATGGGATTGACGGGGGGTTCGGGACAACCGTTGGCTACGCATCCCGCGGGAGAGCCCGACGGTGAACCGCCCGCTTGCGTACAGGACACCGCCGAAGCCGCATATCTGCAACGATTCTCGTCCCGCATGCAACACCACTCGCCCTCCGGGGCACCGGACTGCTCGTCTTTGCACCACACCAAACTGATGGTATGGGGCGGGAGATCAGCCGGAGCCGGACAGCGTTCGGTGGCATCGGGCGGATCAATGGGGCGACAGAGGTACCCGCGCATCCCCGCGGGACTCGTGCAGAGACCGTCGCCGTCCACGGGCAGAGAAGGAGCCGTGGAGCCGCTCATGGCGTTCTTCACGGGTGCGGGCGGATAGGTGCCGCCGAGGATGGGCTGCTCTCCGTGCGTCAGAGAGGGCAGCACGGGTTCCAGCGGAACGTGCCACTGCAGACCGACGTCTCCCATTGGATGGATGCTGTCCGCGTCGATCCGCGCCCACAGGAGGATGTTGCCGGGAAGGAGATTCTGCAGCTCCTCCGGAAAAACGAGCAGCGCGGTTTCCCCGGATCGTAACGGAGGCGTGAAGAACCGGGGATCCGCCGCCGCCGCCAGCATCTCCTGCCAAACGGCGAGGAGCTTGCCCTCCAGATCGGGATCGTCGTCCCACCGATGAAAGAGGAACTGACGCTCGGTGCCGGGACCGCTATCGGAAAGCGTGTACGTATGAGGCGCCGGAAAACGCGGTGCGCGCTCATTGCGCACCAGCCGCACGCCGTACTGGTAACGCCACACGGCGGCCACCCGTTCCTCCCCATCCAACGTGGTAAGTGCGGAACCGACGTCACCGAGGAGTTGCCGGTACAGGGCAGGATTTGCCTTGATGCGCGGCGCGAGGGACGTCACCCGCACCATCGTTCCGCTCTGACTGGTGGCGACCGCTCCGCCCCCGGCTCCCCATATGTTCAGGATGCCTCGCAAATCCGCGGCTACCTGCGCGGAGCGACCGGGCAGATCGGAAATCGGCAATTCGTACCCGGAGGCTTCCGCCTGCAACAGACGACCGAGCTTGCGCACCCGCATCTCATCGGAGGCGAGGCGCCGGACCCTCTCGACGATCGTCAGACAATCCAGCCGATTGGCGGGTCCCTCATGCCCTTCCAGCCGTCCGCAGACATCGGTCCATTCATCACGCAGGATAGCGGAGATATCGGCTTCCTTGGGCACGCGTCGCTCGACATCGGCGGGAGCAATGCCCTCCGACAATAACTGCTTCCGGAAGATCGCACGAATGTACGCCGTCACTTCCGGATCGAGACCGGGAACGGAAATCTCCCGCTCCACGATCGTCTTCATCTGATCGTATAAGAGTCCGCCCGATCCCGCGGAGGCAGCCGTGGGCAGGAGGAGCAAGCCGATGAGAACGGGGAGAATGCGACGCATGGAAATCAATCGGCGAGATCGCGAAGGGAGCCGCGTGCGTCCCAGCTTCGCGGCAGACAGGCGGTGGCTTCGGCGGCCAGACCGAGCACGTTGCGCAGATCCAAGGACGTGCGTTTCAGGCATTCGGTGCCGTAGGAGAGCGGCCGCAGACGGTCGAAGCCCGAGACGATGAGCAGCGTGCGTTCCAACGCGGGTTTCGCCACGGTGAGTTCGCGCGTAATCAGCGTATTCTCCGCCTCGAGCCGCACGCTGCGCGCTCCGACATCGGCACCGGACAACGACTTGGACCAGCGTACATCCTTCCATTCATTGAAGGAGCACTCGTAGATCCGCAAAAATTCCAGCAGCACCGTCGTCAGTTCCGATTCGCTGAGAGAATCCGCGCGGGACTTCCACGCCGGCAGCGAACGAGCAAGCTCGCGCAATTCTTCGGTTGCTTCCTCCACCCGGATGGTCTCCGAAGCGGTGCACTGCAGCGGCACCTCCGCGATGCCACCCATCTGACGCAGATGCGCGTCCACCGCCTGCGCGACGGTACGATGGTACATCTCGGGCCACGCGGAAAGCGGCAGAGATGCAAACGGGGAACCGACTGCGGTGCACGCAGCCAGGTGCGCGGACTGATCGGCCTCTCGCCGACCCTCTCCCGCGCACGAGGCGAGCAGCAGGCACAGCAGTGCCAATGTCATCGGCGAGCCGACGGAGCGGGAGCGGTCACTCATCACACTGAGAGAGGAAGCAGGGGAGATGATCGAGCGATCCGAGCATGCGGAGCGCCTGCCACAGAGGCTGCAGGAGCGGCAGACGTACGTCGGCGAGGAACCCCTCGAAGCCGCCGCCAAACTGCAACACGGACCGGTAAGCGCCGTCATACGCGATGAGCAGGTGCAGGAGTCGTCCTTCACGCTCCATGATGGAATCCACCGTACCCGCGCACGTTCCAAACCCGATATCGTTGAGATCCCGCGGCGTGCAACTTACAAGCGGTGCAGCGGTCACGGGCAGACATCCCTCCACTTGCACCGTGATCGTCGCGGGCGATTCGGGAGACTCGGGAGACTCGGGAGACTCGGGTGACTCGCGCACGCGACTCAGTTCACACACGGATCGCAGCCTGCACTGCAGTGCCCGCAACGACTGCAGTATCGGCGGGAGCAGATCGGACGTGGGTGTGCGCCGCTGTTCGAGCAATCCCCGCCGGGGCGGCACGTCCGCACGTTCATCCATCAATGCATCTCCCCACGTCGTCTCTGCAAATCCTTCAGCCAGCGATCGCCAGGAGCCGGTACCTGTTTTCATCCAGAGACGAAAATCGGTATCCGTGCGCGTACTGCCGATGGGGAGATCCGCGGATGCCTTCTGCCCGAAGAGGACGCTGCGGTACAGCCGCTGCTCCCGGTCCATCAGACGGTAGACGTCTCCGGTGCACGACCGGTTGAGCGTGTCTTGCGCGGATGCGGAAGGAGAAAGAACCATCTGCGATAGCACGACAACGATGCAGAGGAAGCCGGTGCGGACGACGGCAATGTTCACGGGGAGGTCGGAGCGGAAGAGGGAACGGAGGACGGCGGAGTCAGATCGATGGGACGGGGCACGTCGTAGACGGGGAGGATCTCCTCCAGGGGGAATGCCGTGCGCGGGAATGCCCCCGGCTGCCGCGTACCGATGGGCTGAGGAAGCGTTGCATCACGTACGGCCTTCCGCATCTGCTCCGCACCGTCCTCCCACTCTGCCGGCCCCAGAATCTCCCAACGGAGTCGCGGGGCGTCCGCCTCGGGATGGAGCGGAGGACAGACATCGTTCTCCGGCGGGCAGGGAACGAACACCTGTTCCGAGCCGATGGAACGGTAGTCCTCCTGCAACTGCACATCGGGGCGGGACGCGATGCGCGTGATGCGCTCGATGAGATCCATCTCGACGTGCTGACAGAGCGCGTCATCCCAATCGGCGCACTGCAGATGATTCTTGCGCCACAGATGACTGCCCTCCACGTCGACCTGCGCATCACGTTCCTCCGGACGCAGCGGCCCAATACTCTCCCAGAACAAGCGCGTTCTCTCATCCATGCCCGTCACGAGGGCCCCCATCCGGTCGATGCTTGCGAGCAGTGGATCGAGCTGCGGACCCAGGGCCGGCGGAAAATCGGGGGCCGGCGGCACCGGCGCGTTTGCGGCGGAGGGAGGATCGGGCAGGGCGGCGGCGGCCAATCGCACCGCATCGAGAATGGGCTGTATGGGAGGCAGCTGCGGAAGGGGATCCGTGAGTCCATGCGGCTTCGTGATCGCGGGAGGTGCGGGCAAATCGGTGATGCGGATCTGGACGGGCTTGAGGACGGGGAGACGGAGAGACCCCGTGGAGAAGGAGAGGACGGAGAGATCGACGATGAGATCTTCCGGTCGCGGCACCGTCAGAGAGGGGAGCACGAGAGAGTAATCTTCCACCGTATTGCGCACGCTGCCGTCCTGCGCACGCGAAGACATCCATGTATCCAGCAGCGAGTAGATGGGCAACGTGAAGCGTTGGTTCATGCACCACGGTCGATTGCTGACGGATTGATAACGCTCCATGGTCTCCTGCACGGGACGCCAGCGCTCCTTCACCGCATCGGCGATGCTGCGCTGTTCGGCCAGAATGGCGCGGTAGGCATCGACGTGTGCACGCACCCACTCCTGCAACGGACGCGTCAACCCGCTCTGGAGCGCAAGGAGCTCGCCGGCATAGCGAGCCAGTTCGCCACGAAGCATCCGCACATCCTCGATGCGATCGGCGTAGGAAAACAGCGTCTCGCGCAGCGCCCGCACTTCGGCCGGCGCATCCTCGCAATTGCGTCTCCCCTCCCCCTGTCGCATCCACCACAGACACCAAGCCTCGGCCACGGCCCGAAACTCCACGGGAGACCCCAGCGGCACCACCACGGGTACCGGCTCCTCCTGCACGCGCAGAATGAGCGATCGCTCCAACGCCCGGAGCGCCGTTCCCAACGTATCCTCATCGGCATCGATCTGCACTTCGATGCGCTCTCCGCGTCGATCAACGATGTCGGCGGCGACCGTGGCCGCCGGCGAGAGGAGCGGATCGAAGGGGTCTGCGCCCAGCGCCCAGCCGGCCGGGAGAAGCAGGCGGATGACCGGACGATGCAGCAATGCGCTCACCTCCGCCTGCTGCTTCTGCCACCACGTCACGATGGTCCGCTCCACGGCGGTATCGTCGAAGGAACGGATCAGTCGGCTCTGTGCCAGCGGACGGGCACTGTCGAGTTGAGGGGGCGTTGTCTGCACCGCCTGATCGGGTGTCTGCAGGTACGCAGCCGAAAGGTCCCCGTCGTAATCGCGATGAAACACTTTTTCACTGAGCAGTGAAAATCCCGCTCCCAAGTTCAGATACCACAGATCCGTCTCCGCGTCGTAGGATGTATCGCGCGGCGGGGGGAGCGAATCGGGCAGATTGGATCCCTCGCCGTAACTGCCCTTGCCCTTCTGCGTCTCGCGCCTGTCGGCGACATCGATGTCGAGCACGCAGCGTCGATCTCTGCCGTGCGTCTGCCGTTTCTTGGGATCGAATTCATCGTAGAAACCATAGCAGGCGACGGGGATGGCCTCTTCCGCGGCTTGATCGTCCGCCGCCTGCGGCACGGGGTCACGAAAAAACGAGGCGACGTACCGACGGAAATAGGAAAAGTAGGGGCGGGGGGCGACGGGTCGCATATCGCGCTCTTGCGGAGCCGGCGTGGAAGTGGCGCATCCGGGATCTCCCGCCTTGCCGCATCGGCATTCGCTTCCGACGCACGCACGCGCGTTGGGTCCGCCCGTCAAATCACCCGGCATGCAGCTGCCCCCCTCGCGCACCGGCACGTCGGTGCACAGATAACGCATTCCCATTCCTCCTTCCGCACAGGTAAAGATCACATTTCCATCTGCATCCACAACAGGATCTCCCGCCGCATCCCGTATGACATCGAAAGCCAGACAATCCTCATACTGCCACTTGTTCAAGTACTCGCACATCGAAGCGCATGTCGGCGGCGAGAGGTCCGGCCGATCCCCGAATGTCATCGTCCCATCGGGAGCGACGTTCACCGTTTGTTCGGTGAAATCCTGAGACGCAAACGGAGCATCGGGAGGCAGGGGAATCGGCGGATCCCCCGCGGCAAGCCGCCACCGGCAGAGAGGGTCCCAGAAGTAGGGGTGTCCGAATTCCTTCACAACGTACTGGTGCGAAGGTTCATCCCATACATATTTGGGAATGCTGGAGAATCCTTGATCGCACGTCGTCACAAACCCCGTCGTCGCATCGGGAAACTGATAGTCCTCACTGCGCACCGCCATACCCGAGAGCAGTGCGCCGTCCCAATCGCCGCTGCGCCCCGGCACCCCCGTCACGGTGGCGATTTTCCCTTCCACGGATTGACTGAGATCCCATCCGCCGCACTGCGATGCTTCCAGATAGGAGGGGATCTCCTGCGTCGTCTGCCGACGCACCACAGCAAAATCCGCAGGCGTTTGATTCTCGATGACGTACGGCGCGCGCGCGGTGGCGATCGAAAGCGGCAGCATCAAGCCGACGGTCGGGAGCAGAAAGCGAACGCAACGCATGCGCGGCAAGTATAGGCGAAGCAGAAAGAACGTGTGTGCCGCGAATGCGCACCGCACACCGACCGCGTAATTTATCAATGCGATTTTCTGCATAACTCATGTGACATGGGTAGTCTCACGCTCCTTCAGTGACGAGTCCTGAGTGAGAAGTTTCCAGTTATGAGTTATGAGTTATGAGTTATGAGTTCCCAATCCCGAAGTCCCAATCCCGAATCCCTATCCTTCGTCCCTAATTTCTACCCTCCTCTCCCATATGTTCTCGCTCAATCGGGTGCAGCTCATCGGCTACCAGACCCAGCCCGTCACTCTCCGTCAGACACCCGGCGGCACCAGCGTCACCGATTTGAACCTCGTCGTGCCCGTCCGCTTTCGGGGCGATAACGGCCAGATGATCCACGGCAAGAGCTTCCACACCGTCACGGCCTGGGGCGGACTCGCGGACATCGTCGGACAATTTGTGAAACCCGGCGCGCAGATCTTCATCGCGGGACGCCTGCAAACCGATAGCTGGGAAGACGCATCCTCCGGTGAGAAGCGGAGCAAGACCAAGATCGTCGCCACCGACATGATTCTGCTGGATCCCAAAACGGGACAACTGCCGGAACCCGCGGGCGCGTCGCTCATCTCCGGCAACTGCAATCGCGCCGATATCCTCGGCAACGTGACGCGCGACCCGGAACTGCGCACCACCACGAACGGACAGAAAATCGTTTCGCTGGGCGTCGCCACCAACGACCGCTGGAAGGACAAGGCCACGGGTGAAATGAAGGAGAAATCGGAATTTCACAACATCGTGGTCTGGGGGGATCTCGCCGATGAAGTCTCGCGCTTCGCGAAGAAGGGAAACCGCGTGTTCGTCTCCGGCCGTGTGCAGACGCGAAGCTGGGAAACGCAGGCGGGAGCCAAGCGCACGACCACCGAGATCAACGCGGAGACGTTCTCCCTGCTGGGAACCAGGAATGCCGTCGCGGAAGAATCCATCCAGATGGACGGCGCGCCGCGTCCTTCCGCCGCAAACTCAATGCCCGCCCCTTTGGCAAACGGCGCGTTCGGCGAAGACCCCTCCCCGCAACTGCCTCCCATCCCCGCCGTGGAGTACGCCTCGGAAATCAAAGTGGAAGATTTGCCGTTTTGACGAGGGAGTAGGGAGTAGGTTTCTTGCAATGAATACTCCTTGGCCATGGGAACTGCCATTTCCTTTGACAGGAAACCCTCAAAGGCCGTTGACATGAAACTGTGTGTCAGGTAAAAAGGGGCAACTGAAATTTGCTTTATTTCTTTTTTATTTTATAAAGTATGGATTTACAGGCACACACCTTCACATTGACCGTAGGATGTGAGAACGGTCTCCACATGCGTCCCGCTCTTGCAATTTCCGAGGCCATACAACAATACGCTGAGACCATTATGATTCTATTGCACAAGCAAGGCGGAGGAAGTGCAAATGCACACAGTATGCTCGCAATACTCGCACTTGGCGCACCCCGGGGCATAGAACTCACATTGGAAGTGAGGAATGCGGATCACGAAACTGCCAATGAAATACACGGGAAAATCGCACGGTGTATGGGACATGTCGCCACCGCACTGTAAATCGAATATTCCTCTTGTGTACCTACTGCCTACCACCTACCACCTACTCACTAATACGCCCCTCCTCCCCGTAGAACCGCATCTCGATGTCCAGCGGTTCTTGGACGGTGCCACGCACGCGATCGATGATCGCCATCGCATCATCGAATGTTCCCTCCCCGGTATTTTCCAGAAAATTGGCATGCTTCTCCGTGATGCGCACGCCGCCGATGTGCAGTCCCCGTAATCCCGCGGCATCGATCAGCTGCCATGCGGGCGTCTTGCCGTGCGCCTTGAAGACCGATCCCGCGGTCTTGCGGTGCGGCTGCGTCCCGATGCGCTTCCGGAGGAGTTGCTCGATCGTCTCTTGTATCTGCGCGGGCTCTCCCCGCGGCACGCACAAGAGCGTTTCCCACACAATCGCACCCGCATACGCCGCTTCCTTGAAGACCGAATGACGGTACCCAAATCCGCACGCCTCCCGTGGCATCTCCTTCCATGCGCCGCTCTGAAACACCGTCACGCTCCGCACGAAAGAATCAATCCAAATGCCCGTGGGCCCCTGGCCTGCGTTACCGACGATCGCTCCGCCGACGGTTCCCGGGATGCCGGTGAGAGGGGAGAGATCGAGACCTTGCGCCGCGCAGTCATTGATGAGCATCGGCAGATTCTTTCCCGCTTGCACCGTCAGACATTTTGCATTTTGCCCGTCCGATCCGACTGTTGGCCGAGCGGGCATTTTGCATTTTGCATTCGTCTCCACCTCATCTGCACCGATTCTCACAACGACCGCATTGATCACCCCATCGGCAAAGATCGTATTCGACCCGCTGCCGAGTGCGATCAGCGGAATGTTTTCCTCCTGTGAAAACGCCCACGCCTGCTCCGCATCTTCCCGCGTTCGCACCTCTGCGAAAAAGCGCGCCGTTCCCCCGATGCGCATCGTCGTCTTGCCGGCGAGAGATACTCGTTCCTGTATCATCACAAGATACACAGTATACAGACGCTCACCACTAACCACTAACCACTCATCTCTCACTTCTTCGTCGACAGATACGACGCCGTACGCTCCATTGCTTCCAGAAATTTCTCACCTTTCGGAGCACTCTTCTGCACCTTAATCAGTACGAAGAGTAGCAGGAGCACGCCGAGGATGCTGCCGGCAACGATTGTGAGCTCACGCCACCCAAACGGCACTCCCGCGACAATCATACCCAGTTGCACCAGTGCCAGACCCAGAATACCGGCGAGCGCCCCGGCAATGAAGCTCACGAGCACCACGCCGCTGCGATTTTCCTGACTGTCCTGCGGCGCGGACGCAAGCGACGTGAGCAGTTCACTGGACACGACGATCGGGTCGCGCCCCCAGTGTTTGCAGAGCGGCAGCACTTTCTTCTGGAGCACCAATGTCACGAAATTCTGGAACGGCACGGCGGTCTTGCCTTCGATGACGGCGCGGCCGGTATCGGGCCGGACGTTGACTTCCAGTTCGGATGCGGTGGAGGTGTCCATGCGAAGGAGTGTACTACCCGCAATGCTTCCTTGCCACTCGTACCCGCCCCAGTGTCTCCTCCTTCCCCAGCGCCGCCGCGACTTCCACCGCGCCGGGGCTGTACTCGCGCCCGGTGAGGAGCGCGCGGAGCGGCCAGAGCAACTGACCGAGCTTCAGTCCTTCTCGTTCGATGGTAGCGCGGACATCCGCAAGAATACGTTCCGCAGTCCAATCGCTCTCGGGTACGGCCGTCAGCAACGCATCCATCAGCGCAAGCAAGCGCGGCAGCTCTTCTTTCGCCACCTTCTGCTTCGCATTGGCGAGCAGATCGACGGAGACAACCGGCCGCTCGTAGAAGAAGCCGAGCATGTCCGGCGCTTCCGGAAAGAACGTGATGCGCTCCTGGATGAGCGCGGCCAGCTGCGGAAAACGGGAATCGGTGTGTGCCGCGGGGTGGCGAGCAGCAACCAGCGGCAGGATGCGATCGGCGAATTCCTCTGCGGGAATGGCACGCATCCACTGCCCCTGCAGCCAATCGAGCTTGGTGAGATCAAACACGGCGCCCGCTTTCTGCACGCGATCCAAGCTGAAGGATGCGATGAGTTCGGAACGTGAAAATACCTCTTGGGTCGTACCGGGATTCCAGCCCAGCAACGCCAAAAAATTGAACAGCGCCTCCGGCAAATAGCCCTTCTGTACGTACTCCTCAACGGAAACGGACCCCTGCCGCTTGCTGAGCTTGGTCCTGTCGGCATTGAGCAGAAGCGGCACATGCGCGTAGCGCGGCGAATCCCAGCCAAACATCCGGAAGAGAAGCAAATGCTTGGGCAGACTGGAGAGCCACTCTTCCCCGCGGATGACGAGATCGATCTTCATGAGGTGATCGTCGACGACGTGCGCCAGGTGATAGGTGGGAAAGCCGTCGGATTTGAGGAGAATTTGATCCTCGACGGTGTGCAGCGGAAATGCCACTGTACCGCGAATGTCATCGTCAAAGCTGATCACGCGAGCACCGTCGATGTCCGATGGCGCCTGCATGCGGATGACGTGCGGTTCGCCCGCTTCAATGCGACGCCGCACTTCTTCCGCGGAAATCGTGTGCGCGTTCTTCATGCGCATCCGGACACCGGCGTTGTAGGACGGCGCTGGATTGCCGGCTTGCTGCTCTTCTTTTCGCATGCGATCGATCTCCTCGGGAGTATCAAAAGCGACGTAGGCGTGACCCGCCGCAAGCAACTGATCCACATACCGGCGATACAAGGCAAGGCGCTTGGATTGCCGATAGGGCCCGTACGCTCCACGCTCGATGGGAACGCCATTCTCCAGCATCACTCCTTCATCGGGGGTGATGCCCGCCCAGTGCAACACGTTCAACATTCCTTCAATCGCTCCCGGCACTTCGCGTTTCTGATCGGTATCCTCAACACGCACAAGAAATTCCCCCTGAGATTGCTTCGCGAGAAGGTACGCGTAAATCGCCGTGCGAAAATTGCCGACGTGCAGCGAGCCGGTGGGGGAGGGGGCAAAGCGGGTACGCATGATGGAGTATGGAGTATGCGGTATTGTGTATTGCGAGGAAAGGCGGAAATAGAAAAAGGGCGCCGAAGCGCCCATACCCAATACCCAATACCCAATACCCAATACCCAATACCCAATACCCAATACCCAATCCCTAATCCCGAACTTCCACCGTATACGTCAACGGCTCCGTCGGTCTGTCATTCGCATCGCGTTCCACTGCAGCAATGGCGTCCACCACGTCCATCCCTTCCGTCACCATGCCAAAGACGGTGTGCCTGCCCTGCAGCCACGGCGTGCTCTCGGCCTGCACAATGAAGAACTGGCTGCCGTTCGTATTCGGACCGCGATTGGCCATGGCAATCGCACCGCGCGCCATCGGAAGATCATTGGCTTCGTCTTCGAAACTCTCACCGAAGATGCTCGATCCGCCCGTGCCGTCGCCGTTGGGATCGCCGCCTTGAATCATGAAATCGGGAATCACGCGATGGAAGGTCAACCCGTCGTAGTAGCCCATGCGCGCGAGCACCACGAAGTTCGTGACGGTCTTGGGCGCTTTGTCGGCGTTGAGTTCCACGGTGATATCGCCTTTCGTCGTTTTCAGGACCACTGTCTGCATGCCGGAAAGGAGTTGGCCATCGAAGCCGGGAGGCGTGGGGTTCTGTGCATCGTTCGGATCAATCATCACGGAATCGGGGGAAGAAGAGGTATCGGTGGAATCGGTGGTGTCAGTGAAGGGTGTGGATGTGCAGCCGATGAGGAGAGCCAACGCAAAAAGCGGAATGAGGAATTTGTACCAAGAGTGCATAGTAGGCACAGGTTAGTGAGCGACGCGCGCCGATGCAATCCTTTGTGACAGAATTTTTGCGATGCGTCGAGCGGCTTCAGGATGGCTCAATGCGCGGATAAAAACCCCCATCTTCTCCCTAGTATTCGCATCATCGACCAAAGCGACGATCGTTGGAACAATCTCCGCATCCGCTCGCGACTGCGGAAGGTGAATGCACCCGCCGGAGAGAGCAGCCGTCTCGGCATTCTTCACCTGATGATCGCCGGCCAGCCCCGCGATGGGAACGAGGATGGCGGGAATGCCATGAGCCGCCAGTTCCCCGATGTTGCTTGCACCCGCACGGCTCACCGCCAGATCGGCGATGGCATAGAAGTGCGCCAGTTCGCCATACGCAAACTCCATGGAAACATATCCGGCTCGGACCCCGGCACCCTGCTTTCCTTTCCCCGTCAGATGAATGATGTCACAGTGCGGAAGCAACTGATCGATGTGCGTGATGACCGCGTCATTCAATGCCTGCGCCCCCTGACTCCCGCCGTACACGAGGAGGATCGGCTTCTTCCCGCTCAGTCCCGTGATGCGCAGTCCCTCCGCGCGTGACCCCCGTGTGATCTCCGGGCGAATGGGATTCCCCGTGAAGACAAGTTTTGAGTTTTGAGTTTTGAGTGTTGAGTCCCCGTCACTCATCACTTCCGTCGTCATCCCCACACACACCACATCCGCAATCCTCGCCACGATCCTGTTCGCCCTCCCCATCACCGCATCGGACTCATGCAGAACAATCGGAATCTTTCGCAGCCTCGCCGCCAGACAACAGGGCACGCTCACGGCGCCGCCTTTGCTGAAAACGATGTCGGGGCGGAATGTGCGCAGCATCCTCCGACTCTTCAGGAAGTTGCGGATGAATGTGATCGGCAGTGACACGGATCTTCGCGGCAACGGCAACACATCAAACATCACATGCTCCCGTTGCAGAAACAATCGATCCGCCTCCTGATCGACACACAAATAAAGCATCTCCGCTTCGGGGTGCAATTCCCCAAACGCACGCCCGACCGCCACCATCGGCGCAAGGTGCCCGCCGGATCCGCCGCTGACGAGGAGGAGACGCATGGAAGTGGAGTATAGCGGGATTTGGGATTCGAAAAGAGAACTTCGCTCCGTGACACACCGTGCAAAGCGTCATATCATCCTCATATGAATCCCTTAGGAAAGCCGCCGACGGTAGAAGAGCGGATGCTGCAATGGGAAAATGCAAGAGTGGAAGATCTGGTTATGTATCTTTCAATGGCATCAATAGATGAATTGAATGAAATGCTAAGATTCGCTGATGGCTTTCCCCCTTCACATATCGATGAAATTGAACAGCGGCAACGCGAATTAGAAGAGCAAGAAGCATCTGAAACACTTGCAGTCTGATGAATGCAGACATCTTGAATTTGGGAATTAGGAATTGGAAAATTGGATATTCGTTCTGCGTCATTATCCATTATTCATTCGCCCTTCATCCTTCCTGCCCTTCCTCACTTCCCCTATCCCCACAACCACCCGCTCTTCTGTCGGCGGGACTGAATACCCTGCGCGGCACGTCCTCGGCGTTCACTGATGGCGTTCTCGGTGGAATACGTGGAGATGTTGATGAGAATCCCCATGCCGATGAGTATGGACAGCAGTGACGAACCGCCCGAACTGATGAAGGGGAGCGTGAGGCCCGTGAGCGGGAAGAGTGAGAGATTGACGGCGATATTGAGGATGCTCTGGAACGCGATCCACGTCGTGATGCCCGCGGCCAGCAGGAAGCCGAAGCGATCGGGCGCCTCACGTGCGATTTTGAATCCGCGGATGATGAGAATGGCGTACATCGTGAGGATGATGAGCAGCCGAAAGAAGCCGAGTTCCTCCGCCATCGCGGAAAAGATCATGTCGGCCTGCACCTCCGGCAGGTAGCCGAACTTCTGAATGGACTTTCCATACCCCACGCCGAACGGCCCGCCGCTTCCCACCGCGATGAGCGCCTGGATGATCTGGTACCCGCCCTCCTCGCGAATGTTCTGATTATTGGGATCCATCATGAGCGTAAAGAACGCCCGAAAGCGATCGCGCACGTACTCCTGACTGAGGATCATCGGCAGACCCATCACGCCGGCAAGGGAAAAACCGATACACAGATGCAAAATATTGCCCCCCGCGATGAAGAACATGGTGGACGCGATGGTGGCAAGCACGAGAAAAGATCCCAAATCCGGCTGCACGGCGACGAGGAATGTGGAGAGAACGATGAGCGCGGCGAAGGGAAGGAATCCTTCCTGGAACGTACTGATGAGCGACTCGCGCTTCTGCAGCCACAGTGCGAGATAGAAGATGAGCGTGAGCTTCAGAAATTCCGACGGTTGCAGGGAAAAACCGAACACCTGCAGCCAGCTCTGCGCGGTCCCGTACTCGTTGCCGAGTCCCGGGATAAAGAGGAGGAGGAGCAAACCGATGGTCAGGGCAAAGAGGGGAAGCGCGAGCTTCTCCCACAGGCGGTAGGGCGTGAACATGGCGAGCGCCATTGCGCCAAAACCGATGAGCACGTGCAGGAAGCTGCGCCATAGGAAGAATGAGTTGCTCGGCGCATCCAGAACGCCACGCTCCGCCAATCGCTGGGTCAACTGATAGCTCTCAAACACGCTCACACTGGCGATCATGGCGAGCCCGAAGAGGGTCAGCCCGATCACGATGCCGAGGAGCAGTACGTCCATCCGACGGAACACAGCGAGGAGTATAGAGGAAATGAGAAATGCAAAATGAGAAATCAGAAATGATTTGGGAGGAATGATTCTCTGCTCCGTACATTCTCCTCCAGCACAACATTTTACATTTTACATTTTGCATTTAGCATTGGTGCGATGTATCTCTTCTCCCTCACCGCCCTCCTCGCCTTTCTCATAAGTTTTGCCTCCGCGGTGCTCGCAAACTCATTCCTCGTTGAACGCATCCCGATCCTCGGCGACTTCCTCGGACTGACACTCTCACAGAATCCCGGCATCGCCTTCGGCTGGAGATTCCCGCCTGTTATCCAGACTCTCCTCATTTTCGCAGCACTCGTCGTCGTGTGTGTCCTCGCGGTGCGCACGGTGCGGGAACGCACGCACGATCCTATCCGCACACAGGGAAGGTTGCGGCTGGCTGCGATCGGCTACGGGCTGATCATCGGCGGGGCACTGGGAAATATCGTGGATCGTCTGCCGCGCGGGCTTGTCACAGACTTCATCCAGGTGGGATCGTTCCCCGTCTTCAATGTCGCAGACAGCTGCATCACCGTCGGCGTGGCGTTTGTCCTTGCTGCAAGCATAAAATTGAATCATAATAGCAAAGATTGATGAGGCCCGGAGTTGGCCCCGTGCCCGATTGGCGTTAGGCTTGCTTGTCCTCCATGATTTACGCATCCGTTTTCATCGTCTCGCTGTCGGGGATCGCTCTCATCCTCAGCATCCGCCTGCTCCTGCGACAACGAACGGTCCGCCGATTCGTCCGGTCCATCCGCCAGCGCTTCGAATCCGCGGAAGACCGCGGCGTGCAACTCATCGAAGAAACACCCGTGCGCAAGCCGCGTAAAAACCCGCGCGCATCCGCCATCGAGATGCAGCAGGTGCGCACACTCGTGCACAGTGCGGAGAAAGCGGAAAAGCAGGGGAAGATCGATGAAGTGGAACGACTGCTCATTCAGGCACTCACCATCCACCCGCACGACACGGATGTCCGGGCGCAGCTCGCCAAGCTCTACCTGACGACGGAACGCGAGGGGAAGGCCGAGGCGATGTACCGCGAGCTCCTGCAGCAACGCGACGATGCGTCCTTTCACGCAAACCTCGGACTCGCGCTGTACCGTCAGACCAAGTACGAGGACGCGTGCTTTGCCTACCAAGAAGCGCTCAACCGGGACCCGAAGAACCCCGAGCGCTCCGCGGCACTGGGGCGCGCATGCATCGCCGCACGGAGATTCGAGGAAGCAATATCCCTTCTGGAAAAAGCGAGTCTCTTCCTCTCACGCGACACCGACATTCTGCACCTTTTGGCCGAGTGCTACCTGCAAATCGATCAGCGCGAAAAAGCCGAGGACGCCTACCGTCGCATCAACAGACTGGAACCGTACAATGAGGACGTGAAAGCGAAAATGCGGGAGATTCGGGAGGGGATGGAGGACGGAGGATCGGGGACGAAGGACTAGGGACGAAGGATTGGGATCTGGGAATAGCAGTGAGGGGATTTTCGTTATTTCGTTGATTCGTTATTTCGTGTAGTGTAACTATCCTTGTAGCAGAAACGAGATAATGAAGTAACGAAGCGCCTTCAATATTCGACGACCTCCACCGTGGTGTCGCCCTGCACCTGCGCCTGGCACCCGAGGCGCTCCGCATCTTCCGTCACACCCATGTTCTCCTCGCGGTCATTGCGGGGACTGAGATGATCCGCTCCTTCCTTCACCTTGCAAAGACACGTGGTGCAAAACCCGTTCCCCCCGCACGCATGTTCCATGACGATGTCGTGATCCAGCGCGATTTGGAGCAGCGTTTCGCCCTCCTTCCCTTCCACGGTGACGGGCTCGCCGTTGATGATGTACGTAACCTTAGGCATGAGGGAATGCTAAATGCAAAAAAGGGAAATGGGAAATAGAATAACAGATTAACAGAGTAACGGAATAACAGGAACGTACGTACTGTTACTCTGATCCCTGTTATTCTGTTATTCTCGTCCTGTTCTTCTCATTCCTGATACTCTCTCTCCATGCGCTGCTCCCGCTGCAAATCGCAGGATACGTCCGTCATCGACTCCCGCCTGACCGAGGAAGGCAGGTCCGTGCGTCGCCGACGAGAGTGCACGAACTGTCACTATCGCTTCACCACCTTCGAGCGACAGGAAATGACCTCGCTCATCGTGGTCAAACGGGACGGCACGCGCGAGCCCTACGCCCGGCCCAAGCTGGAACGGGGAATCTGGCTTTCCTGCACGAAGCGCCCGGTCACTCGCGAACAGCTGGACTCCCTGCTCTCGCGATTGGAGGAAGAGTGGGCGGCGGAAGGGCAGGAAGTCACCTCCGCGAAGATCGGCGAATCGGTGATGCTGGAACTCAAGAAACTCGATTCCGTGGCCTACATCCGCTTCGCCTCCGTTCATAGGGAATTCAAAGATGTGGAGGAGTTCAAGGAGGAGCTGGGGAAGATATTCCACAAATGAAGGCAGAAACGGCGAGAGGGGGGCAGAAAGGGCAGAAAGGTTGTATGATTCGTCCATGCAACGAAAACTGGATACAGGCTTTCGCAGGCTAATTGTGTGGCAAGAGGCCAAAAAGCTAACAATCAAAATATACGTTCTCACGAAAAAATTCCCATCGGAAGAACAATTTCATTTGGTAAGCCAACTGCGACGCGCATCCAGTTCTATCATGGCAAACATTGCTGAAGGTTCGGCCATGCCAACAAAATCCCATAGAAATGCGTATTATGTACGAGCTCGTGGATCAGTGGTAGAAGTGGATAATTTTACGGAACTCTGCAAAGATTTAGACCTGTTTTCGGAGAAGGAAGCTCTCGATATCACCGATCACTGCGCCCGCCTGAGCTATCTCCTTACACAATTGATCAAAAGTAGCTAACCTTTCTTTCCTTCCTCCCTTTTCTTACCTTTCTGCCCTTTCTCCCTTTTCTTACTTTCCTTCCCTCATGCTACGCTCCCATACCTGCGGTGAACTCCGTCCCGAGCACGTTGGTCAATCCGTCACCCTGTGCGGATGGGTCCACCGGCGGCGCGACCACGGCGGTCTCATCTTCATCGATCTCCGCGATCACTACGGCATCACGCAGGTGGTGATTCGGCCGGAACAAACGGACATTTTCAACGCAGCGGAACGCGTCCGCTCCGAATGGGTGCTGCAAGTGGAGGGAGTCGTGCAAAAGAGACAGGCGGGTGCGGAGCGAGAAGACAATCCCACGGGAGCCATCGAGCTCGATGTGAACACACTGACCGCCCTCAGCGAATCCGCCACGCCGCCGTTTGAAATCGATCAGGAGAAAGAGATCAACGAAGAGCTGCGTTTGAAGTACCGCTTCCTCGACCTGCGCCGTCCCCGCATGCAGGAGATCATGAGCAAGCGCGACAAGCTGATCACGCACATTCGGGAGTACATGCATCGAAATGAATTCACGGAGGTGCAGACGCCGATCCTCGCCAACTCCTCGCCGGAGGGCGCCCGCGATTACCTCGTTCCCAGCCGCCTCCACCCGGGACAGTTCTATGCGCTCCCGCAGGCTCCGCAGCAATTCAAGCAACTCCTCATGGTGGCGGGGCTGGATCGCTATTTTCAGATCGCCCCGTGCTTCCGCGACGAAGATCCGCGCGCCGATCGTCATCCGGGAGAATTCTATCAGCTCGATCTCGAAATGAGCTTCGTGGAGCAGGAGGATGTCTTCAAGGTTACCGAACCGCTGATGGTGGAACTGACGCACGCGTTCAGCGATAAGAAAGTGATGTGGGACCCGTTCCCGCGCATCAAGTGGCGCGATGCGCTGAACACCTACGGCTCCGATAAACCGGATCTCCGCTTCGAACTGAAGATACAAGACGTCTCAGACAGAGTGAAACAGTCGGGATTCTCCGTCTTCGCAAGCGCAGTGGAAGGGGGAGGAGTGGTGAAGGCGCTCGTCGTACCGGGGGGCGCATCCTTCACGCGCAAAGACATCGATGAACTCACGGAAACCGCCAAGGTCTACGGCGGGAAAGGCCTCGCGTACATAGTGATGAAAGACGGCCGGCCGCAATCGCCCATCGTCAAATTCCTCGGGGAGGATCTGTCGAAACAACTGATGGAGACGCTCGGGGCGAAGGAGGGTGACGCCGTGTTCTTCGCAGCGGACAAGTGGCTCACCGCCTGCGTCAGCCTCGGCCAAGTGCGCGCGCATGCCGCCCGCAAGCAGCGTCTCGACGATCCGAAAAAAGCGGCCTGGGCGTGGATCGTTGATTTTCCGATGTACGAGTGGAACGAAGAGGAGCAGAAGATCGACTTCTCGCATAACCCCTTCTCCATGCCGCAGGGGGGAATGGAAGCGCTGATGACGAAAGACCCGCTGGATATCATCGCTTTCCAGTACGACTTCGTCTGCAACGGCTTTGAGCTGACGAGCGGCGCCATCCGCAACCACCGACCCGACATCATGTACAAGGCATTCGAGATCGCGGGGTATCCGAAATCGGAGGTCGATCGTCGCTTCGGCGGCATGATCCGCGCCTTTGAGTACGGCGCTCCCCCGCACGGCGGCTGCGCACCCGGCATCGACCGTCTCATGATGGTGCTGTGGGAATGCCCCTCTATCCGCGACATCTACGCCTTCCCGAAGAACGGCAAAGCGCAGGATGTCTTAATGGGCGCCCCGTCGATGGTCTTCGACCGGCAACTCAAGGAACTGCACATCAAGGTGACGGATTGACCGACATCCATCGGTATACGCACATGCCGGCATGACGAAATGAAAAACGACGTTGCTGCTCTGCACGAAATACCTGGAACGAAAAAAGATTGTCGATTCTATTGACTGTAGATCATTATGCATATATATTCATTACGTACTATTTCTTTCCCATCCATTTTTATGCCAGCATTTGACGGAACAGGACCAAACGGCAACGGTCCGATGACCGGTTGGAGCAGGGGCATGTGTGCCAACAGAGGTTTCGGACCTCGATGGGGCGCCGGCCGCAGGGGTTTCTGCAACGTATTCGGCCGCCGCACTCCCCGCACGGACGACCGCGAGTGGATCGCGGAGGAAATTCAAGCGGTAACAGAGTACCTCGAAGACCTTCGCGCACAAGAAAAGGAACTCCATAAGACTTGAAGGTACGCATTACGGCCAAAGCAAACCATCGACGCAATACACATACTCTGTGTATTCCGATACTGTAGACGCATGGTACGCCCTCTCAAGCCTCGCACCATCGGTCGTTCACCCGGCGCAACGTACTTCAAACCGCGCGGCATACCGCTGCGCGCTCTGTCACATGTCATCCTGACACTGGATGAAGTGGAAGCGATGCGTCTGAGCGATATGAATGGAATGAACCAAACGGATGCAGCGAAGAGCATGGGCGTATCGCAGAGCACATTCCATCGCATTCTCGCAACCGCACACCACAAAACCGCCGACGCTCTCCTGAACGGCAAGGCAATGAAAATTGAAGGAGGATCAATCCTGCATGCATAAAAAAGGTAACTACCCCCTGATGCGGGGGGCGTCATGGCGATCCTGCCAAATCCATGACGTACGAGCTGAATGGTATGGTCGCCCCGTCGATGGTCTTCGACCGGCAACTCAAGGAACTGCACATCAAGGTGGTGGATTGACCGACCACCCCTTGGCAAAGCGGTGTACACGGATTACCATATGCCACTATGCAAAAAGTCCTCTTGCACGTTGATGACGATCCCGGGTGGCGAACAATACTTGCTGAATTAATTAATGATTTTGTTGGAGCTGACATTCAAGTTATGCCTGCAGCAACTGTGCAAGAAGGCATTGCGCAGTTTCATAAGTTATACGCTGAATCGGATGCGGGCCGGATACTCTTTACTGGCATCGTCCTCGACCTCTATCTTGATCAAGAATGTCGCACAACAACTGTACGAATATATGAAACAATTATTCGTACAGATCCTCAAATGGCGAATAAAGTTGTTGTTTGTTCAACTAACAATGCTCAAGACGTTGCAAGAGCATTCACTGGAGAAAATGTTGCGTGCCCGTTGACGATAATCAGTAAGTGGGAAGTGCAATCGCTCATCGCATTCATGAATAATCTGATTGCTGCACTCGAAACCTAGGTTGGACATTGGCATGATGATAAGAAGAACGACGTGACCGCTCTGCGCTCTGCATGCGAACAGCGGGGAATCATGCCTGCATGAGGAAATGCCCTCACGCTCATGAATCTACGCATCACTGTGGCAGACACGTAAAGACGTTCCGACGGAACGTATCGGTCAGACCGCCGCCCCCGTCAGCCCCTTGAGCAGCACGCCGATCGCGTACGCCACGCCGGTACTGAGGAAGCCGACGAGGAGAATTTCGACGATGCCGCGGATGCGACGTGCATTCGTGACGATGCTCCGTGTGATACCCAGCAGGAACAGTGCCGCAAAAACCGACAGGACGGCGACGAGAAACTGATGCACCCCGCCGAATCCCAGCACGTAGGGCAGCAGCGGAATGCTTCCGAAAAGTACGAAGGAGAGGAATGTCACGACGGCATGCAGCAACGGACGATCCGTCGTCTGCCGCAGGAGACCGTGCTCCTCCCGCATCATCGTCTCCACCCAGAGCGTGCGATTGCTCGTGAGGATGGCCGTGAGCGCATCAAGTGATTCCCCGACGATGCCCTGCTTCTGAAACGCCTCGCGCACCTCCTCTCGCTCCGCCTCGGGATGACTGTCAATTTCCTCCTCTTCCTCTCTGCGAATGCGCCGGTACTGATCTCGCTCGGCCTTGAGGGAGAGGTACGCTCCCGATGCCATCGACATCCCATCACCCACAAGATTGGCGAGACCCAGAATGACGATGACGTACGTCGGCATGGCGGCGCCCACCGTGCCCGCGACGATGGCGAACGTCGTGACGATGCCGTCATTGCCGCCGTACACGATGTCTTGGACGAAGGAACCCAATCGCAGACCGTGCGATTCGTCATGGTGTCCCCGGCCGGTGGGATGTTGCGTAACAACCATCATGACGACGGCGATGAAACGGATGATGAAGAGGATACGCCCCATTGGAACGACGCGATAATGGCATCGGCGATCGCATCCTGTCCGGCAAAATTGAGGAGCGTCACCCGGTCGTCTCGCACGAAGAACGCGTAGTATGCCGACGGCATATCCGGTGCCGTCTTTGGAAACACGGTATGGAGTTCTCCGCCGTCATGCACGACGGTTTGAAAGTCGCTTTCTTCAACGGAAGGCAGCAATGTTTCCCGCAAGAATGAGAGGAATGACACGTCCGCCGGCTTGCCGACGTCCTCCGCGTCAAACGTATCGATCATCATGCCGAATCCGTCCAGGGACGTCGGTCCCGCGTACGGCTGTCCTTTCGTCAGCGTCACGATCGGCGTACGTGATCCGTCCGCTGCAAACGCTTGCCAATTGACGGGCAGAGCGAGAGAAAACAATCCTTCCGCATGCGCAAAACGGCTGTACGCCACCTCCGCAGGTACGCTCGACGCGGAGGAAGATGTCACAGGGGACGAGGAGGCAATCGCCGGAGAGGACGCTGCCGCCGGAGAGGACGCTGCGCTCGACGATGATGCGGACGAAGCGATGAGCGCATCGTACGTCTGCGTGTCCCGCTGGAGATCGGGAACATGCAAACGATGGATCATATCCGCCATGTCACCGCGCGTCAGACGATGATCAAACGATGTGATGCTTAGGGGGAGAGCGTGTTGCAGTGCCAGAGCCTCCGTCGCCGCGCGGTACCACGGTTCCTGCACGGCGGATGAGGAAGATGATGCGGAGAGCAGACCGAATGCGCGCGCAAGCACGGCGGCGGCTTCCGCAAAATTAATGTCCGTTTCAGGCCGGAACGTACCGTCGGGATGCCCGTGTGTGACGCCTTCCTCCGCTGCGACGCAGAGGAACGGTGCGTACCAAGCCGTGTCATCGACATCCGAAAAACGCTCTCCTTCGCATCGACGGATGCGCTCGCGATCGAAGAGGGCGGCGATGATGATCTTCGTGAATTCCGCGCGATTGATGGACGCATTCGGTCGGTACTCCCGAACTGTCGTTGCGCCGCGCATCACGGAATATCCCTCCACGATGCCAAGCGATACGGCATGTCGAACGGCGGCGTACAGTGGATGACGCTCGGGCACGTCGACGAATGCGGGAAGCGACGCAGCGCATCGATCGGTCGTAATCAGACTCTTATCGCACCAGTTATACCATCCCTCCTGCGACGTGCCGATCTCCATACAGGAGGACAGACAGCCCGCACACGTGGCATAATCCACCAGAATGCCCGATTGATACCACCCCTCGCTCCTCGTCCCGACCGCCTCGCATACGGGACGCATGTCGATGCTCTGCGCGGTGCTAAGACGCGGCAGGCAGAGGATCAAGACGAAGAAGAACATGCGTCGCAGCATGCACACAGCGTACCAGTGAGAAGAGTCGCACGCATCCTTGCCCGCATCGTGTGCATCCACTACCGTTCTCTCGCATGCTTCCCTCACTGTTTCGCACAAGCGAATGTGCACTTTGGCTGCGCCTGAGCACCGCGGGGGTCCTGTCCGCCGCAATGGTCCGGCTGATGAAATCCGGAGCGGCTGACGCGCTGTTCCTCCATCCGCTCGTCGAGCAAACGGCACCCGTCGCGTGGGCGTTCGTTCTGCCTCTCACGCTGTACTGCTTCCTCGGCATCACCGTGCGCAGGGACGTGCGATCGCACCCCTCTCTTGCCCGACCTTCTTTCGAACACGGCGGCATGGCGCTGATCAGCACGGGCTTGCTTCTGCTGCTTTCCCTGTGGCTGCTCCATCCCACACCCGCGCACTTTGCCGCACTGCAATCGTTCGGCATGCGATTCCCCGTCATCGGCGATCCGCTGCTCAACGCACTCGTCGGCGTCATTCTCCTTGTGCCGACACTGCCGCTGCCCCTGCTCACCCTCCCTCCTTCCCTCCTCCTGCGCCATCGCACGAGCATGCTTCTCGGCCTGCTCTCCATCATCGGATTCCTTCTCTTCCCCGTACTGGAAGCTCTGTACTTCGGGGTCACGGGCCCGCCGCTGGTGGCCGCGGTCCAGTGGCTCCTCGGATGGCTGCCGGGTTCCCCGCCCGCGGATTTGAGCCGCTGGCAGGTGGGGTACGGTGATTTCAGCGCAACCGTGGGGTATGCGTGCACGGAGCTTTCCTCCGTCACGCTCTTCCTGGGCCTCCTCTGCATCGCACTGCTCTCGCTGCGCCGCACGCAATCCATCTCCCCGTTCCGCGTCGTCGTCACCATGCTGCTGGGCATCGTTCTCCTTTGGCTGCTCAACGTGCTGCGCATCGCCGCCATCGTCATCATCGGCTCCTACCACCGCACATTCGCTCTCACGCTCTTCCACAGCGGCATCGGCCTCATCCTCTTCCTCCTCTTCTTCGCCGTCTTCATCAGGCTGTCGTTGCCGTTCGTGCGGAAAAAGGAATGAATCTCACTCATCCCCCCATCACCTGCCCCAGGAGCCCGCCGCCCTTGGAGCGTTCGCGATCGCGGAGGAAAGGGTTGAGTGTCTCGGCGAAGGTGCGCAGATTGCGCGTCTGCAGGTAGAGCGTTCCCGGGCCGGTGAAACTCGTCACGAGTCCTTCGCCCGTCGTCACCATGCTGAGCATGCCCGACCCCGCCTGTCGGATGTCGTAGCGCATGGAGGAGGAAAACGCGACGATGTGGCCGTTATCGACAAGGAACTGTTCGCCTGCGCGCAATTCCTTCCGCAGGATGCCCCCGAACCCCGAGAGGAACAGCTGCCCCGTCCCGCGGGCCTTGATCATGAAAATACCCTCGCCGCTCAGAAAGCCCCGCCAACCGGTGAACTTGCTGTCCGTCTCGATGCCGACGGCGGACGCAAGGAATGATCCGCCCTGCACGAGATACTCTTCACCCGAAAGTTCCAGCACCTCCATGTCTCCGGTTGCGCGGGGAGCGAGGTACACTTCGGTATCGTTCCGCGTCGCCTTGATCGTCGTCACGAAGAAGCTCTCGCTGGTAAGGAGCGCGCGTTTCAGGCCGCTCATGAGGCCGCCCTTCACGGTGCCTTCGATGGTCGCCGTCGCATCCATCCCTAGCATCGCGCCGGATTCGGCATGAATCTCTTCGCCTTGATCAAGCGTCAGGCGCAGCGCGGCGTACGATGGCTTGCTGAGGATTTCGTGCTGCATAAGGGCTGAGGGAAGTGCAAGGATGAGTATGCGCTTTGCATTCGGCAGGATCAACAAACACACTCCGAATCATCCGGGAGAGCAGCCTGTCTTTCCCTCTTCATTCGTGATTCAATAGGAAGCATGCCGGGGTGGCGAAATGGCAGACGCACCAGCCTTAGGAGCTGGTGGGAGCAATCCCATGGAGGTTCAAGTCCTCTCCCCGGCACCATTCGACTTGCTTCTCACATGTGCGCAATGCTCGCTCATGTCAAAATGAGAGGCGCCCTATCCTCACCCCCTCCGCAGGAACCCTTCCGTTCCCTCGCGGCGCTTTTCGGCTTCCTTCTTGCGACGCTCCGCATCGGCGGCGGCTGACGTTTCCTTGCGATCCATGTCGCGCCGCACTTCTGCCTCCAGTCGCTCGCAGCGCGTACGAATATCCTGCATCTGCCGGGCAAGCCACGCATCCGTCTCGGAAATCTCCCGATTGGCGCGCCGTTTGGCATCCAGGAGCGCCTGGTCTAAAGCGGGATCGCGTGACCGCAGCGCGGCTTTCTTGGCATCGGCGACCGCGGCGAGAGCCGCCTCCCTGCGGCGAGCCGCTTCCATCTCCGCTTTGCGTTCCTCCTGCCTGCGCTCCGATGCGATGTGTTCCATCGCATGCGCGAGTTCCAGTTGCATGCTGCGGCCCTGCGCCGCATGACGCTCCGTGATGCGCTGCTTCGCGCGCGTCTCCTCATGGCGGGCGGCGGCGATGCGCTGCTCCACTTTGATGCGCACCGCGCGCTCGTGCAGTTCCTGCATCTTCTTCTGCCGCTCCGTGCGGGCGGCCTCTTCCTTGCGTTTGCGCTCCTCCTCCGCGCGTCCGGCTTCCTCCGCTTTGCGCTTCTCCGCTTCCGCCTCCCGCTGCTTCTCATGCTGCGCCCGGCGCCATTCCTCCCGCTCCGCGGACCGCTCCTCCTCCCTCTTCACTTCTGCCAGAGCGGCCGTCCGCTCCTGCTGCGCCTGCGCCTCCTGTGCGCGTTCCCTCTCCTCCCGCACGAGTCGATCGCGCTCGATCTGCTCCCGCCGCATCGCCCCGATCTTCTCCCACTGCGCACGGCGGTCACTGTCACTCTGTGATGACGGGTCTGTGGGCATCCGTACATTGTACCACGAATCCTGAGCTGTAAGCCACATCTCGAGTACCTGCGGACAAGAGATTCAATAGCGCAACTATCCATCATCCCACACGAAAAAACCCTTATTTGTCACTCAAAACGCATCACCCGCAGCTCCCGTCTCCCGGTCCTTAGTCCTTCGTCTATACCCCTCCGTCCTTCTTTCCCCGTCCTCGCTCCTTCTTCTCCTTGATCGGCCGAATCAATGCCTGCACCTCGCGCGTGAGCTCAAGGAGGATGTCGGTATCGGATCCCGCTTTCTGCAAATCGGCTTCCGCGATGCGCAGCGAACTGCCGCTGATTTTCCAGTGAGCGTTGACTTGGAGGAGTCGCATGATATCCGTCGCTTCCACGCGGGGGCTCAAGTGGAGCACGATCTCCCGCCCGCTGCGACCCGCCTCCTCCGCCTTCACGCGTTGGACGCCCGCCTTGCGGCACGCGAGCTTCAGACGCAGGACGGCAAAGAGACTGAGTACCTGGCGCGGCAACTCCCCGAATTCCTCATGCAGATCCCGGGCGAATTCCTCCAGCGTCGCTTCATCTTCGCTGCCGGCGAGCTTCTGGTACACGGAAATTTTCTCATCGGAGTCGGGAATGTAGAACGTCGGAATGAGCGCTTCCACGGGGAGGAGAATCTCGACGTTGATTTCCTCGGTGACCTCCGCCTTCCCGCCCGCCTTCAATTCCTCCACGGCGTTTTTGAGCATCCGCAAATAGTGACTGACGCCGACGGTGTTCATGGTACCCGCCTGACTCACTCCGAGGATTTCGCCCGCGCCGCGAATCTCCAGATCACGCATGGCCACCTGGAACCCGGATCCCAGTTCACAGGCTTCCACAATGGCGCGCAGACGCTTCTTGGCGTCGTCCCGGAGCCGTTGCGAGTGGTACAGGAGGTATGCGAACGCCTGCACGTTGGAGCGCCCAACGCGCCCGCGGAGCTGGTAGAGCTGCGAGAGACCGAAGCGCTCGGCTTCGTTGACGATGAGCGTGTTGGCACGGGGAAGGTCGATGCCGTTTTCGATGATCGTGGAACTCACGAGAACCAGATGTTTTCCCTCTTTGAACGAGAGAATGCGCTCCTCCAGATCATCGGGCTTCAGTTGCCCGTGCGCCACCACGAAGCTCGCCTCCGGCACCAGGTGCCTGAGCTTCTGCGCGTACGCATCGATGGTCTCCACGCGGTTATGCAGCACGAACACCTGCCCGCCGCGTTGTATCTCGTGGAGGATGGCCTGCCGTACGAGCGAATCGGAATACTTTCGCACCTCGGTGATGATGGGCAGACGCCCCGGGGGCGGCGTGGTGATGGTGGAAATGTCGCGGAGTTTATGCAATCCCAAGTTCAATGTGCGGGGAATGGGCGTCGCAGTGAGGGTGAGAATATCCACCGAGGCGCGCATCTCCTTGAATTTCTCTTTCTGCTTCACGCCAAACCTCTGCTCCTCATCGACGACAACGAGCCCGAGATTGAAAAACGACACGTCCTCTTGCAGCAGCCGGTGCGTACCGATGATGATATCGAGATCGCCTTTGCGAAGCTTGTGCAGGATCTTCTCCTGCTCGGCGTGCGTTCGAAAGCGCGAGAGCATGTCGATGCGCACAGGAAATCCTTTCATGCGCTCCAGAAAGCTGCGGTAGTGCTGATCGGCCAAGATGGTGATGGGCGCGACGACCGCAACCTGCTTGCCGTCCTGCACCGCTTTGAACGCCGCGCGCATGGCCACTTCCGTCTTGCCGAACCCCACGTCGCCGCAGACGAGGCGGTCCATCGGATGATCATCCTCCATGTCGCCCTTTATGTCCTCGATCGCTTTGCGCTGCCCGGGAGTTTCTTGATAGGGGAACGCTTCCTCGAACGCCCGCATGCCGGCGCCGTCGTCCCCGTACGCGAATCCCTTGGCGGAAGCGCGCTTGGCATAGAGCGTCAGGAGGTCTTTGGCGATCTCAGCCGTTTCCTTCTTGATCTTCTCACTGATGCGCTTCCACTCCGCTTCCCCCAGGCGCATGAGCACCGGCTCCGCACCCTCCTCATGCACGTACTTGCTCAGCTTGTCGGCTTGGTCGACCGGGATGAAGAGCTTGTCGCCCTGCGCGTAGGTCAGTTCCAGATATTCACGCAGCGTATCGTCGATGCTCTTCTGCGTCATCCCTTCAAACCGCCCGATGCCGTGCTCCATGTGCACCACGTAATCGCCGGGTGAGAGGGAGACGAGAAAATCGAGCGCAAGCTTCTGGATGCTCTTCTGACGGCCTCCTTTGCGCAGGCTGAAGATCTCGCGATCGGTGAGGAGCGCCAGACGAAGGTCGGGGTTCTGGATGGAGTGCGGCAGCACATCCTCCTCGCCCGCACGCACCAGCGTCACCGCACCATCCTCCCGCTCGTTGACGGAGCAGCGCACGTGCTCCTCTTTGAAAATATTCTGCAATTCCTCGCTCCGCCGCGTCACGATGAGCAGATGCCATCCCTGCTGCAATTTGTCTTTGACGTCATTGAGGAAATCGGAGAGCGTGTAAAACTTCAGAACGGAGAGATACCGCAGGTGCACATGATGCTCCATCGACTCGGGGAAGACGGTAAACCGCAGGCACGACCCGGTCTTGGGTGCGGGGAGATCATCCTGATCGTCGAGGACGAGGAGTGCTTCCGCGGGGAATTGGCGCAGAAGCGGCGCGGTCTCGGTGTAACTGATGGGGAGCAGCGTGACGGAGGTGTGCGCGGTCCCCGTCGCCCCGTCGATCAGCGGCGCAATGGATTCGACCGTATCGAACGCAAAGACGATGCGCCATGCGGTGGGGGATTGAATGGGGAAAATATCCAGCATATCTCCCTGGCGTCGATACTGCCCCGGCGCGACGATGGAATCGGGCGTGTGCTCGTAGCCGTTGTCGATCAACTGCTCCACGAAGGTGATGAAGGGAACGTGCTGTCCGACGTGCAGCTGAAGCGCACGCGACAGCAGCTCCCGTTCCAGCGGAAACCCCATGTCCCGGAGTGCGCGCGGCGCGAGGAACACCTGCTTCGCTCCGCCCATGAAGAGGAGAATCTGACGCAGTGCGTCGAGTGTCAGCGGTTCGTCTTTCTCCATGGGAATACGCACGGTCGGCATCTCGAAAAATTCCAGCCAGTGCGAGAGCGTCTCCATGTGCGCGGCGTCTTCCGTGAGGAGCAGGGTGGGAGAGGGACGATGATGGAGGAGGTGACTGAGGAGGAGGGCTTTGGCCGTCTCATTCCCGGCGCCGGAGATCGTCAAAGACCTCTCGGTGGAGAGGAGATCACTGAGTTCCCGGTGCGTGTCCCGTCCGATGAGGAGGGAGGGTTTCATGGAAGAAGACCGGTGGTGTGAAGAGAAAATGCCCGGATGCCACGGAAAAAATCCTTGGAACCCCTTGGCGTTCCATCACTGATGTACGGACCTATTGTACAATGAAGAAGAATGTGAAACAAGAGCGCTCTTTGCCATTATTCTCACTCGTTGCTCGTTTTTCGTTCTTCGTTTATCGTTATTCTTGTAAGTGACAAACGAACAACGATCAAACAAGAAACCAATAACAAAATTATTCCTGCATCCTTAGCGGCATCACCAAGTGCAACAAATGATCGTTGCCCGGCAGATGGAAGACGGCCGGGTGCATGCTGTCCACCATATGAAGCGTCACCGCTTCGCCTTCCGCATGTGTGAGAAAATCGAGGAGGTACCCGGAGCTGAGTGCGATCTTCCCTTCGCTATGCAGCCCCTCCACGGCAATCGTCGCCTCGTCTTTTCCTATGGGCGTCTGCGGCGTGGTGATCTGCACCTGCCCCGGCGTAAAGGAAAAAGTAAGCGTGTTGTTCACTTCTTTGGCGAAGTAGTGCATGCGGCGAACGGCCGTCGTCAGATCTTTGAGGGGGAGGAGTGCGGTGAGCGCATGCTCTTTCGGAATGATCTGCCGGTAATCGGGGAACGTTCCCTCGATGAGTCGGGAGAGGAGATGCGTCTCACCCACCCGCAATTCAATCTGCTGCGCACCCAGAACAACGGTCACCGGCAGCGCTTCGCTGCGCGCTCCTTCCGGCTCCGCCTCTTCGGTCGGCGTACGTTTGGGAAGCTTCTTCCCCGCGAGGAGCACTTTGAGTTCGTCGAGCACTTTCACCGGGATGATGCAGGCGAGATCTTTCGGAGCATCCGCTTTGATGGAGTATTCCGAGAGGCGATAGCTGTCCGTAGCGACGAAGACGATATGCCCGTCCTCCGCCCGCAGAGAAACGCCGGAGAGCACCGGACGCAGGCTGCTCTTGGCGGAAGCAAAGGTGACGTAATGCAGCGCATCCAACAACGTCGCGCCATCCACGGAGAAAGATCGTTCACTCTCCACCATGCTGATCGACGGATAATTGGATGCGGCTTCGCCGGAGAGAACCGTCTTTCCATGCGCCGCCCTGCAGTGCACTTGCGTTCCGTCTTTGACGGTGATCGTCACCTCCGCATCGGATGTGAATTGCGCAAAGTTGAGAATGGCTTTGGCCGGCACCGTGACCGATCCTGCGGTTTCCACGTTCGCGGGGATGGCGGTCACGATGGACAATTCCAAATCCGTCGCGCTCAGTGTGCAGCGATCATCCTTCGCCTGCAGAAGAATGTTTCCTAAAATCGGCAGCGCCTGTTGTCCACTGATCGCACGACTCGTGAGTTGCAATGCTTGTAAGAGTGAAGATGTGGAACAAGTGAACTGCATGATGATAAGAAGAAATGGAAAATAACTATACTGAATTCGTCATCATCATACCACTGGCGGAAGGAGGGGCGAATGAAGGGTGATCTGTGGAAAATGGGGTGGAAAGAAAGAGGAACGTGCGTAAATCGCGCAATACCCCTTCTTGAATACATGTGGTGTGTGGGAGAGATGTGGAAAACTCGTGGAGAAAGGGGGCGGCGGCGCGCAGTGAAGCCATTTACTCTATTACCGCTGTGTGAAGCCAAAAACTATTAGACCTGTGCACAACCATCCTCTTTATGTGGAGAAGGGAAAGCCAGGGTTATCCACATTCATTGTGGATAACTTTTGTGATCGATGAGTTGGGGGGAGTTGTCCCCATATGGTGCACAGGGGCGGGAGGATGTAGGGAAAGTGATTCTTTACCGAAAATCACCGAATGCGAATGTTATATTTTTTGTTTCCTCTATTGTTTCAAATGCGACGCGCAAGGCGTGCGATAGGTGTTGATCCAAAAGAATACTGCCGGGAAAACTGACTTCCAGTTGCCCAAAGAGCTCATCGCAATACGATGGGCTCAGGACAACGACTCCCTGAAAATCAAAAAAGAATTGGTGACCTTCTTTTTCAACTTGGCAACCTGCGGCGATATAGCCATAAAAGCATCGTGGCCTTCCTCTTGTGTGACGAGGAATTTCCCGAGGGTGCTGACAGCGAAGCGATCCATATCAATATCGTTGACGGGAAGAGACGTTCGCTCCAGAAGAGAACGGCAAATCGGATTGTTCGGGTATCGTTCGCTCGCGCGCAGCCTGGATGATTATCGAGAGAATGTGATTCATAAGAGAAATTATCTTGTTTGCTTAATAACTTCTGCAGCAATTCCACCTGCACATTTAGAAATGGATTCAGCAACTTTTTCAATTGCCGAAAGACCAGGTGGCGAATCTTTGTGGCTTTTGCTGTCAAGTGTAATCGAAGGGTTATAACCGACCATTTTTACAAGTTCTTCCATAAGCTGTTCTTTTATTTGTCGAGACTTGTCTGACTCATCAAGTTTTTCAACCTGAGCACGATACCCTTCAAATGATTTTGCCATAGTTCCTTTATGTATGTATTCCTGCTGCAATCTCTTATTTTGACTATCTTTTCTGCTGGCAAAAAGTGCAATCCAAACAAGTGGAATGAAAAAAGTCATTTTGGTAAGCAACGCAATTAATTCCTTGCCTAAATCTTCTTCAGCTTCAAAAGCAATAAAGGACCAAAATGCAACTACAAGCATTGCTAAGATCGAAATACCAAACAAAGTAATCCACCAACCACTTTTATATTTTCCAGACTGATCTACATATGCTTTTGCAAGGCCAACAGTAGTTGCCCCCGGAAGCAACTCTGTATTTATCTTATCTGATAACTGATTGAATTTTTCTTTTTGCCCTTGCAAGTATGATTCTATCTCTTCAAGTAAGCCCGGCTCTTTTATCGTCTCTCCTGTTTTCTCATCTACTTTTTTTACACCAAAATATTTATCTTCAAATTTACCAGCTAATTTACTTATCTCTTTGAATGACTCAACTAATTCTTCTAACTCGGTTTTAATTGAATCAGCCTGATCAGTATCTACACAAATTTCATCATATGCCTTCTGAATTTCTTCTTGCTGTATTTTTGCATCAGCAACCAGCTCTACAATTTGGTCTTTTAAGCCTCCTTTATCTTCTATCAAATCTCGTGAACTTTGTGCTTCACCAAGTAACTTTAATATTGACTCTTGGACAGAGTGTATTTTGTTGATTCCCTGTATCGTCTTTTCAATCAGCTCTACTAGTTGCCCCCTCTTCATTCTTTTAATTGTTATTTCACTCATAGTAGTAATTAGGGAATTATGAAAAGAGTTTTGTAACAGTCTCATCCACCTCCTTCTCCAACTTCTTTATCTCCTCTTCGTTGCCCTCGCTCGCCGCCAACTTGTGCAGTTCCTTCGATAACGTACTCAATTTCTCATGCAGCGTGTTCTTCGGATCAAACTTCGGAATGCCGACGTGCTGCATGACGGACGGAGTTCCGAATCCTCGTCCAGCGGACGAGAAAGACTTAATAAAATCACGAACCGATGTTGAATTCAGAATCGCACAAATGAAATGAGCCTCATCCTCATTGTCTGACGGAATTAATGAAGTTGTGTGTGTTGATAAAACATTCCTATAACCAAATGTTGTTTTCTCTTGTGAAACCACGGCTGCTACAACATCACTTGCCATTCCTTTCCAAAGAACCTTGTATTTTGCCATTGTATACGGACCTACCCCTAATACTGCGTAGAATGCACTTCTATTAGCCAATGCTTTTACAGCCTTTGAGGCTTGAACATCAAAAGCAGGTTTTAGTTTCGCCAGATACTCATACGTTCGGGGATACTCTTCTTTTAGAAATACTTCCGGTAGCGGCTCCCTTTTTTCATGATCTTGCACAAACAAAAGATAAATACCCGATTTTGCATTCCACCTTTCAATATCTTTTCCTCTAATCGCCGGGAATAGTCGATCATTCTCCACAACCATCTCAACTTTTTGCACCTTTGTTTTTCCTGCTTCGTTCAAGTTTTCAATGAGCGCATCGTTATTCGAGAGAACCTGCTTAACCTTAACCCAAAAAACACCGTACGGCACCGCACGTATGCCCAGAAAGGCTTTATATTTGTTGTTGCCCTTGATTCTCGTAACCGACTCATTCCCTTTCTCTGTTGTTTGCCAAGATGCAACTGATGTACCCATCGGATTCGCTTCCAGTTTCTTCTTGTTCATCATCTTCAGCGCATCTTCGTACGGCGTATCCGTCGGAATTCTTCCCACCCCTTTCTTCCTCGTCCAGACTGTATACGGCACCGGATACGTCGTCTCCTCACTGCGCTTGAGAAAAATGGCCGCCGTCTTATTCGCCGCGCCTTCGAAGGGCTGCACCGTGACGAGATCATGTGCCTGCCAGACGCGGAACTTCTCGGTCTGCCCAAGGCAAAACCTCCGGAAACCCTCGCCCGCGCCTTTGGATTTGAAGAGTTCCTGCGTAATGAGGAACCCGAGTTTGCCGCCCTTGCGGACAAAACGGTCAAATGCCGCATACGTGAAGAGCATGGAGAAATCCTTCTCGCCGCCGCCCAGACGCGCCGCATGTCCTTTGAGTGAGAAAAGACCGTAGTTCTTCCAGAGTTCCAGCGTCGCCTGACGGTACTCGTCGGCAAGATATCCCCATCGAATCCACGGCGGATTGCCGATGACGTAATCGAATTTACCCGCATTGGCGGGAGCGAAGACGTTTTTGAGGAACCGCGCCCAGATGCCGTTTTTACCTTCTTTCTCCAGTATCAAAAGTTGCTCGTAAAAATCCCGAACCGTCTGTTGTGACCCCGGGAGTACCAACCCTTTACTTTCCAGAATTTTCAACGCAATTTCCGTTTCTTCCTCACGCGCTACCAGCGTTTCCACTTCCTCCGCCGCCTGCTGCATCTGCAAACCCTTGTTAGCCAGCCAATGAGCGGGAATGAAAAATTCCGTGACAGATGTCTTCATGGGATAGTAGTCTCCGAAGAGTCCGGCGCTCACCTTCTTCTCCGTCGGCGAGAGGACGGAATCCGCCAAGTACACCGGAATCTCAAAATTCCTCTGTTCATGGATCAGATCGCCAAGGGCGAAAATGTAGTTGGTGCGCGAGGCGATGACGGCAAGCGGATTCAAATCAAAGCCCCAGATGTTCTGTCCGATCGTCTTCGCGATCTCCTGCTTCGGTGCCTTGTGCTCCTTTGCCCATTCTTTCGCCCGCTGGATGGCGAGCACGAGGAACGTGCCGGAGCCGCACGAAGGATCGAGCATGCGGTCATCCAGCTTGCCCTTGTATCCCGTCTCATTCATGACGAGTTCTGCAAGCCAGTCCGGCGTGTAGTACTCGCCGAGCTTGTGTCGAATAAGTTGAGGTACGAGATACTGATAGAGTTTCTTAAGAAGATCGCGCGCGGTCTTCGGATGGATGGTCGTCGTCGCCGGTTCGAAATCGCTCAGTTCCCGCGCCACTTCGCGCAGCGCCTCCTTGAGCGACGGCGACCAAGAGTCGAGATACCAACGGAAGAAATCCCCCTCAAGAAAGTTGGTAATGCCCCTATTCGCGAAGACGCCGCCGTTTTCTATGTCCTCAAGTTGCCGCTTCAGTTCGTCATCATCCGCATGTGCCAGCTTGGACGAAAACGACTCGCTGAGCGATGACTCCTCGTCGCGCATGGCGAGAATTTCGATCGCGATCAGCTTCATCAGATACGCGAAGTACGTATGAACGCAGAAGAGCAATTTTTGGAACTCCGTTTTCTTCTTCACGCCGTATTTCTCCATGAGCACCTGTGCTTCTTCATCCTGCGCCGCCGCAAATTGCTCGCCATAGACAATCCCAAAAAGCCTCTTCCACTCATTGAAGAACACTTCCGACCGCTTGCTTCCCCAATTGTCCAGCGCATCCACGAGCGCGGACACGATTTTCGAAGCCAGAGGACTGTCGGGGCCGAAGGATTCTGTGAGAGTTTCCGGAATGAGTGGCTTGCGCGAGAGGCCGCGCAGATGCATAAGGAATGTCCGCGCGCTCTCGACGTCGAACGGATACGGACCATGCCGCACGAATTCCTGTGTTTGCGCACCGTCGCTGAATTCCACGAAGAATATCTCCTCGCCGTCGAAACCCACGCCAACGGGTCTCTCGAAGAGCGTCTTTGCATCGGCTCCCTGCACGTATCCTTCAGCCTTCAGGTACCCGTGCAACTGTTCTTCCGCGTGTTCGACGACTCCTTTTTTGCGGAAGGAGGCGGGCGGCTCGTATTCGATGATCACCTTTCCGTGAATGGCGTCAGGCCGACCGCGATACTCGGATGCGGTCTTTCCCGTATGTCTCTCATAGCGCGATCCCCTGATGCCGATTGCTTCTAAAACGGGAGACAGATGAATCTCAAATTTGAGACGGAGATCTTCTTCCGTTTTCGCTTCCCTCATGATTTCCCCGGCACTGCGAACGAGTGCGTGTACAAAGCCGCTGGATTGGTCGGCATTCTTCATTTTTCGACATTGTACAGCTTTTGCATGCGCGTACCATATCCTTTGCATGCCCTTTATCACAGCCTCCAAACTCTACGATTACATCCAGTGTCCGCACCGCGTCTGGCGGGATCTCAACGGTCCGCAGGAGGAAAAGAATCCGGAATCCAATTCTTTCGTCGAACTGCTGTGGGAAAAAGGAGTGAAACACGAAGAGAAGATTGTGGCGCATCTTGGAGAATATCTCGATCTCAGCGAAGGAACGCACGAAGAGCGTTTCTCACGGACGGTCCAGGCGATGAAAACCAAAACGCCACTGATCTATCAGGGCGTACTCATCCATGAAAATATGCTCGGGATTCCCGATCTTCTGAAAAAGTTGCCCGATGATACGTACATGCCGATCGACATCAAATCCGGCATGGGATTCGAAGGTGCCGACGAGGAGGAAGGAGAGGAAGGCAAACCGAAGAAACACTACGCGGTGCAGCTCTGCCTGTATAACGACCTGCTCAAGCGACTCGGATTCTGTTCGCACAGTAGCGGGCAAGTCATCGATATTCACGGTAAGACAGTGGAATATGATCTGACAGCTCTCATGGGTCCGCGGTCGAAGAAGACGTGGTGGGAGTATTACGAAGAAGTGAAGAAACATGTTGATTTTCTCCTCAAAGATCAACACAGAAACAAGCCGGCTTCGGCGGGTATTTGTAAGCTCTGCCCATGGTACAACTCCTGCAAAAAGTGGTGTGAAGAAACGAAAGACCTTACAAGCGTCTTTTACCTCGGCAGAAGCAATCGCGACAGAATCAATGAAGACCTCTTGATCGAAAACCTTGATGAATTCATCGGGTTGGATGTTGCAGGAGTCATGAAACAGAAAGAGGAGGAAAAGAGAGCGGGCAATACGGAATTCCTGTACCGAATCGGGGAAGACAGCCTTGCCAAAGCGCTCCGTCGCGCAATCATCCTCCACCAAACAAAAAAGCCCGTCGCATACGGAACCATGGATTTCCCGCAGGTAAGCCATGAGCTCTTCTTCGATATCGAGGACGATCCAACGCAGGATTTCGTGTATCTGCACGGCGTGTATGAGCGCGCCGGAAAAAACGAACGTTTCGTACACTTCACGGCTACGGAACTTTCTGAAGAAGAAGAAAAGCGTGTGTGGCAGGAATTCTGGAGTTACATTTCATCGCTCCCACAGGATGATTTCGCCGTTTACTACTACTCTCATCACGAAGAGACAACATACAAGAGGCTGCAGAAACGGTATTCCGATGTCATCAGTGCCGAAGCAGTAGAACAGTTCTTCGATCATCCGCATGTGGTCGATCTCTACGATACGGTGCAGAAGAAAACCGACTGGCCGATTGGGAGCTACTCCCTAAAAGCTCTCGCGACGTATTTAGGCTTCTCGTGGAGAGATGAAACTCCATCGGGTGCGCTGTCCATTCAGTGGTTCAATACGTATCTCGAATCAAAAGATGATGCGATTTTAAAGAGGCTCCTTGAATACAACGAAGATGACTGCAAAGCGACGATGGTGCTCAAAGACGCATTGGAAAGATTATAATGGTCGCTCCTTCAATCTACTCAAAAAGTTGCTTTTCGCCCGAAACCACAAAATGGCGAAAAGTTATGAGAGAATGGAGGAATGGATGCTACCGTCGCTGTCGGTCCCTTCTGCGGTCACGGAAATTTCCGTAGTTCGGTCTTGTCGGCATACATTCGCATTCATCAGTGTGGAGTAATCCGGCACATTGTGAATGAACATCTTGGGTTCCATCACCCAATGTGTCATCTTTTTGATGAGCTTCGCGCAGTACATCTTCTATTTCTCTCTCACAAAGAAGCAATTGACCCATGGCAGCAGGGGAAACAGAGCAGATGACAAAACTCTACTACCCCCTCCCCCTTGTCCACCCTTTTTGCTTTGCACCCCGCCGGTGCTTTTTCCTATCCCCTACACCCCCCTCCTGTACCCCTCCCTCCCCTCCGGCCGGGGAGCGCGCGCCGTATTGGGAGACGTTACCAGGCGACCGTCTTTCATGCGGGCGAAAACGGAGTCGGGGAGATCATGCTCAATGAGGCAGCCGCTGCTCACGAAGGTTCCTCTGCCGATCTTCACGCCGGGATTGAGTGCCGCGGAAATACCGATGCGTACATCGGAGCCGATGATTGCGCCGAGCTTCGTCGTGCCCGTCGTCATCTTCTCCTCTCCGACGGTCGACGTGATCTCCGCTTCATCCAATCGTAAGTTGCCCGTCACCGTTCCCGCGCCAAACGATACGTTCTCCCCGATGACGGAATCACCCAGGTACGTCGAATGCGTCCAGACGTGATCCGCCAGAATCGAACTCTTCACTTCCGTGGCAAAACCGATCACACAGTCATTGCCGATGGAGCTGCCCCGCACCAGCGCGTTATTGCCGATGATCGTCCGATCACCGATGACGCAGGGTCCCTTGATGCAGGCAAACGGCAGGACGCGCACCCCCTCTCCGATCACCACATTTCCCTCAATGACGGCCGTCGGGTGGATGGTCGCGGTGGGATGGATGGTCCGGCCCTTCACAGAATCGAGCACATGAGGGAGGAGGGACAGGAGGTGCCACGGGTACTTCACCGCCTGCCAGAAGCCCTCGTAAGGAACGGCACTGTAGTGTTTGTCGGGAAACAGCTTCGCCAGTGCCTGCTCGTACCCGTCGTCCGTCGCAGTATCGATGTCCTGCAATGCCCGGAAGAGCGCGGTGGAATCTTTGTGGTAGTGGCAGACGATGTTCACCAAATCGCTCGGCTCGTTTCCTTCCCCCGGTTTCTCCACAATGCCTGTGATGCGGTTTGCACTTGTCGAGAGGTAGCCACCGGGGAAATAGCGCGTGACGCGTTGCGCCAACATCGCTCCGTCCGCTTTCTTCCCCGCTTCCACCGTCGCCCGGTATGCGGATGCGTCAATGACGTCATTGCTGCTGACCAGCAGAATGTCCTCGCCGGGGATTTGCGGCAGCGCGGACAGGAGCGCACCGCGCATGCCCAGCTCCAACTGTTCCTGCTCGATGGTCTGCAGCTTTGGGAAGGAGGACCGAACTGCGTGCACGTTATGCTTCCCTCCCACGACGATGATGTCGTCGCACCCCGCCTCCTTCAGCCGGCCGATGATGTGCGCAAGCAGCGACTTCCCGCAGACGGGAAACAGCGCTTTTTCATGGAGCGGCCAGAATCGCCGGCTTCTGCCCGCGACGAGGAGGAGGGTCTTCATGGGGGGAGTATAATGGATAATGAGCAATGGATAATGGATAATATGGGAAGAAGGTTGCAGAGCCCCCGTGCGGAAGTGGATGGACACGACTGCTGCCACAACGGTGTCGGAAGTAACGAATTGGCTTATTTACCTTTGGGAAGCCAGGCTACAGGGCTCAATTCCGATGGTGATCCGGAAGAGCCAAAGCGTCAGCGGCGCAAGCTTCGAAGTCGTCTCCTCATCTCAGCCGAATGGCGAAAATCTCAGAAACGCACAAATTGCGCTCGAGGTATTCGACATGTCCAATGACTCATTGGAGGGGGATTTCTTGCTTCTGTTCCTCAATGATCTTCCGAAACGCTTCACTCGTCACTGCCCAGTCGACGACATCGACCTTGAAGGGGAGATTGGATTCGCTGAATGCGTCTTTCACGTCGCCCATCGTGCGCAGGTCGAGGGGTTCTGTTCCGAGAATGGCCAGATCAAGATCGGAGGTCTTCTTCGCCATTCCCTTGGCGCGTGAGCCGAATGCCCATACGGTGCGATCCGGCACATGCGCGCGCAGAATGTCTTGGACCATCTGCAGGTGATCGGGCCGGAGATCAAGGGTTGGTGCGTTCAAGGCGAGAGAGGAGGAGTTCGGCTTCCGGCAGAAATCGTTTCGATGCTTCAAACACGATGGCGGCGACGTTTTCATCATAAGTATGTGCCGTCTTGTTGCGATCATCGCGAAAGCCAAACCAGAGCGTAGGATCGGAAATGAGACCATGTTCAAATGCGCAGCGCAGCATGTCTCGAAAGGGCATGGTATCCACCTGCTCCGCAAATTGGATTTCCAACACGCGTTTGATCATTTTAATGCACAGTTCGAAACTGTACTCATATCGCTGTATGGCACCGTCGCGAATAATATCCTGATACGGTTGTCGTTCCGCTTCCGCGATCCCTTCGCGCAGTTGTACCAGGGCATTGCTCAAGGGCGTGAAGTCAAGGGTTGCCATACGCTCATAGCCTACTCCCTGCTCCCTATCACCTCAATCGCCCCCTCCTCCGCCGTATTTCGTATCGCCATGCCCAGAATCTGCAATCGTTGTACGACGGACGGATGCGGATGGCCGAAGGAGTTGTCGCGTCCCGCGGAGATGACGGCGAGATCCGCGCCGACTGCGAGGAGGAATCCCGTCGAGGAACTCGTGCTGCTGCCATGGTGTCCCACTTTCAGGATGTCTGCGCGCACATCGGCGCCGGAAGCGAGGAGTGCGCTTTCGGCCGCTTCTCCCAAATCACCCGTGAAGAGAATGCTCGTTTCTCCATGCGTGACTCTCAGGGTGACGGAGAGGTCGTTGCGATCGTCAAACCGGGCGAGTGCATCGTCGGTCGGCCATAAGATGTCGAGCAGCACACCGTCGCCCAGATCGATATGCTGCGCGGGATTAGCGAGCAGAACGGGGATACGCTGCTGCGTGAGCATTGCGGTGAACTCTCGAAAGCGCGGTACGTCCGCGTCGACTGCGGGGAACAGGACGCTTGTCACGGTGTAACGCCGCAGCACGTCTATGCAGCCGCCGATGTGGTCGAGGTCGGCGTGCGAGAGGATCAGGAGATCGATGGAGCGATCGAAGAAGGACATGCGCTTCCCCAGCCCCTGCAGCAGCGCCGTATCCGGACCGCAGTCGATGAGAATCTGCCGGCCGGATGGCGTCTGCAGGAAAGCCGCATCGCCCTGCCCCACGTCCAGAAAGACGGTGTGCAGCCGTCCGTCGGGCGCCACTGCGTACTCGCGCCAGAGCAGCAGACACGCGCAGAGGAGCAGCGCGGGGAGGAGGAAGCGGCGCAGGGAACCGGCTGTATCCATGCTTCCAGCATACTCCGCATGAGGTCATCCGACGGTCAGATCCGTGCTGCCGCAAGATGCATCCGCTTGCGCATCGTCACGAGTCCGATGATGGATCCGACGAGCGTCATCAGCAGCCACACGCCGGGGCCGCTGCCGGGCAGCGAGCCGCTTCCCTCCGTGGATGCGGACACAATGGGCGACGGTTGCACCTGTCCCGTGACGGGGCCGGACGTCAGCGCGGCGCCGGGCAGATCGATCACATGCGTGAGGCCGTCGGTGCGCGTGCCGTCCGCCTGCATCGCTCGGATGAACATGCCGAAGCTGCCGGGAGTCACGCCCGGAATGCGCACCGCCGTGGTGGTCGGGGGTACGGTGGTCACGGCGCCGAAGGTGCGGCCGCCGTCCGTGGTTTGCAGCAGTTCGTAGCCCACGACGGGTTGGAGAGGAGCGCGCCAAGTGGCTTCCACCGTGAAGAGGCCGTTGCTCGGTTGCGCGCGGAGAATGAGGTCCGTGACGTCCGGTCCGGCTGCGGGGGAGGGC
>Ga0209096_1000250_pt1 | contig 76808 bp, 48 predicted proteins | sample AD_UKC034_MetaG_FD_184407 | JGI IMG/M metagenome (GOLD analysis project Ga0209096, IMG submission 184407) | Active sludge microbial communities of municipal wastewater-treating anaerobic digesters from USA - AD_UKC034_MetaG (SPAdes) (version 2) | ecosystem: Engineered > Bioreactor > Anaerobic >... | reverse complement strand
ATGATGAACCGATGAAGCCACGATGAGCGGGGCTGCAAGGCGCATTGCGGGCGCCGGCCGACTATGAACCTGGCACTTTGTCCAATCCGCATCTTCGCTTGGTGCTGTGTCTCGAACGTCCGCCAGCCGTTGCTCCTGGCGAGGGGCCGCCTCAGACCGATGCCGCATCCAGTCCCGAGGAACGGTGCCGCAAACAAGGTGACAGACTCATAGTCTCCACACGTGTTTTACAAGTCGAGGACTCCACGACTTTTCCCAGACTGCGCTGGGAACATGGGGTTCGCCTGCGGCGAGCAGCACCGCCGGATCGCGCGGGCAACCTCGACAACATGTTGGTAGATATTTTCTGACAAGGGTCTATCGCGCGGATTGTGGGGCCGCGGCGCGAGCGCCAGCTTTTGACGAACGTTCGCGCCCCAGAGGTTAGGCGAGGATCCGGGTCTGACTTTCCTTCTGTCCCCGGAGGGAAGCGCCCGCTACACTGGGCCCCATGACGACTGGCATGCCCCTTCTCGAGATCAACGTGCCCGGGATCCGGAAGCTCAAGAGCGGCAAAGTCCGCGAGATCTTCGACCTCGGTGACTCGCTGCTGCTGGTCGCGACGGACCGCATCTCCGCCTTCGACTGCATCATGCCGAACGGAATCCCGCGCAAGGGCGAAGTGCTGACCCAGCTTTCGCACTTCTGGTTCGCGCGCTTTGCCTCGTGGATGCCTCATCACCTCCTGGCCGGGCCGGACGACCCGCTGCCCGCGCGACTCCAACCGTTCGCCGACGCGCTCGCGCGCCGCAGCATGATCGTGCGCAAGGCGCAACCGCTCGCCATCGAATGCGTCGTCCGCGGCTTCCTCGCGGGCTCCGGCTGGAAGGAATACCGCGCCTCGGGCACCGTGTGCGGACTGCGCCTCCCTCCGGGCCTCACCGAATCGGCCGAGCTGCCCGAGCCCGTCTTTACCCCGGCCACCAAGGCGGAGTCCGGCCACGATCTGAATATTCCCTTCGAGGAAGCGGAGCGCATCGTCGGCCCCGCGGTGGCCGCCCAAGTCCGGGAGGCCAGCCTCGCTCTCTACCAGAACGCCAGGGACTACGCCCGTCAACGCGGGATCGTGATCGCCGATACCAAGTTCGAGTTCGGCCTGCACGAGGGCCGGTTGCTGTTGATCGACGAGGTCCTCACCCCTGACTCGTCCCGTTTCTGGCCGGCCGCTCAGTACCAGCCCGGCCGCGGTCAGCCCAGCTTCGATAAGCAATTCGTCCGCGATTACCTCGAGACCCTCGACTGGGACAAGACCCCCCCTGCGCCCGCGCTCCCTCCCGATGTCGTGGCCCGGACCCAGGAGAAGTACCTCGAAGCGTACCAACGTCTCACCGGCCGGGCGCTGTAGCCCCTCACCACGGGCGCTGACGGTCGGGTTGCAGGACGCGGTGCAAGGGGATTTCAGCGCGGCACTCACGGCCGCGGCCACGGACGGGGACGGCGCAGCCGGCTCCGGCGGCGACACCGGCCGTGGTGGCGGAGCCTCCGAGGGAGGGCGGAACGCGGGAGAGAAAAGTGTAATAAAACGACTCCCGAATGACTTTGTTCCATTAGACAGGTCATGGATGCAACACCGTCATCGAAGCAGACGCGGTTCCTCGAGTTGCTCCGCCCCCTCGAGCGGGGACTCGAGACCTATGCGCGCCGCCTGCTTTGGGATCCGCAAGACCTGCCCGACGCCGTCCAGGCCAGCGTCTTGCACGCGTACGCGGCGTTCGATCGGTATCGGGAAGGCACGTGCTTCCGGGCCTGGATCTACACGATTCTGACCCGCGAGGTCTTCGCCCTGAACCGGCGGCACGCCCGCCGGGCCGCGCACGAATTCCACTTGGGGATCGAGGCGTTGGAGGCTCTGGCCGGTCCCGACGGTGGGGCGGAGCCTGGCCTTGCAGCCCTCGAGACGAATCCTTGGGAGGAAACGATCGAGCCGGACTTGGTCCGGGCGCTGCACCGGCTGTCCGATCTCGAGCGCGCAGTCCTGCTGCTGAGAGCGCTGAGCGGCTTCCGCTACCGGGAGATCAGCGAGGCCCTTGGCATTCCCCTGGGCAGCGTCATGGGGGATCTGGCCCGGGCCCGACAGAAGATGCGTGCCGCCCTGGCGCACCGGTCGCCGGGCGTTGCGCCCATGCGATGGAGGTCCTCATGAAACCCGCGTGCGATCAAGTCCTGGCCTGGAGAGAGGCCTACCTCGACTCCGAACTCGATGCGAGAACAGCTCTCGAGGTCCAGCAACACCTGGCTTCCTGTCCGTCCTGTGCGGCACGGTTTGCCGCCGAATCCCGCTGGCAGCAAGGGCTGACTCAGGCCCTGGGTCAGACACCCCTCGACCCCGCGCTCTGGCGCCGCGCCGAGCTCGAGTTGGCCGATGCCGACCGGCCGCGGCCAGTCACGAGGACGCGGGACCGAACCCGCCACGAACCGACCGGTTGGCGCTTCTGGCTGTGGCCGTCGCCGCACGCGCACCTGGGACTTGCCGCGGTCTGGATTGCACTCCTCGTGGTGCACACGCTGGACCGCGACCCCGTCTCGCCCGCGGCGCGTCCGGGGCGGACGGCATCGGCCCAGGTGATGGTGGCTCTGCGGGACCAGCAGCGCCTCGCGGACGAGCTCCTGGAACGGCCCGCGATCGAGCCGGCACCCGCGGGCTACCCGCCGCAATCACGGAAGCCGTCGTCCGCCGGCGACGAACACGTCCATAAAGTCCTCGGAGGCGGGGGGGCGGGTTTGGAACGGCAGGGACCCAACTTCACCTGTTGACCACACATTCCACCAGTCGAGGACTCTCGCCTTGTCAACCTCCATCCCCACCCGGCCATGAACACGACCCCATCCCCGACACCGCTGAGCGATCGCTACGTCACGCTGAGGCTCTGCCGCTGGCTGGTTGATCCGCTCCGGCTGCGGATCTACCTCTGGGCGGCCCTCTGTCTCATCACCCTGATCGCGGTGGCTTATGCCGCGGTGAATTGGCACGGCGCCCGCGTCTGGGCGGCGAGGCGCGCCAGCCTCGAGGCCGCGGGCGTGCGGCTCGAGCTCGCTTCGTTCATCCCGCCGCGGGTCCCCGACGAGCAGAACTTCACCATGACCCCGTTGCTGGCGCCGCTGTTCGACTTCAAACCCGGCACGCAAGAGTGGCGGGACACCAACACCAGCGACCTCCCGCAGAAGCTGAATCCGATGAGAACGGACGGCCCCAAGGGCGGTTGGAGATCGGCCCGGGGCACGGACTGGGAGGGATGGATCGACGCCCTCAATCTCAAGAACGCCACCAACGCCACGGTGTCGCCGCCGCAGGCGGTTCTCGACCACCTCCGGCCGTGGGACTCGATGCTGGCTCAGGTGCGCGAGGCCAGCCGCCGGCCCGCGGCCCGCTTCAATGCGCACTACGAGCACGAGCCCGCGTTCGAGATTCTCCTTCCGCACCTCGGCATCCTGCGGGGCTGGTGCCGGGTGCTCGCCCTGCGCGCCTCGTCGTATCTAGCCCTGGGGAACCCGGAGGCGGCGTACGAGGACATCGCGCTGGGGTTGTATCTTGCCCAGACCGTGCGTGAGGAGCCGCTGCTCATCTCCCACCTGGTCCACGGCGCGTGCGTGCAGAGCCTGGCCCAGCCGCTGTGGGAAGGGCTGTCGGCGCATCGCTGGACGGACTCCCAGATCCGGGCGTTGCAGGAATCCCTGGAACAGGTGGATCTGTGGAGCGGGATGCAACGGACCTTGAACGCCGAAAGGGCGTTCTCGAGCGCCATGCTCGATTACATCCGCGAGCATCCGTCGATTCTCCCGACACTGGGCGACTCCTCTGGAAATCCCTTCGGGGCGGCGGCGATGCTGTTCACGTTGATACCGTCGGGTTGGCTCCGGCTCGAGCAGGCGGAGTACCACCGGCTCTATCAGGAGGCGCTCTCGGGAATCGGGGATCCCGCCCGGCGACACGTCGATCCCGCGCCCGTGGTCGAGGCCACCAGCCGTGTCGAGGCCGAGGTCAGGCAGGCGCCGCTGCGCAATCACCGCGTGTTTGCCCGGATGCTGATTCCGGGCATTGCCGCCGTGGTGTCGAAGACTGCGTACAACCAGTCGGTGGCGGATCAGATGGCGCTGGCCTGCGCGCTCGAACGGTATCGGTGGGCCCACAATCGCTGGCCGGAAACCCTCGACGCGATGGTCCCGGATTTCGCCCGTCGGATTCCGACCGACGGCATTCGCGGGGAACCGCTGCACTACGCCGTCTCGGGCACGGGGTACACCCTGTACTCGATCGGCTGGAACGGAACCGACGACGGCGGCCGCCCCGGACAGGATGACAAGGGCCGCTGGTCCATGTCAGCGGGCGACTGGGTGTGGAGAATACCCTGAGCCGGCGAGGATCTTCTCGGCCCGAGCGTAGGAGCCGAGGTTGTGGACTTCCTTGTAGCCCAGGGCGCGCAGCCGGCGCTCCGCCACACTGCTGCGGGCTCCGCTCCGGCAATGCAGCAGGAGGACCTGGCTCTTGTCGGGCGCCACGGTGCCGATTCGGCTCGCGAGTTCGGGCAACGGCACATTCATGACGCCTTCGAGATGGCCTTGGTTGTGCTCCTCCGGGCTCCGCACATCGATCACCCGGGCCCCCCGTTCAAGGTGTCGCCGTGCACTCGCTTCATCGGTAAGGCCACGGGGGTGCATCATGATCCAGACGACGACCACGACGGCCGCCACAATCAAGTATCCGTAGGTTCCCATGCGTTTCGCAGACACGGTACAGGGAGGATAAGGGAGCCTCCCTCGAGCCGTTCGTCAAGCCGGGACCGAGCCCCCGGAGCCGACACCGCACGCGCCGGTCAAGCCCAAGACCCACCAGAAACCTGTGGCGGACGTCCGAACCACAGGCGTCCGACTAGGATCCGGCCCGGGCTTGATGCCGGCCAGGGGGCGGGGTTAGGCTACCCCCCGTGAAAACCCTCTCCAAGGCAATGGCGGTGGCGATGCTGATCCTCATGAGCGGTGGCCTCCGCGCGGCGGACGCCGTTCGCGACTACACGCAGGAGTCCCCGGCGGAACGCGATGCGCGGATGGCCTGGTTCCGCGAGGCCCGGTTTGGTCTTTTCATTCACTGGGGGCTCTACGCCGTGCCGGCCGGCGAATGGAAGGACAACCGCAACTACGGCGAGTGGTTCCTCGAAGAGACCAAGATGCCGGTCTCGCAGTACGCCGCGTTCGTCCCGCAGTTCAATCCCGTCCGATTCGACGCCCGGCAATGGGCGCGTGCGGCCCGAGAGGCCGGAATGCGCTATGTGGTCATCACGAGCAAGCACCATGACGGTTTTGCCCTGTGGCGATCCGGTCTCACCGACTGGGGCATCAAGTCGACGCCGTTTGCCCGGGATCCGATGAAGGAGCTGGCCGAAGCCTGCCGCGCCGAGGGCCTCCGGTTCTGTTTCTACCATTCCATCATGGACTGGCATCACCCCGACTGGGGAACCCGTCGCGCCTGGAATGATCTGGCCACCGGCACGCCGGACATGGACCGTTACGTGACCTACATGAAGGGCCAGCTGCGGGAGTTGATCACCGGGTACGGCCCCCTCGGGATCCTCTGGTTCGATGGCGAGTGGGAAAGTCCCTGGACCCATGAGCGCGGCGTGGATCTGTACAACTTCGTCCGGAGTCTGCAGCCCTCGATCATCATCAACAACCGCGTCGGCAAAGGGCGGGCCGGTATGGGGGGGATGGATCAGGGCAAGGGAGTCGGCGACTACGGCACCCCCGAGCAGGAGATACCGCCCACCGGCTTCGGTCCGGGCGTCGACTGGGAGTCCTGCATGACCATGAACAACCACTGGGGTTACAACCGCCATGACCAGAATTGGAAGAGCACCAGCACGCTCGTCAGGAACCTGATTGACTGCGCCAGCAAAGGGGGCAACTACCTGCTCAACGTCGGGCCCACCGCGGAGGGCACCTTCCCCGAAGCCAGCGTCCAGCGCCTGGCCGAGATCGGGGCGTGGATGAAGGTCAACGGGGAATCGATCTACGGCACCACCGCCAGTCCGTTCCCCAAGAGCCCCTGGGGCCGTGCCACGCAAAAGGCCGGACGCCTGTACCTTCACGTCTATCAATGGCCCGCCGACGGCCGCCTGAGTCTGCCGCTGCGCAACGCGGCGACCGCGGCGCGGCTTCTTGCCCAGCCGGAAGTGCGGATCGGCATCAAACGCCAGCCCGAGAGCCTCGAGCTGACCCTCCCCGCGTCCAGTCCCGACCCGATCGCCGCGGTGATCGCCCTGGACGTGGTCGGCGCCCCGGATGTGGTCGCGGTGCTCCCGGCCCAAGCCGCCGACGGCAGCCTCGCGCTCAAAGCGGAAGAGGCCGCCCTCGCGGGTCACGGCGCCCGGATCGAACATAAGAACGGGATCGCCAACCTCGGCTATTGGGTGGATCCGCGGGAGACAGCCGCGTGGACCGTGCGCGTGGATCGGCCCGGCACATTCGTGGTCTCGGCGGAATACGCCCTGGCCCCGGGGTCCGACGGCAGTCGCGTCCGGATCGAGTGCGGCGCGAACCGTCTCGAGAGCCAGTTGAAGTCCACGGGCGGCTGGGACCAATTCCAAACGGTCGCCCTGGGGGAATTGCGCGTCGAGGGCAAGGGCCCGCAGTCCTTCAAACTCGTGCCCGTGGCCAAGCCCGGGGAAGGCGTCATGAACCTCCGCTCGCTCAGGCTGACGCTCAAACCGTAGTTTCTCCCTTGGCCTCACTCCCCGACCAAGGGGTCAGTTCTGATAATCGACAAGCCAGGTCCGTCTCGTAATGCATCCGTTGACGATTGTCAGCGCTGACCCCTCCGCGACCCCTCCACTCACACCGACCCATGACAAGAACCGCGCGCCTCAGCCGCCACACCCTCCGGTGGCCGGCACTTCTAGCCGCCGGACTGTGCCTGGCCGCCCCCCCCACCGCGTGCCCCGGCAACGCACCACCCGATCGCCCTCAACCCCCGGTAGAAGTCGTCCGCTGTGCTGCAGGCGAGCTCGAGGCCGCCTTCGTCAGGTGCACCGGCGGCGTCCGCCTCGAGTGGCTTCGTGATTCCCGCACTCCAACAACGCTGGCGACATCCGCTGCGCCGCTGTTCAGTCTCTCGCTGCGCGGCATCCACGGCGGGGACCGGACCCTGGTGGCGACGGAGGGATGGCAGACGGTTCGGCTGCGGAGCCATCGCAACCGGGTGACCCTGCGCTGGACCGAGCCGTCCGACCCGGCCCTGTCGGGCTTCACCGTCCTTGCGACGGCGGTTCTTGATCACGAGGCGTCCGCCTTCCGTTGGACGCTCAAGGTGGACAACCGATCGTCCGGTTGGTGCGTCCGAAACGTCGTCTTCCCGCAACTCGACCTGGCCGACCTCGGCGACTCGGCGGCGGTGTTGTTCCCCCGGGGTCCGGGCGAGGTCCAGCGAGGGCTGTGGCACCGCGATTTCCAATACCGGGGCAATTACCCGGACGGCTGGTGCTGCCTGCCGTTCATGGCGGCCTACCGGGAAAGCGAATCCCCCACAGGCCTCTATGTGGGGATCCATGACCCCTGGGGCAGCACCAAGCGTCTGCTGGTCAAGAGCACCGCCGCCACCGCCTTGGTGCGCCTTGCCTTCGACGTCCCGGCACAGAACCTGACCCAGCCCAGCAACGACGTGGCCCTGGACGGTGAAGCGGTCTGGCAACTCCTGCGGGGGGATTGGTATGACGCCGCGATGCTCTATCGCGCGTGGGCGCGCCGGCAGGCCCGCTGGTGGCCGCGCCTGACCGACGACGGCCGCCGCGACACCCCCCTCTGGATGCGCGAGCTGAGCGCCTGGGTGATGACGGGGGGCGCACCCAAGGAATGCGTGCCCGCAGTCAAGCGGTTTCGTGAGGAACTCGGGATTCCCCTCGGGTTCCACTGGTACAACTGGCATCAGATCCCGTTCGACAACGATTATCCCCACTACTTCCCCGCCAAAGCCGGCTTTGGCGCTGGCGTGGCCGAACTGCAGCAGGCTGGCGTGTTCGTCATGCCCTATATCAACGGGCGCCTTTGGGATTCGCACGACCGCGGCGCGGACGATCACGAGTTCAGCCGGCTCGCCCTGGCAGCCGCAGCGAAGCAGGAGGACGGCAAGCCGTACCTCGAGACCTACGGCAGCAAGGAAACCAACGGTCAACCGGTGCGCCTCGGGGTCATGTGCCCCACCACCCGCCTCTGGCAGAAGAAAGTCCGGGACATCGTTCTCCGCCTCCAGCGCGACGAAGGCACCCGGGGGGTGTACATCGACCAGATCGCTGCTGCGGCACCCGCCCTCTGCATGGATCCCCGGCACGGGCATCCTCTCGGAGGCGGGCACTGGTGGACCACCGGCTACTGGGACCTGCTCGAGGCGATCCGGCGCGACATGCCTCCCGAATGCATGCTCACCACCGAGTGCAACGCCGAACCCTACGTCCGCTGGTTCGACGGGTATCTCACCTGGCACTGGCAGTTCGACGGCCAGGTGCCCGTGTTCCCCGCCATCTATGGCGGTACAATCCAGATGTTCGGCCGCGCTTACCGGGGCGGCGCCACCCAGGACCTCGCGCTCCGGATGAAAGCCGGCCAGCAGCTCGTCTTCGGCGAACAAATCGGATGGTTCGATCCGGCTCAGGCGAGCAAGCCCAAGAACTTCGAGTTCCTGCGCCAGGTCATCCGGACGCGATGGTCCCACCGGCGCTACTTCTACGCGGGCGAGATGGCCCGGCCACCGCGGTTCGGCTGCGTTCTTCCCAAGGTGAAGGCGGACTGGCAATGGTCCGGTGAATGGCCGGTAACCACCGACGCCGTCATGACCGGCGCGTGGCGGATCCCCAAGGAACGCCGGTTGCTCCTGCTCTTCGCCAACGTCAGCGACGCGATCGTCCGGGCCCCCATCGCGTTGGACCCGCACGCCTGCGGCCTGGGATCGGACACCTGGGCTCGATCGGTCAGCGTCGGCGGATCCGAACACACGAGCGCAAACCGCCTGTCCGGTCCGCTCACGGAGACCGTCGAGTTTCCGCCAGAGTCGATTCAGGCATGGGAGATCGTCCCTGCAAGCCCGGAAATCTCACAGAAGAACCGGTGCGAGGATTTCCGGGCTTTGGCAAAACCGCGCCCGGATGGAGAAACAGACAAGAGTCAGGTGAATAAGCCGGTCCCCCTGAGCGTGCAGTCTGCCGGCAAATCCAAAGCATTAGCTCTCCGGTTCCTTCTCGATGCGGGGCGCGCTTTTGCTTTCTAGCGAGGCGCGAGAGAGAGGGGCCAAAGAGGCAGGAAGGCCACATGGGATCGCAGACTTCGTTGGCTCTGAGGCGCGCCTTGCTAGTGTGGTGTCCCTCGCCTCCCGGCAACGGGAGGCGGGGGCCGGGGAGAGGAGGGGCCTTGGTCAGTCGACGAGGCCGGCACCCCTCTCCCTCGATCCCTCCCCCCGCTCCGTGGTCGCAGGGGGAGGGAAGAACTGGCGCGCGGACTGGATGCGGCGATCGGCGTTCGCGAACTCCTTTTCGCCGCAGGCGAACCCCGTTTTACCAGCGCAATGCCGCAACCACCCGGCCCGAAGGCGCCCGGGTGCGATCGGCCATGGTGACAATCCCAGCGATGTTGATGCTGTCGCTGGTCGTGTCAGGAGCGCGGTTGCCTGCGGAGCGGCCGGCCGCCGCTCCGCCCGCCTTGGCCAACGCGGCACCCGCCGCGCGCGCCCCCATTCCCTCGCTGGGTTGCTGGTTCTGGTCGGAGTCGGAGTTTCAGCCCGGGGGGTACCGTCCGTTTCTCGACCTGGTGGGACGGCATGCGCCCTACGAGCTCCTGACCACGAGCCTGCGCGTTCCCCGTCGAGAGGTCACCGAACGCGCCGTTCATGATCAGATCCGCGAGGCCGCGGCGTACGCCCGGCGCTACGGCCTGGGCGTCGTCATGGACCTCGATGTCCGCCTGGCCCGGGAGGCCTTTCGGCGAGCCTATCCGGACGAACTCCAGGAGATGCTGCGGTTGCGCGAGGTCGAGTTGTCGGCGACCCATGACGTCGCGCTGACCGTGACCGCGGAAGTGCCCGGCGATCACTATACGTTCGGCACCACGCCCTATGTTCCCGTGGCGGGCCGACTCGTCCGCGTGTATGCCCTGCGGCGGGCCGACGGGGAGACGGATCCCCTGACCATTCGGGACATCTCGAAGGCGTGTGCTGTCGCGGAGGCCGCAGCCAACCGGATGCGCGTCGTCATCCGGAAAGACGCCGCTCCCGACGCCACCCATGCCGTGGTCGCCGTCGCGTTCGCGCACCTCACGCCGGATGTCTTCGCGCCGCACCTGATCCCGTTCCAGCGCCAGATCCTCCGCCAGTACGCGGACATTCCTTTGGCAGGGGCCTGCAAGGACGAATGGGGATTCCCCCCCTGCTTTGACGGGTGCCCCGCCAAGAACGACTTCTGGTTCTCGCGTTCCCACGCCAAGGCGTATGCCCGTCGAACGGCCGGCCGCGACCTGGTGCGCGACTGCCTGCTGATGTGGCGCGCGGAGCAGGGACGCGATCGCGAGCGCCAGGCGGCCATCAACCACTACCAACAACTCGCCTGGCAGCGGAACGCCGCGCTCGAAGCCGACTTCTACCGAACGGTGAAATCCATGTTCGGCCGGTCGGCCGTCGTCGCCACCCACCCAACCTGGTGGCCCAACCCAGACGTCCGCGAGTTCAAGAAGAACGGACTCGACTGGTGGGCGGCCCCCCGCGACTGGGCACAAACGGACGAGGTCACACCCTTCCCCGTCCGAACCGCTCTCGCCAAGAAATGGGGCAGCCCGGTCTGGTTCAACATGTTCTATGCGCCAACCGTGCCCGAGTACGAGACCGCGCTCTGGAACCATGCGCTGGGCGGAGGACGCCTCAACATACACCCGCTCTATCCCACCACGAACGTCTTGCGCCTCGACAACACCGCCGCCCTCCTCCGCGGCGACCTCATGCGGGCCGACGCGCGCATTCGCCTCTTGAACTGGATCGTCCGTGCCCCGCTCGAGTGCCCGGTCGCCGTCATCTTCGGTCACGCTGCCGCCATGAACTGGGCTGGCCCCCACTACGACGACGTCGGCCTCGGATTGGCCCACGCGCTGTGGCGTCGGGGTTATCCCGCCGACCTGATCCCCGCGGACGAGATCCAAAGCGGCGCGTTGCGGGTGGATCGCGCCGGTTACGTCCGCTACGGCGCCCAACGCTACGCCGCCGCCGTGGTGTACCATCCCGAGTTCGAACCGCGCGCCACCGCCGCGTTCGTCGCCCGCGCCGCCCGCAGCCGCACCGCTCTTTGGCAGGTCGGCGAGTGGACCCGCGATTTCGAGGCGCGGCCTGGAGTCCTCGACCTGTGGAAGAGTGGGGCAACAGGTCAAGTTCGGTCCCCGCCGTTCCCAACCCGCCTCCCGGCCTTCGAGGACTCCACATTGGCGAGGCGCGATATGCGAGGTGGGGAGGGACGGCAGGGTCTTCATGAGCCTGAGGACCCGACCGGTTCTGAGGGGCGCCTCGCCAGGCGCGACTCCTGGCCGGCGGGAATCAGGCAGTGTCCGGCAACCGATGCGGGAGCGGATCCCATCGTGGACCATCTTCGCAGCCTTGGCATTCCTCCGCAAACACCCGCCACCGAGCGCATGGGCTGGGACCGACCCGGCGCTGCGCCGCCCCGCACGGGCACGTGCCGGCTGCTCGATGGCACCGTGATCTGGCTGGCCGGAACCCGGCAGCTCACTGGCGATCCGATCGCGGTGGAGGAGACGGTTTCCGGCAAGCCGGTTCGCGCGACCGCGACGGGTGTGCTGGCCATCCGATTCGATGCTGCCGGCCGGATCGACGCCCTGGCACTCGGCGGCGCAACCCGATTTCAAGGAGGCGATCTCGATCTCGAGTTCGATCGGCCGATCGACTTCGCACTGTGGTGCGACGCCTCGGGCCAACGCCGAGGAGTAATCCTCGATTGGGACGGCCCGTTGCCGGCCGCGCTGCTGACGATCACCAGTCACTGGACGCGCGTGTCGACGCCTCCGGGCTTGTCGCGCGGTCGCATCGAGCCGATCATTCCCGGGTGCGGATCACTCCGCGATCCATCATGAACACGCTCATCCTCGCCCTGTTTCCGGCAACCTGCCTGGTCATGACCGCCGCCACGCCCGCTGCCCCCGCCACGCCGGTTGCGGCCCCCGTCACCCTCGCCGCGGGCGCCGACTGGATCCCCCTCGTCCCGACCCTCGATATCGAGCCGGGCTCGGCCCTCGATTTCTCGGGCATGGGCTTCGTGGATCCGCCTGCGGGAAGACACGGGCGCGTGATTGTCAACAACGAGGGCCACTTTGCCTTCGCGACGGCGCCCGGCAAAGCCCTCCGGTTCTACGGGGTGAACCTCTGTTTCGGGGCGCACTACCTCGATCGCGCGGAGGCGGATCGCCTGGCCGATCGCCTGGTTCGTCTGGGCTACAATGCGCTGCGGATTCATCACTACGAACAGGAGTTGACCCAGGGCGAGCGCCCGACCACCCGGCTCAATCCGGCCAAGCTCGAGGCTTTCGATTACCTGATGGCGGCGCTCATCCGGCGCGGCATTTACCTGACCACCGACCTGTTCGTCTCCCGTTCCGTGCCGTGGCGCGACATCGGCGTCGACCGGGACGGCCGGATCCCGATGGACACCTTCAAGATCCTCGTGCCGGTGCATGCCGGCGCCTATGAGAACTGGCGGGAGTTCACCCGGGCGTTGCTCACCCACGTCAACCCGCACACGGGAAGGTCCTACGCCTCCGAACCCGCTCTCGCCTGGCTCTCGATGATCAACGAGGGCAACTTCGGCAATTTCCTGAAGGACCTTCGGACCTTCCCCGAATGGCGGCAGGCGTGGAACCGCTGGCTCACAGCGCATTACCCGGACCGCGTCGCCCTCGCAACGGCTTGGGGGACTGAGCTGGGAGCCGACGAAGACCCCGCCGGCGGCACAGTCGCGCTGCCCGAGAACATCTACGACAGCCAGCTGCGCACGCGGGATTGCCTCCGGTTCTTTGCCGAGACCGAGCGCGACATGATCCGGCGGATGAAGACGTTTCTCCGGGACGAACTGGGCTGCCACGCGCTGATCAGCAATGCCAACTCCTGGACGCGGTTCACCACCGATCAAGGGGCGCGAACCACGTACGACTATGTCGACGACCATTTCTACGTCGACCACCCGCAGTTCCTCGAAGGTTCATGGCGCTTGCCCAGCCGCTGCCCCAACACCAGCCCGGTCGCCGACGGCGCCCCCGGCGGGCGTTCCCTCGCCTTCACACGCCTCTTCGACCGACCCTTCACCATCACCGAGTACAATTACTCCGCCCCTGGCCGGTTCCGAGGCGTGGGCGGCATCCTGACCGGCGCCCTCGGCGCCCTGCAGGACTGGGACGGGATCTGGCGCTTCGCTTACAGCCACAGCCGGGATGCCATGTTCACCCCATCCCGCCTGAACTACTTCGATATGGCCTGCGACCCCCTGGGCCAGGCGGCGGAACGAGCGTCCCTGTGCCTCTTCCTCCGCGGCGACCTCAAGCCCGCCCCGCACCGCGTCGCCGTGGTCATGACCGACGCCGATCTCGCCCAACCCCCGAAGAAAATCCCCACACTCGCCCCCCGCTGGCACTGGCTTGCGTGGGTCACGCGGATCGGCACCCACGTGGTGTCCGCTCCCGGCACACCCCTTCCCCATAACCTCGTCCTCCCCCTCGGCTGGAAGACACCCGCCGCAGAGTACGCGCCCGGCAAGGTCCTCGAAGCCGATCCTTACGCCATCGACGACAAGACCCTCGCCGCGGCAGCCCGGGAACGGGGTGTCATCGGGTCCGCCAATCCGACCGACCCCGCCCGCAAGGTCTACCAGAGCGAAACCGGGGAAATCCGGATCGACGCGCCGCGGGATCAACTCGTGCTCGACACGCCGCGCACCGCGGGCGGCTACGCCCCCGCCGGAAGCACGATCGAAACCCACCAGGGCGGTGTGACCATCCGAACTGCAGTTGCCGATGCCACAGTCTGGGTCAGCGCCCTCGACACGGAGCCGATCCACCGCAGCCAACGCCTCCTGGTGACGCATCTCACCGACCTCCAAAACACCGGCATTCGCTACGCCGAGGCCAGCCGGCAAACGCTCCTCGATTGGGGTTCCATGCCGCATCTGGTTCGCGCCGGCAGGGCCACCGTGAGCATCGCGCTTGATACGCCCTCCCGCTATCGCGTCTGGGCCCTCGGACCCGGAGGCCGCCGGCTGGCGATCGTCCCGAGTGCCGCTCAAGGCAACCGACTCGAGTTCACCGCCGATGTCGGGGCCGACCCGGCTGCCGGGGCCCGAATGTTGTACGAAGTGGCGGTCGATCCGTCGGCCGCGGCCGCCGATCCCGACCCTATCGACGCCGCCACCATCGAGAACTGGTCCCGGAAATTCCTGGGCTGGCATTACTGGCCAAGCCACGTCATCCCCGCCGACCCCAAGATCCCGGGTTACGAAGCCTTCAAGAACACCGACGTGCCGTGTGTCTACCAGCTGCCCGGCCAGCCTGATCGATGGTACATGAGCTTCATCGGGTTCAACGGACAGGGGTACAACTCCTTCGTCGCCGAAAGCACCAATCTCGTGGACTGGACAAACCCCCGTCTCGCCATGGGCTTCGGCCCGCCCAACGAGTTCGACTTCGGCGGATGCGTCGTCGGCGCTTACCTGTACGATTCCTACGACGTGGATGCGCCCCGCGTTCTCCGAAAGCACCAGGGCCGGTACTGGACGCTCTACGGATGTTACCCCCGCCAGGGGGGCTATGAACTCCGTCCCGGCTACGAAGGGGTGGCTTCCAGCGATGACGGCCTGGCGTGGCGTCGCGCCAAGAACACACCCATCCTCGCTGTCCAGGACCCCGATTGCGGCGCATGGGAGAAGGACTGCATCTATCAACCCTGGTTGGTGGCCGAGGCGGGCCGGTTCTACAACTTCTACAACGCCGCCAACGGCGGCCGGGAACAGATGGGCGTCGCCGTTTCCGAGGACCTGCTAACGTGGAAACGGCACCCGGGCAACCCGATCGTGCGCAATCGGGACGGCGGGTTCGATGCCGAATTCTGTTCGGACGGCAAGGTCTTCCGCGATGGCGACCACTGGGTCATGCTCTACTTCGGCGTCGGCCGCGGCGGGGCGCACATCATGGCGGCCTTCTCGCGCGATTTGCTGCGATGGACGGCCCGGGCGGAACCCCTCTACCGGGCCGGCGGACACCCGGAGGGCCTGGACCGACAATACGCCCACAAGATCTCGCTCATCTACAACCCCAAGAACGACACCCGGTACCTCTACTACTGCGCCTGTGGCACCCAGGGCCGGGGGATCGGCCTCCTCACCAGCCGGCCGCTGCGCTAAGCCGGTGCGCCAGAAGCCCGACGACAGAGCCTTGGCGAAGGCGGAGGAGAGGAGGGAACTTCGTCAGTCCCCCAACGGCGCCCCTCTCCCTGGGTCCCCCTCCCCGCTCCTTCGTCGCGGGGCGAGGGAACGACCGGGGCGCTGACCCTACTCAGCACCCAGCCCAGGCTGCAGCCGCGGGCGCTGACCGCGGCGGGTGCAGGGGAATCCGCGAACGGTCCTCGAGCCGCCCTCAGCGAGGGCGGGCACAGATCGAGGCTTCCGCCCCTGCTGCGGCGCGCTGGGGACAGCGCGCCGGGACCGATGCACCGGCCTGATGCGGTCAGGAGGCGGGCGTTTGGCCGGGCTGAACGACGAGGAATCCAATGGCGGTGGCGGCGCTCGCCTGCTGCCGGTCGTGGGTCATCAGGCGGTCGACGTCGAGCTCCTCCATGGCCGCAAGGTGCAACCGGTCCAGGGTTCGGCAATGCAGGTTGCCTGCCTGTCGATGCTGGCGAAAGGCGGTGTCGAACAGACCGCGCCCCAGCGGCCTAAACTCGAAGGGGACCTGGTGCCGCAGTCTCGCCAACAGAACCTCAAGTCGGCGCCACTGAGGCCGGGTGAAATCACCGGCCTTCCAGGCTGCCCGGAGCTGGATCTGAGCCTCGAGCTCTGCGAGAGCCGAAACCACGACCGTGGATTCGGCAGCAACCGCCGACCGGACAGCCGCGCTCAAGGGCTCGGGTCGGAACAGCTTCAGCAGGCAACTGGTGTCGATGTAGATCACGCGCTGCGATCGGCCCGGTCCTTGGCCAGGCGCTCGTCAATCGGGTCGAGGCTGCAGGGACCCAGGATCCGTCGGAGCTGTTGAGCGTGTGACTCCGGATCCCATCGGAGTCGTCGGGGCCGGGAGTCGGGAAGGCGGGTGAGGCGGGCGACCGGGCGGCCGTCACGGGTGATGACGAGCTCCTCCTCCTTCTGCAAGCGGGCTTCGGCCTCGGGCCAGCGCTGGCGCAGGTCGCGGATGGTGATCGTACCCACACGCCAAAGATAACATGTTTCACAGCGGGGTCAAGCAGGCGCGAGGGCTGGGGAGCCCATGAATCCAGCTTGAACAGTCCCCTTCGCCCCGGCAGGCTTGCAGCGGACTGAAATGCAGGACCCGAGGTGTTGATGAGCGACAAGGCCGAGAAACTGAATCGCCTGTTTGAGATGCTGAGCCAGGAGGCCCGTCACGAGGGGGCCTCGATGCCGGAGCTTTGCCGGGCGATCGTCTCCCGCAAGAACACCGAGAACGCGCTGGCGTTCTCGAAGGCGCCCTACGCGCGGCGGTGGGTCTTCATGCCCCAATGCCTGAGGGCGCTGGGCAAGTGCCGGGCGGAGGAGCGCGCCTACGAGCACGTCTGTGTCCGGTGCGGCGCGTGTCCGGCGGCTGCGATTCACGCCAAGGCGGAGGCGCTGGGCTATGGCGGGGTGAGGATGCTGAAGGGGGGCAGCGCGGTGATCCGGCTGCTGGACGAGCACAAGCCTCTGGCGGTGCTGGGGGTGGCGTGCGCGTTCGAGGGGGCGATGGGCATGCTCGAGTGTGAGCGCCGCGGGGTTGCGGTCCAGAGTGTGCTGCTGCTGCGCGATGGGTGCGCGGACACGACCGTCGAGTTGGCGGACGTCTTCGAGACCATGGAGTTCATCCAGCCATGACTTTGACGGACAAGTTTTTTCTCTGCTATTTCGAGACCACGCGCGCCTGCAATCTGGCCTGCAAGTACTGCATGTCGCGGCCGGAAACGCCGCCGGCCGCCCCCGAGCTGAGCACGGAGGAGGCGAAGGCCCTCGTGCTCGACGAACTGGCCAAGGTGAGCTCGAACGTGGCAGTCGCCTTCTCGGGAGGCGAATCGCTGTTGCGCAAGGACATCGATGTCCTCCTGGCCCACACGGCCTCGCTCGGCATGTACAGCTTCATCAACACCAACGGCAAGATCCTCGTCGAGACCGATGCCGTGCGGCGGTCGATCGCGGCCACCGGCGGCCGGGTGATCTTCGTGCTGCCCATCAACTCCGTGGACGCGGGCGCCAACCGGAGCAGCCGCGACGACGATCCGTCGACCGTGATGCAGGCGGCCGAGGTCTGTCGCCGGGATGGGGCGGATTACTTCTTCCTGTTGACCGTCTCGAAGGAGAACCTGGAGACCCTGGAGCCGACGGTTCGTTTTCTGAAGATGAACCGTGTGCCGATGCTCCGGGCTCCGTTCGTGCCTCGGGGTTCGGGGGCGCAGTATTCCGATCTGGCCTTCGATGCGCGGGACATGGAACGCGTGATTCACCCGGCGCTGGCGTCGAATCCGCTCTCTTACATTTCGTACACGCCGTTCTTCGCCGACCCCGACGCGCTCGAGGCGGCATGGCGGCGCTACGGGGTGAAGATCGAGGGGCTCGGCTGCCAGGCTGGCCGCTCGTTTGCCGCCGTGGGAGCCGAGGGCGCAGTTGCGCCCTGCGTGCAGCTGCTCGACTCCGCGGCCACGGTGGGCAATGTTCGCGACACGCCGCTCTCCGCCCTGATCGGCCGCCACCCGACCTTCGAGGCGCTCCGGCGGCGGGACGGGAACCTGAAGGGCCGGTGCGGGATATGTCGCTACCGGGAGAGCTGCGGGGGGTGTCGCGCCCTGGCGTACTATCAGAGCGGCGATCTCTTCGCCGAGGATCCCACCTGCTTTTTCCAGCCGCAGGACCGGTCGACGCGGTGCGATCTCGAGACGCTCGAGACCGCGCAGTTGGCGAAGTTCATCGAGTACCTCAAGTACAACAAGCCCTGGAACGTCCTGTTCTAGCGAGGCGCCACCTTAGACCCAGTCGAGTCCCCAGGCACATGAAGACCCTGCTGTGCTTGCCCACCCCTCTTCCGCGCCTCGCTAATGTGGAGTCCTCGACGAAAGAAGGGAAGGCTTGGAGCAGAAGGGGCCAAGACTTGACCTGTTGACCCCATGTTCCACAAGTCGAGGACTCTAGCGAGGCGCCGCCTCAGACAAAACCTCGTTCGCGGTTGCATGAACCTGAGGACTCGACTTGATTCAACGCGCGCCCCGCTCTCCTGGGATGTGATCGTTGTGGGCGGGGGCCCTTGCGGCGCGGCAGCGGCGTGGTCGCTGGCCGGGCGCGGGTGGCGGGTGGGGTTGGTCGACCGTCAGGCGTTTCCGCGCGAGAAGGTCTGCGGCGATGCCTTGTTGCCGGATGCGCTCCATGCCCTGCGCCGGCTGGCCCTGGCGGACGAGGTTTTCAAGGCCGGCCACCGCGTCAGCAGTCTCTCGATCGTCACGCCGGGCGGCCGCGAATTGCGTGTTCCCGGCGAGTTTCTCACCCTGCGGCGGGAGGTGCTGGATGCGATCCTGCATCGCGGGGCGGTGCGAGCCGGGGCGGAAGCGATTCAGGCCGAGGCGGTCGCGGTGTTCGAGACGGGCCGGCGCGTGCGGGTCGAGTTCCGATCGCTGCCGCCGATCGAGGCGCGAACGTGCATCCTGGCGACCGGAGCCGAGACCCGTTTGGTGCAGGCGTTCGAGGGGGTCGCGCCGGTGCCGCCCACGGCCATCGCCTCGCGACGGTACATCCGGTCCGGGCATTCGCTGGACCGGCTCATGGTGACCTACGATCGAGGGCTTGGACCGGCCTACGCCTGGATCTTCCCGTTGGGCGGCGGCTGGTTCAACGTGGGGGTTGGCAGTCTTTGGGGTGCACGGCTCGCGCGGGATCATCCGGCGCTCTTTGACCGGTTCACGGCTCTCTGCCCCGAGGCGCGGGCCGTGATGGCGGCGGGCGAAGCATCGGGGCCGCTGCGCTCGGCGCCGCTCCGCTGCGGTCTGGACGAGCGTGTCCTGCGGCCTGGCCGGCTTTGCCTGGCGGCCGGGGAACTGGCCGCTTCGACCTTCCCGTTCACGGGCGAAGGCATCGGCAAGGCCCTCGAGACCGGTCTGCTGGCAGCCGAGGCCGTCGGCGGCTTTCTCTCCGGGGACGAGCGGGGTCTCGAGGCCTATGGTCCGGCGGTGCGGCAGCTCGAGCCGAAGTACCGCGCGTATCATGCGGCGCACCGGCTGTTGAACCATCCCCGGCTCATGGAACTCGCCGCCTGGCGGCTGAACCGGAGTCCCTGGCTGGCGGCGCGTCTGGCGGCGGTGCTGCGGGAGGAGGAGGACCCGAGGGCGCTGTTCTCCGTATCGGGCCTGTTGACCTCGTTCTTCCGTTGAGAACGCACAGCTTCGGCACACGACCAGCTTCTTCAGGGACAGGAATAGGGGGACAGGTTCGAAGTTCGCCCCCGGAGCCGACACCGCACGCGCCGATCAAGGCCAAAACCCATCAGGAGCCGATGGCGCACGTTCGAGCCCCAGGCGTCAGGCGAGCATCCGGGTCCCTCTTTCGCCATTGACAAAAACAAAGTACTAAATTAATTCTGTCAACATGTTCTGGGAAAGGACCTTGGCGCCTGTTTTCGACCGGGTACGCAGGCAGTTCCCCGCGGTGCTCGTCACCGGCCCGCGCCAGTCCGGTAAGACCACATTTCTCCGTCATGAAGCTCCCGATGCCGCCTATGTGTCCTTTGATGAACCGCTTGAGCGTCAGTTCGCCACGGTCGATCCCCACGGCTTCCTCAACCGGTTCCAGGACCGCGCCGTGGTTCTGGACGAGGTTCAGTATGTGCCCACGCTGTTCAGCCATCTGAAGACCCGGATCGACGCCCAGCGCCAGCGGCACGGACGATTCCTGATGAGCGGTTCTCAACAGTTTCAGTTGATGCGTCAGGTGAGCGACTCACTCGCGGGGCGCGTTGCGCTCCTCGAACTGCTGCCGTTCGCCGGGATCGAAATCCTCCCGCATGCGCCGCTCGATCTTCCACAGTTGCTCTGGCGCGGGGGATATCCTTCGGTGGTGATTGAGCCGGCGGTTCGCGAGATCTGGCTCAACAGTTATCTGCACACGTACGTCGAGCGCGACGTGCGGTCATTGCAGTCGGTGAAGGACCTGCGGACCTTCGAGATGTTCCTGGGGCTGTGTGCCGCCCGCCACGGACAGGAGTTGAATCTGGCCGAGCTTGGCCGGCATTGCGGTGTCACGCAACCCACCTGCAAGGCTTGGATGTCGGTTCTTGAAGCCTCGTACCTCGTTTGGGCCCTGCCTCCGTTTCACCGGAATCTGGGGAAACGCCTCGTGAAGACTCCCAGGACGTACTTCCTCGACTCCGCGCTGGCGGCCCACTTGACCCGGCAACCCGGGGCCGAGGCTCTTTGGCACGGGGCGATGGGTGGGATGTTCTTCGAGGGCTGGGTGGTGACAGAGGCGGTGAAAGCCTTCGCGTCGGCGGGACGGCGACCGGATCTGTACTTTTGGCGTTCGCATGACGGTCTCGAGGTGGATCTGCTCATCGGAGCGGGGGGAAAGTACATCCCGGTCGAGATCAAACAGACGGCCACACCGCTGCCGGGCCACGCCCAGGGTCTGTCACGGCTCTGTCAGTGGATGGGGACCGACGCCGGCGCGCCGCTGTTGGTCTGCGCGGTGGCACGGTCCACGGCGTTGCCTCACCGTGTGACCGCCCTGCCCTGGCGTGAGTTCCCGGGGTGGCTGTGCGACCGTCTTCGGGAGAATTGATGAGGGGGCGGCTTTCCCCCGCGGCATGATGGTCATGGCGAACGGACCGATGATGACCTCTCGAGAACGCGTCTTGACGGCCTTCGCGCACGAGGAGCCCGATCGCGTGCCGCGGTGGTGCGGCGCGTCCCCGGAGTTCCTCGAGAAGGCAAAGCGCCAGTTGGGGCTTTCGGACACGGAAGCCCTGCTCGTCCGGTTTGGCGATGACTTCCGTCGGGTCCATGCCCGGTATGCCGGGCCGGCCGCGTTCAGCCCTGACCGGGACCTCTCGCCCGGCGCCATTTCCCGCTCGCCATTCGGCGTCGAGCGGCACGGATTCGGTTGTGGCATGCCGACATCGACGCCGCTGGCGGGGGCGACGCTGCGGCAGGTGGAATCCTACCCGTGGCCCGATCCGGGCTGGATGGATGTGTCGCGGCTCCGGGAGGAAGCGCTCGCGTGGGGCGGGCGTTATGCGATCCTGGGCGGCGACTGGTCGCCCTACTGGCATGATGCGCTCGATCTGCTCGGCATGGAGAGCCTGATGATCCGGATGACGGAGGACCCGGCGGTGGTTGATGCGGTTCTCGGACGCGTCGTGGACTACTACTTCGAGGTGAGCCGGCGCCTCTTCGACGCTGCGGCGGACGTGATCGATGTCTTCTTCCTGGGCAATGACTTCGGCAGCCGGCAGGGACCCTTGATCAGCCCGCGGGCATTCGATCGGTTCCTGTTGCCGCCGTTGCGACGGCTGATCGGGCTGGGGCACGACTATGGGCTGAAGGTGCAGCTGCATTGCTGCGGGGGGTACGAGCCGCTGATCCCCTCGATGGTGGCGGCGGGGCTGGACGGTCTGCATGCCGTGCAGCCGGGTTGCCGGGGGATGGACCTGCGCTTGTTAAAGGCCCGCTACGGCGACCGGATCCTGTTCAACGGCGCGATCGATTCGCAGCACGTGCTGATCGAAGGCACGCCGGCCAGCGTGCGGCAGAACGTGCGCGAGGTGGTGTCGATCCTTGCGCCCGGCGGCGGCTATGTGGCCGGCGCCAGCCACGACTACATCCTCGAAGAAACGCCGGTGGAGAACGTCGTCGCCATGTTCGACGCGATCGAGGAATTCGGCCGGTATCCGGTGCCGTCGGACCCCATGCGACTGTAGCCGCGGGGCGGTGACCGCGGCGGGTCCCAAGGGGGCTGTGGTCGGTCCTCGGTCCTCGGCCCCGCGCCGCCCTCACCGCGGGCGGCTACAGGATGAAGCCCGGGTCAGCCGCGGCGGGTTTGCAGGCGGGCCAGGAGTTTTTCGTGGAGGTTGCCGAACCCGCCATTGCTGAAGATGCAGACCACGTCGCCGCCAACGGTATGGCGCGCGAGGTGATCGACGATGGTATCGACATCGGGCAGGTAATAGGCGGGGCGGCCGTTGGCCCCGAGATCGCGCATCAGGCGTTCGGGATCGAGACGGTGCTCGGGACTGAGGAGTTCGAGGCGGGCGACCTGTGCGATCACGACGCAGGAGGCCTCGTCGAAGGCGCTGACCAATCGCTCTTGAAACACGTTGCGGCGGGTCGTGTTGGTCCGGGGCTCGAACACGGCCCAGACGCGCTCGCTGGGATAGCGGAGCCGGACGGCCCGCAGCGTCTCCCGGATGGCGGTCGGGTGATGTCCGAAGTCGTCGATGACCACCACGCCGCCGGCGATGCCGCGGACTTCCTGGCGGCGTTTGACTCCCTTGAAGGTCGAGAACCCGGCTTGGATCTGGTGGTTGGTGAGACCGCAGTGGCGGGCGGCGGCGATGACCGCGAGGGCGTTGCGCACGTTGAACTCGCCCACCAGATCGAGGTGGTACCGGTGATTGGGCGTGTCGAATTGGGAGGCCGTGGCCCCCAGGCGGACGCCGGTGGCGCGCCAGTGGTTGGCCTCGCCCAATCCAAAGCGTTTGACCGGACACGGCGCGTCGGCGAGCAGGCCGGCCAGGTTCGGATCGTCGCCGTTGGCCAGGACCAGGCCGTTCCGCGGGATGATCCGGATCAGGTGCGCGAACGAGCGCTGGATGTCGGCCAGGTCGTGGAAGATATCGGCATGATCGAACTCGAGGTTGTTCAGCACCGCGACTTCCGGCAGGTAGTGAACGAACTTGCTGCGCTTGTCAAAGAAGGCGGTGTCGTACTCGTCGCCTTCGATGACGAACCACTCGCTGTCGGTGAATCGGGCGCCCCGGCTGAAGTTCAGCGGGATGCCGCCGATGACGAAGCTGGGGTTCAGGCCGTTATGATCGAGCACCCAGGCGAGCAAGGCGGTCGTGGTGGTCTTGCCGTGCGTGCCGGCGACCACCACCGAGCGCCGGCCGCGGATGAAGCACTCGCGGAGCAGCTCCGGGATCGAGCAATACCGGAGCTTGCGATCCAGGATCGCCTCCGCCTCGGGGTTGCCCCGGGAAATCGCATTGCCGATCACGACCAGATCCGGCGCCGGCGTCAGGTTCCCCTCCGCGTATCCGTGCAGGACCCGGATTCCGTGCTCCTCGAGGAACGTCGACATGGGCGGGTAGACGTTCTGATCCGAACCGCTCACCTGGTATCCGCGCTCCTTGAGGGCGGCGGCGGTCGAGGCCATCAGCGTGCCGCAAATGCCGACGAAATGAACCGATTGAATCTCCGCGGACAACATGCCGTCATGATGCCGCGGTGACGGGCGCTGAAAAGGCGAAACTGCCTTGTCCCAGGCTGCGCTGGGAAAAGAAGGCTCGCCTGCGGCGAGCAGGCGTTCGCGAACACCGATCGCGGCATCGAGTCCAGGCGCCGGTTCTTCTCTCCCCCGGCGACCACGGAGCTGCCTGTCCGCCGTAGCTTCAGCGGAGGCGGAAGCCTTGGCGAAGGGGGGAGTGGGGTGCCCAGGCGTGCGCTGACACAGGCCCCTCCTTTCCCCGCCGGTAGCTTCTCACCGGCCCAGGGGTGAACCTGGAACCAGCCCTTAAGATGGTTCTGGTTTCAGCGTCACAGCTGGCGCGGCGGATTGCCGCGGCTCCGGAATGGCAAGGGCCAGCAGGCCCATGGCGAGCAGGGCCCCTCCGAGCATCAGGAGCGCTGCCAGGTTGCTTCCGGTCAGGTCCTTGATCACGCCCACCAGGTAGGGTCCGGCGAAGCCGCCGAGGTTGCCGACCGAGTTGATCAGGGCGATGCCGCCCGCGGCGGCGGTGCCGCTGAGGAAGGTGGTGCCGAGAGCCCAGAACGGGCCGAGCGTGGACTTCAGTCCCACGAAAGCCAGGATCAGGGCTGCGATGGCCAGGTAGGGACTTTGCAGCCAGCCGCTCAGCGCGAAGCCCACGGCCGACACGCCGGCTCCCAGCGCCACCGGCCACCGCCGGTGGCCTGTCCGATCCGAATACCGTCCCACGGCCACCATGGCGACGGCGGCGGCCAGGTAGGGGAGCGCGTTGAGGAAACCGACGGCGGCGTCGCTGCTCTTGGAGAAATCCTTGACGATGGACGGCAGCCACATTTCGTAGCCGTAGCCGCCCACGTTCAGCAGGAAGTAGAGAAGGCAGAGCAGCCAGACCCGTCGGCTGGTGAACGCCTCCGCCAGGCGGTGTCGCCGGGCCTGGCCGGAACCGGTCTCTTCGGCGGCGATCCTGGATTCGAGCCAGGCGCACTCGGATGACGTCAGCCACCGGGCGTGGCGGGGGCCTTTGGGCAACACGATCAAGACGATGAGGCCGAGGAGCACGGCGGGAATCCCTTCGATCAGGAACAACCATTGCCATCCCGCCAGACCGGCCAGGCCGTTCATGCCGAGAATCAGGCCGGAGATCGGCGAGCCGACGATGCCGGCGATGACTCCGCCGGTGGCGAAGAGCGCCACGGCCCGGGCGCGTTCCCGGGCCGGAAACCAGTAGGTGAGATAGAGAATGACGCCGGGGAAGAAGCCCGCCTCCGCCGCGCCCAGCAGGAACCGCATGCAGTAGAACACGGTCGTGTTGTGGATGAACATCATCCCCATGGAAATGAACCCCCAGAGCACCATGATCCTGGCGATCCAGATTCGCGCCCCCACGCGGTGCAGAATCAGGTTGCTGGGCACCTCGAACAGGAAGTAGCCGATGAAGAACAGGCCTGCCCCCATCCCGTAGACCCGGCCGAACGTGGCCGGGTCCACGCCCAGCACCTGCTGGAGATGGAGCTTGGCGAACCCGACGTTGATGCGGTCGATGTAGGCGATGATGTAGCAGAGCAACAGCAGGGGGAGCAGCCGCCACGTGACTTTTGCAAGCACGGCCTGCTCGCCGGCCTGATCGGGTGGTGCCGGGCGCGGGCCGCCGCTCGCTGAAGTCGGGACGTCCATGCGGCGTTACTCGATGCGGATCCGGTAGAAACGGCGGGGGCCGATCGAGGTGTCGGTCCACGTCATTTCGTGCCCGGTGCCCGGGGCCTGGCCCAGCAACTCCCAGGCCGCGGTCAGGTTCGTGGTGCCTTCCACCCGGTTGACGAAGTTGCTGAGGCTGTTCCAGTGGATTCGCCGGGCGCCGTCGGCGAGGCGTTCGATGCGGACCTGGGGCCACGCCGGGAGGGAGATCTGGGTGTAGATGATGTCCTCGTACGTCACGCTCGTATCCGAGAGGACGGGCATTTGGTAGAGCGCGCCCCCGAGGTTGAGGGCGAAGATCCCGTTGGTGACCGCGGTGCTGTTGAATCGGTTCAGGACATTGGTCCCCAGCATCGTGTGGCCGAACACCGTGAAGCCGCCGTCGACGGCATCGAGACCGGTGTTGTCGGCCAGGTTGATGAACCACTGGGAGGTGGCGGAATTGGTCTGGCCGCCGACGCGGGCCATGGCGATGGTGCCGTAGACGTTGCTGCAGGGCCGCCCGACGCTGAACTCGTTCGTGATGCTTCCGAAGGTGGGCACGACCGCGATCTTGGGGCTGGCCGCAGTCCGGTTCGTCACGAAGTACCCGCCCCCTTGAATCACGAAACCGGGTTCCCACCGCTGGACAAAGGAATCCTGGAACCGCCCTTCATCCACGTACCGTTTGAAGTTCTGCACCGTCGCCGGTTTGTCCGGGTCATAAAGCCGGATCAGGATGTCGCCCAGCGGGGTGCTGAACTGAGCCAGGCTGTCCGCGCGGGCGGCCGTCAGAACAAGACCGCCCAGGACCAGAAGGGCCAGCCGGAGCCGTCGGGAGTGGGGATCGCGGTGCATGGGCGGGGTCAGGGGATGGATGGCCAGTGCTTTCGGAGTGCCCGGCGAATGAGACCGTTGCTGGCCACAACATCGTATTCGAGATCGCCGGAGAGCGGTTCGTGCCGGAAATCGCCCCCGGCGCACTCGAGGATCAATCCGCCGGCCGCGATGTCCCAGAGGCGTAGCCCGCGTTCGAGGAAGGCGTCAAACCGTCCGGTGGCCACGTAGACCAGGGCGAGCGCGGCGGAGCCGTTGATCCGGAGCTTCCGGACTCGGTGGATCAGGGTGTGAAAGGCGGGCAGCATGTGGTCGAGGACCTCGGTCCGCTTGCCGAAGCCGAGCGAGACGATCGTCTCCCCCAGCCGGCGCCGGGTGCTGACATGGATCGGGCGGCCATTGAGGCGGGCGGCATCGCCGCGGATGGCGGTCCAGAGCTCGTCGGTGAACGGATCGTACACCACGCCGGCCACGGCGCTATAGTCTGAGGCCGCAGGGGCGGCGCCGGGCCGGGCCGGCAGTCGCTCCTCGAGGGCGATCGAAACCCCGGCATGCGGAATGCCGTGGGTGAAATTCACCGTGCCATCGATCGGGTCGATCACCCATCGGGCCGGAGCCTCGGCACTGCCGGTCCGGCCTTCCTCACCGAGGAACGCGGCCCCGGGGATCGCCCGCGCGAGCCGGGCTTCGATGAGCGCCTGGCAGCGGCAATCGAGCTCGAGCTTAATGTCGTGCCGGGTGGCGGCAAAGACCACCTTGGTGGAACGGATGTTCCGGCGGAGCACGCCGCCGGCGGCACGGGCGGCGTCCACCGCCGCCGCCAACGCCCGTTGGTGCTGAAGTCGCGTCATGAGGTCAACGTCCCCAACAGTCGCGAAACCTTGGGGCAAGTGCTGGCAGGCGTCCAGCCTGAATACAGGCTGTGTAGCCGCCGGCGTGAGTCGGCCTGCCGCGCCGTAGCCTCAGCGGAGGCGGGCGCTGACTGCCGGTTGCAGGAGGATGGCATCGAGGCTGGCGCAGACGCCGGTGGCGAGTGGGTTCTTGCCCACGACTTGGACTTCGAGGGTGTGCGGACCCTTCGTCAGCCTGACCGGCCCCCCAACGGTCACCTGCCGCCACGTATCCGCCGAGTAACCGTCCAGCGGCGGCCCCAGACGGGCGCCGTCCAGGGACCATTGGACGATTCCGTAATCCCAGGAGGTGACGGTGCTGAGGGCGACGGTGTAGACAGCAGGCTCAATCGAATCGGGCAGCGCGACGGTGGCGCGGTCGCCCACCGCGCCGAAGCGCAGGAACAGATGGTTGCCGTTCGAGAGCGGCGGCACGGAACGGCTGCCGATGGCCTGGACGGCGCCTCGGACGGCGCTGCTGCCTGCCGTCCACGGCAGGGACTCTCCTTCCCAGGCGGAGTCGAGCCGGAACGGGATCTCCCAATTCCCGATCCACTCGCCGGGCGCGCGGCTGTTGCCGCGGAGAGAGTAGACGTCAAACCCGGCGGGATTGAACAGGCCTGGACTCCGATACGCGAACGGCTGGCCCCAGGGATCGATGGGGAGGCGCGCGCCGGGGAGGACCAGGGCGAGTTCCTCCGGGTCTTTGGGCAGGGCGCCGCGGGAGCGCGCGTCGGCGTCGATGGCGGCCGCGAGCTCCCGGACGGTGGTCTGCGCGGCGCGGACCCGTTGGTCATGGAGCCGGGCTTCATCGGCCAGGTGAGCAGCCAGCCACTGGTCCATGTGATCCCACGGCAGGCGGCGCAGCGAGATGGCATCCAGGGCCAGGCTGTACCCCGGACGGCCTGTGGCTTTGACGAGCGACAGCGGGTGATGGCCGACGCACTCGAAGCGCAGCGTGTAGGCGCCGGGCAGGAATCGTTTCACCCCGAGCTTGCTTTCGTGCACCGTGCCGTATCGCGGGCCTTCCGGCCAATTCTCCTTCACGCACCCGTAGGAGTCGAAGAAGTCCAAGCCGGGATCGAGGACCTGAGGTTGACCGGCTCCCTGCAGGGTGACCTTCCACCGGCCGTAATCGCCCAAGAGCACCTGGAACACCGAGATCGAGTATTGGGCCTCCTCACGGATCTGGAAGGGCACCTCGATCCAGGCGCCCACGCGATCGTTCTCGACGAGCAACATGGTCTTGTTCTGGCAGGTGCGATTCGAGCGCACCACCGGCTTCAGCCCGGGGGAACACGGCAGCTGATCCGCGAGATCCTTGACCTCGATCCAGAGCTCAGGGTTCAACCGTTCCGACAGGGGCGGCAACTCACAGAACGGGCGGGCGATGTCCTTCTGATACCAGAACGCCACCGAGGAGTAGAAATCGGGCCGGAACTTGAAGTCGTGCAGCCGGCGCGCCCCGGTTTGGGGATCTTTGTCATCGATGAAGCTGCGTCGTTCGATCTCGACCTTGAGCGACTTGCGGAAGAGGACGGGGGCGTGCAGGTGCCAGCGGTAGGCGGTGATCCGGCAATCGACGCTCTGCGGCTCGCAGATCGTGACGCCGGCGTTGGGGTGCGTGAAGAGGCGCAGGTTCCAGGCATCGGTGAAGTAGTCCTCCGTGCCGGTGCCCACCAGCGATGGGATCGCCTCGCCATCGATGGTGAACCGGTCGTCCGCCTCGCCGAACCAGACGCCGAAACTGTTCTGCGACGAGAGCACGGTGCCGACGTACTGGCCTTCGCCCTCGCCCTCGAAGAGGGTGTAGGGCGCGAACGCCGGCACTGGGAATTCCTGGTGATAGCGGGCGTGGAAGTAGAGCGTGTCGGGCGCCAGCGAAGGAAGTTGGATCCAGTTCACCTGGCAGTAAACCGTCATGCGGCTCGAGGATTGGTTCCACAACTCGACACGGGCATTCCGTCGGAACGGCATGTGCCAGTAGCTGTTGAGCGCCCGCCCGTAGGAGGTCACCTCGATCGGCGTCGAGCTGACATTGGCGCGCATTCCGTGGCCGGCGGCGAAGAAATCCCCGATCGGCGTCTCGACGGACGGAACGTCCGCGTCGTCCCAGTAGACGCGCAGGACCAGCGATCGCGGCCATCGGCGGTCCTGGGAGGCCACCGTGAACCAGAGATGCCGGATTTCCCCCGGCCCTTCGAGCGTGGCGGCAACGAAACGCTGGCCGGGTGCCAGGTGATACGCATCCGCGTTGGACTCGGGGTCGAACAGCCCGCTCGAATGGCGCCGGGTGACCCCCGGTTGCTGGCGGGTGACGGCGTCCAGAAGGTCCGCGGCCCCGGCGTCGGCGCCGGCGGCCATCGCTGCCACGAGGATGACGGACTTGAAAGTGTTCATCGCGGTTGTTGGGGTCTACGGGATCATTGCCCCGACCAGAGTCGCGGGAAGGGGCCGCGCGAGACGCGATCGATCACCGGGGCGTCGGTGAGTTTCTGGGGCAGGCTCGAGACGTACCCGGGGATTCCCAGGGCGATGTCGCCCACTTCAACCATGAACGCGTCCGGGATCCTGCCGGGAAGCCAGCCCTCGTGGGCGTCGCCCGCGGCGCGCATCAGGACGGGGTACCACATCACGTCGCGCCAGGCGGGGTCGTCCGTGTACGCATACCACGCCTTGACCACCTGCACCTTGGCCTCGCTGCAGATCGTGGCGCGGAAGACGGTGCCGTTGTTCTCCCGGCGATGCGCCACCTCGCTGATCCGCGTGATCGGGCGGCCGTCGAACACGTGGGCGACCCACATCAGGAAGTCCATGAACTGGATCTCGCTGTAGTTCGAGTGGTGGTAATTGGGGATGATCTCGAGGGTCATGGGCCGCCGCAGCCGCTCCTGCAGCAGGTTCACGTTGAACATCCGGTAGCCGTCCTCGTTGCTCGCCCCGAGATAGAACACCGGCCCTTCGACCTGGTCCTGGAAGAAAGCATGGTGAAACGACAGGTGCGGCTCGACGCGGTCCGTGCGGTACACGCCTTCGTTGCCCATGACGATCACGGAGGCCACCCGGGGATCCATCGCCGCCGCCACCGTGGCGCTGCGGCCCCGCTTCGAGTGCCCGCCCACCACCGCCCGCAAGGTCCCGGCCTCGAGGAACGACTCGAGCGCGTTCAACGCCTGGATGTAAACCACGGCGAGCTGGCAGTTCATGTTGTAGTAGTTCTTGCCCGTCTCCCGGGCCAGCCGCCCGAGCACCCCAATGTCCGCCTCGATGTCGCTCCCGTCCGGGTAGGCCCCGGGATTGCAGAGCACCATCGTCGGGTACCCGGTTCGCGCCGCGATGGGCTCGCCGTACTTCGCGACGTGAATCGGATAAGCGTCCCGGCCCGGCGAGCCGATGATGACCACCTTGCCCCTTCGGGCGGGTGTCTGGTTCCGCGCGGGATCAGCGGGCAGGAAAATCGTGCATGGATGCCCCCAGCGCTTCCCCGCCAGCTCCTGCGACCAGAAATGCGCCGTCACCTGGCGCAGCTTGCTGCCAGGGTCCGTGTCGCTCACCACCACCTCGTCGGCCAGGATCCTGAACTCGAGGGGGACGCAGTGCTGCCGGACGATGGGCCAGAGCTCCCGCGGTTTGGGGACATCGCGGGAGGCCGTCCCGAAGTCGAAGGGCGGCGCTGCCGCCTCCTCCGCGGTCCATCCCGGGACCGCGCCTGCGCACAGGGCGCCGCCCACGAGCCACGCCGCAAACCGCTCCCGGACCGGGCGAAGGAGCTTCATGGCGCCCTTTCCGGCCGATCCCCCGGCAGCGGTGTGCGCGGCGTCCGGGCCTTCAGCCATTCGTTCCACCGGGTCCGGTTGCTGCCGAACGTTTCACCAGTGTAAGCGTTCAGCAGTTCGCCGATCTGCCGGTCGCCGGCGGGATCCTGGAGGCGTCCCAGGCAGTTGACGATGGCGGGCAGCTCATCCTGTCCGCCGAGCTCGAGGCAGGCGCGTGCGGCGTCGACGCGGGGGCCCGGCTCGTACAGGAGATCGTCCAGCCAGGGCAGCACCAACGGGTGTCCAATGGCCAGCGCCTCCCGGACAAGGGCGGCGCGCGCGGGGCCGACGACGGAGCCCAGACGCCGACGGAAGCGTTTCACCTCGGTTTGGACCTTGGCCGGGCACGGGGGAAACCACCAGGCCTGGCGCAGCGAGGAAGCGCGTGTCGACCGGTCGTCCCAGGCGTGCTGCTCGAGGTAGTCCGTGCCGGTCAGGGATCCGTCCCCGCCATCGCCGACCGCGAGCAGGAGCATGGGCCCCGGCGTTTGCCCGAAGTAAAGCCGCTTGTTTTGCGCCCGCTCGGTTCGTGTCGGGTCAAAGTCCACCCATCCGAACCCCGGGACATGGGCTTGCGGGAACCGATGGAAAATCCGGTCCACATGGAATGGCGCGCCGGGGCGGCCGACGATCCCGCCGACGTACCGCGCCGGGATGCCATTCTTGCGACAGAGGGCGATGAAGCAGTAGGAATACTCGCTGCAACTTCCCTTGCCGCTCGAGAGCACCTCGGGGGCCGGCTGCCACCGGCCATCCCGATCGTAGCTCAGCCGGTCCATCACGAGGTCGAACACTCCTTCCAGGACGCCCACGGTGTTCGTGCGGCCGCGTGCGGCCTCCTGAGCCGCGCTGCCGATCACCGGGTCATCGAGCGCCAGAACAGGGCCGTCGCGCAAGCCCAACGCCTGCTCCTTGCGCGACAGCGACGGTCCGCCGCCGCCGGCAGGCCCCTGCCAGTCCCATCGGAACCGGCGCACGGTCGCCCGGGCGGTCCAGCGTCCGACCAGGCTGGATCCGGGGGCGAGTGTCTCGCGCTGGTAGACCAGCACAGGAGCTCCCCACGCATCCTTGCGCCGCTGGGGACGCCCCTCGACATCGAGTTTGTTGATCTTCTGGTGTGGCAGTTGAATCGGTGCGTGCAGGTGAATCCTGGGCGAACGCAACGGGGCTGTGTCGCCGTTGATGATCCGCGTGACGAACACGACCACCGCTTCGGTCTCGGATCCTGGCACGACCTCGGCAGCCCGGGCCGGCCCCTCGGCGCGGCTCGGCGGGCTAGCCCCGGGGGCAGGGCCACCCGCTGCGCCGCCGATCATCCCGAGGCTGAGTGTCATCAAGAGCAGCCTCGGCCAGGCTCCCAATCCCGCTGCCTCCGGCGCGGCGGTGGGCGCAGAGTTCGTTCTTGTCGGGATCGGATCTTCGATGGCGCTCAGTCTTCGCGATGTCATAGGATCCTCCGCAGCGCGGCTTGGCCGCAACCCAAACCCAGAGTGTTCGCGTTGGCGTCCGGCTCTGACGGTCCCGCGGGTCGCCGCGCTGCGAAGGCGCTCTCCGGGCATAGGATGAAACTCGAGTTGTCCGTTTTGCAGTTTTCCGCCGAGACCATGGAATATGCCGACGAGGGCCCCTATCATGAGGCTGGCACGGGCCTTCGGCAACGACCAAAACCGGACCCCCATCCGCCCGCGCGGGCGGGGCAGACGGGGCCGGGTAGCCGCCGACGTAAGTCGGCCTGCCGGGCCGTAGCCTCGGCGAAGGCGGACGCTGCCGGCCGGGTTGCAGGACACGGTACGAGGGGTTTCAGCGCGGCACTGACGGCCGCGGCTGCGGACCCGATTGACAGGCGACGATCGTGCAGAGAGCCTTGACGCAGGCGAGCAACGTGATGTCCGTGGAATCGGTCGGGCAAGTCAACAGGGGCACACCCCTGCCGGGGAGTCGCCGGAGCCGCGTGCTGCGCCGCGCAGGCGCGCTGGTTCTGGCGGCGCTCTGCCTTGTGGTGATCGGCGTCTGGTGCTTGCGGTGGGTGCCGCTTCCGCCCGGCCTCGGAAGGCGGCCTGCGGGTTCGTGGGAATTTGTCGATCGCCACGGGCATTCCCTGCGTGCGGTACCCGAAGGCCCGGGGTACAGCCGGTGGGTTTCGCTGGAGTCGATCCCATCGAGTTACGTGGCGGCCACCCTGGCGGCGGAAGACAAGCGGTTCTGGCGTCACCCCGGCGTGGATGGGCTGGCCACGGCGCGGGCGTTGATGCATCGGTTGCGCTACGGCCGGATCGTGTCCGGCGGTTCGACGATCACCCAGCAGCTGATCAAGATGGCGGCGCCGCGTCCCCGGACGTGGCGAACCAAGCTCATCGAGGCCCTGCAGGCTCTCCGTCTCGAGCAGGTCTGGACCAAGCCACGGATTCTCGAGGAGTACCTCAACCGATTGGACTACGGGAATCAGTGTTTCGGGTGTGCGGAAGCGGCGGTGTTTTACTTCAGCAAACCGCTCGCGGATGTGAGCGCAGCCGAAGCCGCACTCCTGGCCGGTCTCCCGCAAGCGCCAAGCCGGCTCAACCCGGTGCGCCATCCCGAACGGGCCCGGAAACGCCAGCAGTGGATCCTGGACCGGATGCGCCAGACCGGAGTGTTGGATGTCGACGCCTGGAAGCGGGCGCGGGCGGAGGCGCTGCGCTACGCGGCGCCCCGCCGGCGGTTCGAAGCGCCGCATCTGATCGATCGCCTCATGCTCTCCTCGATGGCGCCGGGGGCGGATGAGGGCGGCGACGCCGGGGGCGGCGGGGTTGTGAGAACCACGGTTGACCTCGAGGTGCAGCGTCTCGCGGAACGCGCCCTGCGGCGGCACTTGGATCCGCTGCGTGAACGATCGGTCCGCAATGGGGCGATTGTGGTGATCGAGAACGCCACGGGCGACGTGCTGGCGCTCGTGGGGTCGCCGGACTTCTTTGCCGTGCCGGCGGGCCAGGTGAACGGGGCGTGGGCGAGGCGGTCGCCGGGGTCGGCGCTGAAACCGTTCACGGTGCTTCTGGCGCTCGAGCGCGGGGTGACGCCGGCCACGGTGGTGGCGGACTTGCCCGTGGATTTCCCGACGGCAACAGGCGTCTTCCGGCCGGTGAACTACGATCGCAGGCACCACGGGCCGGTTCGGGTTCGGGTGGCGCTGGCGAATTCACTGAACATCCCCGCCGTGAAGCTCCTGGATCAAGCGGGCGGGCCGGCGCTGCTGCGTGATCGCTTGAGAGCCTGGGGGCTGACGACGCTCATGCAGGCTCCCGAGCACTACGGGCTCGGCCTCACCCTGGGCAACGCCGAGGTCCGGCTGCTCGAATTGACGTCCGCTTACGCCGCGCTCGCGCGTCTCGGGGAGTATCGTCCCTACCGCCTCCTCCGGGGTGTGGATGCGGTTGCCCCTGAAGATCCTCCCGGCGCGGGCTTCGATCCGCGACCCGCCTGGCTGGTGGCCGACATCCTGAGCGACAACGGGGCGCGCGTCCTGGCGTTCGGGGCGGAATCGGACTTGCGGTTCGAGTTCCCGGTGGCGTGCAAGACCGGCACGAGCTCGGGCTTTCGGGATAACTGGGCGTTTGGATACACCCCCGAGTACACCGTGGGCGTGTGGGTCGGCAACGCCGAGGGTTCGCCGATGGACCGCGTGAGCGGGGTGACGGGAGCGGCGCCGGTGCTCCAGGAGATCTTCCGGTTCCTGCATCGGCGTTGGGGCACCTCCTGGTATCCAACACCCCCCGGCATCGTCCAGCATGCCGTCCATCCCCTGACGGGCCATCGGCTCGACCCCTCGGATCCCCGGGGGGTGCGCGAGAAGTTCCTGGCAGACTGTCTCCCGCCCGTCGAGAGTCCGGCGGACTACGACGCTCAAGGCCGGGTTCGACTGCCGGCCCTTTATCGCGCCTGGCTCGAGTCTGCGGAGAATGGTCTTGGGACTGCCGCCGCGGCGGATCCGGACCTGGCGGGAGCCCTGATCCGCATTCGCGTTCCGATGGCCGGGTCGGTCTTCTATCTCGACGCGGATCTGCCCGCGGACCGCCAATGGCTGGGGCTCGACGCCGAAGGACCGTCCGGTTTGACTTGGGAGAGCCCCACGCTGGCGGTCCGCACCGATGCGGACCGCCCCCGCGTCCGCCTCGAGGAGGGCCGCCACCAGCTCCGGGTCCGGGCCGCCGATGGATCGGCGGACGCGGAAACCTGGATTCTCGTCAAGCGCCGGTGAACCGGGAGGTGCGCCCCGGGGTGCATGACCGAGTCCTTCTGCAGACGCGGAATCCCGTTCATCCCGTCTTCCCTCCCCCACCGGACAAGCAACCGACCATTGCACCCCCGGGTCAGGGTGCACGACAGAATCCTGAGTTCAGGCTGCCAAGGAGTGACAACAAGGTGACAGGCTATTAGTCCCTACAGGCCCCTCCTCTCCTCCGCCTTCGCCAAGGCTACAGCGGACAGGCCTGCCCTCTCCCCCGAGCGCAGTCGAGGACTCCAGGGGCCAGTTTCGGCTTTTTCTCCTGTTGTCCGGCCGGGTAACGTGCGTCGCGTGACGGTTCTGGAGGTCATCCAGCGCAGCACGGAGTTTCTGGCCCGGAAGGGCGTGGACTCGCCCCGGCTGCAGACGGAACTGCTGCTGGCGCACGTGCTGGGCCTGCCCCGGCTGCGCCTGTATCTCGAATTCCAGCGCCAGCTGGGGGAATCCGAAGTCGAGTCGCTTCGCCAACTCGTGCGCCGGCGCGGGTGCCGGGAGCCGCTCCAGCACCTGATGGGAACCGTGTCATTTTGCGGCCATGACCTGGCAGTCAACCGCGATGTGCTGATCCCGCGGCCTGAGACGGAGCAGTTGGCCGAACGGGCCTGGAGTTGGCTCAACGGTCGCGGGCTTGAGGCCGCCCGGGTGCTGGATCTGGGCACGGGAAGCGGTTGCCTCGCGGTGACTCTCGCCCTGCGATGTTCCGGGGCGCGAGTCGTTGCCGTGGACCTGTCAGAGGCGGCTCTTGCCATGGCGCGGGTCAATGCCGGCCGCCATCAGGTTGCCGACCGGATCGAGTTTCACTGCGGGGATTTGTATGCGGCTGTCCCGACGGGGATGCGCTTTGACGTGGTCGTGGCCAACCCACCGTACATTCCGAGCGGGGACCTGGCGACGCTTGCGCCGGAGGTGAGGGATTACGAGCCGCGCCAGGCGCTGGATGGGGGACCTGACGGCCTCGCGGTGTTCGAGCGCATCGCCAGGGACGGCAGGGCGCATCTGGCCGAAGGCGGTCGGCTGTTTGCGGAGTTGGGGGACGGCCAGGGCCAGGCCCTGAGAACGATGTTCGTCGGGGCCGGCTGGGAGGTCGTCGAGATCGCCCGGGACGACACCGGCCGTGAGCGCTTTCTTATGGCGGACTCGAGGCGTTGACGCGCGTTCATCCGCCTACAATCCGGGGTTGACACCATGGGCGTGTTATGGTGAAGTTCGCGGTCTTTGCAGATGAGTGTTATGTACGCAGTGGTTGAAACTGGCGGAAAGCAATACCGCGTGTCGGCAGGCGACACGGTGGAAGTCGAGAGTCTGCCCGGAGAGGCCGGTCAGGCGGTCACGTTTGACCGGGTGTTGCTGGTGAACAACGAGGGTCAGGTGTCGGTGGGCACGCCGACGGTTGCCGGGGCGAGCGTGGTCGCGGATCTCGTTGAGCAGAAGCGCGGGCCCAAGCTGATTGCGTGGAAGATGAAGCGCCGCAAGGGGTACCATCGCAAGGTGGGCCATCGTCAGGAGCTGACCGTGGTGCGCATCAAGGAAATCAAGGTTTAGCACAGGCTTATGGCACACAAGAAAGGCGGCGGCAGCGTCCGCAACGGTCGTGACAGCCAAGGCAAGCGTTTGGGCGTCAAGGAGTTCGGCGGTCAATTCGTAACCGCCGGCAGCATCCTTGTCCGCCAGCGCGGCACCAAGTTCCATGCCGGGGCGAATGTCGGCGTTGGCCGCGACTGGACGCTCTACGCGCTCATCGATGGCACCGTGACGTTCGATCGGGAACGACGCCGGGTGGCGGTTCTCCCGCAACCCGCCGCGGCGCCGTCCAGCAACTGATCCCGACGTTTTCGACGAGGGCGAGGTGCACAGCCTCGCCTTTTTGCTTTAGCCGCCATGTTCGTCGATGAAGTGCGGATCTTCGCCCGGGCGGGCCATGGGGGACGCGGGTGCGTGGCGTTTCTGCGCGAGACCTTCCGTCCCAAGGGCGGTCCTTCGGGAGGGAATGGCGGTCGCGGCGGCAGCGTGATTCTCGAGGCGGACCACGACCTGAACAACCTCATCGCCCAGTACTACCAACCCCGCCTTCTCGCCCGCCGCGGTGAGAACGGGATGGGCAAGGGCATGGACGGCCATGCCGGCGCCGACTTGGTGGTCAAGGTGCCGTGCGGGACGATTGTCTGGCGCCTGCCTTCGGCGGAGGCGCCGGACGAACCGGGTGCGTCGGTTCCGGCAGACGGCTCGGTGGCGGCGGAGCATGATCGGCCGCCTCTGCCGACAGCCGCCAGCGGACGGCGGCCGCTTCCGGCCGCCCCCAGGGTCCGGGCTCTGGCCATCGATCTGGCTGCCGAGCCCGAGGAGCCTCCTCCGGGCCCCCCGGCTGAGCGGGGCGAGAAGGTGGTCGATCTGACGCAGCACGGGCAGCGATGGGTGCTGTGTCGCGGAGGCCGGGGAGGGTTGGGGAATCGCAACTTCGCGACGGCCCGGCGGCAAGCACCGCGCTTTGCGCAGCCGGGCGAGCCGGGGGAAGAAGGCGCGTTCCTGCTCGAGCTCCGTCTGATGGCGGACGTCGGGCTGGTGGGCTACCCGAACGCGGGCAAGTCGACGCTGCTGACGGCGATATCGAAGGCCCGGCCCAAGATTGCGCCCTATCCGTTCACGACGCTGCATCCGCAGGTAGGGATCGTCGAGTACCCGGACTGGTTCCGGCTGACGGTCTGCGACGTGCCTGGCCTGATCGAAGGCGCGCACCGGAACGTCGGGCTGGGGCACGCGTTCCTGCGCCACATCCAGCGCTGCCAGGTGCTCGTGATGCTGCTCGACATGGCGGGGACGGATGGCCGGGAGCCCTGGGAGGACTACCGGCAATTGTTGCGCGAGCTCGAACTCCACGACCCGGCCCTGATCGGGAAGCGGCGGCTCGTCGTTGCCAACAAGATGGACGAACCGGCGGCGGAGCGGCATCTCCGGGCGTTTCGTCGCCGCGAGCCGGGGGTTAGCCTGCTTCGGATGGCGGCGGCTTTCGGCCAGGGGATCGACCGCTTCCGGCAAGTGATCCGCGAGGCGGTGGCGGGCGAGTGATTTTTGAGTGTTCTTTCCCGGGCCGGCCGGGTAGAAGGCCGGCATGCTCAAAGCCGGAATCGTCGGGCTTCCCAACGTTGGCAAGTCCACGCTCTTCAACGGGCTCATCCGATCCCACAAGGCTCCAGCGGAGAACTACCCGTTCTGCACGATCGAGCCCAACCTGGGAGTGGTGGCCGTTCCTGATCCGCGGTTGGCAGCGGTTGCCCAAGTTGCTCACGTGAAGAGCCAGGTGCCGGCCACGATCGAGTTTGTCGACATCGCCGGGCTCGTGAAGGGGGCGTCCCGCGGCGAGGGTCTCGGCAACAAGTTCCTCAGCCATATCCGCGAAGTCGATGCGCTGATCCACGTCGTGCGCTGCTATGAGAACCCGGACGTGGTGCATGTCACTGGCGGGATCGATCCGGTCCGGGACATTGAAATCGTCAACACCGAGCTTGTGCTTGCGGATCTCGAAGCCTTGCGCCGGCGCCGGGAACGGATTGGCAAGGACCTGAAATCCGCCGAGAAACACGCGGTCGCCGAGAGCCACGTGCTCGACAAGCTCGAGGCTCACCTCAACGCGGGCAAGCCCGCCGCCACGCTGCAACTCGCCCGCGAGGAATGGGATTTGGCCCGTCCGTGTTTTCTCCTGACGACCCGTCCGACGCTTTACGCGGCCAACATCAAGGAGGAGGCGCTGGCGGCCCCCGACGGAGAGCCTCACGTCGCTGCGGTGCGCGAGTATGCCCGGACCCACCACGCGTGTGATACGGCGGTGGTATGTGCGCAGCTCGAGAGCGACCTCGCGGATCTCTCGCCTGAGGAAGCGGCTCAATACCTTGCCGAGCTGGGCGTGAGCGAATCGGGCGTGACCCTCCTGATCCGCAAAGCCTACGAGTTGCTCGGGCTGCGGACGTTCTTCACCTTCAATGACCAGGAGGTTCGCGCCTGGACGGTCCGGGCTGGCGATACCGCCGCCCGCGCCGCGGGCACCATCCACACCGATTTCGAAAAGGGGTTCATCAAGGCGGAGCGCATCCACTGGGCCGATCTCGTCAAGTGCGGCTCGGTGGCCGCTGCCCGCGAGACCGGCCATTACTCCCATGAGGGCCGCGACTACCCGGTTCGCGACGGCGACGTCCTGCTCTTCAAGTTCCACGGTTGAGACGGGCTGCGTTTCCGGGATTGTCAGCGGCGGGGGAATCCCCTTTAGTGGGCGGCGTCATGTCGACAGTGGGCGATCAATTGCGACAAGCCCGGGAGGCGAGCGGTCTGACGATCCGCCAGGTGGCGGACATCACCAAGATGCGCGGCGACCACGTCCAGGCGCTCGAGGAGGGGAACTACGACGCCTTTGTCGCCCCGGTGTACATCCGGGGATTCGCCCGGACGTATGCCCGGCTTCTGCATCTGGACGAGGCGGCGTTCATGGCGGCGCTGGACGAGGAACTGAACCGCACCGAGAAGTTCCGGGAGCACCCGAGCCTCACGGGTGCGAACCGCACCGCGCTCGACGCCGTCATGCTCCGGCTCTCGCGCATACCCTGGCGCATTGCGGCGCCGGCTGCGGTGATTCTGCTGGCGGTGGTGTGCGGGGTCTGGATTGCCCACACGGTTCGGGAGCGTCGCGCCCAGGACCCGCTCACCGGGCTGGAACCGGCACGGTACCAACCGGCTGCGCCCGCGACCGGAGGGGAGACGTTGCCCCTGCCGAGTCCGGCGGGCCAACGCCGCTGATCCGACCCGGGTCCGGTCTCGAGATCCATGGCATCGAAAAGCCGATCCGACCGAGCGCGAGCACGGCTGCGGTCCCGGTCCCGGCCGCTGCGCGTGGGCCTTGTCTCCCTGGGCTGCGCCAAGAACCTCGTCGATGCCGAGATCATGGTCGGCTCCCTGCTCGGAGAGGGCTTCGAGATCACCAACCGTCCCGAGGAGGCCGACGCCGTCATCGTCAACACCTGCGCTTTCATCCGTCCCGCTCAACAGGAGAGTGTCGATGCCATCCTCGAGTCCGACGCGCTTCGCCGGGCCCATCGGCGCGGCCAGGCGCTGGTCGTCGCCGGGTGTCTGCCCCAGCGGCATGCCGGGGATCTGATCCGCCTGCTGCCGGAAGTGGACGCCTTCATCGGGATCGACCAGGTCTCCCGCATCGGGGCGATCGTGCGCGAGGCTGTCGCCCGGCGCGCCGCGGCGTCGCCGGCGATCGTGGATCTGCATGCCCGTCCCACGTACCTTCCGGACTGCAAGACGCCTCGATTTCGACTGACCCCGCGCCACCATGCCTATCTGAAGATCGCCGAGGGCTGCAATCATCCCTGCAGCTTCTGCGTCATTCCCCGGGTGCGCGGCCCGTACCGCAGCCGCGCGCCGGGTGATCTCCTCGAAGAAGCCCGGCGGTTGATCGGGGAAGGCGTCCGCGAAATCAACCTCATCTCCCAGGACTCGACCTATTACGGACGAGACTTGCGCGCCGGCGCCCGCCGCCGGGCCGTCGGTCGAGACCGGCTCGGGGCGTCGGTCGGGCACGTTCCGGGCGAGGCGCACTCCCTGCCCTCCTTGCTGCGCGCGCTCGACGCGCTGCCGGGCGATTTCTGGATCCGGCTTCTCTACACGCATCCCGCTCACTGGACCAACGACCTGATCCGGGCGATAGCCGAGTGCCGGAACATGGCGCGCTATGTTGATCTCCCGCTGCAACACATCCACGACGACATGCTCTGCCGGATGCGGCGGGAGACATCGAGGGCGCAGATCCTCGATCTGCTGGCCCGGATTCGCGCCGGCCTGCCCGGCATCACCCTGAGGACGACTTTCATCGTCGGTTTCCCCGGCGAGACCGGGGAGCACTTCGAGGCGCTGCTCGATTTCATTCGTGACACCCGATTCGAGCGCCTCGGTGTTTTTGCCTACTCCCAGGAGGAGGGGACTGTTGCCGGCCGCATGGCGGGCCAACTGACGGACCTCGAGAAGCAGCGCCGCGCGAAGCGGGCCATGGCCGTTCAGCAGCCCATCGCGCGGGCGGTCGCCGCGGCGAACATTGGACGCACGCTTCGGGTTCTGGTGGATGGCGTCGCGGGGGCCGGGCAGCTTCGGCGCGCCGGCGTGCTGCCGCGGTTGCAGGGTGCCCTGGGGAGCGATGCGGACGGTTGCCGACGACCGGCCGGCAGAGTCTGCACCGTGGCCCGCAGCGAGGCCGACGCCCCCGACATTGACCCCCGTGTCTACATCCGCGGCCGCCTGCCTGCAGGCGCCTTCGCCCGCGTCAGGATTGTCGGGCACACCGACTACGACCTGATCGCCGTTCCCGACCCATGACCTCGAGAGACCGGCTGACGTTGTTTCTGGCCCAGGGACTGGGATCGGGGCTGCTGCCGAAGGCGCCCGGCACCTTCGGGTCGGTTGTCGGTTGCCTGTGGACCCTGGCGCTGCTGGCCACCGGCCGTCCGGCCGTCTATGCGGCGGGCGTGCTGGCCGGGGTCGCGCTTTCGGTCTGGTGCTGCGGCCGGGCAGAGACTCTCCTGGGCGAGAAAGACCCGGGGTCGGTCGTCCTGGACGAAATCGTTGCGGTGCCGCTGGCGTTTGCCGGCTGGGCGGGTGTTGTCTGGTTTGATGCCGCAGGCCATTGGCCGGCGGCGGGCGAGTGGCTTACGGGTTCCCGGGGATTGCTTTGGCTTGCGGGGTTTGCGGCGTTTCGGTTGATGGACATCTGGAAGCCGTGGCCGATCCGCCAGAGCCAGGCCTTGCCGGGCGGATGGGGCATTACCGTGGACGACCTGCTGGCCGCCCTCGCCGCGAATCTCATCTGGATCCCCGGTCATGTCGCCGGTTGGCTGTGAAGTCCGCAGCGTGGCGGGGCAGGCGACCCGCGCTCGCCGCTCCCGTCCGTAGCCGCGGCCGTCAGTGCCGCGCTCGAATCCCCTTGCACCGCGTCCTGCAACCCGGCATCCCGCTCACACCGACTCGAGGCGGGCGAAGCCTTCCTCGATGGTGGTGGTATTCTGGATCCGGGCCAGGCGCGCGTAGAGCCCGTCCTGCGCCAGCAACGCCGCGTGGGTGCCGCGTTCGACGATCTCCCCGCGCCGCATCACCAGGATCTGGTCGGCATCGACGATGGTGCTCAGGCGGTGCGCGATCACGAAGCTGGTCCGGCCGCGCATGAGCCGTTGGAGGGCTTCCTGGATCAGGCGCTCCGTTGCGGTGTCGACGCTGGCGGTCGCCTCATCCAGGATCAGGATGGGGGCGTTCTTGAGGAGGGCGCGGGCGATGCTGACGCGCTGTTTCTCGCCGACGCTGAGTTTGACCCCCCGTTCTCCGACCCGGGCTTCGTAGCCGTCGGGCAATCGCTCGATGAACTCGTGGCAGTTGGCCGCTCGGGCGGCCTCGGTCAGCTCCGCGTCGGTGGCATCGAGCCGGCCGTACAGGATGTTCTCGCGCAGAGTGCCGTTGAAGAGGAAAGGCTCCTGGCTGACGACGGCGACCTGGGCGCGCAACACCCCGAGGGGCAGGTCGCGGACATCCCGGCCGTCGATGAGGATCCGGCCTTCGGTGGCGACGTAAAAGGCCGGCAGCAGGCTGACGAGAGTCGACTTGCCGGAGCCGGTGGGGCCCACCAAGGCGATCTTCTGGCCGGGCAGCGCTTCGAGCGAGATGCGGCGCAGGACAGTCCGATCCGGGGCGTAGCCAAAGCCGACTTGATCGTAGAGCACGCGGCCCGGAACCCGCCAGGGCGACGACGGGGCGGGCGCCTCGACGGGGGGGGCGGCCAGCGTGCTGGCAGACGTGCCGGCAGGCGCCACGCGCTCCGGCTCGGCGTCGAGGATGTCGAAGACTCGTGCGGCCGCGGCGCGCGCGCCCTGGAGCATCTGGTTGAGGCCGTGCAACCGGCCGATCGGCTCGTAGAAGAACATCCCCGCGTAAAGCATGAAGGCGACGAGCTCGCCGACGGCCATTTGGCCGCGCATCACCTGGGCCCCGCCCACCCAGAGGACGAGCCCGATGCCGAGGGCCCCGATGAACTGCATGGCGGGTCCGTACCACGCCCAGGCGCGCATCACAACGAGCGTCCCCTGGCGCAGCGCCTCGGCCCGCTCGGCGAAGCGCGTGTCCTCGTGCGGCTCGCGTCCGAAGGCCTTGATCTGGCGGATGCCCTGGAGATTGTCCATGAGCAGGGCGTTCATGGCGCTGGCGGCTTCGCGCTGGCGCCGGTAGCGGCGATGGGCGGTGAGGGTGTACCACAGGGCGCCACCGACCAGCAGCGGCATGGGAGCCAGCGCCACCGTGCCCAGGAGCGGGCTGGTGCTGAACATGAAGATCAACGCTCCCACGATGCTCAACACCGCCACGACGCCCTGCTCCGTACCGTCGATGAGCAGGCGCTCGACGTTATTCACGTCCTCGATCACGCGGGTCATGAGGTCACCGGTGGCGCGGGGATCGAACCAGGCGACCGGGAGGCGCTGCAGCCGGGCGAAGAGCTGGCAGCGCATGTCATAGATCACCGATTGCTCGAGCCGGTTGTTGACCCGGATCCGGAGGCTGTTGAAGACCTCACGCAGCAGGAAGGCGCCCAGCAGCGCCAGCGCGGCCGGCGCCAGCGCATCCGCCCGCTGGCGCCCGATCACTTCGTCGATCAGTTCGCGCGTCAGCCGCGGATAGAGAAAGGCGAAGCCCAGCGAGATCACGGCGCATCCCAGCGTGGCGGCGGCCAGTCCCAGGTAGGGCCGGAGATAGACTGCCACCCGGCGGATCACCTCGCCCGCGGGCCGCGGTGGCGATTGAAACGTCGGATCGGTATGGGCGCCTTGCCTCGGGTGCTTCATGAAAACCCCTGGAACACGGAGTAAACCAGATCGCCTCCGCTTTGCACGCCTGTTTTGGGCCGGGATTTCGGTTCCCACCGGCGCCGGTTCCTGGCAACCTCGGGTCGAGTGCGCGGGGAATCGACGCACCCCATGATCGGCCATTCACCATCGCCCATCCTTGTCACCGGCGGCGCCGGCTTTATCGGGTCGCACCTGACAGAACGTCTGGTTGGCGCGGGCCGTCCCGTGGTGGTGATCGATGATTTCTCGACGGGGAGCCGGGAGAACCTGGCGGCGGTGGCGGGTCATCCGGCCCTGCGGGTCCTGGAACATCCCGTGTCCGGGTGTCCCGGTCTGCGCGAGCTAGTGGCGGGGTGCGCCGGGGTGGTTCACCTGGCCGCGGCGGTGGGAGTGGACCTTGTCGTCCGCTCGCCCATTCGAACGATCCAGACGAATCTGGACGAGACCGAAGCGATTCTCGGCGCCGCGAGCGCGTCGCAGACGCCGGTGCTCATCGCGTCCACATCCGAAGTCTACGGGAAGAGCCAGCAACCGGAGTTTCGTGAAGACGACGACCTTCTGATCGGGCCTCCGCATCTGGGGCGCTGGAGCTACGCCTGCTCGAAACTGACGGACGAGTTTCTGGCGCTGGCTTACATGCGCGAGCGAGGTCTGCCGGTGGCGGTGGTCCGGGTCTTCAACACGGTCGGCCCGAGGCAGACCGGCCGCTACGGGATGGTGCTGCCTCGTTTCATCGAAAGCGCCCGCCGCCATGAGCCGCTGCGGGTGTTCGGGGACGGCACTCAAACCCGGTGTTTCTGCTATGTGGGCGACACCGTCGAGGCGATCCTCCGTCTCTTGAGCGCACCCTGGGCGGCAGGGCAGGTCTTCAATGTCGGCAGCACCGAGGAGATCTCGATCCTTGATCTTGCCCGGCTCGTGATCACGACACTCGAGTCACGATCGACGATCGAGCTGGTGCCTTACGACCAGGCCTACGCGCCCGGGTTCGAAGACATGCGCCGGCGGCGGCCGTCCATCGAGAAGCTCCATCGGCTGACCGGTTTTCGGCCGGCAACAACCCTGCGGGAGATCATTCTGCGAACGGCGGGGGCGGGCGGCTGCAGGATGGACCTTTAGAAAAAAAGAAGGCACCCTTCCGGGTGCCTTCTTCAGTCGTTGACTCGAAAGGTCAATTCATCTTGCTCGCCACGTACGGGAAGAGGAGCAGGTGGTCTTCCTGCGAGTTCTTCACCTGTTCGCGCAAGCGGGCGCCCGTGACCTGCTGCACGCTGCCATCAGACAACACGACGTTGCCGGCGCCATTGTGCATCGAGGTGGACCAACCCGTGTTTTTGAGGGTGGTGTCCATGAGGGTGTACTTCAGGCCCGGCGCCTGCTTGCTGTAGCCCGTGCCGCCGCCAACGCCCGGGTTGAGCGTGGCATTGGTGATGTTGCGGTCGCCCGCCAGCATCACCTGAGGCCTGCTCTCGTCCGCATCCGGGTTCACGAAGTAGCTGCAGCCGCCGTTCTTGCCGCCTCTGTCAAGCGCCACGATCGTCATGCCGACGAAATTGCTCGGGGCGACGCGCATGCTGTCCGAGGGGCAGACCACCGTCTTGGGGGTTGCCAGCTCGTTCGACAGCGCCGCGAAAACGCGCCAGGTTTCAATCGGCTTGGCGTTGGGCGAGGACCCAAGCCAATCCGCCACGCCGCCTTCGTTCGTTGTCACGCCCATCGGAAACCGATCTCCGTTGTCCGTGGCAAACAGGCGGAACGCAATGCCAATCTGCTTCAGGTTGTTGGCGCAGTTGATGCGTTGGGCCTTGGCTTTTGCCTTGGCCAAGGCAGGCAGAAGCATGCCAGCCAGAATGGCGATAATGGCAATCACCACCAACAGTTCGATCAGTGTGAATGCCCCGGTTTTGTTCTTCCGCAGGAGTCGGCTCATAGTTCGATATTTGATTTTGGGTTACGGTGTGCGCACTCTAAAGAATCACCTTCGAGTGTCAACGACTTTTCCATCTCTTTTTAGCAGCATCGATGCCAGTTGCCGTGCCGACTCTGCTTTGTACCCATCGAGGCGCAGGACGAGCGGCTGGACACGATGCATCCTGTTAGTTATCAGCTACTTCGTTTGAATGGGCGCGCCTCCGTACCCTGCAAACCCGGGCTCCCAAGACCCCGTGATCGAGTCCGACCAGCCCCCCCCCGTGCCTCGTCCCGGAGTTGACCCCGCGAACTCCGCGCCGGCCTGCGTGATTCCCACGCGGGTCTCGGTTCCGTGTTGCACCGACGATGGGTTCTGCGAGAATCAGCGCCGGTGATGGGCGAGTGCACGCTTCAGTGCTTTGGGGTAGGAGACGGTTGGCCGTCTTCGGACCGATCGCATTCGGCCTTCCTCTACCGACTGGGGGAGAGCACGATCCTGGTGGATTGCGGAGAGCCGGTCGGGCGCAGCCTGAAGGGGACGGGTTACAGTTACGATGCCATTGACCGGATCCTGCTGACCCATCTGCATTTTGATCATATCGGGGGGCTGTTCATGCTTCTCCAGGGGTTCTGGCTGGAGGGACGGCGCCGGCCGCTTACCCTGCATCTGCCTGCGGAAGGCATCGCGCCCATCCGGCAAATGCTCGAGGCCGGCTATCTCTTTCCGGAGCTGTTCCCGTTCCCCATGAGCTTCCAGGCCTGGGACGGTCAAGCCGCCGAGCTCGAAGGCGGCATCCGTGTCACCCCGGTGCGCACCTCGCACCTGGATCGCCTCCGGGCGGCCTTCAGCGCGAAATACCCGAGGCCCTACGCGGCCTACGCGCTGGTCCTCGAGGGGGTCGGCCTCCGGATTGTGCACACGGGCGACGTCGGTTCCATCGATGACCTCCCGCCGCTGCTGGGAGCTCCGACGGATCTGCTCGTGTGCGAGCTGGCCCACATCGAGCTCGAACCGCTGCTGGCGTTTCTGCGGCGGCAACCGATCCGCCGGGTGGTGTTTGTGCACCTCGAACGCCCGCTGTGGCAGGACTTGGACACGACGCGGCAACGGATTCTCGAGGGGCTGGGAACGATACCCTTCACCGTGGCGCGGGATGGCGACAGGCTTGACTTGGGTTCGTCCCGCGCGGGCTGCGGGGCTGGGGGGGGATGCCCCGGCCCGGCATGATCGTCCGGGCTCACGTCCGGTTGGCGGTGGCGCTCGAGGGAGGCTCATGTCGCAGATGCTGAAATCCTCCGGGGCCATGGGGGCGGCCACGCTCGCCAGCCGGCTCCTGGGGCTCGTTCGCGAGCAGGCCTACGCCCACTTCATGGGCGACACGGTGGTTGCCAGCGCCTTCAAGCTCGCCTACCAGGCGCCCAATCTGTTCCGCCGCCTGCTCGGCGAGGGCGCCCTCACCGCCGCGTTCATCCCCATCTTCAAGCAGAAGGAGAAAACCGAGGGCGCAGCCGCGATGTGGTCGGCGGCGAACGCGGTGTTCTGCGGGCTGACCCTGTTCTGCTCGGCGGTCTGTGCGTTGGCGATGCTGGTGATCACGGGGGTGCTGGCCGCCAGTTCGATCGGGTTCAGCCGGGACGGCATGCCGGTGTTTCCGCCCTTCCCGATCCCGATCCTGCACGAGGACACGGTGCTGATGCTGCGGCTGTTGCGGAGCATGTTTCCCTACGTGTTGCTGGTCTGCACGGCAGCGCTCTGCATGGGGATCCTGAACGCGCGGGGGCATTTCTTCATACCGGCGCTGGGGGCGGGGCTTTTGAACGTGGTGATGATCCTCTCCGTGGTGTGGGTGGCGCCCCGCTGGGGGTTGACGCTCGAGAGCCAGGTGTTTGCGCTGGCGGCGGGCGTGGTGGTGGCGGGCGGGGCACAGCTGCTGTTTCAGTGGCCGATCCTGCACCGGGAGGGATTCCGGCTGCGCTGGGTCACCCCGTGGCGGAATCCGACGGTCCGGGAGGTGATCCGGAAGATGGTCCCGGCAGCGGTGGGCGTGGCGGCGTTTCAGATCAATGTTCTCGTCATCCAGTGCGTCGCCTTCTGGATCGACCGCAACGTGGTGGCGTCGTTCGACTACGCGGTGCGGCTCATGGAGTTTCCGCAGGGCGTGGTGGGGATTTCTCTCGCCACGTATCTGCTTCCCACCTTGTCGGGGCTGGCTGCGGAGAAGCGCTACCCGGAGTTTCGCAGCACGCTCCGGGAGAGTCTTGGGTACCTGGTATTCATCAACCTGCTGGCGTCGGCCCTGCTCCTGGCGCTGGCCGAGCCGATGGTCCGGCTGCTTTTCGAGCGGGGGGCGTTCACGGAGGCCTCGACGCACCGGACGGCGCTCGCGCTGGCCGGCCTGGCACCGGGGCTGGTGGCATTCTCGACGGTGAACCTGGTTGCCCGGGCTTTCTACGCCCTCGGCGATACGCATACGCCCATGAAGATCAGCGTGGTCTGCCTGGGGTTGAACCTGGTGTTCTCCCTTTGGCTGATCGGGCCGTTCCGGCAGGCGGGACTGGGGGCCGCTAACAGCTTGAGCGCGCTCTTCAATGTCTGGCTTCTGACGAGGGCGCTTCGGCGCAAGCTTTCGCGGCTTGATTTGCGACCGCTGGTGCCGGTGGTGATCTCGCTGGTGGCGGGGGCCATCGTGGCGGGATTGGCGGCCTGGGGCACGGCGTTGCTCTGGCAGCGAACCGTGGGTCATGCCCACCTGGGTTCCAAGCTGGGCGAGGTCTTCGTGCCGATGGCGGTGGCCAGCGCCGTTTACTGGGCTCTCGCCCACTGGCTGCGCGTCCCCCAGGCGGCGGAGGTCAGCCGCCTGCTGTTGTCGCGGTTCCGTCGGACGCCGCCGCCTGCCGACGGTTGAACGCGACGCAATCGGCATAGCGCACACCGGTTCCGCCGAAAAGATCCAGGGCGGAACCGATGGTCAGGTCGACACGGCCCCCGCCGATCCGGGTGACCGTCTCGAGGTCGTCGAGGGATCGCGCCCCGCCGGCGTAGGTGACGGGGATCGGCGCTTCCCCGGCCAGCAGCGCGACCAATCGGGTGTCGATGCCTCCACACAACCCTTCGACGTCGGCGGCATGCACGAGAAACTCCGCACACCAGCGTCCCAACCGGCCGAGGGTGTCCTCGTCGAGGACCAAGGTCGTCTCCGTCGCCCAACGGTTTGCCACCACCCGGTACACCCCTTCGCGCCGGCGGCAACTCAAGTCCAACACCAGACGATCGCGGCCGATCGTCCGGGTGAGCGCCTCGAGCCGGGTCGGCTCGAAACGTCCTTCCGGGAAAACCCATGAGGTGACAATGACGTGCGACGCCCCCGCGTCGAGCCAGGCCGGCGCGTTGTCGGGCGTCACGCCGCCGCCCAACTGCAGCCCGCCGGGGTAGGCCGCCAGGGCCAAGCGCGCGGCCTGCTCATTGCCTGGGCCCAACTGGATGACGTGTCCGCCTCGAAGACCGTCGGATCGGTAGCGCGCGGCGTACCACGCCGCCGGCCGCTCCGTGACGAAGTTGACCCTGACGGCCGCGTTCTCGCCGCCGAGCGTTCCCCCGACGATCTGGGTGACGCGTCCGTCGCGCAAGTCAATGCAGGGCCGGAACATGAGTGTCAGCGCCTCGTCGCGGCGGCGTACAGCCGGTTCATCGTCGCCACGTAGAGCGTCCCGTTCGCGGCGACCGCCGTCGCGCTGATGGGCGAGCCGAGGTTCGCCTCGAACAGCACGCGCTTCTCCCGGGCCGCCGCCAGCACGTGAAAGACGCCGCGCCGTGTTCCGACGTAAACGCGGCCGTCCGCCACCAGGGGCGACGCCCAGGTCTCGCCGGTCAATTCGTGGGTCCACAGCGCCTGTCCGGTCGCCGCGTCCACGCAGTGCAGGTTCTGACTGCAATCCGACACGAACGCCATTCCCGCCGACACCGCCGGCGTCGAGAACGTGTGGCGGACCACGGGATAGGACCAGCGCAGGGCGGGCCCCTCGGGCTTGAGATCGAGGCACTTCAGCCAGGCAGCATTCTTGCCCCACCAGAGATCGCCGCCGCCCGCCACATACAGACACCCCTCATCGACCACGGGGGCGCCGAAGAAGTTGCTCGGGCCTTCGCTCTTGTTGTGATAGTAGCGGTGGACCCCGGTCTTGGGAGCCGCCGGATCGAAGTCGAACTCCCACACTTTGCGCAGGGCTGCGACCGCGCCGGGCTCGGACGGGAGAGCCGACGGCGCGTCGCCTTCGGCTCCGGCGAGGGGTTCGAAGGCGTATATGCGGCCATTGCCTGCCGCGAGGAAGATCCGGTCCGCGCCCTCGAGGGGTGCCATCGCCGGCGGGGCCCAGGTGGAATGGAAGATATCCGGCCCGATGGGTTCCCGATCCCGCGCCAGCAACCGGCCGGTGCGCTTGTCGAGCACGACGAGGCTGGGCGCGCCGGGCCTTAGAATGCGCCGGTGCTTGTTGTCCACGCCGTTGCCGGTGTTGAGGTAGAGATGGTTGCCGCGGATGAGGACCCCGCTGTGAGCGCTGTCGTGGGACCAGATCCCGGCTCCGCTGCTCAAGTCGAAGAGCCACAGGATGTCCGCGTCCAAGGGGCCCAACTCGATGCGGTTGGGGGGTGGGGCATCAGGGATGAGGGTGCCATGGGGTGTCATGGCTGCCGGGGCACCCTGGGCAAGATCGTTGGCGGCTTGGGGCGCGTAGTAGACCTCTTCATGCTGGAACGGTCCGTCGTTGCCATCCGCCAGGCCATCGAGGTCCAGGCAAAGGACGCATCCCCGGTTGTCGACCACGTAGACCCGATCGCCCTCGATCGTCGGAGGCGAGCAGATCCCGCTGTTGGGCCAATCGAAATAGATGTCCTCGAAACGCTTGGGCACCACCAGTTGCCAGAGCAACCGGCCCTCCGCCTCGTCCAGGCACATCAGAACGCCGCGATCACCCTCGTGCTTCGGGTCGCGCGGATCGCCGTTGTTGGTCCCAATGAGCACTCGTCCGCGAGCAACGACCGGGGTCGCATGGGTCTCGGTGCCCAGGACTGCGGTCCAGCGCAGATTCTCGCCGGTCTTCGGATCAAACCGCTCGGGCAGACCGCGTTCGTTCGAGACGAGATTCCGGTTCCAGGCCTGTCCGTACTGCGGTTGGTCCGCGGCAGCCGTTGTCGCGGCTCCGAGCGTCAGGCCGGCGAGAGCGAGCGCGGCGAGGCCGCCGGAGCGGATCCGGGTCGGCCATGCCGGCCGGCCGACATCGATGGTGCTGCCTGGTTTCATGGGAGGACCCTGGTCTTGAGGCGGAAGAAGCCCAGCGGCGGCGCCGGGGAGACGCCGGTGAAGACGCCCTTGCCGTCGGGCAGGACCCCGAGCACGGCCTCCGGCACGGCCGACCAACCGGGGGTATCAAGCGCCTCGGCGCCGACCAGTTCGTATTGCCGTCCGGCGTGCAGGGGGTGGAACTGGAACTGCAGGTCGTGGCTGCCGGCAGGTTCCAGGCGGAAATCGAGGCATGAACTGGCCCGCGTGGGATCCGTGCCCAGAACGTATTCCTCGACGTTGTCGAAGCCGTCCGCGTCCGCGTCTGCGTCCACGGGAGGCGTTGTGCCCGCGCCGAAGAAGTGGCGCGTCCACCATTCGGGAGTCTGGCCGGGAGGCGGTGGATCCTGGTCCGGCCGGAAGGTCCAGCGCACGGCATCGGCCACCACGAGGCTGCCGGAGGCTCCCGTGTTGTTGCGCAAGCGGACGGTGGCACGGTCGCCTTTGATGAAGTAGAGGCTGGTGGCGACGGTGCGCCACTGGCCGGCGGCCGCGGTCTGGTTGACGGTGATCGTCCGGCTCTCGCCGTGGGACGAGATGTCATAGGGCGCCGACGTCGAGGCGCTGACGCCGGACGGACACCGGATGGCCAGGTCATAGAGCCCGGTGGTCCCCAGGGTGGCGGACCAGGTGAACGCGGCGCTGGCAGTGGAACCGCTCGTCGTCGAGGCGCGGCGGTAGGCGCGTCCCAGGCTCGAGGACGAATTGGTGATCCAGGTCCAGGCGCCGGTGAACCGGGCTTGGTCATCATCGCGGATGACCGGCCACGCCGGCGTGCAGGGCAGCAGCTTGGAGACGTTCGTGCCCTGCTCGTCCCAAGTGACAATCCGCAGCCAATACTCGGAGGGGTCGCCGTCGGCGCCGGGCCGGAGATTGTCCAGCAGAACCGCGTGCCGGGTGTCCGGGGCGCCGTCGCTCGCCACGCCACCGAGCGGCCCGCAGATCCCTCCCAGGCCATAGAGCACCTGTCCCGAGGCCGGCCGCACCGTTTCCCACGAGACCCACGCGCTGTTCGTGCCCGCGGAGACCACCACGTTCTCAGGGGCAAGCCCGGCGTCGGGCGCCGACAGGAAGAAGTCCACGGTGCCCACCGTGCCCGGCGGCAGCTCGAGGGTGCGCTGGACACTGGCAAAGCCGGCGGCGGACGAAAGGAGGGTCACGGAACCCGCCGGCGCGGACAGCGTGCCGAAGAAGCCGTTGGCGTCGGCGATCCACTGGCGCGGGCTGGGGTCGCACAGTTCGAGGACAGCGCCTTCGACGGGCTTGCCGGTGGCCTGGTCGCGGACGATGCCCTTGAGCGCGGTGGGGCGTTGCGTTGTCTTCCAGGGCATGGCTGGGGGGGGCGCCGGGGTCGCGAACACCGGCGTGGGCTGTGGGTCGTGGGCGCTCGGCTTTGTCAGCGCCTCGAGGAACTGGGCACGCGTTGCGTCGCTGGCGGGGACGGCGTACGAGTACGTCACCAAGCCTTCGGCGCCCGGGGCCGTCGGCGTCGGGTTCCGGGCGGAGCGCATTTGAACCAGGGTGTTCGACACCAGATTGAGGTAGGCTCCGGTCCCGAGGGCGAGGTGTCGGCCGTAGCGGTTTTCCTTGGCGAACTGGCTCCAGTTGGCCCACGCGGTGGCGTGGGTGTGCTGGCGGAAGTAGGCCATCGGGACATTCAAATCGAGCAGGCCCTCCTCCATCCATCCGCGCCAGTCCTGGAGCACATCCGAGTACGCGGCGCTGGTCAGCCACGAGGAATAGGTGGTTCCCCCCGGAGCCCAGGTGATCGTGGCCGCCGAGATGGTCAGGGCCGGCTTGACCGCCAGCGCGGAGAGCGTGACGCGCCGGACGAGGCCGGTCACCTGATCCCGCCGCCACTGGAGCCAGGCGGAGTCGTCGGTCGCCGGCTTCCCGCTACTGCCCGTGGCCCGGTTGAACCGGGCCACCGCGGTGTCGTTGTACCCCCATTCTTTTCCGGCATATCGCACGTAGTCCCAGTGCAGGCCGTCCACGTCGTAGCGGGTGATCAGGTCCATCGCCACATTGACCGTGTGCTCCTGAACCTCGGGATGGCCGGGGTCGAAGGCGTAATTGCTGCCGTCCCAGGTGGCGCCGGTCGCGGACTTCGTCAGCCAGTCCGGGTGCAGGCGATAGGGGTGCGTTTCCTGGGGCGGCAGCGACGTCTCCTTGTTCCAGATGTTGAAGGTAACGATCCATGCGTGGACTTCCAGTCTCGGCGTGCCGTTGTGCGCCTCGCGGATGAGATCGGCCAGCGGATCGTAGGCGGGACTGATGTCCGACGCCTTGGGCTCGAACAGGCTGTCGTAGTAGGCGTCCCCTCGTTTTCGGACCTCGACCAGCAGGGCGTTGTAGTGGCCGGCCCGCGCGTCAGCGACCAACTGGCGGACTTCCGTGCTGTTCTTGAACCCGGCATGAAAGGCATCGACCCAGAGGCCGCGGAACTCCTGGCTGCGGGCAGTTGCTGAAGTCCCGATGGCCAAAGCGAAAGCCAGGGCCAGGACAGCTCGCCCGAAGTGGCGTTGCGGAGAACATCTCACTTGACTTGCGCGCGGACAAACTGGGTCGACTCTGCGGCCATGGGGATCCTGACAGCGGCCGAGGATACGCCTTCGAGGGTGACCTCGATGGAGGGGAGAACATCCCAGGTTCGCAGGTCGCGCGAGCGCTGGATCAGGTAGGTCACACCGGCTTCTCCAACCAGGGTGAACTCGAAGTCACCCCCCGACACACGCGACGAACTCAGTGTCGGGGAGGCTGGAGGCTGGGGGTTCAAGTCGAGCGTGAAGGCCTGGAGTCCGTTGTTCGAGTCGAGCGTGTAGAGCCGACCGCCGCCGAAATCGACTGAACCGGTTCCGTTCCCGTTCGTCACGTCGCGCAGCAACAACTCCTGGTCAAGGAGCACCGGCCCGGTCTCGGTCTCGGCGATGTCATAGAGCTGGATGTTGTCGGGGACCTCGAGCGCAACGCCGGCCAGCAGGTGATTCACGGCGTCGATGTCCAGCACGGTCAGTCCCAGCGGCATGGCCGTTGCGTCGAAGGTCCGCGCCACCGACGCGGTCATGGCCGTTGCATCGAAGTTGAGCAGCGACACGGCGCGGCCCACGGCAGTCCCCCAGGCGGTGTCGCCCGCCCCAAAAGCCAGGCCAAGACCGAAATCGCCGTCCGCGGCCTCCGCCACGTCCATGGGCGTGGCGTAGAAGGTCGCGCCCTCGTCAAACGTGGTCAGCAACGCCAGCGTCCTGCCGTAGCGTGAACCGAGCAGGATCTGGGTGCTGTTGCCGCGACCACGGACATCGAACGTGTCGCCCCAGCGCTGCTGGGGGTTAAGCTCCTCAAGTCCCAAGACCCACGACGCCGACGGAATCGTCCCCGGGCCGTCATTGGCCCAGCGGTAGATCGCGAAACCGCTGGTGGCCAGATTGCCCACGTACACCACGCCGTCCTCGCTCACCCCGACCATGTTCACCGGGAACGTGACATCCCCACCCGCGCCGGCGATGATCTCGGCGCCCTGGTCGTCCTTCGTCTCGAGAAAATGCCGGTGCTCCCCGGTGGCCGCATTCAGGACAGCGATCTGGTTGCCCGCCGTACGACTGACGAGGATCAGGTTGTCCGTGACAGGGTTGTAGGCGAGCCCGCGCTGGGTGTTGTCCGAGTTCACATAGGGATGCGTAGTCCCGGGCGCGATGTCCCACAGCGGGGTCAGGTGACCGCTCGAGACCGGGGTGCGCACGGCGAGCACTCCGGGTTCGCTGGTCACTTCCGCCGCGGCGTTCTTGACGCTAACGCTGTAGGCCCCCGCCTGGTCGGACCGGACCGAGGCCAGGGTGAGGCTGGCTCCGGTCTCGCCTGGCAACGGGTCGCCATCCCGATACCACTGGTAGGTGAACGGCGGCGTGCCGCTCACTCCAATGCCCAGGGTGATCCTCGCCCCCGCGTAGACGGTCATCGACGCCGGTCCCGGATCGATCACGGGAGGATCCGGTGTCACGGCTTTGACCACCCGGGCCAGCATCAGTCCGTTCTTCGTCTCGAGCAAGGCCAGTCGGTCGCCGGCGAAGCTGGCGGCCCCGGTCCCGTCGTCGTTGACGTTGCTGGTACCGAAGCCGAGCTCGGATTGGACGGCGAATCCGGACGGGTTCAAGGTGTTATAGAGCACGAACTTGTGGGCGTAGTAATCGAGCAAGGCCAGGAGGGTGTCCCCGGGGCTGGCGGCCAAGGCTGAGGTGTAGGTGCTGGGGGGAGTCCACGTTGCGATCGTTTCGGCGGTGCCATTGGCGTTCAATTGCACGAGACGCACCGGGTTGACGGCCCGCTTGGCCCAGACCGTCTCCCCCGCGCCAAAGGCCAGGCCATGCCGGATCTTCCCCGCGCAATCGGCGGCGACGTGGACCCTGGGCTCGAACGTGGCGCCATCCGTGGTGGTGAACACCACGATGTACTTGCCCTCGTAAGACCCCACGGCGATCTCCGTCGCCGTCCCTGCCCGGCGCACCGCCAGCGTGTCGCCGAACCGGAGATCGTTGCCTGTGGCCCCGGTGTCCGCCACCGGATTGCCTGCGTACGCCAGCGTCGGCACCGCATCCGTAGCCTCGCTGGACCAACGGTAGATGCGGAAGTCCGCGGTGCTGCTGTTGAGAGTCAGGTTCGCGGCGTAGACGACGCCGTCGTCGGCCACTCCCACCAGGTTCAGAACGAATGTCCCGCCGGCCACGAGGGGCGAACCGTCTTCCCCGGTCAGTTGGAGCGTTCGGGCCTGCCCCAGCTCGTCGGAGCCATCGCTGCCGTCCGCGCCGCTGAGCACGTAGACCTGCGGGCTGCCAGCCCGGCTCACCAGCAGGACGTTGCCGGTGACCGGGTTGATCGCCACGCCGCGTTCGGTCCGGCTCGTCGTGTCCGTGATATAGGTCCGGGACCCCGGTAGGAGTTGCCACAGCAGCTCGAGGGTGTCGGCGCGAAGGCTCGCACCGGTCGTCATAAGGCCGCCGAGTAGAAGCACGCTCACAGTCGCCCGGTAGCCGGTCAATTGGCGATTCATAAGCTCTTTTTCACACTGCCAGGTCATCCTCCCCGGCCCGCGATTCGACCCGGCCGGGGTCTGTCACCATTGGATAGCAGCGAAAATGGCTCCGGTCAAAGCGCGATTTGGCGCCCGGATCCTCGCCTAACGCCTGCGGCTCGGACGTGCGCCATCGGCTGCTGGTGGGTTTTGGCCTTGAACGGCGCGTGGGGTGTCGGCTCCGGGGTGGCCCGCCCCGGGGGCGGGCTTCCAAATCCGCGAAACCCCCGGAAGTGGCGGCTCAAGGCGCCTGCTCAAGTCCAGGAGGTTGAGCCGCAAGGGACGCTTACGCGCGGATTTGGGTCACAGTAGCCCCGTTGACAGTTCTCGGGAACCCTGCTACCGCTGCCGCTCGTCAGGGCCATGAAAAACCGTGTCATCGTCGGGCTGGCATTGCTCGCGTGGTGCGTGTTTCCGCCGAGCGCCTGGGCGAATGCCGGCACCCCGCTCATGTGGGCGGGGATGCTGCATCTGGCGGTGGGCAATGCCCTGATCGGCGTCCTGGAAGGCCTGGTAGTGGCTTCAATGGCTGGCGCCAGGCAAGCCGGGGCGATTGGCCTGATGATCGTCGCCAACTATCTCTCGGCCTGGTTCGGCGGCCTGTTTCTGCGCGGCGCGATCGTTGCCGCGTTGCCGATGGATCTCAACAACGGCTGGCTGTGGCTCTGGATCATGGTGGTGGTGACCTTTCTCCTGACCTTGCTCATCGAGTGGCCGTTTGTCGCCCGGCTGTTCCGCGAGGACCCGCAGCCGTGGCAACGAAGCCTGCGGGCGTCATTCCTCGTTCAGGGCGGCTCTTATCTCCTCCTCTTCGGATGGTACTGGATGGCCAGCGGCACGTCGCTCTACACCAAAATGCACGTGGTGCGCCCCGGCGAGCTCTCGCTGCCGGAATCGGTCTGGGTCTACTACATCAAGCCCGCGGACGGCGACGTCTACCGGCGCAGTCTGACGGGTGTCGGCGAGGAGAGGATCTTCGGGCTGCACTCGGCGGACGACGATGACCGGTTGTTCGTGTGTCCCAGCGCGGCGGACACCAACCGATGGGATCTCATGGCGCGGCTTGAAACAGGAGATCACGGCAACCCGAAGATCGTCCCGGTGTTGACGAATCTGCTGGCGGACGCCGCACTCGACTGGCGGAACCGGCAGACGGATCCGAGCGATCCGGCGCGGTACGAGGGGACCTGGTTTACGTTCGGGAAGGTGCCACGTCTCAAGGCAGCGGCCGGGAGCGCATGGACGTTTCACGCCGGCTTCTGGCCGGTCGAAGGACTTCGCGGCGAGCAGGCGACAACCGGGGATCGGGTCCACTTCGCCTTCGAGACTCCGTTTGGCTCCTGGGCGATTCGCAACGCCGTGCACCTGCCCAACGACAAGGTCCTGTTCCAGTTGGGTCACGACCAGGTCTGCGGATTCGATCCCGAGACGCGGCGGGTGGCGCTGCTCTGGCGCGGTCGGGGCCCGGTGCCCATGGTCCCCGGGGATGGCGAGCGTCGAGTGGACGCCCGCTCCTGGCCGTGATATTCCAGAGGCCGCATGATACATCCGACGGCGATCCTGGATCCCAGGGCCGAGGTGGATTCCACCGCGACGGTGGGTCCGTATGCAGTCATTGACGCCGGCGTGGTGGTGGGGCCGCACTGCGTCCTGGGCCCGCAGGTGCATCTGACGGGCCGGACGCGCCTGGGCAGCCACAACCGCGTGCATGCGGGTTGTGTGCTCGGGGATGCCCCTCAGGACCTGCATTACCGGGACGAGCCGACCGAGCTGGTTGTGGGCGATCACAACACCTTTCGCGAGCACGTGACGGTGCATCGGGCCAATCGCGAGGGTGACGAGACGCGGATCGGTTCCCATGTCCTGCTCATGGCCGGCTCTCACGTCGCCCACAACTGCAAGGTGGCCGACCGGGTTATCCTGACCAACGGCGCCCTGCTGGCGGGTCACGTCACGGTTCAGGAGCGGGCCATCATCTCCGGGAACTGCCTTGTTCATCAGTTCGTCCGGGTCGGCACGCTCGCGCTGATGCAGGGCGGCTCGGCGATAAGCAAGGATCTGCCGCCTTACACCATCGCCTGGGGCGCCAACGGGCTCTGCGGGCTCAACGTCGTGGGGCTGCGTCGCGCCGGCTATACCGCGGAGCAGCGAACGGAGCTCAAGCGGCTCTACCGCCTGCTCTTCCGGGACGGACTGAGGCCGAGCGAGGCGCTCGACCGCGCCCGGCGCGACTTCACGACCCCCGAGGCCATGGTGCTGATCGAGTTCGTCGCCTCGGCCCGCCGGGGTCTTTGCGCCGATCGACGCGCTCCTGGGAGCGAGTCCTAAGAGACGTGCCGCCCTCACCGCGGGCGCCTACGGACGGGGCCGGCGTAGCCGCCGGCGTGAGCCGGCGCTGACTGCCGGGTTGCAGGACGTGGTGCGAGGGGATTTGAGCGCGGCACTGACGGCCGCGGCTACGGATTAGTCTGCAGCCGCGGGGTGACCAGCTGGTAGTATCTCGAAGGCGCATGGGCGCTGTCGATGATCGTAACCGGTCCCGAGGCGGCCTGGGCCGGGACATCCACCAAGCGGGTCCATGAGCCCGGTTCAAGATCGTCGCGGTAAAGAACAGTGTAGGTCTTGCCGGCCACGGCCTGGAACAAGATCTGCAGGCCGTTCTCGACCGGGGTGGCCTCGGTGAACTCGAGGAGGCTGCCGGCATCGCGGGCGTCGGTGCCGGCCGTCCATTCAGCCATGTTGTCAAAGCTGTCGCCATCGGGATCGCCGTGTGGGCCATTCTCGCCCCCGGGCAGGTAGGGATTGAGCCGTTGCGCCAGCTCCCAGTGGTCCGGCAGGCCGTCGCCATCGGCGTCGGCAAGGCCCGGCGCGTTGGTGCGTCCGGCCGTTGGGGCTGCCGCCTGCCAGTTGAGGGGGTCGTCGCCGAAGGTTCCGGGGCAAATCCGTTGCAGCGAGTGGCCCGTGGCGGCGGCACCGGTGGGCCAGGGAGCAGCGCTGGCATACCGGATGGACTCGACGAGGACATAGGGCACCTGGCCGGTGCCGGGCGGGGAGGCCGCCCGAGGGGGATCGGGGCGTTCGAGGGCGATCCGCTCGCCGGCGTTCTCCAGGCGGCCCTCGAAAGGCCCCAGCAGCGGCACCGCCGGATCCACGTTGAACCGGGCGCGAAACGCGTCGGCAGCCCAGGGCTCGAGGTTGGGATCAAAGCTCACTACCAGGAGGAACCCGCCCGGGGCCAGCACGGTGTTCGCGGGGAAATCGAAGTCGACGCCCCCGCGCAACCGCCACCGGTTGGCCTGGTCCTCGGGATCGAAGAGGGGCACTGGCTCGATCCCGAGGTTGTGCAGCTCGACGAATTCGTCGGTGACATTGTTGTAGCCGTTGACCGGCGGCGGCTCGACGTGGAGCTCGGTGAGCACGACGGGACCGACGCTGGGGCCGGCGTTCTCGCCGCCGAGGGTGAGCGCGGCCTGGGCGACGCAGTGCTCGGCGCCCAGGCGGGTGACGTATCGGCCGAAAGAGACGCCGTTCGCGGCCGCGCCGAACGCGAAGCCGTGCACGTAGCCTGTCGGCTGCTGGCCGTCGCCTGAGAACAGGCAGGCTTCATCGCCGAGGGCGCTGAACGAGAAGCCGGCATCGCCCGCGACATGGAAAGCCGATTCATCGAGCCACAGATGGCCTCCCGCGCGAAGGATCGTTCCTGCCGGAAAGACGAATTTGCGGGGCTCGTCGAAGTCGTCCGAGAGAAACCAGCCGCCGAGGTCGACATCGTCGGCGGTGGGGTTGAACAGTTCGATGGCGTCGGTCGCGGGCGGGTCGGTGCGGGTGAGCACCTCATTGACCACGAGGGCGGGGAATGCCGGGGGCGGGGGATCGGGCTGGCCGGGGGAACCGCCCAGGAGGGAGCTTGGGCGCCAGTCTGCGCTGGCGGTCCGGTTGGTGGCGACGGACGTTTCATCGCGGGCCACCAAGGAGAACCCGATGCCATCGGTCGCGGGATGCCATTGCGGCTCATAGCGGAAATCGGCGATGGGTTCCTGGAGGGGGCCGACGAGGACGAGTCGTTCGCCGGCGTTGTCGAGGCTGCCGGAGTACTCGCCAGCGACGTTGGTGGCAGTGGGATGGCGCTGGCGGAAGGCGGTCGCGTTCTTGACCAGCAAGACGTAGCCGCCGGGCTCGAGCCGGGTCACCCCGCTGGTGGACGAGAACGTGTAATGGATCCCGTTGGTGAATCCCGCGCCGGCCAGATCCAAGGCCACGGAACCGGGGTTCTTCAGCTCGATGAACGCATAGTCCTCGGAGGCGTAGGGGTCGCCCGGGGGAGGCGGTGCGGGGCGATAGGCGATCTCCGTCACCCGGAGCGTGGGGATGGCCGTGTAGTACGTGGCCGCGAGCGGTCCGGACCAGAGGCTCGAGAGCGGCGGCTTGCCCGGCGCGCCGGTCATGTTGGCATGCTGCGGATCCCGGCAGCGGGCGACGATCCGGACATTGGCTTCGAGGCGCACGGGGGCCTGGTAGGTCTGTGCCCGCGGCGAGACCGCGCCGCCGGCGAGACGCGGATCCGAACCATCCGTGGTGTAATAGACCTGGCCGAGGGGATCGCCGGCGACCGTCAGGAGCGCGCCAGGCGCGACAGGCCCGGGGGGAAGGTTGAACGCCGGCGGGCGGACGAAGTTTGTGTCGAGGAAATCCAGCCGGTTCGAGTACCAGCTTTTCATGAAGTCGACTTCGCCCTGGTACGTGCCGGGGAAGGAATAGGAGTAGCCATTGGCCGACTGGGTGCCGGAGCGCGGGTTCGACTCGCTCCAGCGGGCGGCTTCCCGGGGTTGGGCGAGCCGGAGGACGCCGGTCTGGCGGTCGATCAGCTCGGCGAGGTTGGTATTGCTGAGCACCGAGCGGCGGAGCTCGGTGTAGCGGTCGATCCAGAGCTGCCAGAAATCCAGATCCTTGAAGAGGCGGCTGTACCAGGGGTTCTGGAAGATCCCGTGCGCGTTGAACATGTCCGTGCCATTGTCGTTTTGGGCGTCGGGCTGGTAGTTCGACCGCCAGAGTCGGGGATTGAAATCGCGGCCGTCGCGCGAGCCCTGGGTCCGGTCGAAATCCCAGACCGGGCCCATCTCGATCTTACCCTCGCGGGGCTTGTAGAAGTAGCCGCTGAGCCGGAGGGCATCGACGTTGAGGGTCACGACGCCGTGCAGGTGGTGATCGATCCAGGAGGGGACATCGATGTAGGCGGCGTAGCCGACGGCCGGATCGGTCCACCGGGTGCCGGTCAAGGCGCTGTAGAACGCGTTGAAGTAGCCGGCGATGTAATTCCTCTGGGCCTGGCGCTGTGGCAGCTGCATGTCGAAGTAATCGGGGTCGACGTAGTTCATCGAGGCCCCGCCCGCCCAGAATGGCGAGGTGCCCTCGGCCGACCGGTCGATGCTCAGGAGGTAACCGCCGGTGACCTTGGGCGAGGTTGTGTGTTCGGGTTCGAGCGGGTCGATAGCGACCCGGTTCCGGTCGATTTTGATCTTCTCGGTGACGACGTAGATGCCGTTGTAGTCGGCCGCGCTGACCGGGCCGATCCGGTTGGGATCTGTGGCCGTGTCGTTCTTCAGGTAGACCTCGACCAGCCGGGTCCGCGGGGCGTAGCGCCCCATCTGGCGGCTCAACTCGAGCGCCACCGGGTTGTGCACGAGCACCGGCTCGAACCAGTTCGGCGCGTACAGCACCCAGTCCGAGTCCTCCGGCAATCCCACGAGCGAGACGTTGCGGTCGTTGCCGTTCTCGTCCCTGACCTCGACGAAGTAGCTCCCCTTGCTGTTGCCGAACGTGCTCGACCCGCGCCGATGGAACACGCCGTGAACCGCCAGGTCCGGCGCATTCGTCATCGAGCTCGTGCCGTAGCGGGGTTCGTAGGCCTGCAGGGTCACGAACTGGTCCGCCCGCGACATCGGATCCCCCCCGCCAAAGTTGTGCAGGATCAGCATCGGCAAGTTCGATGTCCGCGTCCTCAGCGCCGGATCCAGCCGCAGGTAGGTCTCGCTCCGGATCGGACCCGGCAGCAAATTGGGGGCGAACGCGCGCGCCCGCACATGGACGCCGTTCGTGATCGCGAGCGGGGCCGTGTAGAGCGTCGAGGACGGGGAGACCGCGTTGGTGCCGAAGGCGTACCATATGGAGGCGCCCGGCAATGGAACGCTCAGCTCGAGTGAAAAGGGCGCCGTGTAAGTCCCGCTCCGCCTCGAAAACTCGACTGCGGGGGCAAAGCCCGGCCCCGCGGTCGCATTAGCCGCCCCCGGCGTCGGCGATGTGAAGTAGCCTGCGACCTCCGGAGCCCCGGAGACGCGCCCATACGAGACATCCTCGTACTGGGCGGGATAGCCGGGGCCGAACGCGGACACGACCGTCGAGGCGGGGTCGACCAGCGCCAGGTAACCGCCGCCGGCATCGAGCTTGAAGTCCGTGTGCAGCGGCGCCGCGGGATTGGTCCGGTTCTTGTCTGAAGCGTAGATCACGAGGTAGGCCTTCGCACCCAGGGAGACGTTGGGAATCCGCCAGCCTCCCGGTTCGTCCGGGTTGTCGGTCAGCCGCCACCCGTTGAGATTCACCGCGCTCGCCGTCGGATTGTGGAGTTCGATCCAATCCACCTTGTCGCCGTCCTCATCCCGGAGAGTCTTGTCGTTGTCCGCCATGAACTCCGAGATCATGACGCCCTCAGGCGGCGCGTTGGGGTTGAACGTGTAGGTCCAGGACTGGCCGGTGAACGGGTTCTGCCGGCGGGAGAGGTCATGAATGCCGTGGGCGGGCGCCCAGGCCACGTGAACGATCCCGGTGGCGGGCGCGGGGAAGCTGAAGAGCCACTGGCTTGGGGAGATGGCGGCCGCGTTCGTCGCGGGCTCGAGGTTGATCAGCAGGTCCGCGGCATCGACGCCGCCCACGCCCTCCGTGAACTGGATTTCGATGGCCGTGAGCGTTCGCACCACGGACAGCGCCTCGGGGCTCACGTTCAGCACCGCGGGAGCGGTTTCATCGACCGTGCCCGTCAGCGTGCCATTGAACACCAGGTCGGTGCTTCCCAGGGTGCTGTTGAAGACCTGGATCGCGAGCACGTTGGTCCCGGCCCGCAGATAGCGGAGCGGATCACTGAGCGGGTAACCGAGATACGGCACCGGTTCCTGCGCATAGGTGAGCGCCAGGGCCCCGATGCCGAGCTCGCCGTCCGGCACGTTGTAGCGGGCCACCGGCTCTCCGTTGATCCAGGCCACAAAACCGTCGTCGCAGGCCGCCTCGAGTGTCAGGGCCCCGAAGTCCTCCGGCGTCGGCACCACGAACGTGTGACGGAGGAAGATGCACCGGTAGTTGTTCTGCATGTCGGTGATCCTGGTCCCCGGCGAGGATTGCGCGTCGCCGTACCAGAACGGGGCTGGGGCCAGAGCCCACGCGGCGTCGTCGAACGTCAGCTCCCGCCATGCCGTCGGGTCCGGGGTCGAGGCCTCTGCGTACCCCTTGAGCCAACGCCAGTTGGCATCCAAAGGCACCAGCACGTCCGCCCGGAGGTGGCTCGCCCCTGCCGTCAGGAGCACAGCAGCCAACCCCCCGGCCCGCATCCATCGCCTGCGTCCATGCATATCTAGTCCGCCAGTAATTCCCGGATTTCGTCCCAGGTCAGGGTCTCGGTCAGGCTTTCCTCGTCGCCCAGGGTTTGGCCGAGCACCGCCCGCTTCCGGTCCTGGAGCGCGAGGATTTTCTCCTCGACGGTCCCGCGGGCGATGAGCTTGTAGCAGGTGACGACCCGGGTCTGGCCGATCCGATGGGCGCGATCGGTGGCCTGGGCTTCCGCGGCGGGGTTCCACCACGGATCGAAATGAAACACTGTGTCCGCCCCGGTCAGGTTCAACCCGGTGCCGCCAGCTTTCAAGCTGATGAGGAAGACCGGGATATCCGGGCGGCTCTGGAACCGTTGCACCGCCTCCGCCCGATCCACGGTCGCGCCGTCAAGATAGCTATAGGCCGTTTCCCGCGCGTCGAGAGCCTCCCTCAGAAGCGCCAGCATCCGGGTGAACTGGCTGAACACCAGCACCCGATGGCCTCCGTCGAGCACTTCCTCGAGGAGCTCGAGAAACAGGGCCAGCTTGGCCGAGGCCGGCTCCGCGCCCGATCCCGGGAGATCGAGCAGACGCAAATCGCAGCACACCTGCCGAAGCCGCAACAGCGTGGTAAGCACCAGCAGCCGGCTCTCCCGCGACCCCGCCGGCCCCGCGGCATCGAGCACCGCGTTCCGACCGGCCTCGAGCACCTGGCGGTAGGCCGCCGCCTGCTCGGGGCTCAGGTCGCAGTAGGCCACGTGCTCGATCCGCGCAGGCAGCTCGGGAGCCACCTCGCGCTTCAGCCGCCGCAGCAGAAAGGGACGAACCCGGCGCCCCAACCGCCGTTGCACGGCCGGGTCCCGATCCCGGGCGATTGGAATCTCGTAGCGCTCGCGGAACTCGCGGGCCGATCCCAAATACGCGGGCATGAGGAAATCGAAGATCGACCAGAGATCGAGCACCGAGTTCTCGAGGGGTGTACCGGTCAGCACCAGCCGATGCCGGGCGCGGAGACCCTTGGCCGCTTGCGCGTTCTGGCTCAAGCGGTTCTTGATGTGCTGCGCCTCGTCCAGGATGACCGTGTCGAAGGCGATTCCGGCATAGCGCGGCGCATCGCGCCGGATCAGGGCGTAACTCGTCACGATCAGGTCGTGCGCGGCGACCTCGGTCCATTGCTCCTGGCGTCCGGCCCCGTGGAGGGCGAGAACGCGAAGCCCGGGCGTGTACCGCCTCGCTTCCGCCACCCAGTTGAACACGAGGCTGGTGGGACACACGACCAGGCTGGGCCCCGGCTCCGCGGCGCACGGGTCTCCCGCTTTCCGCGCTGCAATCACACTTTGGAGAAAGGCCAGCGCTTGCAGCGTCTTGCCCAGCCCCATCTCGTCGGCCAGCACCCCGCCCAGGCGGTTCCGCCGCAGGAACCAGAGCCAGGCCACACCCTGCTTCTGATAGGGGCGTAGCACCGGCTCCAAGGGCCCCAGGTCCGGGCACGCCGCCGGTCCCCCGCCCGAGAGGCGGCGGACCGGCTCGAGCCAGTCGGCCGGAGCCCCGGCCTGGGGCCCGGCAACGTCCTCGAGCGTGGCTGCGATGAAGCCCGCCTGCCGCGCCGCCAATCGGTAACGCCCCCCCTGTTGCTCGGGTTCACAGTCGCGCAGGGTTTCCTGCATTTCCTCGAAGGCGCCAGTGTCGATCAAGGCGGTCCGCCCGCTGCGAAGTCGCGTGTGACTCTGCCCCGACCGCAACAGCCGCTGAAGATCCGCGGCGGAGAGCCGTTCCCCGTCCGCGGTGGCGTACTCGATCCCGAGCTCGAACCACTGCTGGCCCGAAGGCGTGATGGTGAATCGGGGTTCCACCCGCTCGAACCGCCGCTGGGTGGCCGTCTCGAGCCCGGGCTCGAGGGTCACGGTCCATTCCCGCATCAGCCGGGGGTATTCCCGGGCGAAGAAATTCAATACGCCGTGCTCGCCTTCGAGCGCCATCCGGCCCGCGCTGTCGGGCGCACTGAAACCGCACCGGACTAATCGCGCCACCGATTCCTGTTCGCCCTCGACATCGCGCAGCCAGTAACGTCTCGGATCCTCCGGATCGGGCAGGCTGACACTGCCGCCGCCGCCGCCCGCTGTCCACCGGTGAGGACCGTACGCATGATGCAATCGCGCCTCGATCCGCAGGAACGTCCCTCGAAGCTCGAGCCGACAGCGCAGTGTTCCTTCCTCGACGCGGAAGTCCTCGAGCGCAAACCCGGCGTCGACGGTGTGCGCCAGGCATAGCACGGGCCAGTCCTGGTTCAGAAACAGCGGCACGTCCGAACGCGGCACCCGGAGGGCTCCTGTCGCCAAATCCCGGCACCGCGCCGGCAGGTCCACCGGCTGCAGGCAACCGCCCTGCAACATCCAGTGCCGATTCCCGATGGCCAACACCCCGGCTGGCGCCGGTTGCACGTCGAGCCGGATCGCTCCCGCGGGCTCGATCCGGGCCCGAATGGGCAACCGCGCCGGCTCGAGCCGGATTGACAGCTCCTGGTTCTTGCCCAGCGTCACCCGCGGGTGCCCCGCCATCGACGCCAGCACGCGCTCGAAGTCCTCCCCCGAGAGCACCAGCATGCCAGGGTACTCCCCGCCCGACAGGACTTCGATGGCGTCCAGCACCGGTTCGTCCTCAGGCGCAAAGCAGTATTCCTTCCCCGCCGCCAACCCCGCTAAAGGCACGCGACCGCCCCCCCAATCCGCCTCGAACACCAGCATCCCACGGCCCCTTGCCAGCGCCTGCGGCAGGTTCGGCGGCAAGATCACATGCAGCCAGGCCCGTTCGCCCGTCCCCGGTGCCGGGCTCCTCCGCAGCCGGTTCGAGGGACGCGAGGCGGGCACCGTGGCGGGTGTGCTGGCGCGGGCGGCCTTCGAGGCGGCCGCCGCCCCGCCGCCAGGGGAAGGAGGCGCGGCCGCGGGGACCGCGGCCTGGACCGGACCGGCCAGAGCCGCCAACCCCACCGCCACGGCGTGCGCGCAAAAGACCCCCTCCCGGCTCGCGCGGCGGCACGTGCAGAGGTTTTCGGCGTCGACCGCGCTGCGGATCACGCAGCGCACGCGGTAGGTGATGGTGCCTTCGCGAACCCGGCCTTCAAGCCGGGGCGGAGACCATTGGGCCTCGCTGACCCGGCCTGCAGCCACGAGCCCTCGCGCCTCCTGGACGGCTTGCCAGCCGGCGATCCTGCCCAACAATTCTGACGTCAATTCCATGATCCCGGCGGCCCGGCACGCCCGTTCAACGCTGGATGCGGGCCGTGCCGCCTTCGAGGACGTGCCGGACCTCCGCGAGGGTCGTCTGGGACGTGTCGCCGCGCGTGGTCTGCAGGAGCGCCCCGTGCGCCACCGCGAAGTCGACGATCGCCTGCGGCTCCAGGCCGGTCAGGAAACCGTAGGCCACCCCGCTCGAGAAACCGTCACCCCCGCCGACGCGATCCTCGATCTCGAGGTCCCGATACGCGCGCGCTTCGTAACAGCGTCCGGCATGCCAGAGCAGCCCGCTCCAGTGGTTCACCAGGCCGCTCTTCACCTCCCGCAAGGTCGTCCCCACCACCGCGAGGTTGGGATACTCCCGCACCACGCGCTCGACCATCCGCCGGTAGCTCTCGACCGGCAGCGCCCGCAGCCCTGCATCCACGCCCTCGACCTCGAACCCGAGCGCCTTTTGGAAATCCTCCTCGTTGCCGATCAGGACCCGGACGTGCGGGATGAGCTGGCGGTTGACGGCAATGGCCTGCTCGCTGCCCCAGAGCTTGCCGCGGAAGTTAAGATCGTAGCTCGTGACCGTGCCTGCGGCATCGGCCGCCTGCAAGGCCGCCTTCACCGTCGCCGCCGCCGTGGCCGAGAGCGCGGTGAAGATCCCCCCCGTGTGCAGCCATCGACAGCCCTCTCTCTCGAACACCGCCGCCCAATCCACGTCCTCCGGCCGCATCTGGCTCGCGGCCGAGTGGCCCCGGTCATACAAGGTGACGCTCGGCCGGATGCCGGTGCCGACCTCGGTGAAGTTCAATCCCAGCCGGCTGCGGCGCCCCACACCGTCGTAACGCTCCATCCGGACATGCGAGACATCCAGACCCGCCGATCGCGCGTGGTTGAGGATGATCCGCGCGACCGGATGGTCGGGCAGGGCGCTCAAGAAGGTCCCGCGAAGTCCCAACCGGGCGCACGCATAGGCCACATTGTATTCGCCCCCTCCCACATCGACCTCCAGCTGGCGGGCAAACTCGAGACGGCCGTGCCCGGGCGGGGCAAGCCGAACCATGCACTCGCCCAGGGCGGCGACGTCGTGCCGGCAGGCGGCAGCGCTGCGGATGGAAAGCGTCATAGCGGGTCCTCTGACCCCAGCTTTCGACACGCCCTTCTGCCTGTCAAGACGACGCTCGCCACCCAAATCCGCGCGTAAGCGTCCCTTGCGGCCCAACCGTCTGGGCTGGACCAGGCGCCTTGAGCTGCCCAGTCCGGGGTTGTCGCGGATTTGGAAGCCCGCCCCCCGGGGCGGGCCCATTTCTTCCGCGTGTTCCGTTTATTGCGGTTCGTCCGGAGGGCTTAACGAGGCGCCGCCTCAGACCTAACGAAGTCCGCGATCCCATGAAGCCTCCCTGCCCTTCCGAACCCTCTCTTTCGCGCCTCGCTAATGTAGAGTCCTCGACGGAGGAAGGGGAGGCCTGGAACAACAGAGACCCAAACTTGACCTAATCGCATCGACTTTCACAAGTCGAGGACTAGCGTTTCGGGCGCTCGACGTGGCCGTCCAGGAAGGCTGCCGTGCCATGAACCCGGCAGCGGCAGACCACGGTGGTCGCCGGGTCGGACCCATCGAGTTTGATGCCGGGCTTGATGAACTCGTAGCTGGTGTCCCCCTTGGCCACATCGTCCCATGTCAGGCTCGAGGCGCGGCCTGCTCTTGGCGAATCCGCCGGGCAGACCAGCATCCGCGGCGCGCCCCCGAGGTACTCCTTGATGGATTCGAGGTCCGGCGGCAGCACATCGCCGTGGTCGTTCGCGTACATGATCAGGCCCAGGGCGATCTGTTTGAGGTTGTTCATGCAGGCGGCCTCCTGGGCCGTGGACTTGGCCTTGGCCAGCGCGGGCAGCATCATGCCCGCCATGATGGCAGTCGGCGCCACGACCGCCGAGCTGACCAGCGTCGCGGCCGGTTCCTGGGTCCCCTGGCCGACCCCGTGCAGGCCGGTCGCATCAGTCCAGCTCACCGAATAGGAGGCCGGCGTCATCGAGAGGCCGAACGCACCCTGCAATGCCCCAAAGTCCGGCGCCGCGCCGCCGCTCTTCTCGCCCGCCTGCCGGAGGACCGCTTGCTGCACTTTCTCGATCGCCTGGCCAAAACGCGGGCTCACGAACGCGAAGCTGTTGCCCTCGGTGGGCAGTCCCTTTGCCAGCCGCTGCCACTCGGGCCCGCTCTTCAGCCCCGGTTCCTTGCCGGCGCGGACCTTGTCGACACGCTCGACCAGTCGATCGTTGGACGCCACCATCAGATAGTCCCCCAGCCGCGCCACGGTCGGCCGGAACGGGAACGTGACCGGGACGGGCACCGTGAGGGATCGCCAGCGGGCGGTTTCGGTCTTTCCGCTCGATGACTGCGGATTCTGCGCCAGGGCCGCCTCGACCGTGTTGAACAGGGTGTCGTCCTTGACCTTCAGCGCCAGCATCAATGCCGGCTCAGGGAGCTCCTCGAGCTCGATCTCGCCCAGCGGGAGGTTGCAGGTCCGATTCGCGTCGAGGACCAGCGCGATGCCAATCTCGCCGCCGTACGAAGCCAGATGCTGCTCGAGGCTGTGGCCGGTGGCCTTTTCGACATTCGCCGACAGCTCGCGCATGCCTGCGACCATGGGCGCGAGTTTCGCGTCGGTGCCGCTCTTCAACAACGCCTCCCAGATGCCCAGAAGGTCCGCGTCGCCAAACCCCGCCCAGACGGTGTCCGCAGGCAGCAGATCGAGACCGGCCAGCGGGTGCGGCTTCGAGCCGAACCAATGCCACAAGTAGCCGTCGGAACCGCCGGCTCGCTGCAGGACAAACCGGGTCCGATAGAACCCCTTCTCGATCGCGATGCCGCTGAACCCCATGCCGGCGGCTTCCTCGATCCCGCTCTGCCGGACGAGACTTTGAATGAGGCCGATCACCTGCTCGGCTTGGGCCCGCTCGCCGGGTGCCATCCCGGGCATGCCAAGGATGAACTGGCCCACGTCCCTGACCTTGCCGGACAGGTTGCCGAGGAACTGGTCGGTCGAGAGGTACACGAAGAGGCTGCCCCCGGCATCGAGTTGGGCGGTCACTTCCCGGAACGCGGTGGGCTCGGCCGATTTGACGGCCGGCTTGAGCACGGATTCCTGCGCCAGCGCGCCACCCAGCAGGCAGCCGGCGACGACGGCGAAGGAGCCAATCTGACGGATGAAGGTCAAACAAGGGGTCTGCATACGAACAAACTGATAACCGGGGCTGCCGGGCTTGTCAGTGGAAAACCCTCACGTTGTTTGTAGCCGGTGCGCCAGTGCGTCAGTGCGCCGGTGCGTCAGTGCGCCAGTGCGTCAGTGCGCCAGTGCGTCAGTGCGCCAGTGCGTCAGTGCGCCGGTGCGCCTCCGCCGAGGCTACGGCGCACAAGACGGTGAATAGCCCCGGAGGGCCGGCGCACTTCCGCCTTCGCCCAGACTTCGGCTCCTCGAAGGACTGCGTCGATGGGCTACGGCGGGACAGGCCAAAAGCTGGCGCTCGCGCCGCGGCCCCCGATCCGCGCGATAGCGTCATTAGCGAGGCGCGGGAGAGAGGGTCCGAAAAGGCAGGCAGGCTTCATGGAATCGCGGACTTCGTTAGGTCTGAGGTGCGCCTCGCTAGCGGCTGCCCTCTGCTGCTTTGTCCGCACCGCACTGGCTCCTGCGCTCGCAAAGTGCCTCTACCTGTGGCATGCTCTCGCATGGAGGTTTCAGGAATACCGTGGCCACACGCCCCGTTGCACCGACTCAGCGAGGGCGGCACCTACTTTGTTACGGCAAGCACGTACCTGCGCGAGCATCATTTTCGCGGACACAGCCGGCTGCGCTTGCTTCACGGTGGCCTGCTCGCGGTTGCCCGTGACTTCGGCTGGCAACTCGAGGCGTGGGCGGTGTTTTCGAACCACTATCACTTCGTGGCGCATTCGCCCAGCACTGCTTCCGATGCGGAGAAGCTGAAGTGCATGTTGCATCTGCTGCACGTCAAGACTGCCCGCTGGCTGAACAAGCTCGATCGGAAGCCGGGTCGACGGATCTGGTACAATTTCTGGGAAACCCGGCTGACGTACCAACGGAGTTACCTGGCTCGACTGAATTACGTGCATCAGAACCCGGTCAGGCACGGCTTGGTACGGGTTGCGAACCAATACCCCTGGTGCTCAGCAAGGTGGTTCGAGAGGAGCGCTTCACCAGCGATGGTGAAGTCCATCTACCGGTTCAAGATTGACAGTGTGCAGGTGGCGGACGGCTTCCATGTTGACCCGAATTGGTGAGCGGATCGGCAAAGCGCCGGAGGACCGGTGCACTTCCGCCTTCGCCCAGACTTCGGCTCCTCGAAGGACTGCGTCGGTGGGCTACGGCGGACAGGCCAAAAGCTGGCGCCCACGCCACGGCCCCCGATCCGCGCGATAGCGTCTAGAGTCCTCGACCTGTGGAATGTGTGGTCAACAGGTCAAGTTTGGTCCCTGCTGTTCCAGGCCTTCCCTCCTTCCGTCGAGGACTCTACATTCGCGAGGCGCGGGAGAGAGGGTCCGAAAAGGCAGGCTGGCTTCATGGGATCGCGGACTTCGTTAGGTCTGAGGTGCGCCTCGCTAAAAAGAAGAGAGACCGGATTGCTCCGGTCTCTCTCGGTGTCAATCGACTATCGAACGCTTACTGTCGGATGCGCCCGAACAGGGTCTTCTGGCCCGGATCCGGAGTGAACGTAAACGGACTCGACGATCCGGGGATGTCGTCCCACGGACCGAGGATGGTCGGTGCGGCCTGCAGCGTTCCGCCGCCGGTCCACTCGACGGTCATCGTACCGTTCGGGTTCACCTGGAACTTGGTGATCACAGGCTGCTCCGCGCACGGGGCGATCTGGATCGGCCATGTCCCGCTGGTTGCGGCATCGGCCGAGAGCGCAGCCTGGCGAGGATTGTTCATCCAGTCGTAAGGCGACGAACCGAACACCCAGTGGTAACCGCCACCGCCGCGCTCCCAGAACAGGGTGCGGATGGTGTAGGTGCCCGCAGGGAGCGTGATCGCGCCCATGGTCCGGCTGTCGCCGGTGTTGGCGTCGAATTGGATGCGGTCACCGTTGATCTTGCCGTTGTTACCGTCCGTGGTGGCCACAATCCCGTCCCAGGTCTGGCCGACGATCTGCAGGTAACCGCCGTCGTCACCCTGGAACCCGAACCAGTAGGTCCCGCTGACCGGGATCACCAACTGCGCCTCGCCGAGGATGGCGAAGTCGTCGTCGTCCGCGGCGGTATCGGTCGGGAACGGCAGATAGTCGGGCTGAGTCCCACCGGCGGCTTCAGGATCCGCGTATTGAATCTTGGGCACACCGGTCACGGGGACAACGCCGACCAACTCAGCCTCAGCATTGGCGACCGAATTGAGGGCTGTTCCGCCGGGAGCCGAGCACGCAACGCTCCAGCCCGCGGCAGACACACCCGGCACGGCCACCCTGTGGGCGCCAACCAACTGCCACTTCGCAGCGTCATCGTCGTTGATGAACTCGCCCTTGGCCGCATAGAGCTCGGCGAAGGCGCCACCGCCGTCTTCGAAGAACACGAAGTCGAGGTCGTACTCGCCGACGGCGAGGGTGATCACGGCGCGGGTATTCGAGTCCCCGGTGCCGTATTGGTACGTCACGGTGTCGGCGATGCCGCCCGGGGCGATCTGGCCATTGCCGCTCACGCTGGTCCAGGTCTGTCCCCGGATGCGCAGGGCAAAGCCGTCGTCCGAGTGCACACCGAACGTGTAGGCTCCGGCTTCGGTGATGTTGATCTTGGCTTGAGCCGAGATCACGAAGTCGTCATCGCCCCCTGCACGGTCTCCGGGGATGGTGATCTCGCCCAGGAAGATCCCGGGGCCGCCGGCGCCGCCCGGGTCGGTGAAGTTCACCACCGGCGAGGTGGCGTCGGTGATGGCCGCGCTGGGATTATACAGCGCATTCACAGCCGACGCGATGGTCCCCACGTTGCCCACGTCGCGGACCACCCGGATGCCGAACCCGCCACAAACAGGTCCGGGTCCCGGGAGCGGGCCGTCCGGCAGCAGGCCCGGGGCGACGCCCGCGAGCTTGGCCGCCGCTTTGGTCTCGTACTCGACCACGTAGTAGCGGGTCGTGCCGCTGCCTTCGGGCGCGATGGCGCTCAGGTTATCGTTGAACAGGCCGTTGTTGTACAGCTCGATGCCGTCTTCGCCAGGATTGCCATTCTCCCAGTCGTTGGGCTCGCCGCTGTTCCACTCGGCCCAGGTGTACTCTTCACCCGAGACCCAGACGAATTTGCCCTGGCCGGGCGGCACCGTCGATCCGTAGGCCCCGGTCTCTTCGCCGCCGTACTCCTCGTTGTCGGTCAAGCCGATCCAGACGCTGTCCCCGGCGGCAATCATCCGCGCGAAGTCCCGCTCCGCACCGGAGTGAATCGTCACGAGGTGACCGGGCTTGGCCTGACCCGAGAAGGGCTCGACCGAGGCCTTCGAGGCCACTTCAGCATCGACCCAGGTCTTCGCGCCGCGCGTGACGAGGTAGACGTTCCACGTGTCGCCTGCGCCATAGGGCGCCTGGTAGACCGAGTAGGCCGCGACGGTGAACTGCCACTCGAACGTGTACGCCTTGGCAGGCGTGGCCGAGTCGGTCAGGTCGATCGTCACAGTGTACGTTCCCGCCGGCAGGAATTCGGCCGGACGCGGGACGGTGACGGTCGTCTTGCCCGCGGCGCTGACGACGGCAGCCGTCGTCTCGGCACCGTTGACCTTGACCTTCACCGACGAACTGCTCACCGGCGAGGCGCCGTCCGTGATCTCGGCCATGATGACCGGATCCGGCAGGACCTGCTCGCCGCGGAGCGGATTGATCTTGGACACCCACGGAGCGGCGACGCTGCTTTCGCGGTAGGCTTTGAGGCCGCCCGCGTCGTTGATCGGGGTCTTGACCCCGTCCTTCACGCTGAAGAACTCGCAGTTTGCACCGTTGTCCGGCAGTTCGCCGTTGCCATTCTCCCAGATCAACCGGATCGGGTAGATCCCCGGAGGATCCACCAGCACCGAGAAAATCGTGTCGGAAGCGCCGCGGCCACCGTCGAACGAACCCAGGTAGACGCCGGTCAAGTCGCCCGGAGCCGTGCCGGCCGAGACGCGGAAGCCGTCGTCGCTGTTCACGCCGAGCTGATAGAGCCCCGCGGTCGGGAACTCGATGTAGGTCAGGATTTCCTCGGCCGAGTTTCCTGTGAGACCCGTCGAGCCCGGGAACCCGGGGAACAGCTCGTCGGTGTAACCGTTCTGCGAGTTGAAGTTCCCAGCATCGCCGGGAGCCGCGATATTGAAGTTGACGAGCCCTTCCCAGGCGTAGAGACCGTCGGTCGCGCCCGTCAGATTGGCGATATTGTCGCCGTAACGGCCGGCCAGTTGGGCCTCGGTCCAGGCAAGGCTGTTGGGCTGGAGCCGTTTCTCGGTCTGGAAAGGCCGCATCAGGAAGCCAGGCTTGCTGGTGTCGGCGGACGCGACTTGGAACTTGGCCGGGATCTGTGCGTAGGTGGCGACCGTGGCCGGGACCGTACCGGTGATGACTCGGTCCGTGGTGTCCTCGAACGAGACTTCGACGGTCAGCTGTGCGCCGGAGGCCAAGTACGTGGGTGAAGCCCAGGTGGCAGTCGTGGTCGGCCCGCTCTTGCTGGTCGTCACCGGGCTCACGGGCGTGCCGTTCACCTTCATGGTGACGGTGCCTTCTTTGACCGTGATCGAGCCGGCATCTTGGATGGTGGCGGAAACGCTGACGGCGTCAGCGAAAGCCCCGGTCACCAGCGGTTTATCGGCAGGAACCGTCGTGAGGACGATATTGTCGATGTGAGTGTTCATGTAGGCGTCACCCGTGCGGCCGCCGAAGACCAACTGGCCCGGGCTCGGGTAGAAGTCCACCGCCAGGTTGTCGATGAGCGTTCGGCCCTTCCACCAGACCGACAGATGCTTATCCTCGGTCAACTGCACCTTGAACGGCTGCCAGCAAAGGGACGACCAGTCGTCCGGAGCCGTGGTGCCCTGGGGGCCGGTCTGTAACGGCGTGTTGTCGTCGCACACGCCGTTGAGCGTCGGCAGCGACACCTGGGCAACGATCTTGTTGTCCACGCGGACGCTGATACCGATCACGTCGTCCAACGGGGCGGGGTTCAATTCGGCTGGCCACGCCACGCTGCCGCTGTACCACGCGTCGAAGCCGATGGCCAGACCCGTGATCGTGCCTTCCTCGGACAGGCCAGCCATGGAACCGTTGACCGATCCTGGTTCGCCTGCAGTGCCGGACCAGCCGCCGTTCTGATAGTTGCCGCTGCCGTCCTTCGTGAACGTCGGGTCGCCGGCCCGCGCATAGTTGAGGCTGAAGCCGTCCGCAGGGGAGGCTGTGCCGTTGCCGATGCGAAGCTGGCACTCGAAAGTGAATCCGGCGATGACAGCACCGTTGTCCATGTCGGGGAAGATGATCTTCGACCATGCGCCCGCGGCGGGGCCCGTGATGGACAGAAAACCGTCGGTCCAGCCATCGGCACCGTCGTAACTGACCCAATCGCCCGAACCCGGGGTGCCATCGACCTTGTACCTTCCCATGATGGTCAGCGGATTCTCGCCCGTCTCCGGATCGGTCATGAAATCCCACGTCGCTGACGCAGCCAGCGCCGATATGGATCCCAATCCGAGCGCGGCGACAATACCCAATACCTTCGTATCCAATCGGATGTGCATAGGTTGTCTCGTTTGCTCTAAGGCCCCGCCGGAGGCCACCCGATGCCCGTTTACATCGGTAAACGGAGGCAGCTCTCGCTCCGGCGAGTTCGTATGGAATAACTGGCTCATGAAGTACAATTTGGCGTGTCTCGTCAAGTGGAAAGCGTTGCGGCAGGAGAACATCCTGTAGCCGCCCGCGCCAGTGCGCCGGTGCGCCAGCCTGTCCGCCGACTTGTCCCGCCGTAGCTTCAGCGGAGGTGGAAGCCTTGGCGAAGGCGGATGCGCCGGTGGGCGGGAAGCGGGAAGCGCGGGTAGGCTGAGAGGCTCAAAGCGCCAAGACGCCAAGGAAAGGGGAAAGGACTTTAGCCGTCGGTCGTCGGTCCTCTGTCCCCCTTTGCGCCTTTGAGCCGTTGCGCCTTTGCGTTGACTGCCCCGCCCGGAAGGGAACGCAAAGGCTCAAAGGCTCTAAGGCGCCAAGGGAATCTGCTTTGCGCTAGCGTCCTTGCGTTGACTGCCCCGCCCGGAAAGAAACGCAAAGGCTCAAAGCGCCAAGACGCCAAGGAAAGGGGAAAGGACTTTAGCCGTCGGTCGTCGGTCCTCTGTCCCCCTTTGCGCCTTTGAGCCGTTGCGCCTTTGCGTTGACTGCCCCGCCCGGAAGGGAACGCAAAGGCTCAAAGGCTCTAAGGCGCCAAGGGAATCTGCTTTGCGTTAGCGTCCTTGCGTTGACTGCCCCGCCCGGAAAGAAACGCAAAGGCTCAAAGCGCCAAGACGCCAAGGAAAGGGGAAAGGACTTTGGCCGTCGGTCGTCGGTCCTCTGTCCCCCTTTGCGCCTTTGAGCCGTTGCGCCTTTGCGTTGACTGCCCCGCCCGGAAGGGAACGCAAAGGCTCAAAGGCTCTAAGGCGCCAAGGGAATCTGCTTTGCG
>Ga0209096_1000249_pt1 | contig 76843 bp, 73 predicted proteins | sample AD_UKC034_MetaG_FD_184407 | JGI IMG/M metagenome (GOLD analysis project Ga0209096, IMG submission 184407) | Active sludge microbial communities of municipal wastewater-treating anaerobic digesters from USA - AD_UKC034_MetaG (SPAdes) (version 2) | ecosystem: Engineered > Bioreactor > Anaerobic >... | reverse complement strand
CTCAACAACGTGGCTTGTCGGTCGAGGGACTCATACCCCAACCGCCCTCGTCAATGCAACCCGGGACGGCGGCGTCTCGAAGCTGGACACTTGGGTGGACACCTGCCTTTCGGCCTCCACCACCCGCTCGCTCGCTCCACCTCGCGATGGAGCCAACGAACACCATCATGTTGCCCAACGCAGCCGCACTTCACGCGTCCGCCGTGCTTGGCATGAATGATGCGTGGGCAACCCCCGAGGCCGATGAATTCCGCCCGTCAGATCAACCCCGCAAGTGCTTATCGAAAAGCCGGGTATTCAATTGCGGCCTACCTCTGCTCGGGCGATGTCCACGCCGCACCATGGCGGCGCGTGGTTGCACTGGCCGGTTCGGAAGCCGCCCGCCGCGCTCGGCTCGGACCACGGCGGCAGTCAAGTTGCCCGGTTCGCAAGCGAGTTCCGCGGTGCCTGCGGATCGCGGCCCAGGGATTGGTCGTGGACAACTGGGCTTCGATCGACGCCCTCGCCCGAACGATGCTCGACCGACCGGACGAGTACCCCCCGGCGATTGTCGCCGAATTCCTGGTCACGCGCTTCCGCCCAGCCTCCTGAAAGCGGGGCCACCGCGGTTCGAAGAGAGAGCCAACAACCACCCCGGAGCGTGGGGGCCAACCCCCAGGGTGGGGAATGGTCCCCATGGATTCGTACGGAGCATTCCCCGTGGCGTGCCTGCCACCGGCTCCCGACTTGTCACCACGACGACGCCTCCCCGCCAACCGCAGCCCCCTGAAAGCCCGGCTTCGCGGTCCTGGTTCACCATGACGGTGAAGACAGTGGGGACCCTGGGCCTGAGTTCGAAACGCAGCGCCACGGGCGGGGGCACCATGCCACTGCTACTTCCAGGGCAAAGACAGCCGCTGCCGTCGCCGAACAATCCGCGAGCGCCCCGGCCGACGCAGGCTAAGGTGCTCGGCGATGGCGTGATCGCCGCCGTCACACCGTTGAACGAGAGCCGGGCGGCGCTTGTCGAGAAGGGCGTGGTCAAGCGAGCGGCGTGAAGCCCCCAAGACCGCAGCACGGGCTTGCATCAGGCGGCACCATTCGACTACCGTACGGTCAATCGCGGGAGTGGCCGGATGTCATTGATTTCATGCCCTGAATGCAAGAAGGAGATCTCCAGCACGGCAGCGTGCTGCCCTTCTTGCGGATATGTCCTCCGAAGTCAGACCGCAGAGCCTCAGTTTGAGGCGTTTCGAAAGCGTGTCCTGACCGGAGGACTCATACTCTGCCTCATCGGACTTCCCGTCGGCATTCTGCTCCGGTTGCCCTATGTCTGGGGCTTGGCAATACTGGGCATTATCGTCGCTACCGCGAAACTGGCGGCGATGAGAACAGGGCAGTAAGTCAAGGATGTTGGCATGAACCACGAAGTACCGCCCTGACGGCCCGTCAGCCGACGAGCCTTGGAGCGAGCCAGTCACGGTGCCCCTCGAGCCGTGCTACAAGGGGTGCAATAAACACACCGAAATGCAAACCGGCGGTTCGAAGTATGGAAGTTCGGCACTAGACTACACATCAACCACAGTACTCACACAGCAATGAAAGCGATCCGCCTGTTAATAGCTGTCATCCTGGCAATCGCCTCGGCCGGTTGCCAGACTTCACGGAAGCACATTGAATCGAAGAGCGACTTCGTCGGAATGCCCACAACCGATTTCACGATCACCCTGGTTTGCAGTTCCCCTGACGTGGCGTTCACCGGCACGATCATCAACGATGGGGAACGACAGGAGGTGTCCGGTGTCGGTCGCGGCACGTATCACATCAGCAGCCACCACCTCGTGTGCTCGTTTATGAGGAGCGGCGCTAGCGGTACGTTTGTGTTTACCATTCTTGTGGGAGGCCCGGAGCAGAGCAGCTCCAGCGTTGGCATAGAGGCCTGGAGCCACGGAGTCCTTGCCGATTTCCTTCGGACTCCGTCAATGCAGCACACACGGCTGGAGACATTCTGATGCGGCCCAGCCCAGACCTCGGCGTCTCGCATGGCGTCAGCAACTCGGTGGCGCAGGAAGGCCCAAACCCGAGCCTCACCGGTCGGCTTCCTCGCCGTCGCGACGGGTTCTCTGTTCCTGGTGACCCTCCCCATCCTCGTGGCCCTCTACTTGCCGCTCATTCACGCGCTGCAGGTTCTCACCAGCAAGTGACGACAGCGCCGCGAGATCGACGCCCCCCGCGGACAGACCGCCCGGCCGGGGCCGCCCCAAGAGCCGCCCCAGTTCGTGGTCGGGCTTTCTGTGGCCGCCCTTGATCTGTGCCGATCTGTGCGGATCTGTGGGCCATCCCCCGCGGACCGGCTCCGCAAAGGGAGGGATTCCTCACAAATTCGGGGCGGATCACCGATTGGACGGCGGGAGAACAAGGGAATGGAGGACAAAGGAATCAAAGGGAAGAGCAAAGGGCTTCATCCCTCTATCGTCGGTCGTCGGTCCTCTGTCATCCCCTTCGACAGGTACCTGCCGATCCTACTCGCCCACTTGCCGGAGTACCAGGCAAAGGGCGGCATCAGGTGACCCGTCCCCACAGGCGGTGTCGGACACGGGCTTTCCGGGGCTCTCGGACCCGGGAAGTTCCACATTTATTCCACAATGTTGCCCAGAGTTGCAGACCGTTTCAGGGTGTTTCACATGAGGAGAAGGGCCAACGGTTTTTGGCGTAAACCGTTGCGAGAAAAGCTGTAAACCCTTGAAAATTGGTTGCGGGGGCTGGATTTGAACCAGCGACCTTCAGGTTATGAGTCTAAAGCTGCACAACTGACTATCAAGGACTTACGTCCTGTAGATCGGGATTTGTTTGGCAATTGTTTGGTTGAGGCCCGAAAGTGCGCCCCAGTGAAGCCCAGTGCGCCCCAGTGCGCCCAAACCGATGCTATGAGCCTTGAAATCCGAAAGAACAGCAGGTGGTGGTACGGCACCTTCGTCGTCAACGGCAAGAAGACCGTCGTCAACCTTGGCGTCCCGATCACGGGCAAACGTCCACGCAAGCGGACGATGACCGGGGATGACGAGTTCGAGCGGTCCCGCGGTCGAGCGATGGAGGCCCACGACAAGCAGCTTCGGAAGCTGACGGAGGACCGGACCGGCGAGAAGACGCTGGCCAAGCTCGCCGAGTTGAAGACCGGCCGAGAGGTCACGTTCCCGAAGCTCGCCGACCTGCCTCGGCACTGGGCGGCGATCCCGCGCCGGAAGCCGCCGGGGGGAGCCTACGCCAAGCAATGCCGCATCACGTTGGAGCGGTTCGCGGCGTTCGCCGCCGATCACCAGCGCGGCGTCGAGGAGTTCGTGGCCATCAAGCCCGAGACGGCGAAGGCGTTCATGGACGCCGAGGCGGAGCGCGGGGTGTCGCCCAAGACGTGGAACGATGCCCTGAAGCTGCTGCGGGCGACGTTCAAGCACCTCCACCCGCACCTGACCGACGGGATGAACCCGTTCCACGGCCTGGTGACCAAGGCGACCGAAACGGTCAACCGGGAGCCGTTCACGGTCGAGGAACTGAAGGCGATCACCGAGGCCTGCTCTTCGGATGACTTCATCCGGCCCGTGATCGTGACGGGGATGTGTACGGCCATGCGCCGGGGCGACTGCTGCTTGCTGAAGTGGGATGACGTGGACCTCGACGCCGGCTTCATCACGGTCAAGACCGCCAAGACGGGCGAGACGGTGGACATCCCCGTGTTCCCGATGCTCCGGGAGGAACTGGAACGGGCGCGGGCGGCGACCGGAGGGAAGGGGTTCTGCTTCCCCGCAGCGGCGGAGATGTACCGCAACAACCCAGACGGTATCACCTGGCGGGTAAAGCAGGTCTTGGCGAAGGCGCTCGAAACCGCCCCGCAATCGCACGCTTTGCCGGTCGAGACAGCCGAGACGGTCCGGGCCAGGGGCTTCACCTACCTCGACCGCCTCGGCGTCACCTCGAAGGCGGAAAGGATGCGGGCGGTATTCACGGCGTACATGGACGGCCAGACGCTCGACCAGGTGATGGCGGCGACCGGGTGCAGCCGGGGGGCGGTGTCCGGCTACCTCAACGAGATCGAACGTGACACCGGGTGCCGGATCATCCGTGGCAACCGCCGGGCGCTGAAGACTGACGGTCTTCAGACTGAGCGCGAAACCGGGAAGCGCCGGGCGTCGGTCCGAGATTTCCACTCCTTCCGCGTCACCTGGATTACCCTCGCCCTCGCCGCCGGCGTGCCGCTCGAACTGGTCCAGCGCGTCACCGGCCACCGCACCGCCGAGGTCGTATTGAAGCACTACTTCCGGCCCGGCCGGGAGGACTTCCGCGCCGCCATCTTCAAGGCGATGCCGAAGATGCTGGCGGATGGGGGCCAGAAACCGGCGAAAACAGCGATTCGAGAAATCATCGAAGGTGTGACCCCCCGGACATGGAAGAACGACAAGTCGCGCATTCTGGAACTGCTGGACAAGGTCTGACGGGCAACCGGACTATAGGCGTCAGTAGCTGTGCCATGAAAGCAAACGACATCGTCAAGTACTCGAAGCCGCGCGATGATGAAGAGGCGAAGCTTCGGTTCATCCTCCTGCGGGATCCGGAGAAGGGGCGTGCGGATATTCAGCTTATTTGCGACTATCGCATCAAGCCGATTGAAACGGTTGAGGTCGCAGAGATCGAGCCGGCCGACTAATGACCTCGGCGTACCCTTGAAAGGCAGTCGAGAAGCTGCGCAAGGCAGCGGGCAGGGTTCTTGAGTTCATGCTCCCAAATGCGGATGACGCGCCAACCTCGCTGCCGCAATTTCCGGGTGACGTCGCGGTCGCGGGCCTTGTTGGAAGCGAATTTCTTGAGCCAAAAGGTGCGACGGGTGGATGGGAATGAGCCGTGCTTCGGGCACCCGTGCCAAAAGCAGCCGTCCACGAAGACGGCGAGGCGCTGTTCACGGAAAACGAAGTCGGGGCTGCCGGGAAGTTTCTGCCGACGTCGCCAGCCGGTGATATGCAGACCGCGCATCAAGGTAATGAAACGCAGCTCCGTGGATTCATTTCCACTGCTCCGGACTGCCGCCATCACCTCAGAACGTTTTCGCTTACTAAAGATGTCGGCCATGAAAGTCCTACTGCATCGCCCCTAGCTTTGTCCTTTCAGAGCTGCAACGCCGGGTTGGCTATGTGGATGCGGCGCTTGAAGCCGTTTATGTTCGTGACTAGTTCATGGAGGGACGCTACGATGTCGCATCGTTCTTCGCCGATCCAGGACTTCACTGCCCGCTCATAGTCGACGTAGACCTCAAATACAGCGGACTGCGGAAGACCATCCCAGAGATGGCACCCAGCGAGGGCAAAAAGGCCCGGTTGGCCGAACGACGGAAAGGCTAGGATATTGGTAGCGTCCCTTCTGTGCTGAGCCATCATGAGGTGGCGGTAGATAATCTGCTTGTAGTGGTCATTGTGCGACCCAGCGAGGCGGGAACCGTTGAACACTCTCAGGCTGTCTGATAAGGCGTAATCTTTAGCGTCTATAATAGCAAATGCACTGTCGTCATCCAGGACAACGTCGGTCATCGGGGCCTTTGTGGGCTGGGGTGCATTCGCGTCTGGGTACTGGAACCACTTTCCCTGAGGAAGCTGGAAACGGTGCTTGGCGTTAGGGGTAAAGATGTGAGAGAGAATGTGCTCCCAAATGCGCTCGAATGCTGTGGTAAAACCGAGCGTGTCATCCGGGCGGGGTTGGGCGCCGGTTAGGAGGGCGCGGTCACCAAGATAGGCGTCCAGGTAGCCGAGGACTAGGCGGCCGCGGTCGCTAAAGATCTGGCGGCGCAGGGCGCGGAGGTGCGGGATCGGGTTGCGGAAGACGGGGCTGTTGCGGGATTCCGGATCCTGCGGGATATCCCGAAGGAAGTGGGTTTCACCCGTTCGAGCAAAAATGTCTCGTAGGGCGTAGGCATGTAGACGGGACAAGATGTGGCTTGGGTCTCTAATACGCTTCTCATGGATGGTCTCAGGGAAGATGATGGTGCCAGCGTCCAGGAGGGGGGCAATAAGTCTGATCGTTGTAGGCCACGTGATCGTATGGGCGGGAGAGTTGCGAACGCGGGTGCGCCTTTTGGGTAGCCACAGGCCATTCCGGCGGTAGTCGGCACGCAATCTGATGGCCGCTTCTAGGCTGTCAAGGAGCGGGTCCGCAGTCTTGGTCCGTACGGGGTTGGCCGGCGTGACCCCAACGTACTGGATCGTGCAATTAGTATCATAAATCGTCTTTCTGAATAGCCTTACTAGGCGGAAGACATGTCTGGTACGGAAATCTTGGTCGTGCTTCAACCGATCCTGGAGGTTGCGGGCCTGGAAAGCCTTCGGAAGCACTACGATGAGCGATCCATCGGCAGTTCTGCAGAAGCCTACGTTTGATATGACACCGTGTTCGATGAAGTCATTCTCGATTAGTTGTGTCCACAGATGGCGTGGCTGCACGACGCTCCTATCATCGCCTGCGACAAAGATGTGGAGCTGGGGTGAGTTTGGCATTAGGTGGCCGCCTGCCCTGCTGTGGGCTGTGGTGGCGCCGGCTGTGCTAGCGGGGCGGCGTGGGTCGCATGATCTTGGGGTTCTTGAGTTGCGATCGCTGCCGCGGCTGGGCTAGCTGCCACTACCCCTCTGAGGAACTCAGGCTTAAAAATCGCTTCAAGGCCGGAGTGCGAGAATAGCTCTTGAACGCGATGGAAGGTCCAGTCCGACGCCGCTTCGCAAAAGGGCGAGCTGAGTGCAGATTGATCATCCTTGAACACGTCATGCCAAAGGTAGTAGAGGCACTTGCTGCCGAATGCCTCATTGTCAATTGTCCCGTCGCCGGCTGGAAGTATAAACCATGGTCCAATTAGTTTGTCTTCCTGCCTGTACCTGGCAATATAGGTGTTGAGCGTCTTGATAAGAGCTTCCCAATCCCAAGTGGCCTTGGCGTCATGAAGCACCGGTCTAGTATCCAAAATGTCGAGGAGAGGTTTGAAGTCGATCCTGCAACTGCGCCACTGCCACCTGCGTTTGAAGGCCGAATCCATAGGGTAAAGATTCTGGTCGGAGGTGTTCATCGTAGCCAGGATTGTGAAATTCGCAGGAAACCGGAGCTTGCGCTCTTCTCCTAGGATCCACTGCACACCTTCCGCTTCTAGGTAAGCCGCTGGTTCATCGGCGAGCGAGAGGTAGTATTTGCTGGAGCCGTCTGGAGCGCGATCCAAGAGCTGCAAGATGTCTCCAAAGATCGCAGCGCAGTCACCTCGATTTATCTCATCAATAATGAGGTAGTGGTGGTTTGCGCTGTCCGTGAGAGCCCTTGCCACGGCTTTTAACAGTGGACCAGGTGTGAAGGCGAAGTACGAGACTGGCCTGCTTCTCCGTTTACCGTCTGCCCCGATGATTGTGCTGTTTCCTGTTTCCGAGCCGACGACGGGCTTGTATGCGCCAAAGAAGTCACTGTAAGTGTATTCGGGGTGGAAAAGGACGCGGGTGGGTACGGGAAAATCACCGGCGGTCTCTTCGGCCAGGTGGCTCTTGCCGGTTCCTGGAGGACCAAAGAAGATGATGTTGTCCCCACGCCGCGCGTCACCGGCGACGGATGGCGAACACAGGAGTTGCAGGACATCCTCGCGGGTCATTTCCGTATCGGAGAGGTCGGCGTCGCTGAGGTCGCCTGTAGTCCAATCGAACAGTTGGTCCTGTTCGGTGGCACTGAGGTGGAAAGTCTTCTTGAGGAGCTGCGCGTAGTCATTGATGGTACGTGGCGCGGCCGCGGTTACTTGCGAGTCTGTGGGGCGCCGGAATAGGAATATTGCTAGTGGGACTGCCGGGATCGGGTGCCTGATATCCGAGAGCAGTACTTTGATGTAGCTGTGGTGGAAAGTGAAGAGCTTGGATGTGCCTTGCGCTTTGAGCTTAGGAAGTATCTTCTTCCTCTCCCACGTATCACAGCGGGTCCACATGGTTCCGATAGCGAAGTTCGAGCCTTCATTGGCCTTCTTAAAGTCACCATCAAGGGGGCTGTAGTATTTCGGAATGCCTTCAGTGCGCGCCGCGGTTCCATCATCTTGATAGGAGACCTTGATAAAACGCTCGCAAGCCTGAACAAAGGAGCTTGTATTCAAGGAGATAGGATTGGGCTGCGCTGAAGCTCCTGCTTGGCGAGCGGGAACGTTATAGAGCTTCAGGATCAGTAGCCGAAAGAGCGTCTGTAGGGGCCTCGGTGGGATGCCGGCGCGCCAGGTCTGGAGTTTGTCCGTTGCCTTCTTGAGGGCTGTGGTGGTTACGAATTTCATGTGGAGCGTCATTTCTCCAAGATTACCTCGGCAGGAACGCGGAGGAAGTGAAGCCCTTGCCAAGTGTCAATCGGCTTCCCGACGCCCGCGTGGATAAACGGGAAGAAGAGAATTTGTGTTGCCGGCGAACTGAGTGATTCCTCGGCCTGCCCGTTTAGGGAGAGGAGTTGATCTCTCGTTTTGAGTGTGATGCGAGCGCCGTGTGTGTTTGTTAGCCAGGGGCGTAGCTTGGGGTTGGGCCTAGTCGGCGATTCTGCTCTTGCCGAGCGAGGCATGGAGGTCTTCTTGAAGAAGCTCGAAAGGAAGATGCGGAGCGCGCCCGCTGTGAAGGCAAAATCGCAGTACACTGTGGTGTCCACCTGCAGGCGCTTCAGGACCGCGGCTACAGAAGCGAGGTTTCGGTAGAAATCATCGGAAGCTTCTCTGCCGGGGGACTGATTGTTGCGTGCGGGAGAGAGGACGATTGTCGTGCCTCTTATCTCGGCGATTATGAAGTCGGGGACTTGCAGGGATTCGGCGAGCGCTAAGTGAGGACGGAGGTCTCGCCCTTCGCGACGGGAACGCCACGCTTTTCGCCGGAACACCCAGGGCGTTGTTGTTTGGCGGTACCGGTGCTTCTTGGGCATCTCGGTGGTTGGGCGAGGCCCCCAGCCTGCGGGCCAGAAGGTGCCGCTTCCGTATCCTCTCTTCCCGGAGGTCTGGCTCGTGACGCGGCTCAGGAAGCGGGGCGTCATGACTGGTAGCGTGGCGCCTTGGTCGAGAACCTCTTGAGTGATGCGGGGCGCGAGGCCAGCTACAGAAGAGTTCTTAAGGGAATTGAAGTGCGTGATCAGACGCGCAAGTGCTAGCGGTGGGACAGCATTTCCGACTTGGCGATACTGTGCATTCTTTGGGCCATGTATGATGTAGGTGTCCGGGAACCCCTGGAGACGGCAGCCCTCGCGTACGGAAAGGGGGCGGTTCTGTAGCGGGTGGGTATAGCAGCCGGAAGTGACGTTCCCGTATGCTGCCGAGATCGTATAGGCTGGGTTGTCCTCGTGCAGGCGACCGTAAAGCGTGTGGTAGTCCGTCATGCGGACACGGTGAAAGCGCTCTGGAAGTAGGTCGCTGGGAATGTCCTTCCAGGACCCTCCCTGGGGCACCGCGGTGATACGTTTGATGTTAATCTCTTGGGTGCTTGCAGCCCAGTGATTGTGAAGCAAGGTAGACTCGCAGCGTAGGATCCGTGCGTACTGGCTCACTCTGCTGACCTGTGGATACGCGCTCGGTGTTCCATCACTCTGAAGTGGTGCGGTATATAGGTCAGATATTGCTTCCTTGACCGTGACGTAATTGGTCTCATTGTGAAGCGGTGCCGGGAAAGTAATCTGGTGGTCATCGAGAGTCGCAAACAGGAACAGTCTGTAGCGGAGCTGGGGTACGCCCAGTGCGCAGAGCGACACGACGTCGGCGGCCACGCGGTAACCGTGTTCGGAGAAGAAGCGGAAAAGGTCTTTGATGAGCGTGAGGTTTTTCTGGTAAACAACGCCTGGAACGTTTTCTAAGATTACGTTTCTCGGTGCTGCACCCGCCGCCTTGAGCTCGGTGATGATGCGGGCTAGATGCACGAACAGGAGGTTTCTGGGGTCGCTTGTATAAAACAGGCCCATCGTGCTAACCGCCTGGCAGCTCGGGCCGGTCAGTAGGTAGTCTATGCGGTCCCCGGATATCTGGCCTAGAATGCTCTTTGCAGAGAGGTCTGCGACATCTTGATTGGCGACTCGACAGTCTGGGTGGTTGCTGCGGAAGGTCGCGCAGGCATGCCCGTCATAATCGATCGCGAATTGAATTTGGAGTTCGGGCAGTCCCATTTCTGCCCCGATACTGAGGCCGCCGCAGCCGGAGAAAATGTCTATGCCCACCAACTTCTTGCGCACTTGGCTTTCGACTGGTGTCTGTTCTTCAAGTGCCCGCTGCTGGAGTGGAGCGTTGGGCTGGGACCTTTGTCCACGTATTGGCTTCTTTGCCATGGGTAGTGCTACTTTCGAGAAAGTTGTTTAATTCGTCTGTAGTCCTTTGGAGCGATTCGGACGCATCCATTCTGGAGGCAGTTGGCCCACTTTATGGACTCAGGGTGTTTTACAAAAGACAGCGTTGAACGAATTGGCTTAAGGGGTACTGGTCTTGCGTAGAGTTGGGTGTCGGTGAGCTGAATGTAATAATCGCTGATCACGTAGGTGTTCTTCGTTGGTGAGTCGACTGATTGCGAACGCAGCGCGTTGATCGGTTGGGCGCTAGATGCCACTTTGGCTTCGCCCACAATATGCATGCCGTACTCCCTCTTACCTGCGGCGTAGATGATAATGCGGTCTCCGGGTTTGATAGTGACTCGGTTGCGTGTTCCTTGGCGCAGCCCCCACTTCCCAATGGTCAGGCGGTGCCTGGCGACAGTGTAGGCGGACGGCTCCGACAGCCTATTCTTGTCTACATCGGCTGCGACGAGGATGAAGTAATTTGGGCGTGGGACCATTATGCGTTGTCACCTTTCGTGCGGTCATCGCGTTGCCCAGTAAATGGCAGATCCGTTCCGACTTGGTCCTTTGTCTTGTGGGTTGCGGGGAAAAGAGATGGCTGCGCTGTCTCGGAGCAGTAATCTGCTGCGGCCCTGATAAACCAGTCCTTCAGGGTGCTGCCCGTCAGGGCTAAAGCCGAGTAAAGCCGACGCTTCACCTCAGGCTGAACTTCAATCACGATCCGACCAGATTCGCCACGTGCCATGGATGTAATGTGACATGGGTGACGTAACATGCAAGCCATTTGTTCTACCTCGCCACGTTCGCCTCTTTCGGCGCCACGCATTAATTGACTGAGGATACTAGAACCGTAACGCCCTCCCAATTAACAACTTGTATATCTGCACTTTCCAGCACGCATGCGAGGAAGACGCCTTCCAGTAGCAGCCGGCTCATGTGGCGGTTGCAGAATCGGGGCGCGTAGCCCAGCTTTGCGTCGCCGTGGAAGAATTCGACGGCGAAGGCGTCATGGGGGTTCTCGGGTTCGGCGCGCAGCGTCAGCCTTGTCCCGGCGACCAGCCTGGGCAGTTCCTTCGGCCCGTCGTAATAGCGGAAGCCGGCAATGGCGAAGTCGTTCATCAGGATTTCGCGCTCGGGTGGCGTGGGCGTGGCTGCCGCCGGTCGCGTCGCCAGAACGGCGGCCGGGATCAGCGGCGCCTTGACGAAGAAGCCCAAGAATGCCCTTCGGGAATCGGTAGTCGGTTCATTCTTCATGGGATCATTCTGCCAGATGGGGGGTGACAAATGTAGACACTGGGGTCAATTTTCTTGAAGAAATATCGGCGGAACCTTGGTCCTTGATGTTGAGCACTTTATGAAGCGGCGTTCGATGAAAACGGTGCGTGAGCAGCGCTTTACCCGGCCCCCGTGGGTGCGGATGATGCGGATCCACGAGCGCATCCAGTCGGGCCAGTACCCCAACTGCGTTGGCATGGCGAAGGAGATTGGCGTGTCGCTGCGGACGGTGAAGCGGGATGTCGAGTTCATGATGGAGCGGCTCAAGCTGCCCATCGAGTACGACTCGCGGAAGTACGGCTTCCGCTACTCCAGGCCGGTAGAGCGGTTTCCAGGGCTTCCGATCACGGAGGCGGATGTCTTCGCGCTGCTGGTGGCGCACAAGGCCATCGCCCAGTACCACGGCACCCCGTTCGAGAAGCCACTGGCGATGGCGTTCCGCAAGCTGACTGGGCAACTGGACACCAAGGCACGGTACTCGCTCTGCAACTTGCAGGAGGCGGTGTCATTCCGGCCGTTCGCCCCGGATGACACGGACCTGCGCCGGTTCCAAGTCGTCACCCGCGCGCTCCAGGAGCGGCAGACGCTGAAGTTCCAATACAAGAACCTTGGCGCCAAGAGCGCCCAGGCGCGGTTGGTCCATCCATACCACCTGGCCTGCATCGAGAATCACTGGTACCTGTTCGCCTTCGACGTGAGCCGGGAGGCGATCCGAACCTTCTCGCTATCGAGGTTGACCGAGCCCGAGCTGGGCGAGGAGCGGTACACCGTACCGGAGGACTTCGACCCCGATGAATACCTGCGGGGGAGCCTCTCGGTGTTCAAGGGCACCGACGATTACGAGGTCGTGATCGACTTCGACCCCTGGGCCACGGACCTGGTGCGGGGCCGGCACGTGCATTCGAGTCAGCAACTCACTGAACTGCCGAACGGTTGGTCACGGTTGTGCCTACGGCTCAACAGCATCGAGGAGATCGAGCGCTGGGTGTTGACCTGGGGGACGCACGCCACCGTGGTCAGGCCCAACGCGCTCGCGGAGCGGATGCGGAAGACCGGCGAGGCGTTTCTGGAACGGTACTCCCCTCCGGCCGGGACTTGAACGGCGGCCGCCGCACCGAGGCGGAGGGTTGTGAATAACTTCTTCATTTTTCTTCTGCCCAGTGTCTACGGATGACACTCCCCTGTCTGTACCATTGCTCCCGCAGATGACGAAACGCCGACGCGGCGACGGCTCGCAGGCTGCGAGCGGCAGCCGGTGCGGCAAACGGAGAAAGGGAAGTGAATGGCAGGGAAGAAGCGGTGTTTTGTGACGGTCCGGGCGCTCAAGCGCCTGGATGAAAAGCTGTTGTGTGCGGTTCTCGGGAAGTTCCCCGAATACCTGCGGACCTGCGGCTTGGTGATCCCCGACCTACCGGATCGGGATTCCCTCAACTACGATGCCATCCGGGACGCTTGCATGGCGGGGTCGATTCCGCCCGAACTGGATGACGTGCTGTTTTTCGTCAGCATCCTCGGGAACAAGCGCGGCCAGGAGCAGATCGAAGAGGAGGCGCGGTCCCGGAAGTGCCGGCTGGACTTCCGTCTGGACGGTGTCAGTTGCCCGGACTTCGCCATGCGGGCGTGGCTTCAGGACTGGCCCCAGAACCAGGACCTGCTGGAAGCGGCCTACGCCCGCTCGCGCATCTTCGGCAAGTCCTCCTACGTGTACCACCCGATGATCCGGGACTTCCGCCCTCGGTACATCCAGCCGACGGCCGAGCGGATTGCCGAAGCGCGGACGCGGCTCGAGGATTACTTCGCCAATCGCGAAGGGCTCGGGAAAGGGACGAACATCCTGGTCTACGACTTCGCCAGCGAGATCTGGTTCCTGGTCCGGTATCCGGGGCAGGTCGAGCGCCACCAGGCGTACGATGAGGACGGCAATCCCGCCATCCACGTCTTCCGGCCCGAAGAGTACGACGCCATCGTCTACCACAAGGGGTACGGCGACCTGCGGCTGAACACCAACCGCAAGCGGGACCATCTCCAGTACCGGGTCGTGTTCGGCCGCCTGCTTTTCGGGGAGGCCAACGTGTTCGATCCGGCCCGGGACATGATCCACCTGGACCCCCTGTGCGGCGAGTGCGTGCCCATCTTCAAGTGCGATGACATCGAGGGCCTGGCGGAAATCCACCCGGTCGAAGTTGGCTTCTCGATGACTGACCAGCCGGGGGTGAAGATCACTTGGAAGTCGGACAATGACATTTCGCTGCTCGCCTACAACGGGCACGACGGGCGCCTGCTGCCGACCGGTGCCCATTCGGTTGTATACGCCCGATTCCGCTACCGGCTGAGCAACCGGTCGAATTGGGAGCGCCTGACTGTCCACCAGGGCCGGTCGATGACGTATGAGCGGGATGGCGACTGCGCCATCATCGAGGAGTGGCTGCGGCAGCGGAAATTCGTGAAGAACCCCATCGAGCGCGTATGAACATGGACTTCTGGACATTGGTCGCGTGCCTGCGCGAGCAGAAAGAATCGCTGGCTGGCTGGAAGCAGTTTCTCGGAGCGGGTTTCGACGCCGTACGGCCCATGCTGCGCCTCTGCCCCGGGGAGTACTGCCGAATGTACCCGGACCCGCAGGGCGGTTGCATGACCCAAGTCGGCGGCTACAAGGGGCGCTGGTGGCTGAACTTCGACCCCGACGCGGGCTACTACGACCGCCATGTCGAGTTGACCGAGGCGGATGTCCAGCTCTACCGGCTGGATGGGGACGCCTTTCGCGAACGGGTGCGGGCGGCACTCGGGATTCTTGGACCGTCGAGTTCGGTGGGGCCACGGATCGAGTGCCTGGGGAATTGCTCGCAGGGGCCGAAGCGGCGCCGTGTTTACCACTGCCACGCGCGCAATGAAGCCGAGGCGATGGCGGGGGCGATGGACGTCATTGGCCGGGCCGGTGCCGATGGATGCGCACTGCTGCCGAAGCTGAGCGAGAACGTGGATCGGATGCTGGCGACCGTAGGGGTGTCCGGTGTTGATCTGGCCAGCGGTTTGGTCCCGGACGCGGAAGCGATCCGCGGCGGCTGCGGGATCGTCTGCCGGCACCTGCGAGAACGGACCGACGGGATCGAACCCCTGCGCCGGGAGATCCGAAACGGCTTCGAGGCCGTGAGCAAGGAGCGTATCGCCGAAGCGGTTCAGGAACGAGACCGCGAACAGACCATCGAAGAGATGGCCGACGGCGCCGATCGGTTCCTCGCCGGTCTTCAGATGAAGCTGACGGAAAAGGAGCGGGAGTTGTTCTTCGCCCTGATCGCCCGCACCGAAACCGACGGCAAGCCGAGGTTCCTGAACTACACCGAGATCGGAACCCGGCTCGGAATCACGAAACAGGCGGTGCGAAAGCGGGCCGAAGCGCTGAACCAGAAGCATCCCTCGGTGGCCGACTACCTCAAGGCGATTCGGGCACCCGAGAAGCCGAGGAACTTCTCCGAGCTGTCGCCATCCCAGAGGCGACGAGCGGGGATCGAGGAAAGCTACGGGCAGGACGGGGAGGGTTAACGTAGGAGGTTGTCAGGGGGGTTGTCACGAGGGTTGTCAGGGTTGTCTCGGTAATAGACTCATGACGAGGCAGTTGCGAAAGCGACTGCCTCTTTTGGTTGTCTGGCCTGGAAATACGAGGGCCTGCGGAAGATGAGCCGCGGGCCAGAACCAGGAAGCCGTAACCGATGAGCAAAGGCCGACAGCCCCGACTACCGAAGACCGACCGCGGTCCCCGCTTCTGCCAACTGTTCGCCCTGGCGCTAGAGGAAAACACGGAGGCGGTCGCCGACCTCTGGCGCGAGTTTGGTTTTCGCTACGGGGAGGACCAACCGTGACGGGCCTTGAGGATTTGGTCCAGGCTGCCATGTCGGCCCCACCCGAGCGCCGGGAAGAGGCGCTGCGACTCTTGCAGGGACGACTTCCCAAGCCCGAACCCTTCCTGACCCTCGCCGAGCTGTCCCAGCGCTTGGGTTTCTCCACGACAACCCTCCGCCGCTGGCGGGTTCCGGGCCACGACCTGGGCGCGCACCCGCGCTACCGCCTGACGGAGGTCGAAGCCTACCTCGCGAGCGGAGCTTTCCGACGCCGGCAGGCGGCTGTCAGGGCCGAACGACGCAATGAACGCGCCTCCGCCCAATTCCACTTTAGCGACGGTCTTCCCCGGCCAAGCCGACGCCAACTTCAACTCACCCGGCCGGTGACAACTACGGATAAGCACCATGACTGAACCGCAAACGCAAACACCGCACCGCAAAATCGACTGGATCAAGTCCGCCGGAAACCTCGCCCTGGGAGTCTGGGGCGTGGTGACCTTCATCGCCCTCCTGGCCGGCATCGCCTGGGTGGCGGCGGCGACCACGGGACCCAATCCCAAGGCAGTCGCCGTTTTCGCCGTCCTGAGCGCCACCTGCGTCAACTGGGCGTTGTTCGCCGTTATCGAACGCCACACCCGCAACTGATCACCCCAACCCGAAAGGAACAGACAGCTATGGCTCTTCTGCCTCAACCCACCAGCAATCGCAATCCGTTCGCCCAGGTCATCGGCGACGCGCTCGCCCCGGCGGGCACCTACGTCGCCACCGTTCTGGACGTGAAAGACGAATACGGCGTCACACGCCAGAAATTCCAATCGACCGAGATGGAGAAGGTTGACCTGACCTGCTTCATGTTCGGCTTCCGGGACCCGCAAGGCAACAAGCACCGGGTTGCCAGCCGGGTCATGCGGATCAGCGGTAACGAGAAGTCGGCCCTGTTCGGGTTCCTCAAGAACCTGCTGGGCCGCGCGCCAGCCTACGGCTGGGACTACACCACGCTCAAAGGCCACCAGTGCTTGCTGACGGTCGAACACGTCCAGCGGCGTGATGGCAGCGGCGTGTTCGCCAGCATCGCTTCCCTCTCGCCCGTACCCGTTGGCTTCGGTCAACCGGCTGCGCCGCCGGCCCCGGTGCCCGCTGCGCCTCCACCTCGCCCTCAGCCCGCGCCCGCAGCGCCGCCGCCCCCCGTGCTGCCCCCGGCGGCTCCCAGCGTCACCCCCGCGGAGGACGATGAAGTCCCGTTCTGAGTATGGCCATCCTCACCAAGTCAAAGGTTCCGTCGGGCCATTGGTACCGGTCCGACGGGACCCCCGTTCACAAACTGCCGACCGCTGACGGTCGAGGCGAACGGGCGACCACGATTGGCGACGCCCGGCGGCTCGGGCTCTACCCGAGCGTCACCTCGATCCTCGGCATCCTGGCCAAGCCCGGTCTCGAAAAGTGGAAGCTCGACCAGGTCGCCCTCGCCACGCTGCGCACGCCCAAGCAGGCGGAGGAATCCGAAGACTATTGGTGCAACCGCGTTCGCAACGCGGCTTTCGACCAAGTGGAAGCCGCCGCCGACCTGGGCACGATGATCCATGGTGCGCTCGAACTGGCGATGGCGGGCGAACCCTATTCCCCCGACCTGCGCCCCTACGTCGAGCCGGTGCTGGCGTGGCGGGACAAAGTCGGCATCCGAATCGTCGAACGCGAAATCAAGCTCGTGAACAAGGAGCACGGTTTCGCCGGTACCGCCGACGTGCTGTTCCGGTTCGGGCAGCACGGCATCGGCATCCTGGACTACAAGACGCGCAAGACCAAGCCGGGCGAGGAGGTCGTGGCCTATGACAATCAGGCGATGCAGCTCGCCGCCTACGGCGCCACGTACTGGGGCGAGGAAAACGTGGGCCGGCTGCTCGCCGCCAACATCTTCATCTCGACCACCGAACCCGGACGGTACGCCGTGGTCAAGCATCCCGACGTGGCGCGGGACTGGCAGGCGTTCTGCATGGTGGCCGCGCTCTGGCGGTACATCAAAGGCTACGACCCCCGGCAGCAGGCGGCGGCATGATCCCCGAGCCGAACATCCTGACGCCGGAAGCGTGGGCGGAGATCGAGTGCGGCGGTACCGTGGCGGTCGATTTCGAGACGTTCTACACAGCCGCCTACTCGGTCGCGGAACTCGGCCTCTGGGCCTACTGCCACGACCCGCGCTTCCAGGCGTACCTGGTGGCGGTCACCGATGGCGAGCGGACCTGCGTCTGCGCGCCGTCGCGGTTCCCCTGGGCGACCATCGCGGGTCGTACCTGGGTCAGCCACCACCGGGACTTCGACCGCAGCGTGTTCGAGCGGCTTCAGGAACAGAGCGCTGTGCCGTCGGGCATCGCCCCAGCAATCTGGCTGTGCAGCGCGGCCCTGTGCGCGTATCTGCAACACCCGCGAGATCTGGTCGGCGCGGTCAAGGCGGTCTTCGGCGAAACGCTCGACAAAGGTCCTCGCGAGCGGGCCAAGGGCCGGGTTCCCGGCGAAGACTACCTCCTTGCCGCCGAGATCAGCCGCTATGCGGCCCGAGACGCGCTGGCGTGCCTGGCCCTATGGAATCACCTAGAGCGGCATTGGCCACCGCACGAGCGCCGCCTCTTCGACCTTACCTCCGACATGGGGCGTCACGGCCTCGCCGTTGACTGGGCGTATGTCCGCGCCAAGCGGCTCGAACTGGAAGACCTCGCCGGCTCAATCGCCGACGCTCTGCCCTGGAAGCCGGCCACGTCGGTCAAGCAGTTCGAGGCGGCGTGTGAACGGATCGGCGTACCCGCGCCGCCGTCCACGTCGAGCGCCGACCCTGGCTTCGCCCGCTGGCTGAAGAAGCACATCGACTCGGACGCCGCCACCTGGGTTCGGCACATGCAGCGGGTCCGGTCGGCGAACCGCACGGCGAAGGTCCTGGAGTCGATGGAAGCCCGCCGGATGCCTTCGGGCCGGATGGCGTATGAACTGAAGTATTTCGGTGCCAGCACGGGCAGGTGGTCGGGCGGCGGTGGCCTGAACCTTCAGAACCTGAACCGGAAGACCGCCGAGGGCGTGGACCTGCGCCGGGCCATCATCGCCCCGCCCGGTCACGTCCTGGCCGCCGTGGACTTTAGCCAGATCGAGAGCCGGGTCCTGCTGTTCCTGGCCGGTGACACTGAGGCCCTCGTCCTGTTCCGCGACAACCCCGACGCCGACGCCTATGAAATCCACGCCCGGCGCACGATGGGCTACGCGGAACCTGAGCCGCTGAAAGCGTGGTGCGACCGAACCGGCTCGAACCTCCGCCAACTCGCGAAGGCCCGCGTACTGGGCCTGGGCTTCGGTTGCGGGTGGCGCAAGTTCATCGAAGTGGCTCGCGTGATGGCCGGCCTGGAACTGAGCGAGGACGACTCGAAGGGTGTGGTCGAGAGGTTCCGCGATTCCAACCCGCGCATCGTCCGCCTCTGGCAACGACTCGAAGACGCCTGCGAAGCGCGTGATGGTGACCACTACGCCCTGCCGCTCCCCTGCACGCAACACGCGCCCGCCGCCAAGCGGTATGTCCTGTACCGGGACGTGCATGTCTCGGATGAGGACATCACCGCGACCGTGGCCGGCGAGCGGGTGAAGGTGTACGGCGGCCTGCTCGCCGAGAATTGGACACAGGCCACCGCCCGCGACGTGCTCGCCTCCGCTTGGCTACGGTGCGCCTGTGCGGGCTTCGTCCCCGTCCTGAGCGTCCACGATGAACTCGTGTTCGAGCTTCCCGAGGCGACCGCGGAAGCCAACCTCGCCCGGATCATCGCCCTCATGGAAACGCCTCTGCCCTGGGCGCCACACCTGCCGTTAAAGGTCGAGGGCAAGCTGATGCCGTTCTACTCGAAGTGACCCCGTATGGCCTTCCTCTATCCCTTCTCCCAGAAGACCGCCGAACGCCTGCGCGCTATGCCCGGCCCCGGCGGCACGCATCGGTGGTTGGCCCAGGTTGCCAGCGGCCTGCGCCATCTGCTGAGCGCCGACAAGTGCTTCGCCTTCCTGCGCCGGTGCTGCGATGACTTCGTTGTCCACCGCCCCGTGCCCGACACCGAGATCGAAGCGGCGGTCGAGTTCGCCTACGCGGGCCGGCCGGCGGCGCAGGTCAACTTCGGTCGGCATCCGGTCGATTGGCCTGAACCCAACCCGGCGCTCATCGCCAAGGTCCTCGCCGACGTGACGCCCGCCTTCGATGTCGAACGCGACACGGGCCTGGCTGCGAGCGATGTCCTGCCGCGCCTGTTCCGCCCTGGCGAACTGGTTTGCACGGGTCGGAACACCGAACGGGCGATGGTCCGGCCCCTCGAGGAAACCCTCGCCGACGCCGACTGGCTCCAGTTCATCGTGGTCAACCCGATGCGGGAGCGGTCGGCGCTCAATTACCGAGGCAAGCCCTCGCCCCGATGCCAGAACAACACCGGCCTGCGCCGGCACCTAGTCGCCGAGTTCGACGACCCGAACCTGCCCAAGGCGCAGCAAGCCCGGCTGATCACCCAGTTGGCGACGTTCGTTCCGCTGGTCCTAGTGGTCGATTCCGGCGGGAAGAGCTTGCACGGGTGGTTCCGCGTGGACCGCTACAATGCCCGCGACCAGGTACGGTTCTTCTGCGTCGCCTGTCTCCTGGGCGCCGACCTGACCCGCTGGGACATCTGCGGTTGGCTGCGGATGCCCGGCGGCCTGCGCGTGATCGAGGGCGTTCCCGCCGTGCGCCAGCGAGTGCTGTACTTCAAGCCGGAGGCTGCCCATGTCTGAAGCTTCGCCGCTGAACCACCTGCTGACCGGCTTCCTGGACACACCCGACGCGGAGCACGTCGAGAAGGAGGCGGTCAAGATCGAGGCCCTGCCCGTGGTGCGGGTCCTCGATGACCTGCGAACACCCCCAGCGACCAATGACCCCAGCGAACTCATCATGCACCGTTTCCTCTACCGCGGCGGCGTCTGCCTGCTGCTCGGCCCAACCGGCGTGGGCAAATCCTCCCTGCTGATGCAACTGGCCATTCACTTCGCTCTGGGCAAGGCCCTCTTCGGCATCACGCCGGGGACAGCCTACCGCGAGCGCGGGATGCGCATTCTGCTGATCCAAGCGGAGAATGACGAAGGGGACCTGGCCGAGATGCGCGACGGTGTCCTGGCCGGCTGCGAACTGACGCCCGCCGAGAAAGCGCAGGCGTCGAGCCGGATCATGGTCTGCACGGTCAACGACCGGAGCAGCGACAAGTTCGCCCTCACGCTCGACGCCCTCCTGACCGAGCACGGCCCCTTCGACCTGGTGCTCGTGGACCCAGCCTTCGCCTACCTGGGCGGGGACAGCAACAGCCAGAAGGACGTGAGCCGGTTCATGCGCGAACTCTTGAACCCGCTCCTGCACCGGCACCAGGTCGGGCTGGTCTTGGCCCACCACACCAACAAGCCGCTTCGCGGGAAGGAGAAGGACAACTGGGAAGCGGGTGACTATGCCTACCTGGGCGCGGGGTCGGCGGAGTGGATCAATCCGGCGCGGGCGGCCTTGGCTCTGCGGTCGATCGGGTCGGACACCATCTTCGAGCTGCGGGCGCCGAAGCGTGGGAAACGACTCCGGTGGGAAGATGACGAGAAGCAGCCGACAACCGTCCAGTTCATCGCCCATCACCGGGACATCGGCGTCATCTGCTGGCGGAAGGCCGACCCAGTGGAGGTCGAGGAACTGATGGCGGAAGACGGACCAGGCCGTCATCGCAAACTGAATCCCGTCGAGGTGCTTCACTGCATCCGAGCCAACCCCAGCCGCAACCAGTCCTTCTACAAGGCCGAAGTGGCCCGGATGCTTCAGTGTGCTCCCAATACCGTTCAGAACGCCCTCAAGGAAGCACTAGCCAAGGGCTGGATCAGGTTCGAGGAAGACGGCCAGGAGAAGCTCTACCGCCTTACCGGAAAGGGTGAGCAGAGGGCTGAAAACACGCCTTCGGCGGTGGATTGGACCGACCAGTGACCAACAATTGTGCGTAGCCATTTCTGGTCACTCTCAAATGCCCATGAACCAAGAACTTACAACGCCGACGTTCGTGAACCGACCAAAACCATCAAAACCCACCAACCAGAAATTCACCCCCTACGGGGGTGGTGTGAATTTCTGGTCGGTTGGCACGCGGACGCTTTCTGACGCCTGAAACCATGAAAGGACTCTCACCTACCCAGAGGACGCTTCGAGCGCTGCGCGAACAGGGTCTGGTCTGCGCCATCGTCGAAAAGTGGAACCCGTACGGTGGCTCCCACGGCATCCGCCAGGACCTTTTCGGCATCATCGACGTGCTTGCCCTCGACCCGAAGCGCGGCGTCGTCGGCGTCCAGTCCACCGGCCAGGACTTCGCCGGCCACTTCCGCAAGTTGACCGAAGAGCGCGCCCAGGAATGCTTGGAATGGCTCAGCACGCCGGGCACGGCGCTCGAACTCTGGGCCTGGCGGAAGGTGAAAGCGCAGCGAGGCGGCAGGCTCCTGATCTGGCAGCCCCGCGTCCAGGTCCTGACGCGGGCGGATTTCCAACCCAAGGAATCACCGGATGAATGATGACCGGTACACGCCTCTGGACATGGTGGGGGTTGGCTTCGACTGGGAGGCCCTCTGCGAACGGCTCGATCAGGACATGCGAGAGGGTCGGGATGATCAGCGCCTGGCCGATGTCGCCGCCCGTCTCCTCCAACTGCTCCTGCCCAACACCCGTCAGGAAGTCCGCCTCGACAAGGTGGCGCTGCGCGTCATTGCCCTGGCCTGGGTGCTGTCGCCGGGCTACTTCGCGGGCAGTCCCTCGCTTCGGAAACTGGCCACCCGCTGCGGGGTGAGTCGAAGCGAGCTTTCGGCCATCACCAGCGAAATGAGCCGGCTGCTTGGGTGGCGCAACCGGGCACAGCAGCGGGCCTGGAACTGGCGCGATTCGGGACATCACGCCTTAGGTGAGGGCCAAGTCGCCGACTCGACCCCGGCCCGAGCGGCTGCCTCAGCAGGCGAGAAGCCGCCGGGGGACGCGGGCAGTAGGGCGACACGTTGCGCCGAGTGAAAGTGCACGAGAACCGGCAGAGAACGCGGAGAGCCGACCAGCGACGACCGCTGGCGGGGGTAGGAAGTCTCCTTTCCGCCCCCGGTGGCCAGCAGGTGTGGCGCCAGCGCCGACAACGCACATGAACGAACGAAAACCGAAAAAACGCGCAGCAGTTCCGCCGGTACCCTCGGGACCCCCGGTAAATTGCGCCTTCGACGAACTGGTCCCGCTCGAAAAGCTGGTCCCGAACCCTCGCAATCCGAACCAACACCCGCAGGCGCAGGTTGCCTTGCTCGCGAAGGTGATCGCCCACCAGGGTTGGCGGTCGCCCATCGTGGTGTCGAAGCGGTCGGGTTTCATCGTGTCGGGCCACGGACGCTATGAGGCCGCGAAGGTCCTCGGGTTGGCCGCTGTGCCCGTGGACTTCCAGGAGTTCGCCACCGACGCGGATGAGTGGGCGCACCTGGTCGCCGACAACCGGCTGGCGGAGTTGGCGGAAGCGGACAGCGCCGCATTGAAGGGCGTCCTGGGCGAGTTGAAGGCGGCGGACTTCGACCTCGACCTGACCGGCTTCGACGCGAATGCCCTGGCGGGCCTGCTGGCCGGTCCGCCCGAGCCGACGCCGCCGGAGGACTTCAAGTCCGTGGATGAAAACGTCCCCACCGAGTTCCAGTGCCCAAAATGCGCGTTCCGGTGGTCCGGGAAGCCGTCGTGAACGTGCCCGCGCCCAACGCCGACCTGCTCGCCCTCCGCCATGCCATCGACGGGATCGACGATGCGCTGGCGGCGTTGCTGGTTTCCCGCGTGTGCCTGTCGCACCAGGCGCAGGCCCTGAAGGCGCGGGCGGGGCTGCCCGCACTCGACCGGGCGCGCGAGGTCGAAATCCAACACCGCTATGAGCAGCGCTGGTGCGGCGCATCCGCCGTGGCCCTCGCCATCCTGAACCTGTGCCGTGAAGACTGAGAAACCTCCCTACCGCGTCCCCAGCATGGCGGAGATCGCCGCCGTCCCCGACAACGGCCTGCGCGTGGTGTCCACGTTCAGCGGGTGCGGCGGTTCATGCCTCGGGTTCAAGATGGCGGGCTACCGCGTCGTGTGGGCGAGCGAGTTCATCCCGGCGGCGGCCGCGGTGTACCGGGCCAACAATCCGATGACGCCGCTCGACACGCGGGACATTCGCAAGGTCCAGCCGGCGGAGATTCTCGCGGCGACGGGCCTCAAGGTTGGCGAGATCGACGTGCTGGAAGGGTCGCCGCCCTGCGCTTCCTTCAGCACCGCGGGGAAGCGGGAGAAGCACTGGGGGAAGGCCAAGCCCTACAGTGACACGGTCCAGCGGGTGGACGACCTGTTCTTCGAGTACGTCCGATTGCTCGATGGATTGAAGCCCCGCGTGTTCGTAGCGGAGAACGTGAGCGGGTTGGTGAAGGGTGTGGCCAAGGGCTACTTCCTCGAAATCCTGGCCAAACTCAAGGCGTGCGGCTACCGGGTCGGCGTGAAGGTTCTCGACGCGCAGTGGCTCGGCGTCCCGCAGGCGCGGCAACGGACCATCTTCATCGGCGTGCGCGAGGACCTGGGCCGGGAGCCTGTGTTCCCGAAGCCGTTGCCCTACCGCTACAGCCTGCGCGAGGCACTGCCGTGGATCGTGCGCGGCAAGTACGGCCCGGCGTGGAAGTCGGCGGACGCGCCCAGCCCGACGGTCAGCGCCGGACGCTCCTACAACCCGGTCACCAGCCACCAGGGCCTCGAATTGGTCGAGGCGAAGGTCATCCAAGGGCCGCAGGGGAATGGTTGGGCGGAGGGTAAGGACCTGACGGATGGCCCGGCGCCCGCAGTGCTGGCGACGCAGACGCAATCCATGCTGATCGAGGCGCGGTTGAAGGGCGGCACGGGGGCGGCGTTCGACGAAAAGGGACGGGAGTATGACCTCGACCAACCGTGCCCGACGATCCTGGGGACCAAGCCGAACCAGTTCGAAGTGGACATGAGCGGCTACGCCGTGGGCCGGGAATGGGACAAACTCAAACCGGGCCAGGCATCGGATCGGTACTTCAACTTGGTGCGGCCGCATCCCGACCAGCCGTGCCCGACGATCTGCGCGGCGCACGGGCATCCGGGGATCGCCAGCGTTACGCATCCGACGGAGAAACGGAAGCTGACCATCGCCGAGTTGAAGCGCATCTGCGCTTTCCCCGACGACTTCATCCTGACCGGCACCTACTCGCAGCAGTGGGAGCGCCTCGGGCGGGCGGTGCCTCCCGTAATGATGAGCCACATCGCCCGGACCATCCGCGATGAAATCCTCGCTTGAAATCCCCCGGCACTGGACGTTCCGCAGCCGCGCGGTGGCGAAGCACTTCGACCGCCACGTGAAGGAACAGTTGCCTTGGTATGACCTCGCGACGAACGCGGTGGCCCACTTCGGTCGGCACTACATTCCGCGGGGTGGTGTGGTGTACGACATCGGGGCCTCGACGGGGAACATCGGGCTGGCGTTGCAGGAAACGCTCGACCAGCGCCAGGCGAAGTTCACCGCCATTGAGGAGAGCCGGGAGATGGCGGACCGCTACCAGGGACCGCCGGAGTTGGCCGTCGCCGACGCGGTGACGTTCGAGTATCAGCCCTTCGATTTCGCCGTGTGCTTCCTGGTCCTGATGTTCCTGCCCGTGGACACGCGGGCGGCGTTCCTCCGCCGACTGCAAGCCCTCACCAAGCCGGGCGGGGCGCTGGTGATCGTGGACAAGGTCCAGATGCCGCCGGGGTACGTGGGGACGGCGTTCAGCCGCCTCACGCTTCAGCAGAAGCTCGCCGTCGGCGCCCGGCCCGATGACATCCTGCGCAAGGAACTTTCGCTCGCGGGGTATCAGCGCCCGCTCGATCCGCTGATGCTGCCCGCCGAGGCGCGGCCCTTCTTCCAGGTCGGCGAGTTCATCGGGTGGATTCTGGCGGCACCCGAACGCTGATCATGGCCGACGCGGGCGCCATCTCGGTCGAGCAACTGGTCAAGTTGTCCGGCCTGACGGATCGCCGGTTGCGGGAACTCTCCGCCGAGGGCTGGTTCCCCAAACCGGTCAACGGCCAGTATCAGCTTGTCCCCACCATTCAGGGCCTGCTGCGGTACTACCGCGAGGGCGAGCGTTCGCGCGTCATGCTCGACGCCTACGACAGCATCGGCGCGTGCGCCGCGGCGACCGGCATCCCCATCTCGACCATCAAACACGCCAAGCGCCAGGGATGCTCCGCGTTCCGGGGCAGCCGGGTGTACCTGGGCGCACTCCTGCGGTGGATGTTCGAGTCGCCCGAGCGGTCGCTGGTCAACTACGACCAGGAACGCGCCCAGCACATCATTCTGCAGAACGCCAAGTTGAAGGTCGAACTCCGCAACCTGAAGCGCGAACTCATCCCGGTCGAGGAGGTGACGCACCTGGGGGCGGAACTCGGCGCGGCCATCCGCAAGGTGGTGACGCGCATCCACCGCACTGCCCCTTCACTCGAAGGCCAACCAGTCCCCGTGATCGAGTCCCGGCTGAAGGAGGAAGAGGACGACATCCTGAAGCAACTGCACACGCTGGATGAACGGTTGAGCCAGTGGCGGGAGGTGCAAGGCCCCTGAACGTCAGGTCCGAATCCTGTTCGTGGCAGGCTCATCTGGGCGATTGACGATGCGGCATTCTATGTCTATTACGGCCACCCATGCGAATGGATTGGCCGATGATTCTCCTGCACCGCTCCGAAACGGGCAGTTCCCCAGGAACCTGAATCACATGGACCCGGTGTTCTTCCTACAGTGGCCCGAGTTCCTGATCGCCGAACGGCTTCAGAGATTCTTCCCCAAGAGCCAGGGGTATTCGGTGCTAATCCCTGCCTCCCGTCAGGAGAAGGGCATTGACCTAGCCTTGCTCAAGAAGCAGGGATCTGGTCCCAATCACGTGATAACATTCCAAGTCAAGGCGTCCCGAACCTACGGAGGAGATGAACCCAAGCGAGAGGCAACCAAGCGCTTTGCTCACCGTACCTGGTTCAACAGGTTCCCGGTGCCTGGCGAGGCAGACTTCATCCTGCTCTTCGGACTCTATGCCCCGGATCGTGGAAGGACAAAGCGGGTGACCGCCACCTGGTACCGCGCCTGCATTCTGCTTTTCACGAATCGAGAGATGCGCGCATTCATGGCCAGATGCCTTACGGTTTCAGGACAACCAGATCGCATGTTTGGCTTCGGCTTCAATGAGCCGCACGCGGTCTTTCAGACCAGGGGTGACCAACATCGGAGGCTCGCCGACTTCTCCCATCACCTGCTGGATAGGAGACTCGATCTTCTGCGTGATGCCCTCCGAAGTTAGCGACATTCCCATCAGCATTTCCGACGCGAGCGCATAAGGCTGATCGCCACTGGACCTTTCATCGGCGCGCAACCTATACGCTCGCCGATGAAAGTCGAATCACTGCCAGAGACGGTCCAGGCGATCATCGCGCAAGCGGGCGGCCTGGGATTACGCGGGGCCTTCACCTACATCGGCGCGAGCGCGTTCAGCTACCGCTGCGCCGAAGCCCTCGGCGAATGCCGGTCCAGCCGGCCTTCCCGGCTGGTGTCCGAAAACGGCCAGGGATTCGTGGACCACGAGGTGGGCCTGCAATGCCGGGTCAACGGGAAGCGTGGTCGGGCGTGGACGCTGATCATCGCCTACGAACCCGACGACACCTACACCGTCTGGCTGATCGAGGGGCACCGCGACCGCAAGCCCTCCGAGATGGTCCTGGCCTGCCAGCGGGACGTGTACTGCGACACGCTCCAAGGCGTGATTGAAGCGGCCTACGATGAGGCGATCCGCATCCACAACCAAGGCTTCATTCCCCTGTGAGCGCCATGAAGGACAACCACGAGTTCCGTGTGATCCGGCTCCGGGAACTGCCGCTACCTATTCCCTGCTGCGATTGCCCCGAGCGCATCTATGAATACTGGGTGGCCAATGTGTCCACGGCGAGTTGGTACAATCCCGAGTGTGAGTGCCTGGTCGCCATCCATCTCAATACCCGCCGCCGGGCGACGGGCTTCCACCTAGTGGCGATGGGGACGATGGACAGCGTCCTAAGTTCCCCCAGGGAAGTCTTCCGCACGGCCATCATACGATCCGCCGCCGCGCTGGTTCTCGCGCACAACCACCCATCGGGTTGCCCGGACCCGAGTGAAAATGACATCCGCGTGACGCGGGACCTGATGCGGGCGGGCCAATTGCTCAAGATCGAAGTTGTCGATCATGTCGTGGTCGGCCGGCCCGAACCTGACCGGCCTCGGCCCTGGGTATCCTTGCGCGAGATGGGCTACTTCCAATGAACCGATTCGACGGCGCTGAGGGATTTTCGGTTTTCCCGTGGACACCTCGGCCCGCTCCACCGTAGCGAGGCTCACGATCGGAGCGGAATAACAACAAAACCAAAACGGAGCACAGTATGAAGAACAACAAAGACGCAGCGAAGGAAACGGCGAAGACCCAACCGCAGACCCCGGCCCCGGCCCCCGTGCCCAACGGCAAGGCGAAAGCGCCCAAGGCCAAGAAGGAGTCGGCGGCGAAGGTCGAGAAGGATGAGGAACCGGCGGACCGGCTGCCGACCACGGTGGCCGAGTTGAAGGAGAGCAAGAGCGGGTTCGTTACGTTCCTCCACCTCTCCGGGAAGGAGAAGGAGGACATCGCCAAGGAATTGGCGGCGACCTTCAAGCTGGCGGAGGCGCAGGCGGTGAAGATCGTGCGCCGGATCACGGGCCGGGCCCGGTTCTTCCGCCGCGCCTTCGACCTGATGGCGGCGAAGTAGGCGGCGACCTCGCCTGCGACCACGGCCCTCGGGAAACCGGGGGCCTTCTTGCGTCGTCGATTGGCTTCGAGAACCGCCCCGAAATCAGGCGAGAACCGGGGTAGAAGCGGTTTTCGACCGCCTTCCAGGGGTAGCCTACTGCCCGCGGGACCTGACAGTTTCTCGCCTGACCTACCAGGAAGCGGCGACCCGGCCCCGGTTCCCGCTTCTTCCTTTCGCCCGCAAACCGCCCCGAGAACCGATGAGAACCGGGGGCGAGGCAGTTTTCGCCGACGGTCCAGGGGCAGGATTCCGGACATTGCGCCATAGGTATGAGGCGCCATCCGTTCCTCGAAGGTTTCTGTTCGGCCTGCAAGCCCGCCGACCGCCGGCCTCCGTGGCAGTGGTGCGAAGAGCATGTCCAGGTCGATGAGACCTCGCCCCTGCCGGGCCGGTGGCGTTCTGACGCTTCGCCGTGGGTGAAGCCCGTCATGGAGGACTTCGCCAACAACGCCGTCCGGGACATCGCCGTCCAATGCGCCGCCCAGAGCGCCAAGACCCAGACCGTGATGAACTGCGCCTGCTGGGCCATCGCCGAAGACCCCGGCCCCGCCATGTGGGTGACGGCCACCAAGGATGAACTCCGGGACTTCCTCCGCGACCGCCTGACGCCGACGTTTGAGACCTGCCGGCCGGTCAAGGAACGGATGGCAGAACCGACGCTCACAGGGTTCGCCTTCGATGGGATGCCATTCTACGCGGGATGGTCCGGCTCGAAGGCTCGGCTCCAGTCAAAACCGATTCGGTGGCTTTTCGCCGACGAGGTCCGCAACTACCCGCCGGGGCGGTTGGAGATGGTCTTGAAGCGCACGCGGTCCTTCTGGAACTCACGTCGGTTCCTCATCTCGACGCCAGGCACTAAGGGCGACGCGATGGACACCGCCTACCGCGCCGGGGACCAGCGTGTGTGGCAGTTCGAGTGTCCGGCCTGCCAGCGACTTCAACCGCTCGCGTTCGAGCAGTTGAAGTGGGACTCGAATGACACCACCAAGCCCGAAGGCAAGTGGCGGTTCGATGCGCTGGCGGACACGATCCGGTTCGAGTGCGTCGGGTGCGGGCACCGGATTAAGGATACGCCGGTTGACCGGCGGTGGATCGAGAACCACGGGCGCTTCGTGCCCCAGAACCCGAACGCGCCGCGCTCCCGCGTCAGCTACACCTGGAACGCGCTCCTGCCGCACTGGATTGAATGGCGGTCCGTCATCGAAGAGTTCCTGGCGGCGGTGGACGCCATGCGGATCGAGGGCGACATCGAACCGATGTTCACCTTCGTCACGGAGACGTTGGGCGAGCCGTGGGACCTCGACCGGTGGATGGTCACCGGGGATGACTACCTCCAGCAGCGGATGGGGGACTACGACTTCGGCGATCCGTGGCCGTTGGAGAAGACCCGGTTCCTCGCCGCCGACCGCCAGGCCCGTGGCGGGGAACACTACTTCTGGGTGGCCCGTGCGTTCGGAATGGGCGGGGCCAGTCGGCTGCTCGCCTACGGCCGGTGCAACACCACGTCGGAACTCGAGGAAATCCGCAAACAACTGAGCGTGCCGGTGGTCAACGCCATGATCGACACTGGTTTCAAAGCCTCGGAAGTGTACCGGTTCTGCCTGGCCACCGGGTGGAAGGCGATGAAAGGGGATGACGCCGAGTGGTTCCTCTCCCAGGACCCACGCACGGGCAAGACCATCCGGCGGGTGTGGCGGCGGGTGCTGGTCGATCCGAGCCTGGGGACCCGCCGGGCACGGGTGCGCCGACATCTGCCGCTCTTCCAGTGGTCCAACCCCAGCCTGAAGGATCACTTGGCGCTATTCACGCACGGGGTAGTCGGCCAGTGGACCATCCCGAAGAAGACCGGGCGGGACTACATCGACCAGATGACGGCGGAGGTCCGGGAGGAACGGGAGGATTCGCGGGGGCGGATCAAGGTGCTGTGGATTCAGAAGCGCCGGGACAATCACTACCTCGATTGCGAACTGATGATCACGGTCGGAGCGGTGATTTGTGGCCTGTTGACCACCCGTTCGGTAGCGGCCGCGGATGAGGATCCACCCCGTTCTCGGGACATCGCGACATAGGTGTGAGGGCGCGTGTACGACTCGAAGTGCGGATGCTGGTCCGGGCGCTGAAGCTCCAACTGGCCGAGGGGGGCACCTTGGTCGGCGCCCTGGAAGCGTTGGTGAGCCAGAAGTGGACGGCCAACGTGGTGAACGGCCAGACGGTCCTGACCGCGGCGGAGGCCGGCGGTTCGGTCACGTTCACCTTCGACCGCGCCTATACCCCCGCCGAACTCGCCGTGATGGCGGAGGAAGCACTGGAATGGGCGAACACCCTCGCCGACCCCGAGAACCCGCCTCTGGACGTTCCGCGCTACAACCGACTGCACCCAACCTTCCACAAGGCTGTCCTGTGATTCCCCTCCTGCGTCGCTTCTTCCCCACGCCACCCCCACCGCCGAAACGGACGGCTGCCGGTCGGCCTCCGCAGCCGGCCAACCTGGCGCCGACGGTGACGCCCGTGCGCCACTACTTCGAGGCATTGAACGTCGTGGACCACCGGACACCGATCCCGGCCACGGGCCTCTACGTCCACCGGCTGCTGTCCAAGTTCAACCGCCTGCAACTGGCGAGCGTCGCCCGCTACCTCTGGGACAACGTCGGACTGGTGTTCTACGCCACCGACCTGGTCGCCAACTACTCGACGCCCATGATCCCGCGGGCGGCGACCCTCGACCGGAAGTGGAATGAAGCGGCCAACGCCTTGTTCGATGACTGGGCGGATCGGGCCGACTTCACCGGCCGGTTCGACTTCTGGGACCTGCAACGGCTGGGGTCCTTCTACCTGGACACCGACGGCGAGGCCTTCGCCTTGTGGACCGATGAAGCCGGATTCCCACAGATCCAGCTTCTGGAGTCCTGGCGGATCGACAAGCCGACTATCGCCGATGACCGCATCTTCGACGGCATTCAACTCGACACCCAGGGCCGGGTGCTGGGCTACTGGCTCGATGGGGAGACCCTGCTCGACGCCAACGCCCTCGTTCACCTGTTCGATTTGGAGCGGTACACCCAGTACCGGGGGATGAGTCCGATTCGTCGTGGGGCGAATGACATGCGGGATGGCAACGACATTAAGGGGTTCCAGAAGGTGCTGTCGAAGCTCTCGACCGTCCTGACTCTCGCCATCCAGGGCGCGCCGCTCGAGGAGAACCCGTGGGGCAGCCCGCCCGAACCCGCGGGCGAGGCCTCGGCCGAGGAGGAGAAACCCGCCGAGACCAATGAGAAGCAACGGGCGTTCACGGTGGCCGACCTGGTCGCGGGGGACATCCCAACCGTCCCCGAAGGCCACGAGCTGAAGCAGGTCAACACGCCGAGCGCCCCCGCCAACAACATCGAAGTCATCAGCTACCTGGCCGGGTGCTTCGTGGCGGGCATGGGCCTGCCGCCGGCCTTCTTCCTGGATGAGAAGTTGACCGGTCCGAACCAGCGGGCGGTCAACGGGAAGGCCCAGCGCAAGTTCGACCGGCGCAAGCAGGTCGCCGCCCGGCTGGGGCGCTCTGCGTGGCAGCGGGTGATCGCCAACGCCATCACGTCGGGGACCTTGCCGTCGGCAGAGGGTTGGGCGCGGTGCGACTTCATCGGGCCGTCCAAGATCACCATCGACGCCGGGCGGGAGATGGCCCAGGAGCGCGAAGACGTGGCGCGGGGTCTGATGAGTCGGCGGGATCACTACGGCAACCGGGGCCGGTCCTGGCGGCGGGAGACCGACCAGGTGTTCGAGGAAATCGACTACATCCTCGACCGGGCCAGGAAGGTCGCCGACGAACACGGAATCCCCATCGAGACCGTCATGGCGAGCTTCGGCCTGAACAGTTCCAAAACCACTCCATCCACTGGTCAGCCCGGCGCAAACCCGGACATCGCACCCATAGGTAGAGATGCACAACGTCCTGATGACAATGCTGGCGACGCAGGTGCCGCTGATTGAGGTCCGAGCGGCGCAGGCCCTCCTGCGCCAAACCCTCCAACCGGCCCTGGGCGAACCCGACTCCCGGCGCAAGGTGCGCCAGGCTCTGGCCCCGCGGACAACGGTCGAGGGTGGCATCGGCGTTCTCGAAATCAGCGGCGTGCTGGCCTACCGGCCCGACCTTGGGGAGATGTTCTTCGACGGGTTCGAGGACAGTGCCGAGGTGCTGTCAGCGTTCCGGCGGTTGGAGGCCGACCCGGACGTGAACGCCCTGATTCTGGACATCAACAGCCCCGGCGGGTTCAGCGTGGGCGGGGCGGAGATCGCTGACGCGGTCTTCAAATCGGCCAAGCCCACGGTGGCGTGGGTCGGGGGCATGATGTGCAGCCTGGCCTACTGGATCGGGTCGCAAGCCTCCGCCGTCATCTCCACCCGCAGCGCGATGGTGGGCAGCATCGGCGCCTACGTCTCCGTGGTGGACTTCCACCGGATGCTGGCCAACGCCGGCATCGAGGTGAAGGTGTTCACCAACAAGGAAGGGACATTCAAAGCCGCCGGGATGCCCGGCGTGCCTATCGCCGAAGATCACGCCGCCGAGTTCACCCGCCAGGCCCAACGCTCCTTCGACGTGTTCCGCGCCGATGTCCTGCGCGCCCGTGAAGGCGTGCCTGTAGAGGCCATGCAGGGCCAGGTGTTCGATGGACATGCGGCCAAGCGCGTGGGGTTGGTGGATGCGTTGGGAGACTTGAATTACGCCCGGGCGGTCGCGCGGCGACTGGCCCGCTGAACCAAAAATTGGGACATCGAAGCATAGGTAGAGAGTGATGACGTATGACTGAAAAACCGAACATCCCGGACCAGGAAGACATCCTGGCGACCAACCAACGACTCACCGCCGACAACACGCGGCTGACGGCGGAACTGACCGCCGCCACCGATCTGCTCGAAACGGCGCAGCAGCACACGGCTGCCGCGTCCCAACGCGCCGATGAACTGGCCGGTCGTGTCGGCCCCCTCGAAACCGCCGCGAAGGTGGCGGGTGAAGAACTCACTCGGCTGAAGGCGGAGAACGCGCAACTGATCGCCAAGATGGCGGACTTCAACCAGGCGGTGGCGGCGGAAGTCCAGAAGCTGGGCCTGCGTCCCAAGGCCGCCGAACACAAGGAACAACCCGCGACCGCGGACCTGACCCCCACCCAGCGCGTGCTGGCGGCCAAGGGCGTCGGTTCCCTCGCCGAACTCGCTGCCAAACGGCAGTCGTAACCCCTCCAACCCAACCCCAACAACACGGATACCCCTATGCCCACGACCATTAGTGATCTCTGGATTCCGGACATCTGGCTCCAAACCATGCGGGAGAAGCAGGCCACCTTCCCAGTCCTGCTCAACTCGGGCGTCGTCGTCGATAACCCCCGCGCCGCGGAACTCGCGTCCGGCCCGGGCGAAGTCGCGATGATCCCCTTCTTCAAGGACATCACCGATCAGGATGACGAAATCCAGGTCGAGAATGCCGAGCCCGCCGTGGACAACAAGATCACGTCGGGCCAGATGAAGGCCGTCGCCTGCAACCGGGTGTGCAAGAGTTCGGCCACGGCGTTCGCCGCGCAACTCTCGGGCGAGCGCCCCGTCGAGGAGATCATCGCCCAGATGGTGCAGCGCCGGCTCAAGCAGCGGCAGAAGACCCTGCTCGCGATGGTGCGCGGCGTGTTCGGTTCCGCCGGGGCGAACGGGGTAGCCGCTCCGCTGAAAGCGGTCCGCGTGGACGCCTTCGATGAGTCGGGCGATGGGGCGACCGCCGACCAGTTGATGAGCATCGAACTGTTCATCCACGCCAAGAGCCTGATGGGCGAACTGGCCGATGACCTCATGGACGGCGCCCTCTGGCTGCACCCCACGATCCTGGCCGCGCTTGAACTGGCCGATGAAACCAGCTTCTCGAAAGCGTCCCAGGGTCCCTGGACGGTGCGCACCTACCGGGGCATCCCGATCTACACCAGCGAGGCCCTTGTGCGCGCCGGCACGACCAACGGCTTCGTGTACGACACCTACCTGCTGGCGAAGGGCATCATCGCCCGGGGCGAGAAGCCGCAGAAGACCGACGTGGTGGACGTGGCCGCGCTCCAGATGGAGCGGAAGTTCGGGCTCAACAACGAGATCATCTACGACCGCACGCGGTTCGTGATGCACCTGAACGGGACCAAGTGGGTGGGCACGCCCGCCGCGGAAAGCCCCAGCAACGCCGAACTGGGGACCATCGCCAACTGGAACCTGGTGCTGGCGACCGCCAACCGCGTGGGTGCCATCTGCATCCGCACCAACGGCTAGTGCTGCGCACGGCCACCAATCCATGAGCACTCCCAAAGTCGATCCCTACCCGGAACCTGTGGCGCTGACGGCGCTGGACTTGAAGCGCGTACAGCGCATGCAGGTCGAGAAAGGCCGTGACGCCCGGCTTCGTCGGCTGGCCCGGCGCAACCGTGACGTGGCTTGGCTGCTGAATCAACCCCAGCCGGCTACGCCGGTGGCCAAAATGAAGAAGCCCAAGGTGGCCGCCAGCACAACCACGGAAGGCGCGTGACGATGATCGAACAGTGCCGCCTGGCCGGCATCCGCGCCCACTTGCTGGTGCGCGGACGTCGCCTCACTCACGTCCGCAGCGGGACTGAGTTCACGGCGTTGGCCGACCACGCGCCGGGGTTCAAGGCCGCCCCGGCGGCGGAAGGCGAGTATGCCCTCGGCCCCGAGGAACGCAGCCAGGACAGCTTCTACGCCCTGCGCGAGGGCCTGCCCAAGGTGGCTGTCGGCGACGAACTGACCAGCGAGGGCGGAAGCCACCGCGTGGTCGCCGTCGAGGACACGCCCAACAACCTGCTGGTCCGCTTCACGGTGGAGGTCGGCCATGCTTGATCTGACCATCCAGACCCGCGAGTTCAATGACGCGGTCAGCCGCTACGTGGTGGCGCTGGGCAAGGACGCCCGCCAGGCGGTGCGGTATCAGTCGATGCTCCTGGGCAAGCGCCTGATCCAGTACACCCCGCCGGCCACCCGCGCCCAGGGCCGCAAGGCCGTCGCCCGCGACATCCAACGCGCCGTCACGCCGCTGCGCGTAGCCGACTTCCAGAGCCGCGGCATCCGCAAGCTGATCCGGGAGCGGGCGTATTCCGCCCTGGAAGCGGTGCTCGCCAAGTTCAAGAGCGGGCCGTTCGCCCGGTTCCTCGTGAAGCCGTTCAGCCCGGAATTGCACACGTCCAAGCGCGACTCGCGCGGGCGGGTGCGAAAATCGGCGAAGGTGGCGACGCCGGATGCGGGCGAGGTCCGTGACTACATCCGCCAGGTCCAGGAGCGGGTGGGCCGGGCGAAGGCCGGCTGGGGGAAGACGGTCACACAGTTGGGCGGCAGCGTGCCCGAGTGGATGGCGCGGCACGCCGGCACCGGCTCGGTCGAGGACCGGACGCAGAGCGTCGCCCCCTATGTGCGGATGCTGAACCGCAGCGAGTGGGCGGCAGACCCGGAAGTGAACCGGGTGTTGGCCCAGGCGTTCCGGTCCCGTCGCCGCGACATCGTCACGTCCATCGAGAAGGCGGCTGCCGATGCCGCCCGCAAGGGAGGGTTTCGCCGATGAACCTCTGGGAGATTCAAGCGGCGGTAAAGGCCGGGCTGGAAGCCCATCCGACGTTGGCGGGGGTTCCGGTGCTGCTCGATGACGGGACCTATGAGCGCACGCCCGGACGCGAGCAGGCGCTCAAAGCCGAAGGCGTGGTCATGATCGTGTGGCAAATCGCCAGTTTCGGCATTCCGGCGCTGGCCAATGACGGCGTCGCAGCACTCCTGGTGTACGTCCCCGTGGTCATCGAAGAGAACGTCGAGCGCAACCGGCACGGCGGGTTGGGTCTGCCGTGGGAGAAGCTCCTCCAATGCGGCCTGGAAGCGCTCAGCGGCCGCAAGGGGCGCTTCGAGTTCCAGATGTATGACCCGGCCTGGCAGAACCTCGGCAAGGTCGATGGCACCAACCGGATTGTGCTCAACCTGCTCACCACGGCCTACGTGAAGCCTCTGACCACCACCGGAGCCCTATGAACCGCGTCGAGACTCTGCACCGCTTGTCCTGGGTGGCCGTGGGCCTGTGGCTGGCTGCCTGCCTGTCGCTGGTGGCGGCGACGACCGAGGCCGTGGACCCGATCCTGCGTGCCGCCGACGTGGCGCGGGAGAAGGACATCGTCTGGCTCAGCCTGGTCACCGCCATCGTGTCGCTCCTGTTCAGCGCCTGGCTGGTGCGCCAGATGGTGAACCAGGCGACGGCAACCCTCACCACCATCAACGCGCTGACCGAGGAACTTCGTTCGCGTCCCTGCTTCTACCGCGAGGCGGAACGCGAACGCGAACACCACACCCGCAAACCATGAAAACCAAACTCGCCCTCCTGCCCATTGTCCTGATCGCCCTGGCCGTCGGCTGCAAGACGCTGCCGGACTGGGTCACGCCCTCGCGCATCGAAACGGTCACGCGACTGGCCGCCTACTCGTCGGCGAAGGCGCTCCTCATCAAGCAGCCGGACTCCCGCGCCCAGCTTGGGAAAGCCCGTGACGGCTTCGCCGCCCTGGAAGCCTCCGAGAAGTGGGACATCGCCACCGCCGCGAGCATCGCCGCGACCAACGGCCTGAACTGGCTGTCCAGCCCGGAAGGCAACCTCGCCCTGACCGGCGGGGTGATGTTCATCGACCTGATCCTGGGCAAGCAGGTTGAACTCTCCGGGGACGCCAACGTGCGCGCCTTCATCGTCGGCGCCCGGTCCGGCCTCGACCTGGCGCTGACGGCCAAGCCGGCTGCGTTGGCCGCCACCCGTTCCGCGACGCCCGACGCCACCTATCAGCGCCTCCTCAAGGAAGCGCAAGCCACCCGCACCCGATGAACATCGAACTGCTCCAAGACCACTGGGTGAACGGACGGAAGTTCACCACTGGCACCATCCTCGATCTGCCCGAACCGTGCGCCCGCAACCTCATCGAGGCGGGCGCGGCTCAGGCTCCTGATCTGCCTGCGCCGCCCCGTCTGCGTGCGGACCTGCCAGCGCCAAGCACGGTGCAGCAGGCAGGCCCGCACCGGCGGCGGCTGCGGCAGGCGGAAGGCGACACCCCAACCGAAACGCAACCCCAAACCCCCGACACAAACTGACCTATGCCTACTCAAATCGCCCTGGGCCACATCGAAGCCCATGAAAAGCTGACCGCTCGCCTGTTCGTCCAACCGTCGAGCGAAAGCGGCTACATCGACTGCGGCAACGTTGCCGACTACAAGCACGCGCCCGAGAAGCAGTACAAGACCCGCATGGTGGCCGAAGGCGGCTTCCGCCGGGTCAATGACGAGCAACTCGACACGGTCCACGACCGCTGGGAGTTCACCCTCGATGAAATGGACGTGTTCAACCACCGGCTGCTGCACCTGGCCCAATCCCCCGCTAGTGTCAGCCAGGCGGCGGCCACGGCCCCGGCGGGCACGGCATCCATCACCGGCATCAAGAAGGGCCGCTGCTACTTCGCCGGCGCGGTCGGCCTCAACACGGTCGTGGTCAAGAAGGGCGTCACCACGCTGGTCGAAGGCACCGACTACACCATCGACCTGAACACGGGCGTCCTGACGATCCTGGCCACCGGCTCGACGCTGACTGATGGCGACGACATCAGCCTGACGTTCGGCAATGCGGCGCAGACCTTCGAGAGCTACACGGCCAACAGCCAGGTGCTGTTCCGCGGGGCAGTCAGGATCCTCGAAACGAATCAGTTCAGCGGCGTGCCGCTGCGCGAGATTTCCTTCACTGGTTGCCTCACCGTTACGGCCTGGCCCGAACAGACTGGCGAGTTCGGGAAGTACACCGTGCGCGCCACGCCGACCTCGGCGCCCACGATCAAACGCCGTTACCAGCCCTGACGCGGGCTAAACCCACGGGGGTCGCCGCGTCAGGCGGCCCCCGATCAACTGGAGCGCGATGGAAACTGAACTGGAACTGCTCGACCCCGTGCGGGTCGTGGACATCGGGACCGAGAAGGTCCAAGTGCGGGAACTGCGCTGGGTGGACACCCTGCGGTTCCTCGAAAAGCTGGCCCACAGCATCGAACATGTGCTCGGCGCGCAGGCGGTCGGTCCCGACGGGTCCTTCCGGCTGAATGCCGAGAAGCTGCGTGAGGCGGTGCTCTCCAGCGGAGAGCTGGCCAATACGCTGCTGGCGAAGGCGACCGGCCTGCCCCAGGAACGGCTGGATGCGCTGTCCGCCTCGCAGGCGCTCACCCTGCTCGAAGCGGCGGTGCAGACCAACTTCCGGGAGGACCTGCTGGGAAAATTCCGGGGGGTGGGGCAGTCCCTGCGCGGCGTGTTCACTGTGACCGCGAACGCCCGCTGACGCGGGCCGTCGATTTCCTGGTCTGGCAGGGCTACCCGCCCGCCTGGGTGATGGGACTGACACTGCGTCAGTTCCTGGCGTTCTTGGACGCCGCTTCCAAGCGCACTGCGCTCGCGGGCAAGGCGCTCGCCGCGGGTCTGCTGACCGGAGGGACTTGACCCAATGCCCGCCGACACCGTTGAAGTTGTCGTCAAGCTGACTGGACTCGCCACGGTCCAGGCGGGCATGCGCCGTCTGCGCGAAGCGGTCACCGGACCGCTCGAAATGGCTGCGGGCCGGATGCGCAGCTTCGCGCTCTCCATTGGCAGTACGCTACTGGCCGGGATGTCGGTCTATCGCGTCGGGGCCGAACTCAAACAGGCGCTCGCCGACATGGATAAGGCGGCCGAGACCGCCCAGAAGCTCGGCATCGTCACGGACCAACTCACCGCCCTCGACTACGCCGCGACCATCTCCGAGTCCTCCGCCGAGGAGTTGCACAATGCGCTGAAGTTCCTCGCCAAGGCCGCAGAGTCCAACGCCGACGCCTTGCAGACCCTGGGCGTGCAAGTCAAAGACGCCGACGGCCGCTTCCGTCCGCACAGTGAACTGATCACCGACCTCGCGACGCGGTTCGCCGCGATGCCCGACGGTGTCCAGAAGACCACGCTCGCCCTCCAACTGTTCGGCAAGCAGGGCCTAACCATGATCCCGATGCTGAACGCGGGGGCCGACGGCATCCGGGAAATGATGGACGAAGCGCGGGCGTTCGGCTTGGTAGTGGCCCCGGACGCGGCCGCCGGCGCAAACGCGCTCAATGACAACTTCCAGAAGCTGCGCCTGGCCGTTCAGGGACTAGCGCGGACCGCGCTGGCGGAACTCCTGCCCACGCTGCTCGACCTCACCAACCGGTTGATCGAGTGGATCAAGCAGAACGACGTGGTCCGACGCGGGGCCGAACTGCTCGCGGAGGCGATGCGCCATCTCATCTTCGACGTGCAGGCCGCGATTGTGGTGGTGCGGGTTCTCTGGCGGACGTTCGAGGCCTACATCGAAGGTGTCGGAAAAGGGGTTGAAGCACTCGGCCGCCTGATCGCCCGCGTGTGGCAGCAGCCCATCGAGATCATCCGCGCATGGTTGGAGTACATGAAGGCGGCCATCCGGGCGGTCGGGGAGCTGGCCCAGGCGATGGTCCTGCTCGCTCAGGGCCACTTCAGCGAAGCCAAGGAGAAGGCCAAGGCCGCGGGACTGGAAATCGCCCAGGCGATGAAGACCGCGGCGGGCGCGGTGGTGGACAGCCTGGGCAAGAGTGCAGACGCATTGACGGATGTCATGGCCGTTCCGTGGGAGAGCGCCGCCAACACGTTCGGCACGTTCATCGACGAGAGCAAGAAGGGCATCGCCGAACTGCAAGCGGCGATGGTCTCGATCTGGCTTCCGCCCTCGCTTCCACCGGCCCAGCAGACTGGCCGCGGTACCGACCTCGACCTGGACCCCGCCGATGACCGGCGCAAGCGGATTGCCAAGGAACTGCGTGAGGCTGAATTCGAGTTGCGTCAGCGACGCCAGGCCGTGTCCGATCAGATGGCGAAGCTCGACTCCGACTTCGGCAGCAAGGAGGCCGACAAGCACCGGCAGCGCATCGACCTGCTGCGGCAGGAGATCGCCCTCATTGACCAGGAGATCGAGCGGCTCCGCGAGCGCCTCGCCGTGGAGCCGGACGCCGATGTCCGCGAAAACCTCACCCAGTCCATGCGCGGGCTGGAAGGCGAACGGCACGGCGTTCAGACCCAACTGAACCGCGTCGAGGACTCCCCCGACCCGTACTCCTACCGTGACCAGATGCTGGCCACGATGACCGAGTTGGAAGACCGGATGGGCACTACCGCCCAGTCGGTCGCCCGCCAGTTCGGCAACGTCATCGGCAGCGCCATCGACGGCATCCAGGAGGGGATCGAAGGCCTCATCAAGGGCACGATGGATTGGGGCGACGCCCTGCGGAATATCGGGTCGTCGATCATCAGCAGCGTCATCTCCGCCATCAGCCGGATGTTCGCCGAGTGGATCATCAAGCGCGCCCTGATGGCCGCCAAGAACATCGCCTTCAGCACCGCCGAGGGTTCAGCGGACGCGGCCGCCAAGGCCCCCGGCGCGCTGATGACCTCGATTTCCAGCTACGGCGTCGCGGCTCTGGTTGGCACGGTGGCGCTCATCGCTGCCATCGCCGCCATCAGCGGCGCCTTCGCCGAAGGCGGCATCGTGCGCGGTCCCGGCGGGCCGAAGGATGACACCATCCTGGCCCGGCTCTCGAATGGCGAGGGCGTCCTGAACGCCGCCGCGGTTCGCCACTACGGTGCGGGCGTAGTCAACGCCATGAACAACCGCACCGCCCGGTTCTACTCCCAGCCACCAGGCGCAGGCTCTGCCCAGGACACTCGCGCTCCGGGCACCGCGGCGGCGGGGTCGGCTTCAAGCCGCTCCGCCGCCGTCAGCCTGGTCCTGGTGGACTCGCGCAACCAGGCCCGCCAGTTCCTCGAATCGGCCGAGGGCGAGGCCATGCTCGTGGACATCCTCCGTAAACGCCGGATGCAGTTCGGCGTTCCAACCTGATGCCCCTCGCCACCGTCAACGGCCACGTCTTGCTGCCGCACTACCCGGACTGGTCCCGGAACGTGCAGCGGGCACGCGTCTGGCAGACCAGCGTGGACCGCGCCCTCACGGGGTTCGAGTCGCGCCAGGCCCTGCGCCCGAAACCGCGCGAGCGCCTGAGCTTCCGGGTCGAGTCCCGCGATGCCGATGACCTGACGCTGCTCTTGGGCCGCGTGGACGCCGCGCTCAAAGCGGGGCTGGCCTGTGTTCCGAGTTGGGGCCGCGGCATCCCCTTGATCGCCGCCAGCGACGATACCGTGGAACTGGCCCGCGATGCGTGGGCCGACCTGCAACCGGGCAGCTTCCTGTTCCTCGCCGAACCGGACACGGGGGAAGCGTTCGAGATCGCCGAAGTGGAGTCCGTTGCGGGCGATACCATCACGCTGGCCGATCCGCTCGCGTCGGTGTGGGGCGCGGGGCATTGGGCCTGGCCGTTGCTCTTTGGCCGGGCTGCCTTCAGCGCCATCGAACAGCGCACCGACTGGCACGCCGCACTGACCGTCAGCCTGAGCCAACTTGCCGTTCAGCCGGAGTCCCCGGAAGAACCGCCCGAACCGCCGCCCGAGCAGACGCCCGCAACCCTCACTTTCACCTACTGGCTGAATGACGCCGCCATTCCCGATCCGGGGAACCCGACCAGGATCACGTTCGATCACTGGCTGGAGGACGCCCCGGTTCACAACCTCGACTGACCTATGTTCAACGTCTATCGCTCCACCGATTCCGGCGCGCCCTCGCTCTGCGGGGTCGCGGGTTCCCTCACCGCCTTGCTCGACGCTTGCCTGATCAACGGCTACGGCTCGCTGCCCGCCGCCGGTTGGACCAAGCCATTCATCGATACCGGCAAGGCCGTGTACCGGAACGCCGTCACCGCCGTTGCCCGTTCCTACTACCGCGTCACCGACACCGGCACCACCTGGGCGCGCATCCGGGGCTATGACGCCATGTCCAGCGTGGACGCGGGCACCGGCGAGTTTCCCACCAGCAGTGTCATCGCCGGTGACGGCATCTACGCCTACAAGTCCTCGACCGCCGACACGACCGCCCGGCCCTGGATTCTGCTGGCCGATGAGCGCACGGCGGTTATGGCCCTCAAAGGGTCCACCTACTGGCAGGTGGGCCTGTACATGGGCGATGGCATCAGCGATGTACCGGGGGACACGAACTTCGCCGCGCTGTGCGCCTTCTGGGCCAACGCCGATGAAATCCGCAACGCCCTGGGCACATTCGACCTCATCGGCTGTTCCGCCCCGGCGGACGGCAGCAATTTCGGGCTGTTCATCAAGGGACTGCCGGGGGTTCTGGGATCGAAGCCGCTGCGTCTGAACGCCGGTCCCAACGTGTACGGCAGTTCCTGGAACTCGGTCATCCTGCAGTCATATATCGGCGGGGACCTGGCCATGCCCAGCGGAGGGGCCATCCATCTCTGGCCCTACGCCGTCAAGACGTACAACGGCACGTTGTGGGAACATCGCGGCACCCTCCGCTTCCTTTACGTCCCGCGCCACCAGGCCGCCGCCTTCGCGCACGGGGACACGTTCTCGGGCACCGGCGCCCTGTCGGGCAAACGGTTCGAGGTCATCAAGACCGTGCTCACCTACGCCGGCTACTCGACTTCGACCGCCACGGGCGCGCTGGTTCTCGTCACCCAGAACCCGGACTGAAATCCTATGGCCGAACTCGCCTATTCCGCCCGCTCGCTGGCGCTCGCCTCCTGCCTGGTGTCCCCAAGTTCGCTGTCCGTGTTGGTCCCGTACACCGACCGGCTGATGACCTACTCCGGGCGCGAGGATGTCGTCGGAGCCGAACTGCCCTCGCTCAAGATCGGCATCTACGGCTTCTTCTCGTTCCGGCTGGCGGTCAAGATCGGTTCGCGACGGGTGCGGGCGCAAGTGCTCCAACCTCACGCCAGCGCGCAACGCCCCTTCATGCGCGTCCGGCGCAACCCGGCGGTTGGCGTCGCCAGTGACGTGACTGCCACGGCGGGAGGGTCCACCGACTGGCAGGAGCTTTCGCTCACGTTCACTACCACCAGCAAGGGCGCCATCGTCCTGGAACTCTGGAATGCCGACCACGCCTGGCCCTGCTGGTTCGACACCGTCCTCCTCGAATGACCTACCGCGACCGCCCAGTGTTTCCGTGGTCCCTTGACTGGCAGACCAGCCAGGAAGGGCGCTTCGAGTTCGAACAGCGCGAGGTCGCCGCTGGCTTCGGCGCCGAACTGATCTACTCCGACCAGGAGAAGGTCGTGCGGGCCTGGACGGGTCGCGTGTGGCTGGATGACTTGGATGAGATCGAGGCCTTCGACGCCTTCACCGCCGCGCTCCAGGGCCGGCTGATCGGGTTCTGGTTTCCCGCGCCGCAGGCCGCTTTCGAGATCGTGGCGGGCGTCTCAGGCCAGCAGTGCGACATCGCGGGCGAGGGCTTTGCCGCCCGGTTCGATGATGAAGCCGGCGCTTATGTCTGGCTGACCAAGGACGGCCAAACGCCCCGAGGCGCGGAGGTTGTCGCGGTCGCCCTAAACGGCGACGGCACGACGCGGTTGACGTTCGAGGAAGCCGTGGCCGTCGATGGGACCTGGCAGGCGTGGGACCTTGCGTACGTGCGCCTGGCCGATGACGCCGAGGAAGCCGAATTCATCGCCGAACAGCGCCAGGTCCGCAGGGTGCAGGTGGTCGAACTGCCGCTCGACTACGCCGAAGCCGAGACGGGCACCCGTCCGGTTTTCCTCTACCACCTCTGGGTCGGCGAGGGCGATGCGCAGGTGAACTGGTACTGGACCAGCTTCGCGCTGGACCTGGAAGAAGTGGATGGCCAGACGTACCTGGTCCGCCGGATCACCCACGGTTCGATCCAGTACGATACAACCGGCATCCGGCAGGGCGTTCAGATCGAGGTCGAGCGCGCCGAAGAGTCGCCCTTCGCCCTGCTGTTCCCGCCCTACGGCTGTCAGCCGCTCAACATCGAAATCCAGACCGCCGAGTACCCCGACTTGGAAACCGTCACCACGGTCTTTCGCGGCGTGGTGGCCTCGGTTCAGGCCGACGGCAAGAGCCTGCGGGCGCGCTGTAATGCGCTGGGCGGCGGCGCGCAGTCGAGCGTCCCGGCCTTCTACCTGTCGGGCCGGTGTCAGTATCGCGTGTTCGACATCGGCACCTGCGGCCTGGCCCGCGCTACGTGGCAGAACACCGTCAGGATCACGGCGCTCAACGGGCGGGACGTGACGGTGGTGGGTGCGTCGCTGACCGGCCTGCCGGCCAACTGGTTCGCGGAAGGCTGGCTCGAAGTCGGGTCCGGCCTCAGCCGCGAAGTCCGCCTGATCCTCAAGCATCCGCCCGAAAGCGCCACCACCCTCGTGCTTACGCTCAACGCCCCGCTGCGGTTCAACGGCGTCGATGCGACCACCGTCCTGGTGCCCGGTTGCGACGGGCGGTGGGTCACTTGCGAGAGCAAGTTCACCAACACCGCCAACTACGGCGGACATCGCTTCGCCCTCCGCAACCTCGCCATCAAGGCCCTCGACATCCCGCAGATCAACGGAGGCAAGAAGTGAACCCCACCGCCGTCAACCTCAATGCCGCTGCGCTGCGCTGGAAGGGGACGCCCTTTCAGGCGCGGGCGCGCATCTGCGGCGCGGGGGTCGATTGCGTTCAACTGGCCGCCGCGTTGATCGAGGAAGCCGGCCTGGCGACCGGCCTCGCGTTTTCGCCCTACGCCGTGGACTTCGGCGACCACGCCGACACGTCGCCTGTCCTCGCCTGGTTCGACGTTCACCCGGAGTGGGCGGCAGTGCCGCTTCCTGAAGTCGAGGCGGGCGATGTCGTCGTGTTCCGGGTCGGGAAGGTCGCCAACCACGTCGGCGTCGCCCTCGGCGACCAGCGGTTCTGTCACTGCCTGCGCGGACACGGCGTCCTCATCTCCCGGCTCGATGACCCCACCTACGCCCGGCGTTGGGTCCGGGCCTACCGGCCATGTTCAATTCCTCCAGCGACCTGACCCCAGCCCCGCCGCCCAAGACCCTGGGCAAGGACCCGGCCACGCTCTCGACTGATGAGCATGGCCGCCCCGTGCCCTACCTCGCCGGACGCGCCCGGCTGGGCCTGACCTGGATCAGTGAACCCTGGGGCGTGCGCTCGGTGCCAATCCGCAAGAAGGTCGGGAAGAAGACCCAGACCACCGGTTACAACTACTATGCGAGCTTCGCCGGTCTCCTTTGCCTGGGGCCGGTTCAGACGCTGCACGCCATCCTGGTCGATGACGAGGTGGCGTGGAACGGTCCGCTTCAGGCCGGCACGAACGACCACGCCGAGATCACGGTCGAGGGGCGCGGCGCGCTCACCCTCTACTGGGGCACGGCCGCACAGACTGCCGATGCCGACCTAGCGGCCAGCGGCGTGACCCACCCGGCCTATCGTGGGCAATGCTACGCGGTCTTCAACGACTGGTTGCTGGGCGAGAACCGCGCCCAGGTGCCCAACCTGGAGTTCGAGTTGTCGCGCATTCCTGTTGTGGACTGGCTGGGCACCGCCGCCGACTTGAACGGCGAGGTCAACCCGGTGGCGGCCCTGGCCGAACTGCTCACCAACTCGCGCTTCGGCGCTGGACTGCCTGTGGCGCTGCTCGATGCCGACGGCTGGGACGCGGTCGCCGGGCAGCTCGCCACCGATGAGTTCAGCGTCACCGTGTTCCTCGACACCGCCAAGCGGCTGGACGCCCTGCTCAATGACTTCCTGGAGTACCTCGACGCCGCCTTGTTCCACACGCCGGACGGCAAACTGAGCCTCCGGCTCCTGCGCGACCCCGTCGGACCAGTGCCGATCGACACGGACGCTCTGCTCGAACCGCCCGACCTCACCGCCCACGGTTGGACCGAGACGGTCAATGAAGTCGTCGTCCGGTTCCGCAACCGCGACCGCGGCTGGCAGACCGACGCCCTGACTTGGCGCAATCCCGCTGCTTACGCCGTCACGGGCCGACCCCTGACCCAGGCCATCGAATGCGACTGGATCACCGACCCCGCCGTGGCCTGGAAAGTGGCGATGGCCTACGGCAAGAGCCGCAGCCTGCCCTGGCTGGACGGTCGGCTGCGCGTTCGGCGCGGCGTGGGGGCCGACTTGCGTCCGGGCGACACCGTCTCGCTCACCTACGCCCACAGCGGCATCAACGCGGTTCGGTTCCGGGTGCTGGCCGTCGAGGTCCCGGGCCCGGACTCGGCGGAGGTACTGCTGACCGTCCGCGAGGATACGGCCCACCTGGTGGTCGATGACTACCCGGTGCCGGCGGATGAGGCGTTGGCGGCCGTCCAGTACTCGCCGCTTCCCTGTCATGACGTGCTGGTGTTCGAGCCGCCCTACGCCTGGACGGCCGATGTGAACCCGCGTCTGCTGGTCCTGCCGGCTCGTGGCGAGCGTTTGTCGAGCGGGTTCACGCTCTGGTGGGAACGGGCCACCGACAGCTTCACCACCGCCGGCACGGGCCAGGTGTTCGGGCGGCGGGGCACGTTGAATGCCGCCCTCGATGCCACAGGGTGTCTGTACCACGAAGCAGGCCTCGACGTGACGTTCACCAGTCCCGATGACGACCTCGATGACATGCCCTTCGATGAAGGGGTGGGGACCAAACGGTTCCTGATCTTCATCGGGGATGAAATCCTCCTGGGCTGGGAACCGACGCTGGTCTCGGCGGGGCGCTACACGGTCAACCTTCTCCGGGCGCAGTACGGCACCACACGCGGGCAGCACGGGATCGGGAACGAGTGTTGGTGCGTCCAGTTGGCCGAACTCCCGATGCTCGAATGGGCGCCGCCCAAGGACGCGGTGTCCGTGGGCCTGAAGATCCAGCCCCGGCTCCTGCACAGCGAGGTCAGCTTGGCGGACGTGGCGAAGATCACGCACATGATTCAGCGCCGGTCGCTACGGCCCCTGGGGCCGGCCAACCTGACAGCCAACGGCGACGGCGCGCATCCGACCTACGCCACCGGCCAGGACGTTGTGCTCGACTGGACCCTAACCAGCGAAGCCCGCGCCGGCAGCGACCCCGAGGTGGACCTCGAATGCCGCGCCGACGCCTGCGTGCTCGAACTCTGGGCCGGGGCCATCCTCAAGGCGACGCTCACCGTCAGCCGGGACGGACCGTACACCCTGACCAACGCCGACCTGGTCGCCGCGTTGGGTAGTGAAACCGACTTCACCGTCCGGGCCTACCTCGCCCTGGGCGGCTACCGCAGCCTCGACTTCGACGTTATCACCGTCTGCAAAGTATGAACCGAAACCCCGCCACAACCCTCGCCGCTGTCGTGGTTGCACTGCTCGGCCTGGCCGGCTGCGCCCGCTTCAGCGTCACCCAAATCGATGAAAGCTCCAATGAACGCACGATCACCACGCGCATCTCGGGCACCGCGTTCTTCTCGAGTGCCCAAACGGTCTCGAAGATCAAGGCCGTCCAGACCGACAAGACCCAGAGCTTCGGCACCGACGCCCTCGCCCAACACGGCGCCACCAACGTCGCCGAAACCGTCGATGCCCTGACCCGGCTTGTTCAATCTCTGCGCCCCACTCCCTGACCAAATTCTATGGCTACCATCCCTCCACATCCCCGGCTCAATGATGTCAGCAACGCGGCCCTGTTCCGCGAACTGACCGCCGACAACTTCACCATCCTGGCCGAGGAATCGGCCAAGCGGCTTGCCACCTACCAGAACGGCAATCCCACCACGATCATCGGCCCGCCGACTACCGGCACGCGGGCCCTGAACGAGTTCTGGCGGGATGCCCTAGGCGGGGAATGGGTCTGCACGTTTGCCGGCACGCCAGGCACATGGAAGCAGGCAAAGCCGGCGGCGGTGACGGCTGATCCGTCATCGGGCACGATCCCGACCGGGTACCTCGTTTGGAACGTCACCGATGGCGCGGTGAAACGCCACGCCGGGTCCTACTCGTGGGAGATCACCGTCGGGGCGAGCGCCTCGGCCAAGGTTGGCTTCCACGGCGCCGCATCGACAGCCCAGCGAACCGGGGCCGCCCAATCTGCCGTCACCTACGTTTCGCAGACCATCAGCGATCCGCCGACGCGAGCGCAGGTCCAGGCGATCAATGACGGACTGGTGGCGGCTATCACCCTCCTCAATGAACTCCGTGCCGCTGCGGTTGAAAAGGGGCTGATCAAGGGCGGACCGTAGCGTACCGTATGAGCAGCATAGTGGGCATCGGTTCCCTTCGATTACCCTCGCGCTGAAAAACGGGCTGAGTGCTACCGCATCGCACGCCCCCACTTCATGAAGGTGTGCCTGCCTAACGCTCCACGAAATGTATCAGAATGCCTCTAATCGCCCGTACCTGGGGTGTTCCCTTGTCACGCGCTCGGCGGGAACAAAGGTTCGCTCCAGTTTCGCTCCAAGCGCAAGTAGCTTGCGGTCATAGCCGTCATACGCGTTGTCCAGCAAGTCTGTGCCAGTTACGACGCTCACGCCGTCAGCAAAGAGGCCTGAATTGATTAGTGCGGCGGTGGCGCGTGGATCGGTTCCACACACCAGAGCTCCTGATAGTCTTTCAACTCCGTTAATGGCGATAATCTGACCGCTAAGATACTCGATATTTGCCCCCATTCGCTTCAGTTCCATACCGAGTGCCAGCCTGTTCGGCCAAACCTTTTCCTGGACAATCGACTTACCGCTCGCAACTGAGAGTGCGGCGACAAATGGGCCGAGCGAATCTGTTGGAAAGCCGGGGTAAGGGAATGTGTCGATTGATGTAGCCAGAGGTCTTCCCTGCTTCCTAACTTGGAGGGCGTTATCACCTACAGGTGACATTTCAACACCCATAGCTAATCCGATTGCGAAGAAGGACCCTAGAACATCCAAATTTAACCCCTGCAACAAAACCTCGCCAGATACCAAAGCAACTGTTGCTACGAAGGTGCCGACTTCGATTCGGTCTGGGGCGATGACGAAGTTTCGAGGCGGGACAAGACGATCCGCGCCAGCGCCCTCGACCGTAATCACTCCGGCGTCGGATAGCAGGACGTTCACGCCAGATGTTCTCAGGAACTTGATCAATTCAAGAGTTTCCGGTTCTCGGGCGGCCCCAAAGAGGCGCGTAACCCCTCTGGAGCAGGCTCCAAGCCACAGGGCGGCTTCGGTCTGTGCGTTCGATGGAAAAGATAGAAACACATCTGTTCCGGCAAGTCCTTTGCTGGGTAATTCAATCCTGATGCTTCCGTTTTCCGGGGTTGTTACCACTGCGCCAAACTTCCGAAGAGTGCTAATCTGGCCGTCAATAGGTCTCGGTCCGTAATGGCTGTACCCTGTCAACGCGACGTCAACAGCGCCGCGTCGCAGCAAGGTTGCCAAGGCAAGCAGCAAAGTGTGGCGACAGCGCAAGATGTCATCGTCTGAGAAGCAAGCTTTTGCGTATCGAGAGCAGTCGACTGCTAAATTGAACCCATCATCTCCGTCACCTATGATTTCGATGTCAGCGCCTCCGGATCTGAGTAAATCCAGAAAGAACCTTACCTGGCTGTTGCGTGGGACTCCAACGAGCGAGAGCTTTTCTTTGAAAAGAGGCGCCAGCGCCAAGATTTTCAGTCCCACGTTCTTGGAGCCGGACATTCTAACCCTACCGGACAGTTCCTTCGTCCTCTGGCAGCGAAAGACGCCAACCTGATCTGCCTTGAGAGTAACGGGAACTAGAGCGGTGCCTGGGGGGCTCGACAGGACAGGAATCGAGCTTTGTTGGTCAAGTTCCTTTGTGGGTCTCTTCATTCTGCCACCCTTTGGATGTCAGCGCCGACCGCCCTTAGCCTCTCGGGAATGTTGCAGTGGCCGCGCTCAATTTGGTACACATTGTCAATCACGGTCCTCCCTTCGGCGCGGAGGGCGGCGAGTACATACGCCATTCCAGCCCTAAGGTCGGGAGCACCGAGTTGGGTCCCTGCCAGTTTCTCGACTCCCCTTACGATTGCATGGGTCGGAGATTCTTTCTCAATATCTGCTCCCAGCGCCTTTAGGCCGTCTACTTGAGTAAGGCGATCCAGGAAGATATTCTCCCGAAAATCACTCCGCCCGCCGGCCACGCACGCGAGACTCATCAGGCCAGGGAGGAAGTCGGTCGAGAAGCCCGGGTAGGGCTGACTGACCACGTTAATGGGTTTCAATTGTTTGATGCCTTCTACACGGACTACTTCCCCGTTGGATTCAACGGAAACTCCCATCTGCTGGAGCTTTACAGTAAGTATCCTCATTTGATCTAAGCGGGCACCTATCAGTCTGAGGTCGCCGTTTGTGATGGCGGCGGCCATCATGAGTGGACCCGCATCGAGTCGGTCAGACATCACGGTGTGCTCGGTGGGGTGAAGTCGGCTAACTCCCTGAATGCGAAGTGTTCTGCTTCCCTCACCTGAAATCCTGGCTCCCATCTTTCTTAAGAAGTCTACAAAATCGGCGACCTCTGGTTCACAAGCGGCGTTTTCAATGATGGTTTCGCCCTCCGCGAGGCACGCTGCCATTATCAAGTTCTCGGTGCTTGTTTGGCTGGGTGTGTCGAGGTAGACGAGGTTGCCCTTGAGCCGAGTGGCGGCAATGGAGATAACGTCCTCATCACCTTCGACTAGGGCACCCAGACGTTTGAAGCCGTTGTGATGAAAATTCAGGCTTCTATAACCAAGGTTGCAGCCACCGACGCCTTTGAACTGCACTTTTCCGAACCGGTGGAAGACCGTGGGCAGGAAAAGGATGGAGGCGCGGGATCGTGTAGTCAGGGACGAATCCAGCGTGTGGCTGGAAACGCCACTTGGATCAATAACGAGCGTTTGCTCCTCCTGGAAGTATTCGGCCTTGCCTCCGAGTGAGCGAATGATGTCTAGCGAGACTAGAATATCATTTAAGAGGGGTACATTGCGCAACACGGTCTGGCCAGATATTGGCAGCAGGGCTGCGGATATCATTGGCAGGGCAGCGTTTTTCGCGCCCTGGACGAATATCACCCCCTTGAGTTGTTTGCCTCCGTCAATCGCGTATTTTGCCATATTCTGTCTTTCTCAAAGTTCTTCATGCGCGGATGAAACCCACAGGGCGGTCAGCCGCGTTCAACATGCACGGGCAAGCAAATTAGACCGACGCGGGCAGAGCAACAAGCCAAAACCCGCCAACGCGAGAGCGGCGCGGCCCCCACAACGGCGGCCTTGGAGCGAAGTAGTGTTTGTGAGGGGACTGCACGCCACCGAGGTCGAGAACAACCAGATCAAAGGCGCGGCGTAGAACCGACATCGTGGAGGAGGGTTCCATCCGCCTTCCTCACGCCGAGGCACCCGGCGAGGCACTGCCGAAGCGCCGCGGTGACGGCGTTCTATCCTTCCTGTCGGGTGTTAGCATCTCAGGCTGCTCTAGCCGCCGACTTGAACCTGCCCTCATCCAGCCGGCCCCGACCGCCAAAATGTTTGGCAAATGTTTGGCAATGCGCCCCAGCGCGCCCCAGTGCGCCCCAGTGTTCCCAAAACTCGCGCGGATTCAAGAATCGTGCCAAGAAAGCGCAAAAGCCGCTGAAGGCCAGCGGCTTAAGTGGTTGATGATCAACCGAAATTGGTTGCGGGGGCAGGATTTGAACCTGCGACCTTCAGGTTATGAGCCTGACGAGCTACCGGGCTGCTCCACCCCGCGACCCGACCGACGTGTGGACAATATCGGACGAACCTCACAAGGCGCAAGCGATTTCCACGTCGTGTTGTGTTGCCTACGGTCGGGATTCGGTCTAAACAGCCGCATGGTCTGCCCGAATCGACTCTCCGGCGTGGTGCTGGTCCTGGCGGCTGCGTTTGGCGTTGTGGGCGCCCAGGGGCTCGATCTGCACGTGAATCCTCGAGGGAACGATGCGTGGTCGGGACGGTTGGCGCGGCCAAATCCGGCGGGGACGGACGGGCCGCTGGCGTCGCTGACAGGGGCGCGGGACGCGCTGCGGCGGTTGCGGGCGGCGGGCGGGGTGAACGAACCGATGCGGGTGATCGTGGCAGAAGGCCGGTACACCCTGCGGGAGCCGCTGGTGCTCGAACCGCAGGACAGCGGCACACCGGAAACTCCGGTGTCGTTCGAGGCGGCGGCGGGCGACCGACCCGTATTCAGCGGGGGCCGGGTAGTTCGCGGATTCGAGCGGGGCCCGAACGGGCTGTGGCGAGTGAGGATCCCGGAGGTGGCGGCCGGGCAATGGACGTTCGAACAACTGTGGGTGGACGGCCAGCGAGCGACAAGGGCGCGATCGCCGAATCGGTTCTGGTATCATCTGCAGGCGGTGCATGAGGAAGCCGTGGGACCTTCGGCGGATCGCCCGCGCCGGGCAGCGCGCCAGACGGTCCGGCTGCGGCCCGAGGATTTCGCGGTGCTTGCGGGCCTGACGCCGGGCGAACTCCGGGACGTGAATCTGGTGGTCTACCACAACTGGGACAACACCCGGCGGTTCATCGACGGTCTCGAGTCGCAGGCGTGCGAGGTGATCACGAGCGGCGAGAAGATGAAGTCATGGAACCCGTGGCGGCGGGACAGTCCGTTCATCGTCGAGAACGCATTGCGGTTTCTGGACGCGCCGGGCGAGTGGTTCCTGGGCCGGGACGGCGTGCTGTGGTACCGTCCGCGGAAGGGGGAACGGCGGACTCGGGCGGAGGTGGTGGCGCCGGTGGTCGAGAAGTTCGTGGTCCTTCGGGGGGACCCTGGGGTGGGCCGGTATGTCGAGCATGTGACGCTGCACGGCCTGACGTTTCATCACGCGCAATGGCTGACGCCGCCGGGCGGGTTCGAGCCGTCGCAGGCGGCGTATCCGATCGAGGCGGCGGTGCAGGCGGACGGGGCGCGGCATGTGACGATCGAGGACTGCGAGTTCGGGCATGTGGGGACCTACGCGGTGTGGTTCCGGCGGGGCTGCCGCTACGACGTGATGCAGCGGTGTTATCTGCACGATTTCGGGGCGGGGGGCGTGCGGATCGGCGAGGGCAACATCACGGGGAACGAGCGGGATCCGAGCAGCCACGTGGTGATTGACAACAACATCATCCGGCGTGGGGGCGCGATCTTCCCGTGCGCGGTGGGGGTTTGGGTAGGCCAGAGCGGGGACAACCGGATCACGCACAACGAGATTGCGGACTTGTATTACACGGGGATAAGTCTTGGCTGGCGGTGGGGGTACGCCGCGAGTCTGGCGAAGCGGAACGTGGTGGCGTTCAACCATGTTCATCATCTGGGCTGGGGGTTGCTGAGCGACATGGGGGGGATCTACACGCTGGGACCCTCCGAGGGCACGGTAGTGACGAACAACGTGTTTCACGACATCGACGCGTATTCGTACGGCGGCTGGGGGTTGTACACGGACGAAGGGAGCACCGGCATTCTCTTCGAGAACAACCTCGTCCACGACACGAAGACAGGGAGTTTCCACCAGCATTACGGGCGGGAGAACACGGTCCGAAACAACATCCTCGTCAACAGCCGAGTGCAGCAGCTGCAGGCCACGCGCGTCGAGGAGCATCGGTCCTTCACGTTCGAGCGGAACATCGTCTACTGGACGAATTCGAGTCCGGCGCTGTCGGGCCCGTGGGCGCGGCTGAACTTCGGCGCCCGGAGCAACTGCTACTGGAACACGCTGGGCCCGATCGAGTTCGCGGGGCAATCGCTGAAGCAGTGGCAGGCGGCGGGCCACGAAGCCGGGACCGTGGTGGCGGATCCGCTGTTGATGGATCCGGGTCGGCACGATTTCCGGCTGCGACCGGGATCCCCTGCCCTGGCGCTGGGGTTTCGTCCGTTTGATCCGGCGGGCGCGGGCGTGTACGGGGAGCGGGCGTGGGTCCAACTGGCCAGGCAAGTCGAGTATCCCGAGCTCGAGCTGCCGCCGGAGCCCAAGTCCGCGCCGTTCATCGAGACGTTCGAGCGGGTGGATGTCGGGTCCGTCCCGAGGTCGATCGAGGTCCACACGGAGAACAAGGGGGACTCGGTGGCCGTGACGGAGGAGACCGCGGCGGGCGGGCGCAGGAGCTTGAAGGTGGTGGATGCGAAGGGGCTCGCCCACCCGTACAATCCGCACGTCGACATCCGCGCCAACCACGACGCGGGGATGGTACGCGCCGCGTTTGATCTGCGGATCGAGAAGGGCGCGGTGGTGACGATCGAATGGCGGGACTGGAGCGAGGCGAACTACGCGACGGGTCCGCAGCTTGGCATCCGGGACGGTGTGGCGCGGGCTGGGACCGAGTCGATTCCGCTGCCGGTTGGTGAGTGGGCACACATCGAGATGACGACGCGCCTGGGGACCGGGGGGGACGGCCGATGGACATTGAGCGTGGGGATCCCAGGCCGGCAGGCCCGGGTCTGCCGCGGGCTGGCGTACGTACGCCCCCAATTCCGGAAGCTGACGTGGCTCGGGTTCATCAGCCATGCCACGGAACCGGTCATGTTCTACGTCGACAACCTCCGGCTGGAATGCGAATGAACACCCATCGTTCTCCTTTAGGCCCTTGTCAGAAGACATCTCCCGCGATGTTGTCTCCCTCGCCTCCCGGGAATGGGAGGCGAGGGCCGGCGAGAGGATGGGCCGGTGTCAGTCCGGGAAAGGTCCGATCGTTCTTTCGCGGTCTTGTGCGGCGATTCCTGGTCGTGTGGGTTGCTGCGAGCACGGCGGCGTTGGCCGGGGAAACCGCCGGCACATTGGCCCAGGCAGTGCCGGCATCGAGCCCGGCGCTGGAAGCGGCGGCCGGGGCGCTGGCGGCGAACCGGTTCGAGGAAGCGGAAACGGGTTTCAACGCGGTGGCCGGCGACATGGCGGTATCGCCCTTTTTGCGGGCGCTTGCGCGGTCGGGCCTGGCGGAGGTCGTGATCGCCCGCGGCGACACGGCGGCCGCACGGCGGCAATGGGAGCAGATCGGTGCGGATCCCGGGGTGCCCCAGGGTCTTCGGGACCGGGCGCGCCGGCGACTGGCGGAGTCGGATCCGACCCGGCCGGTTCCGGGCGGGTTTGATGCGCGCGCGCATCGCGCGGCGCTGCCCGTGCCGCCCGAGCCGGTCCAGGTGTTCCATGTGGCTCCGGACGGCGACGATGCGGCAGACGGATCCGCGGCGCACCCGTTTCGGACCCTCGAACGGGCGCGGGACACGATACGGGCAGCCCGGGAGAAGCGGGGAGGCGCGCTTCCGGACGGCGGAGTACAGGTGACGGTCCGTGGCGGCCGGCACAGCATTGACAAGACCTTCCGGATCGAGGCCCGGGATTCGGGGACGGCGGGATCGCCGATCGTGTACGCGGCGGCGGCGGGTGCGCCGGTGGTGCTCGACGGCGGTCTGCGGGTGACCGGCTGGCGGCCGGTGAGCGACGTCGAGGTTCAGCAGAAGTTCGATCCGGCGGTGCGAGACCAGGTGCGGGAAGCGGATTTGCGGGCGTTGGGGCTGACGGACTGGGGGGATCCGACCGCGTTGCGGGATCGGCCGGAGTTGTTTCTGGATGGGGTGCCGCAGACTCTGGCGCGCTGGCCCAACCGCGGGTTTGTGAAGACCGGCCCGATCCTGGGCAAGGAGACGTTCAAGATCTGGAACACGATCGAAGGGTGCAAGGACGGCCGGTTTCGCTGGGTCGAGGCGCGCCCGGCGGCGTGGGCGGACGAACCGGACATCCGGCTTTACGGCTATTGGTTCTGGGATTGGTACGAGGAATACCAGACGGTGAAGGCCCTTGAAGTGGCGGAGCGAACGTTCACGCTGGCGACACCCTACTCGCAGTACGGCTACCGCGAGGGCCAGCGGTACTACGCCGTGAACGTGCTGCGTGAACTGGACGAGCCGGGCGAGTGGTATCTGGACCGCCGGACGGGACGGATCTACTGGCTGCCTCCGGCGGCCGCCGATCGGGCCGGCGCGGAGATTGTCCTCAGCCGGTTCGACAAGCCGTTCATCGAGATGCAGGACGCGGCGCACGTGATCGTGCGCGGGTTCACCTTCGAGAACGGGCGTGGGGACGGCCTGCGGGTGACCGGCGGATCGAATGTGCTGATTGCGGGGTGCACGGTGCGGCGGTTCGGCGGCGACGGGATTGTTGTCCAGGGCGGCCGGCAACACGGCGTTTTTGGGTGCCTGCTTGAAACACTCGGGTGCGGCGCCACGCGCGTGGCCGGGGGCGACCGCAGCGCACTGGCGCCGGGAGGGCATTTTGTCGAGAACTGCGTGGTGGCGGACATCTCGAGGCTGAAGCGGACGTACACGCCCGCAGTCCACTTGGACGGGTGCGGAAACCGGGTGGCGCACAACCGGTTCGAACGAATGCCTTCCTCGGCCTTGCGGGTCGAGGGGAATGACCACGTGATCGAATTGAACCATATCCGGGATGTCGTCCAGGAATCGGATGACCAGGGGGGGATCGACATGTTCGGCAATCCGCTCTACCGGGGCGTGGTGATCCGGTGGAACCGATGGAGCGACATCCGCGGCGGCACCCACAACGGCGCCGCCGGCGTCCGGCTCGACGACATGATCTCGGGGGTGACAGTCCAGGGGAACTTGTTCGAGCGGTGCGGCGCGGTGATTTTCGGCGGGGTGCAAATCCACGGCGGCAAGGAGAACCTGATCGACGGCAATGTGTTCATCGATTGTTTTGCGGGAATCAGCTTCAGCCGGTGGGGGGACGGGCGTTGGCGCGGGGCCGTGCGACCGTTCCTCGAGGCGGCCTCGAAGGCGCCGCTGTCGGACCGGCATCCGGAGTTGGCGGGGCTGGAGACGAACGCCGACGTGAACTGGATCAGCCGCAACGTGTTCGCGCGCTGCGCGAGCGGGGTGTTTCTGCGCCACGGAGGCGTGTCGCAGGCGGCGTGGAATGCGGTCCTTGCCGATCCGATCGATCCCGGGCGGCTGTCGGATCCTGCCGCGACCCGCACGGACGCGCGGCTGCGGACGATCCTGCTGGATCCGATCCCCGTGACTGAGATCGGGCCGTACGCGCATCCGTGGTGCGCACCCACGGCCGGAGCCGGGTCCCCGGGCACCCCATGAGCCAGATCCTCGTGATCCGCGGCGGTGCGATCGGAGATTTCATTCTCACGCTGCCGGTGCTGGCAGCATTGCGCGCGGCTTTTCCCACAGCGCGCCTCGAGGTGCTCGGGTACGCGCACATTGCGGAATTGGCGCGATCCGGGGGGTTGGCCGACGGCGTTCGAGCGATCGATTCGCGGGCGCTGGCGGGCTTCTTTGCCGACGGAGGGGATCTCGACGATGCCATGGCGGACTACTTCGCTTCGTTCGCGGTGATCCTCTCGTACCTGTACGATCCCGACGCGGTGTTCCGGCTGAATGTCGCCCGTTGTTCGCCCGCCCAGTTCATCCAGGGGCCGCACCGGCCGGACGAGAGCGGCGGCCAGCACGCGACGCAAGCGTTGCTGAAACCGCTCGAGCGCCTGGCGATCTGGGATGCCGATCCGTCTCCCCGATTGGCCCTGGAACCGGACACAGGGGCCGGGCCGGCGGAATCCAATGCGGGTGCCGTGCAATTGGCCCTGCACCCGGGGAGCGGCAGCGAGCGCAAGAACTGGCCCGAAAACCGGTGGGCAGAACTCCTGCAGCGACTGGCCGGGAAGCCCGAGATCCGGTTGTTGCTGGTCGGCGGCGAGGCGGAGGGCAGTCGGATCGATCGATTGGCGGCGATGGTGCCAGCGAACCGAGTCGAGACGGCGTGCCACTGGCCGTTACCGGTTCTGGCGCGGCGCTTGGCGGCGTGTGACGGATTTGTGGGGCACGACTCAGGGATTACACATCTGGCGGCTGCGGTGGGGCTGCCGGGTCTTGTGTTGTGGGGGGACTCGATCGAGGCGATCTGGCGTCCTTCGAGTCCGCGGATGCGGGTGCTGCGGGACCCGGCGGGGCTGGGGCACCTGCCGGTCGACAGGGTGCTCGAGGCAGTCGAGTCGTTGGTGGCGGGCCTTAGGGTCTGTGCAAGAACTGATTCCGGTCTGGCCGGATGACAGCGGACGCAGGAGCTGCTTTCTGTGGCCGCCCGCGGTGCGGGCGGCACGGGCAGTGTCCGCGGGGATTTCTTTTTTGTCCCGCTGGCCGTCGGCGCGCTGTCCCCAGCGCGCTGCGGCAAGGCCGGCCCGTCGCCATGAGCTTTTCACCGGGGCTGTGGACGCATCGGTCCTACCCTCGCCCTGCGACGAAGGAGCGGGGAGATGGATCCAGGGCGAGCGGCGCCTCCTCGCGGTCGGCTCCTCACTCTTCACTTCCCCCTTCTATCGGCGTCTTCATCGCCTCACGCGCTCCCGTCCCCGGGGTTCGGATGTTGCCGTTGCGCGTCGTGAACCGGATCCGATCCAGGTGATCCAGCAGGGGCACGGCGTATTTCCGGCTCACGCCCAGCGCATCGCGAAAGTCCATGGTCGAGAAGGACGGCCCTCGCGCGAAGAGTCGCAGTGCGATTTGTTGAGCCGTGCCCGCGGCCGTTTGATGAACGATCAAGTCCTCCCCGAGCCTGACGGCGATGCCGCGTTCCACGAGCAGCGTGACTGCGGCTTCGATTCGCGCCAGGGGCAGATGCAACTCTGCCGCCAAGGACGCAATCGTTGGCGCGGTCACCCCTGCCTGTCTCAACGCCACCTCGACGGTGCTCGCCACCTGTTCTTCCGCGCTGGCGACCTCCGGTTTCCAACCCGCGATGGCCAGCCGTTCCCCGCGCCGCTGCAAAGGCCCGCAGCGGACCATCGAGTCGAGCGCCAACCGCAGGAGCACCGGGTTGCCGGAAGCCGCCGGCAGGAGCGATCCGGCATCGATCCCCAGGCGCTGCGGGTTCGCAGCGTGGTAGGCACGAACCGCTTCCACGACGCGCGCTTTGACCCCTTCGAGCACATCGCGGTGCACCCAGCCGCCGTCGGGCGCAGCCACCGCGATCCCCTGCGTCTGCAAGGTCTCGAGCAACGCGCGAACCTCGGCGGCGAGATGATTCCCCGCGTGCGCCAACTCGCCGGCCTCCAGGATGCGACCGCTCTCCTTGAGCGTGTTGGCGCACCAGGCTGCCGGATCGTCGAGCGCGGCAAGGCGGGCGCCCAAGGTCGCAAGCGTCCACGGCCGGCGCCGCCGCAGCCGGAGGTTGCCAATCCCCAGCACCCGGCCGCCGCCCAGCGTCGTCAGCGTCCCCTGCCCCACGCCGGACAATCCCGCCCGCACGACATACCGATCCCCGGGAATCAGCGCCAGCGGCTCGGCGAACCGCAGTTGCGCCATCTGCTGTTCGCCGGCGGCGATTTCGCCGCGCTCGAGCAGAGCGACGCGGGCCAGCACGGACGCCGTTCCCACGTGCAGATGGACCTCGGCATTATCCTTGATCCGTCCGGCAACGGAGTCCAGAAGCCGCAGCTCGGCTTCCGCCATGGTGACGGGAACGAACGCCTCGGGGGGGCCGAGGACCGCTCCTCGGCGCACCTCGGCGAGATCGAGGTCCGGCAGATTCAGGGCCACGCATTCGCCGGCGCGCCCTTCGGCGGCGTCTTCACCATAGACCTCGAGGCGGCGGACGCGCCCCTGGTGCCCGCCGGGAGCCAGCGCCAGTTCGTCCCCGGGCCTAACCACCCCGCTCGAGGGAATGCCGGTGACCACGGTGCCAAAGCCGCGGCTCGCGAACGGATCGGCCACCCAAACCCGGAACCGCCCCCGGCAATCACGATCGCCACACGCATCCACGAGCGCATTCAAGGTGTCGAAGAACGCGCCGTAGCCATCCCCCGTGACGTTGGAGACCGGACAGACGGGGGCGGACTCGAGGAACGTCCCCCGCGCGAGCCGGCCGATGTCCTCGAGCACGCACGCGCGCCGGACATCGTCCACGAGGTCGGTCTTCGTCAGCACCACCACACCGCGCTGCAGCCCCATCAAGGTGAGGATGTGCAGGTGCTCGCGCGTCTGCGGCATCACGCCATCGTCGGCAGCGATCACCAGGATGACGACGTCGATGCCGTGGGCGCCGGCGACCATGTTCCGGACGAAATCCACGTGCCCGGGAACATCCACCACCCCCACGACCCGGCGATCCGCCAGACGGCAGGGAGCGAACCCCAGGTCGATCGTCAGCCCCCGCGCGCGTTCTTCGGGCAGGGTATCCGTGTTGCAGCCTGTCAGGAGCTGAACCAGGGCGGTCTTTCCGTGGTCGACGTGACCGGCCGTGCCCAGCATCAGGTTTCTCCGTGGCCCATTCATTGCGCGCAGCGGGCATCGAGCCGCGCCGTGTCACCGATTCCCGGCGGCGCCTTCCTCCGAAGCGGCTGCCGTCACCCGGGCCAGAGCCGCTGCGAGCCGCGGCAACTGGCTCTCCGCAACCGTCCTCAAGTCCAGCAGGAGCGCGTCCCCCTCGATCCGCCCGAACACGCCCTCGAGATCCAGCCGCAGGCGCCTCGCGAGCTCCCCGGCGGCGATTCCCGGGACCGTCACCGCCAGACAGACGCTGGGAATCGACTGGGTCGGCACCGACCCGCTGCCCAGGTAGGACTCGCTGGGCCGGACGTCGGTCTCGACACCCGGAATCGTGGAGGCCACCTGCCGCGCCAGCGACTCCGCCCGTTCCCGGAGCCGGCTCACCGGCAACGCCAGCATCTGATAGGTCGGATGCTCCTCCGCCAAACGCTCGGGGCGCCGGAACAGCGCCAGCGTCCGCTCGAGGACCAGCATGCACGTCTTGTCCACCCGGACCGCCCGCATCAGGGGATGCCGGCGCAGCCGCTCGATCAACGCCCGACGGCCCACCACAATCCCCGATTGCGCCCCCCCGATCAGTTTGTCGCCGCTGAACAACACGAGATCCGCGCCGGCCCGGATCGACTCCTGCACCGTGGGTTCGTGCGGCAGGCCGTACGCCGCCAGATCCACCAGCGCTCCGGAGCCGAGATCATCGATCAACACGATCCCCCGCTCGTGCGCCAGCGCCGCGAGCTCGTCCAGGGCCGGCTGCGTCGTGAAGCCGACGATCCGATAATTGCTCGGGTGGGCGCGGAGGATGGCGGCGGTGGCGGGCGTGACCGCGTTGCGGTAGTCGGCAAGATGCGTGCGATTAGTGGCTCCCACCTCGACGAGGCGGGCCCCGCTCTGCGCCATCACCTCCGGCAGCCGGAACGAACCGCCGATCTCGATCAACTGGCCGCGGGACACAATGACTTCCCGGCCTGCCGCCAGCGCCGCCAGCACCAGCAGCGTCGCCGCGGCGTTGTTGTTTACGACCGTCGCTGATTCCGCGCCGGTCAGCTCGGCAAGCAGCGGCTCGATCAGCTCGTCGCGCTCGATCCGCCCCCCCGTCCGGCGGTCGATCGCGAGCGTGCAGTACCCGCGCAACTCCGGCTGCACGGCTTCCACCACGCGCCCCGGATAAACCGCGCGTCCCAATCCCGTGTGCAGCAGGATACCCGTCGCGTTGATCGCCTCCCGCACCTGCGGGGACACGGCCTCTGCCAGCAGGACCGCCGCCTCGTCCAGCACGGCATCCGCCGTGAGGTGCCGCGCGCCGCATCGCCCCTTGGCGTCCGCGATCACCCGGCGCCGCACGCGGTCCAATGCTGTCCGCAGCGAGCCGGTCACCAGCGACCGCGGATGCTCCTCGAGCCAGGCCGCCACCCGCTTGTCCTTCAGAAGGACCGTCATCGACGGGATCTGCTCGAGCAACGGATTGCGGTTTGGAGGCGACATAGGAAGTTCAGCGCACAGTCCGTCACCGGCTCAATGGTCGGAGCTCATCTCCTTGAGGAGGGCCGGCCCATAATGCCGCGTGTAGACCCAAATCGAGATGGCATTGATCCCAATGCTCGCAATCTCGAGGCCCCAGACCAGCGCGACCGGGATCGTCAGCGGCCAGCTCGCCGGCGCCCCCAGATGGTAAAAGGCCACGCAGATCGCCGGAAACGCAACCAGTGTTCGCGCTTTCCCCGACCAGTTGGCCCGGGCATCCGACTGATACAAGGCGCCGATCGACCGCATGAAGGAGACCCACTGGTCCCGCAGAAGGAAGAAGATCGTCATCACCAACAGCAACCCGGCATGCCCCCGCTCCCCCTGCACCCCCGCCAGGTACACCAGCGTCGGGAGCGACGTCAGGTAGAATACCTTGTCCGTCAGCGGATCCGCGTAGGCTCCCAACCGGCTCGCCACCCCCAGCTTCCGCGCAAAATACCCGTCCAGCAGATCCGTCAGCGCCGACGCCAGCATCGTCCCAAACGCCACGCCAAAGGCCACGCCCGACAACGGCCTTCCCGCCGCAAGGGCCACCGCCGGAAACACGAAGATGAGCGGCACCCGGCCGAACGTGAGGATTTGCACGAACGCAAACCTCCAATCCCGGCGGCGATTCATAGAGCCCCCGCCGGAAGCGGGGCAGGGCCGGAACGGCGGAGGCCCCGACTTGACTTGCTCGCGACGCGTTTCAAGGGGGGAGGACTCTAGCGAGGCGCCGCCTCAGACCTAACGAAGTCCGCGATCCCATGAAGCCTTCCTGCCTTTCCGAACCCTCTGTTCCGCGCCTCGCTAATGTAGAGTCCTCGACGGAAGGAGGGATGGCCTGAACCAGCAGGGGCCAAACTTGACCTGTTGAGCGCATATTCCACAGGTCGAGGACTCTAGAATGACCCCGCCCGCCGGTTCAAGTCATTCGTGGATCTCGTAGATCGTATCGTCCAACAGGAACTGCACCTGCGAGCCCAAGGCCAGCCAACCGCCGGCTTCAGGATGACGCGCCAGCCAGTCGAAGTACTCTGACGAGTTGAACTGGATCCGAACACGCCGTGCCTGGGCCGCCTGCGGCACCCGGGCATCGATCCATTGCTCCCCACTCTGAAAGAACGAACGACCGTTCACAAACCGCGTCTGCTGGCCGTACTCAGCCCAACGCACGCTCTCGCCGCTCGCACCGGCTGTTGTCGAGGCCGCGCCTGGCGTCGATGGAGCGCCCCAGGGAGCGGGTTGCGCCTGGGCCGGCGAGGTCGCCACCGGCGCCGGCGCCGCGGCCATCCACATCCGTTCCGCTTCCTGCCGGCCCGTCGCCAGGGCATCGTCCACCCGGCTCGCCGTCTTTTGGGAGAGTCCGTACCGCGCCGCCGCCACCGCGCCCGCGCCGCTGCTCTGGCGTGCCGTGTTTCGGAACGCATCAGCCGCCACCCGCCGGGTTGCGGGATCCGAGGCCGACGCCGGCACCATCTGCTGCGCCAGGGGCACTCCCCGCCGCTGCTCGTCCTCCTGGATCAGGAATGCCGTGTACGGCGTCACCACCCCGTACCCGCGCGCCAGGGTCACAATCTCATCCTTCAGCTCCGAGTTCTCGCCGCGCAACCGGATCTCGTCGAGCAAATAGCCGATCCGGCGCACCGCCCAAAGGCGCGGAATGAAGTCGTGCTCGGTCGCGACCTCGACAAAGACCGCGTCATGGCTGAACCGCTGGGGCCTGCCGTTCACATTCCCTTCGATCGTCAACGGCCCTTCCCCACGCCCGGAATACCGCCCCACCACAACCAACTGGTCGCCCCGGAACAGATCCGGCAGCGGCGCCGGGTAGAGCGCCGTAGCCCGGACCGCCTCGGGCAGCGTGAGCTTCAATTGCGCCAGGATCGGCTCTTTGATCTTCGAGAAGAAGCTCGAGAGCTTCACCTCGAGGTCCTCGTCCGGCAGCACGTAGGCGCTCGTCCCCCGCGTTGTCTCTGTGATCCGGTCCAACAGATGCGTGTTCACGTCGTGGCCAATGCCAAAACAGAAGCCGCGCACCTTGCCCCCCGCCCGCTGCTCGACCATCCGGACGATGGCGTCCGGGTTCACCTCCCCGACCGTTGGCAGGCCGTCGGTGAGGAAGATGACGTAGTAGGGTCTCGAGGACTGGTCCGGACGGGCTCCGACAGCGCGCTCGAGGGCGTCATGGATCGCCGTGCCCCCCAGCGGCTTCAACCCGCGAATGAACACGGCCGCCCGCTGGCGGGACGCGGCGTTCGCCTCGATCAACCCGTCGAACAAGGGCTCCGCCTCCGTCGAGAACCGGATCACCTGGAATCGGTCCTGCTCGCCGAGGTTCTCGACGCAGAACAACAGCGCCTTGCGCGCCTGTTCGAGCTTGTTGCCGGCCATCGAACCCGAGGTGTCAACCACGAAGGTCACATCCTTGGGCAGCGCCTCGGCCGATTCGACCGCGGGAGATGGCGCCGCCAGCAGCATGAAAAAGCCGTCTTCACCGGCGACGCGATGCGTGACGAGACTCATCCCCACCGCGCCGCCCTCCGCCCCGTAGAGCAACTGGAAATCCGTGTCGGGCTTCACATCCTTCGTCTCGAATCCCACGATCGCTCGCCGCTCGCCGTCGCGCCGGATCTCGACCGCGTGGGAGGGGGAGTAAATCGTCTTCAGCGGCCGCCGCGTCTCGAGGTCGAGACGCAGGCTCACCGACGAGATCGGTTTCGCGGAGAAGCGCTCGGTGTTCAGCGGATACAGGTACTGAACAAGGCCGGCGTCAGATTTCAGCACCTGCGTGTACGACAGCTTCACCCGCTTCTTCGACCGGGGTTCGATCGGGTAGATCCGCACCTTGAACATCTCCCGCCCGGCATACTCGAGGAGCGCCGGGTCCCGGTGCTGTCGCACGATGTCCTCGTAGATCTTCCGGGCCTTGTCGGCCGCCAGCAGCTCCGCGTCGACCGACCGGCCGTCAATGTCCATGCTGAACTTGTCGATCTGCGCCCCTTTCGGCACCGGAAAGACGTACGTCCCTTCGAGCGTCCGGTCATTCGGATTGTGGAATTCCTGGTCCACCGACGTCACCGCCACCTGGTCGCGCACCTTGACATCCACCCGGTGATACATCACTTCGAGGGGAGCGAACGTGTACGGCCGCGGCGGCGGCACCGGCCGGGGCCAGGGCGGCCGCGGCCACGGACGCGGCGGCGGCACGATCAGCCCAGGATCGTGCACCACAATCAGCCCGTCCCCCCGCACCATCAACGTGATCGTCAACAGCAACCCCCAGAGCAGTCCAAGTCGTTTCATGACGCCGGTTTCCTATGTTCCATCCCGTTAGACGGAACCCGGTCCGCTTTGCTCCTGACCGTCCTGAATCGGCGAGGAACCATCCCCGCGCAGATTCGCGCGGGAAGCTTGATGCCCATCGACCTTCCAGGATAGAACACGCGCATGGCGACACGGGTGGTCGGCATCGAGATCGGGGGGACCAAGCTCCAGGTGGTTGTCGGGTCCCCCAGCGGGGACGTTACTGAGCGACTTCGGTTCGACGTGGATCCTGCCCGCGGCGCCTCAGGAATCCGCGATCGACTGTCGGCTCCTCTCGCCTCCCTCGCCGGCACCGGGCGCATCGCCGGGGGTGCGGTTGGCTTCGGCGGACCGGTGGATTACCGGACGGGGCGGGTCTGCGTCTCTCATCATGTCGAGGGTTGGTCCGGCTTTCCGCTCGGCGAATGGATTGCCTCCCTGTTAAAAGCCCCGGTTCGTGTCGAGAACGACGCCAACACCGCCGCACTGGCGGAGGCGCGACTCGGTGCCGGCCGCGGTCACGATCCGGTCTTCTACGCAACGCTGGGCAGCGGTGTCGGCGGCGGCTTGGTCGTGGACGGTGGCATCTACCATGGCGCGCCCCCCGGGGAGGCGGAGCTTGGCCATGTCCGCCTGGATCGCGAGGGACGCACGGTCGAGTCCTGTTGTGCGGGGTGGGCTGTAGACCGCGAGGTGCTCGCCCACGTGGCGCGGGACCCCTCGGGACTGCTGGCGCGGCTGGTCCGGGAATCGCCAGGCCGCGAGGCTCGGCACCTGGGCCCGGCGCTGGCCCAGGGCGATCCTGCGGCCCGCGCGATTCTCGAGGCAACCGCCGCCGATCTGGCTTTCGGACTGTCGCATGTTGTCCATCTCTTTCACCCTGGGAGGATCGTGCTGGGCGGCGGTCTTGCCCTGCTCGGCGAACCGCTGCGCGCCGCGGTGTCGGCGTCCCTGGGGAGCTGGGTGATGGAGGCTTTCCACCCGGTGCCATCGGTGGCGCTGGCCGCCTTGCGGGAGGACGCTGTGCCCACCGGGGCCCTGTTGCTGGCCGGGACAACCACCGAATGAACCCGACGCCTTCGACCCCTTCGCGCCCGGCGGTTCCGCGGGAGAGCCTCTGGCTGAACCTCCTGTTCAACGCGGCGCTGCCGGCGGTGATTCTCAGCGTCGCGAGCCGCGAGCGGCTGCTTGGCCCCACCTGGGGCTTGATTGCCGCCCTGGTGTTCCCGCTGGGCTATGGGGTCTATGACCTCATCCGGCGCAGGACCTGGAACGTTCTTTCCCTGCTGGGCGTGGTCAGCACGATGGCCAGCGGCGGGCTTGGCCTGATGAAGATGAGCGGTTTGTGGTTCGCGGTGAAGGAGGCGACCCTGCCGCTGATCCTCGGCCTGGCTGTTCCGCTGTCGCTGCGCACCCGCCAACCGCTCGTCCGCACCCTCCTTTACAACGATCAGGTGCTCGACACCGCGCGCATCCAGTCGGCGCTCGAAGCGCGGGCGGCGGTCCCCGCCTTCGACCGTCTGCTGGTATCGGCTTCGTGGATGCTGGCCGCCTCGTTCCTCGTGAGCGCGATCGTGAATTTCCTGCTCGCGTTCTGGCTGCTGCCCTCGGAGTCAGGCACGGAGGCCTTCAATCGCCAGCTCGCCAAGCTGCAGTTCTGGAGCTGGCCCGGCACCATAATCCCCTGCTCGGCGATGATTTTCTACGCGCTGTTCCGACTGCTGCGCGGCGTCGAAGCGCTCACGGGGCTCACGGGCGCGGAGCTTTTCCATCCGTCGCCGACGCGCCCGGCGAAGCCCGATCGCTCGCCCGACCCTTCATCCGTGACCGCAGCTCCCGAAAGTGATTTACAAAAAAAAATCGCTGTTGATGAAACAAATGGTTGAAATGCGTTTGCGAGTGGCGCATTCTCCACGCAGCTACCATCTGAAGCGCAACCGAAATGCCTGATTACTACTTTGCGGCGTAACAACCAACCAAGGATAGGAGGTGAATCAACGTGCCCGCGAAAAAGAAAGCAGCCAAGAAGAGCGCCAAGAAGAAGAAGTAAGGCAGCCTCGAGTGTAACCCTTGATCAACTCCAGGTGATGTCCGGCCGCTGAGAGGCGGTGGGGCGCGCCTGGAGTTGATTCGTTTTCATCCCCTCCGTCCATGGCCGTCCTCGTTTTTGACATCGAGACTTCCGCACTCCCGAGAGAACAGTTCGACGATGCCCAGTGGGAGTTCCTCTTCCGGGAGGCGGAGCGTCTGCCCGATGAACCGGCCAAGGCGACCCGGCGGGCTGAGATCCAGCAGCAGCTGAACCTCTGGCCCCTGACCGCCCAAGTCGTCTGCGTCGGCATGCTCAACGCCGAGACCAGCCGCGGCCAGGTTCTCTACATCGCCCCGGACTTCGAGGAGGCTGCCGAGGAGTCAGCGACCGTCGAGAGGGTCTCGTGCATGGACGAAGCGGAACTGCTGACTGCCTTCTGGGATGTGGCGCGGCACTACGACCACGTGGTCACTTTCAACGGTCGCGGCTTCGACGTCCCCTTCCTCTACCTCCGCTCCGCCGTCCTGGGTGTCGCCATCTCCCGGCGTGACTGGCTGGGCTACCGGTACACCACCGAACCCCACTGCGATCTCGCGGAACAGCTGACATTCTACGGCGTCAGCGGCCGCGAGGGCGCCGCGCGCCGGTTCAACCTGGATTTCTACTGCAAAGCGTTCGGGATCGAGTCCCCCAAAAGCCACGGCGTCACCGGCAGCGACGTCAGCCAGCTCGTCGCCGAGGGACGTCACCGAGAGATCGCCGAGTATTGCCTGCGGGACGTGCGCGCCACGGTCGCGCTCTACAAGCTCTGGCGTGAGCGACTGGCCGGCCTGAAATAGCCGCAGGCGCAGCACCCCCAGAGTCCTCGACTTGTGCAAGTCGATGCGATTAGGTCAAGTTCGGGTCTCTGCTGTTCCAGGCCTCCCCACCTTCCGTCGAGGACTCTACATTGGCGGGGCGCGGAAGAGAGGGTCCGGAAAGGCGGGGAAGCTCCATGGGATCGCGGACTTGGCTGGGTCTGAGGCGCGCCTCGCTCGGAGTGCTCAGACCGACTCTGAGTGGTTCAATCTTGGGGCCCCTTAGCGTCGAAACAGGTTTTTCAACATCCCGCCCCGCGCCGTCGGGGGCGTTCGGGTGACGAACCGGTTCACCAGGTACTGACTGCGCGCGGCCGTCAGGGCCATGATGAAGTCGTCGTAGCTGGCGAAGCGCTCCGCAGGCTGCTTCGCCAGCGCGCGGACCAGCGCGTCGCTCGTGGGCTGGCTCACGTCCGGCAACACCTGGTTGGGAGGCGTGACCTGCACGTGAACGTGCGCCGCCAGCACCTCCTCGACCGTTGGCGCCTCGAACGGCACACGCTGCGTCACGGCATGGTAGAGCGTCCCCGCCAGACTGTACATGTCCGAGAGAAAATCCTCCCGCTCCCGGCGGATCTTCTCCGGGGCGATGTAGTAGGGCGTGCCCCACACGGTGCCGTCATGCTCCGATTCGGCATCCGTGCCGCGGGCGAGGCCGAAATCCACCAGCTTCGGCTCGCCTTCGTCATTGAAGAGGATGTTGCCCGGTTTGATATCCCGGTGCAGAAGCCCGTGCTTCAACGCCAGATCGAGCGCCGACGCCACCTTGATCCCCACATCCAGCACTTCGAGCTCCGGCACCGGACCCGATTCGATCCGCCCGTCCAGACTGCCGCGGTCGGCCAACTCCATTACCAGGTAGAGTTGACCTTCGTAATCGTCAAAGGTGTACAAGTGGATGATGTTCGTGTGGTTCAGCCGGGCGCAGGATCGGGCCTCGCGATAGAATCCCTCGAGGGCCCGGCTGTCCTGCTGCAGCTCCCGCTTCATGAGCTTGACCGCCACCTCCCGCTCCAAGGTGATGTCGAACGCCCGATACACCGTCCCCATCCCCCCGGAACCGATCGGCGCCCGCAATTCGAACTGGCGCAGTCGCATCGGGATCATCACCGGCCCGCCGCACTTGCTGCAGGGGCTGGTGCTCAACGGCGGCAGATCCGCACTCAGGAACAGCTTCGCCCCGCATCCGGGACAACTCACCATGCGCAACTGCCGGCGTTCGCCGTTGGCGTCCTCGCTCACAACCAGATTGTTAGCATGATTCGTTCCGGCATCAAGCCTTCACCGCAACAGCTTTGAGGCAGCTTTTCTCCTTGTGCCCTCCACTTCGTCTCTCCAGCATTTACGGCATGCGCTGTTGGCTCTGCGTTGTGTGCGGCCTCGGATGGGCCGGCAGCACCACGCTCCCGGGACGCCCCGCGACCCCTCCCCCACGTCCGGTCAGCGCCGCCCCACGCCCCGTTCAGGTCGAACGCGCCGCCCTCCGACCGCTCGAGCGCATCACCCCCGCCACCGGCTGGCTCGCCGCCCGCGAACGGGCCACCTTGAGCACGAAGGTCGCCGGCCGACTCAAGAGCCTCACCGTCGACCTCGGCAGCCAGGTCGCACCCGGGGATCTCCTGGCGCAAATCGAGCCCCGGGATTTCGAGCTCCGCGTTCAACAGGCCACAGCGGCCCTCGCCCAGGCCCGGGCGGCGCTGGGGCTCCCCCTCGAGGGCGAAAGCGACACTCCAGACCTTGATCAGGTCCCCGAGGTGCGCCAGGCGCGGGCCGTTGCCGACGAAGCCTCCCGCAACGTTGACCGGCTGACCCGCCTCCACCGCGAGGGGATCACCCCCCACGCCGAACTCGACACCGCCGAATCCCAGCTCGCCGTCGCGCGCGAGAAGCTGCAGACCGCCCAGATCGACGCCCGCACCCGGCAGGCGACCCTCGCGCAACGCCGCGCCGAGCTCGATCTCGCCCGCCAGCAATTGGCGGACACGGCGATTCGCGCCCCCTTTCCCGGCGTTGTGCAGGAGCGATTGGCTCATCTCGGCGAGTATCTTACCGCCGGAGCGCCGGTACTCGAGTTGGTCCAGCTGGACCCGCTCCGCCTTCGCCTCCAGATCCCTGAACGCGAAGCCGCTCTGATCCAGCCCGGCCTGACCGTCCGGGCCCGCGTCGACGGCCAGCCCAACACCCACGAAGGCCGGATCGCCCGCGTTGCGCCAGCGCTCGACCCCGATGACCGGATGCTGACTATCGAGGCGGATATCCCCCATCGCGCCGGACTTCGTCCCGGGCTATTTGTGCGGGCGGATCTCGTGATTCGCGCGGACGACCCCGGCCTCGTGATACCGTCGAAGGCGCTCACCACATTCGCCGGCATCCAGAAGGCGGTCCTGCTGGTCCAGGGGGCGGCCGTCGAGCGTGTGGTGACCACCGGCCGCCGGGGCGAGGACTGGGTCGAGGTTCTCAGCGGCTTGAGCGCCGGTGATACCGTCGTCGTCAATCCTGCCGGCATCCGGACCGGCCAAGCCATCGAGGCCGCCCCGGCTGTGTCCGCGGGACGCTGACCCCCGCCTCCCGAGCCATGCAACCCCTCGCCGCGCTCTGCATCCGGCGGCCGGTGTTCGCCACGGTGCTGATCGCGGCGCTGGTGGTGATCGGCACGGCCAGCTACCTGCGGCTGCCCACCGACCGGTTCCCCTCGATGGACCTCCCCACCGTCCGGGTCAGCGCCCGGCTGCCGGGAGCAGCGCCCGCCGAGACCGAAGCCCAGGTGGCCCAGCCGATCGAGGAAGCCCTCAACACCATCGAGGGCATCAAGGAGCTCCGGTCCGTCTGCGGTGCCGGCACCGCTTTTGTCAACGTCACCTTCGATTTGAGCCGCGACATCGATGCCGCAGCCCAGGATGTCCGCGACCGCATCGCCGCCATCCTGCGCAAGTTGCCCGAGGACATGGATGCGCCCACCATCCTCAAGGCGGACAACGATCTCTCCCCGGTCATGAGCCTGGCCCTCTCCGGGCCCCGGTCCGTCCGCGAACTGACGGAACTGGCGGACAAGGTCGTCAAAGTCCAGATCGAGCGCTCGCTTGGCGTGGGCGAAGTCAGCATCGTTGGGGGCGTCGAGCGCGCGATGAATGTCTGGATCGATGCCGATCGCCTCGCGGCGTTCGGGATTCCCATCACCGCCGTCCGGCAGGCCATCAGCCGCCAGAACTCGGATCTGCCCGGCGGCAACATCACCGGGCCACGGCGGGAGCAGACGCTCCGCACCATGGGCCGGTTGCCGGACGCCGCCGGCTTCAACGAGCTCGTCGTCGCCACCCGCAACGGCGCCCCCATCCGCATCCGCGACCTCGGCTGGGCCGAGGACGGCACCAAGGAACTGCGGAGCGCCTCCCGACTGAACGAGAAGCCGACCGTGGCTCTCGACGTCCTCCGGCAATCCGGCGCCAACACCGTCGCGGTGATCGACGCCGTCAAGGGACACCTCGAGACCGTGCGCAGCCAACTCCCCTCCGACGTCACGCTCGATGTCGTGCGCGACCAGTCCCGCTACATCCTCGAAGCCCTCCACGAGATCAACCGGCACCTGGTCATCGGCAGTTGCCTCGCCTGCCTCGTCGTCCTCCTCTTCATGCGCAATGCCCGCGCCATGGTCATCGCCGCCCTCGCCATCCCCACGTCCGTCATCTCGACGTTCGGCGTCATGCACGCCCTCGGATTCACCCTCAACAGCGTCACCATGCTCGCCCTCGTCCTCATGGTCGGCGTCGTCATCGATGACGCCATCGTGGTGCTCGAGAACATCTTCCGGTTCGTCGAGGAAAAGGGGCAATCCCCCTGGGAAGCAGCCCGCGCCGCCACCGCCGAGATCGCCCTGGCCGTCATGGCCACCACGTTCAGCCTCGTCGTCATCTTCGTCCCCGTCTCCTTCATGTCGAGCATCTCCGGCCGGTTCCTCTACCAGTTCGGCATCACTGCCGCCGCCGCCGTCCTGGTCAGCCTGCTCGTCTCGTTCACCCTGACCCCGATGCTCAGCGCCCGGCTGTTCAAGACCGCGCGGACCGACGATGCCGGGACTCCCCGCTCCCGTCGCGGGTTCTACCGGCACATCGACCGCACCTATCACGCGCTCCTCACCTTCGCCCTGCGCCATCGTTGGATCGTCTGCGCACTCGCCCTCGGCATCGTCGCCACGTCCATTCCCCTCTACCGGCTCATTCCCCAGGAGTTCATCCCCTCGAAGATCGATGAGGGCGAATTCGAGGTGAGTGTCATCGCCCCCGAAGGCACCAGCTTCGCCGCCATGAACGAGGTCACCCAACAGATCGAACGCGACATCCTCGCCGTCCCCGGCGTCGAGACCCTGCTCGCCTCGACCGGCAGCGGCTTCTTCGGGAGTGTCAACAACGCCCGCTTCTACGTCCTCCTCACCCCCCACCGCGAGCGCGTGTTCGCCTGGTCCCGCCTCCTTGCCTGGCCCCCCTGGAAGGCCTTCCAAAACCAGCGACCTCAACAGGAGATCATGCAGGACATCCGCAAGCGCCTCCGCGCTTACCCCGACCTCCGCGCCTCCCTGCGCAACCCGCAGACCTTCAGCCTCGGCGGCCCCAACTTCGACATCGATTTCGCCCTGCTCGGCCCCGACCTCGACGTGCTCTATCAGCACGCCGAAACCCTTCGGCGCCGCGCCCCCGAGCTCGGCCTCCTCGACGCCGATATCACCCTCAAACTCGATAAGCCCGAGCTCCAGGTCGTCATCGACCGCGACCGCGCCGCCCGCCTCGGCGTCGACACCGAACACATCGCCGCAACGCTCGGCATCATGGTCGGCGGCGACCCCGAGGTGTCCCGCTTCCGAGACGAATCGGTCAACGACGACTATGACGTGCAGCTCCGGCTGCGCGAGTCGGACCGCAACGACCCGCAGCTGCTCGCCTCGCTCTTCGTCCCGCGCCAGGGCGAGGGACTCGTCCGCCTCGACAACGTCGTCCAACTCGTCTCGACCAACGCCCCGTCCCGGATCGACCGCCTAGACCGCCAGCGCCAGGTCAGCCTCCGCGCCGCCGTCGCCCCCGGCTTCGCCCAAGCCGACCGCGTCGCCACCTTGCGCGCCGCGGTCCGCGACATGCATCTCCCGCCCGAGTACTCCCACCGGGTCTCGGGGCGGGCCCGCGAAATGGAGGCCACCTTCGGCGAGTTCATCTGGGCGTTCCTCCTCTCCGTCATCCTCATGTATCTCATCCTGGCCGCTCAGTTCGAGAGCTTCATCCACCCCGTGACCATCCTCCTCTCGCTGCCCCTCTCGATCCCCTTCGCCCTCATCTCCCTCCTGGCAGGCGGCCAAACGCTCAATCTCTACTCCGCCCTCGGCATCCTCGTCCTGTTCGGCGTCGTCAAGAAGAACGCCATCCTCCAGATCGATCACACCAACGGCCTGCGCGCCCGCGGACTCGACCGCGCCACCGCCATCGTCCAGGCCAACCGCGACCGCCTCCGCCCGATCCTGATGACCACCCTCACCCTCATTGCCGGCATGCTACCGCTCGCCCTGGGCACCGGCCCCGGCGCCGAGGAACGCCGCGCCACCGCTCTCGTCGTCATCGGCGGCCAGGCCCTCTGCCTCCTCCTCACCCTCCTCGTCACCCCGGTCGTCTACTCCCTCCTCGATGACCTCGGCCGGCGCCTCGCCTGGAACCGATGGCGCATCCCCAGCGAACCGACGGCCAATAGGTCTGCGCTATAGGAGTTCCCGCAGGGAGCGCAGGCAATCCTCAACGGGCATCACGTCGATGCCGCGTTCGTGCCACCGACGAGTACCGGCATGGACGAAGCACGCCCTGGCTTCCGGGAAATCCGCACGGCAATGAGAAGATCCTCCAGAACGCCAAAGTAGCCTTCCGCCACTTTGGCGGACACCGCGCACTCGCGAGCGACCGCCGCCATGTTCAACACCGATCCCTGCGAGAAGCTGGCCGCTTCCAGGAACCGCCCAAATGCCCCCATGTGCCGCGCAAAGCCCTCCTGCTGCACTTCCTCGCGATCGTCTTCCCGACCCCGCGCGGCCCAAAGAGCAAGACACTCTGGTCGGGCATTCGCAGCAATCGCGCATACATACTTCTTTTTTGCCATTAGAATACGAATTGGCAATTCACTGATGATGCGCACCCCGTGCGAACGGGATTGCGGCAACCTCAGCGAGTACTTCCGATCCCTGGTCCGCGAGAAGATGCAACGCGAGATCGAGGCGGACCTGCGGTTGCTCGAGTCCACGAGGTCCGGCGCCCTCACGGGGCCCTCGGTGGCGGACGTCGAGGCAGTCCTGGCCCTGCAGCGACAGGTCAGAAAGGACCTTGACCGTGCACGTCGTGCTTGACGCGAATGTGGTTGCCTCAGGCGCGGGTTGGGATGGCGAGGCCTATCGCGACGGCGCGGCTGACTTGGTAGACGGAAGGCCGGCCCGTTTCATCACGCACGCAACGTAGTCGTGCCGGACTTCGAACCCGGACCGGCCCCGGTTCCGCCGGGTCAGGACGTCGAGAAACCGCCCGGTGAGCGCCTCGCGCCGCGCCGGGTCGATCGCGTCATGAAACGCCGTCCCGGCACCCGACTTCAGCAGGTGATCCAGCACCCCTTGCGCTGTGGCATAGACGAACACAATCTGTCCTTCGCCGATCGTCTCGATCTCGAATCCCGTCGCTGCCGCGAGCGCCCGGATCTGGTCCGCGTCCCGCGGGAAATCAAAGGCCACCCGCTTCAAGAGGATCGCCGGGTCCGCAGCCACCAACTCACCGAAGATCTCGAGCGGTTCCCTCGGCGAGTTCTCCTTGTGCACGACGAACGCCACCCGCCCGTCGGGCACGAGCGCCTTGCGCGCCGCCTCGAAGAACGGCGCCAACGGAATGTACCCCAGCACCCAGCTCGAAAAGACCCGGTCAAACCCGCCGCCCTCCCCCAGCGCCTCCAGCGCGTCGCCGCAACGGAAGCGCACGTTTGTGCAACCCGCCGCCCCCAGGCGCTCCCAAGCCCTGGCCAGCATCCCCTCGGACAAATCCACCGCCAGCACCTCGGCGGCACGAGCGGCGAGCTGCGCCGTGGCATAGCCCGTCCCGCAGCCCGCCTCGAACACCCGCTCGCGCCCGGTCCACGACAGCCCCCCGATCAGCCGGTCCACCGGGTCCGCCGCCGACACCAGCCAGAATGCGTCGTAGTCCTCATGCACATGGTCATACGCCGTTCGCAGCTCGGCCATCCCCACCTCGGCGCCACGCGCCCCGTCCCGAAGCTGAAAGAAGCGGGGCAAGTCATGAACACGCGGCAGGTGCCGCTCGCAGAAATCGATCGACTGCGCCGGTGACAAGGGCAGCGCCGCCGCCGGCAGCCGCCCGGCCAGCAGCGTGCCCACGCACCCCGGCCGGGGCCGGCAGAAACACCGCCCCATGCGGGCGAGGATCGCGTCCAACGGCTCTCGGCCGACGTTGCCGAACGAGAGCGGAACCAGATTGCACGGGCACACCTCTCCGCTGCCGTCAATGTACAGATGCGTGAGACCGGCGCCGCAGCCGAAGGCCTCCGCGGACTCGAGATAGGCGAAGCACGAGAGGATGGGCAGCGTCTCGTCCTGCGCCACCACCGCCTGGTAGTCCAACAACAGACGACGCTCCGAAGCGGTCAGCAGCACATCCGTCCGCCCCGCCAACCGGCCGGTCGCACTCGGCTCCAGCAGGTGCACTTCGAGCGCGCCGGCACCCTGCGCAAACCGCAGGAACGCGAGGAACCGATCCCGGGAGAGGAATTCCCGGGTGGCCACCGAGACCACGTACGGGTACAGCCCCGCGTTCCGGGCCGCCGCGAGGGCATCGAGAGCCGTCCGAAAGGCGCCCCGCCGACCCCGAAGCCGGTCGTGCTCGACTTCGAGGTCCGAGTCGAGGCTGATACCCACGGCGAACACTCCGCGGCGTTTCAGCGCGATGGCTCGATCCGGCGTCAGTCCCTCGCCCGTGGTGCCCACGATCAGGCACGACTCCGGCCCGAACGCCCCCGCCAGGTCCGCCAGATCCTCACGCAGCAGCGGTTCGCCGCCGGTGAGCGTGACCATGACCGCGCCGCGCGCCTGCAGATCCGACGCCAACCGCTCGAGCGTTTCCAGGGGCAGGTCCTTCGTGCTCCGCCCCGCGTTGTAACAGTGCCAGCAGTGGAACGGGCACCGGTTGGTGACGGCGAGGGTCACCGAGTAGAGCCGGCGCGTCCCCGCATCGCCCAACTGCCCGAATTGCCCAACCAACCGGTCGAAGGCCCTGCTCGGGTACGGCGGAAAGTGCGTGTTCACCACGTGCCGGTCCCCGAAGGCAATGACCTTCTCGCGCGCAAAGTAGTCTTTGAAGAACGCCGCCACCCGCGGAGCCAGCTTGGTGAACGGCGGCCGCCTCGCGATGGTCGAAAAGAACTCGTCTCCGCGCATGGTTAGGGCACCACACTAGCCCCTTGTCAGAGAATATCTACCAACATGTTGTCGATGTTGCCCGCGCGATCCGGCGTTGCTGCTCGCCGCAGGCGAACCCCATGTTCCCAGCGCAGTCTGGGAAAAGGCGTGGAGTCCTCGACTCTTGGAACACGTGTGGAGACTATGAGTCTGTCACCTTGTTTGCGGCACCGTTCCGCTGGACTGGATGCGGCATCGGTCTGAGGCG